>LJSS01000114.1_pt1 | contig 14142 bp, 16 predicted proteins | sample 890271 | NCBI WGS metagenome assembly LJSS01 (sample SAMN03797534, study PRJNA294671) | hot springs metagenome | isolation source: water from Lobios Hot Spring | place: Spain: Lobios, Galicia | collected 2011-02-08
GCACGGCTTCCTCCAGTTGTTGGCGGCTGGCCAGCTCGTCGTCGAGAACGGAGACGGCCAGGGGGCGCAACCGCTCCGGAATGAAGTCGCGCAGCACGCGCAGGGCTTTCGAGGTGTGCGCGGTCACGAGCACCGACCGACCCTGCGCCAGCAGGTGCCCGATGAGATTGGCGATGGTGTGCGTCTTTCCCGTCCCCGGCGGACCTTGAACGAGAACGGCTCCGAATCGGGCGAGCCGATCGGCGATGTGCAATTGCTCGCGGTTCCAGGGCTTGGTGAAGTACACCGAGCGAAGGCGATCCAGATCGTCATCGGAAGCGACGTCGCGGTGGGAAGTGCCCGAAACGCTCGTCCGGGAAGACGGCGCCATGCCCATGATCGAGCGGATCGCTTCGGGGATCTCCCCATCCTGCTGGAGAACCTCCAGCACGCGCTCGACGCCCCGCGCATACCCCTGGGAGCGTTCTCGAAGCATCAGCATCGGTTGCCGCCAGATGCGCAGGGGATGAGGACCGCGAACGCTGCGGGGATCAAGAGGCTCATCGGTGAACTCACCGTCCGCACTGAGCGAGCGCGCCAATCGCGTGAGAAACGCCGTGGTCTCTCCTCCCTCTTCCAGAGGATGAAGTACCGTGCTCCCGGAAGCGACCTCGTCGCGCAAGGAAGAGAGCACGGTGGGGTTCGTGAGCGGCGCGTCGCGCAGAATCAGGGTGTTCAACTCCGGGTTTCGGTCGGTCTCCTGGATGATGAACTCGGGGACATCCGAATCGAAGCGCAACTGCACGGGCATCAGAATGAGGGGATAGTGGACGAAGCCGTCGCGCCATTTCCAGAAGAGGACCCCATCGGCGAGGACCAGCTCGTAGCGCTCTCCCTCGCGCTGTAGCTCGCCGTACAGCTCGTGGAACCGTTCGTAAATCTTCTCGGCTTCGCGGGTGGGGCGTTCATTTTGTGCCCAGGCGCGCCATTTCTCCAGCCATGCCGACCAGTCGCGAGATCGCGCCGGATCGGCATCGAAGCGTTCCGCTGTGCCGTCAGCCTCCCCAACGCGACGCTCGGGGCGAATTTTGGGCTCCGTATGCGGATCGTCGAAGGGGCCATCAAGCCAGCCCTCCAGAGAAGTCGGCAGCCGGGGCGGGGTCGAGCGACGCGGCCTCCGAATGCGCATGAGAATCGCGGGCTCGTCATTGCCCGCGTTCTCCGGCTCCTCGGCGACAGACCGGTTCACGGTGATGGTCGGATGTTTGGGCAGTTCATTGAGCGCGAGCTTCCACCGGACCCTGTCGAGGTCTCGCACGAGGGGAAACCGAATGGCCGCATACTCTTTGAGGAAGTGAAAGAGTCGCCGCGCTTTTTCACGTGTCTCGTCACGGGACATGGTTCATCACCTCCTTTTTGTCCTTCGCTCCGGTGAACTCCACCGGACGAAGCTCATGTGAGATACCACTTCGGACCGTCCTGCCGGAAGGGGGAGCCACCTTGCGGCAAGATTTCTCTCGAGCGAAGCCTTCTTGTTCTGCCCGTGCGTCCGCAGGCGCGACCCTTCCACGCCGCTGAGGGGCATCCTCTCCCTGTGGCCGTTTCGTCCGCCGTGCGAAGGCTCGAAGCCGGAAGCGTCAATAGAGCCGCCGCGCATAGCCCGCCTCCCGAAAGTTCGAGCTGTTGACGTCCACGAAGAAGAAGGCATCTCCGCCTTTGACGACGATGATGGTCTGCGTCTGCACATCCGGGTAGAGGTAGAACAGGAGTCCCACGCCGCTCGCGTCTACCGTGTATGTTCCGCCGAATCTGAAGGTCTGCGTGCCGGTGAAGAGCGTCCGCGACTGCTGAAATCCCGTGAAGTTGCCGCTTCCATCGAAGGTGAATCCCCCGATGGCGCTCTGGATGTCGGTGCGACCGAGGCTATAAGAGGCTCCGGTCGAGGAGAAGATGTAGTCACCTCGAAGGAGAAACTCGGCCGAGCTGGCCTGTGTCTCTTCGGAGGATCGAAGCTGTTGCTCGGTCAAAGATCGCCATAGCTTGAAGAGGTCCTCCGAGAGGCCCTCTGGTTTCCGGTTGCTCTCTCCGACGATGTGAACAGGCGAAGACTCGCCGGTCGCCGATTGTGGCGGCTTCTGGTAGCCACGTGCCGCCATGACGATCACCGCTGACAAGCAAAAGCAAACGAGCGCGAATTTCCTCATAAGTGTCTCCTCCCTCCGGGTTGGGGCTGATGACCCGTGAGCCGTTGCCGTCGGGAGAAATCTGGGCACCGGCTCACGGGAATCGGGGCGCTTGCGCGCCTGACGTGTTACTTCATCACATCCTCACATCCGAGGCTGACAAGTCCGTGAGTGAGATCCGCTGCTCCCCACATCTATGGAGGATCTACTCGTTACTCCTCGACGACTAATATGCCATCGTCGTCCTCCCGCTCCCCACATCTATGGAGGATCCACTCGCCCTCGGGAGCATTTCCGGCGATCCAGGATTCGTAAGGCCGCCATTTCCCATCGAACCCGCGCCAGAGGTAGATCGTCTCTCCACAGTCGCTGCATCGTTTGAGATAACCCATGGAGCCATGACGATAGGCGAGATAGGAACTGACCTGAGTGTCGTTGTTTCTCATAGTGTGATCGGATGCTGATGGGGCGCATCCCGCGTTGGTCTGAGAGGCGCGGGATGCGCTCTGCCAAAGTACTCTCTTACCACTGACGGATGGAGAAGTTGAAGATGGTCAGGGAACCCAGCCGATACGAGGAGCCCGTCAGCGAGCTTCCACTATTGCTCGTGAAGCTGTAAGAGGTGAGCGAACCGAGCCGCTGTATCGTCCCTCTGATCGAGTCGCCGTCATTTGTGAAGAAGTTGTAGAAGGTCAGTGGATCGCTCCGATAGGAAGAGCCCCAGAGGGAACGACCGCTGTTGTCCGAGAGGCTATAGAGTGTGAGCGAGCCCATGCGATACGACGACCCGGAGATCACGCTCCCGTCGCTGCCGTAGAGCGTGGTATAGGTCGAGGAGCCGCTTTGTTGGGACCAGCCCCAGTAGCTGCGGCTGTTCTGTGCGTGGGCGACGCCCGTGAGGATCATCGCCCCGAGTGTCGCGGCGAGCAGTGTCTTTCGCGTCTCGATCATTGTTCTCCCTCCTTCGCGAGATCTTCGTACCGCTTCCGCCCAGAATAAGACAGGAAAACGGAGGAAAGGTTTAGTCGGCCGCCGGGACTTTTGTCGGACGCGCTCGCGCAAGCAGGGGCGCGGGCAAACGGGGCAGCCGCGGGGTCGAAACTTTTGGCCGGGTGGGGGATCGAAAGCCTGCCACCGGGAGGGCTTCCCTCTTGCGGTCGCCGATCGCGCGGACAAACGAAGGCCCATGGCACCGGAAGCTGCAAGAGGCCGGGGAACGGCAGGAGGCGTTGACGCCGACATCCTGCCCATCCCAAGCGGATGCGGCGAGCATCACACCCACCGGAGCTTGTGACGGAGACTGGGCCGCGGCGGCAGGTCTCGCCCAACATCGGGAAGGAGAAGCTCCCGCCCCTTTTGGAAGGGTTTTGCCACAAGCACAACCTGCAGGTTCCCTCCGTTTCCACTATTGGGCGGATCATTCGCTCGCGACCCTCAGAAGATGTTGGTCAGTCCGGGGCGGTTGAGGTGCCCAAAACTCGGGTGACGCATTGCGTGTTAGACGGAGATCATCTAACATGACAGAGGATCACTCAAAGCATGGCGAATGCCATGAAAGCAAAGAAACAATCCACGCGGGTGTCTCAGGCCGACAGACGACGGCGTGAGCGTCTCGTGTGGAGACTGCCCGCTGAGCACGGAGGTGGGGCGAAATGCCGATCTATCACTTCACCGTCGTGATTGAACCTGACGAGCAGGGATTCCACGCATACGTGCCCGCCCTGCCCGGTTGCCACACCTTTGGCGACACGATTGATGAGGTCCGTGCGAACATCCTGGAAGCCATCGAGCTTCATGTCCAAAGCATGCTTGAAGATGGCGAGCCGGTGCCGGTGGAGCGCGAACCGGTGTTCATTACCCGTCTCTCGGTACCGGTGGCTTCATGAGTGAGAAACTTCCCCGCATAGACGGTCAGAAGTTAGTGAGAGCGCTGGAACGCGCCGGCTTCGTGAAGAAGCGACAGAAGGGCAGTCATCTGCATATGTGGCGAGAAGTTGAAGAGTTTCGCAAGTTGCTTCGAGCCTAGGTGCCATCCAACACGGGCTTGCCCCAGACGCTGCTCCACCGCGCTTCATGGCGCAGGTGAAGCGCAGGCCGTTAGGCGGTTGCCGGGGACGATGCGCGTCCTTCGCTTCCTGAATGGGTCGTCTCCGATGGTGTCGGGGGAGCGAGTGGGTTGTAGGCGTGAGCATAGTGGAATAAAGCATCGCGGACAGTGACAAGAGGGAGATCTATGCCGAGACCGATCGAAGTCAAACCGCTGGAGAACTATAGACTGTGGGTCAAGTTCTCGGATGGCGTGGAAGGCGTCGTGGATCTCTCCGGCCTCGTCGGCAAGGGGGTTCGTAGCTGCTGAGGCTTTTATAGAAATATGGTCCATTTCGTGGTATGGTGCTTCCATGAAACTCTCAGCCTGGGCACGGGCCAACGGCATCTCGTACAAGACCGCCTGGCTGTGGTGGAGGCGGGGCAAGCTCCCGGTACCTGCCCGCCAGACACCGACGGGCACCATCCTGGTGGACGTACCGGAGCGGAGTACATTGAGGCCGCCTTGGCCGCGTCCGGGCGGAGGCTCGTTGTGATGGAGCCGACCGAGATAAAAGGACGATCTCGTGCAGGACATGATCGAGGTCCTGACAAGCTTCTGCGCCCGGCTGTACGGGCGGCGCTCCGCCAGGCGGCGGGCGGAGAGGGCCGTGAAGGCGGCTTGTGAGCCATGATCGTGCATCAGGCATACCGCTTTGCCCTTGATCCGTCCCCCCGCGCCGCGCGGGCGCTGGCTTCGCATGTGGGCGCCCGGCGCTTCGCCTTCAACTGGGGGCTGGTGCTGGTGAAGGAGCGGTTGGAAGCCCGCAAGCGGGGCGAGGATGTGGAGGTGCCCTGGACGCTTCCTGCCTTGCGGCGGGAATGGAACCGGGCGAAGGAGACGGCTGCTCCCTGGTGGCGGGAGAACTCAAAGGAGGCGTACTCGTCGGGGCTTGCGGGCCTGGCGGCGGCCCTGAAGAACTGGTCCGACAGCAGGAAAGGCAGGCGCAGCGGTCGCCGGGTAGGCTTCCCCCGCTTGCGGAAGAAGGGGCGGGGCCGGGAGTCGGTGTGCTTCACCACCGGGGCGATCCGGGTGGATGACAAAAGCCCCGTCGTCCTCCCTCGGATCGGACGAGTGCGAACGTATGAACTGACGACGGCGCTCGTGGAAAAGATCGAAGCGGGGAAAGCCCGCATCCTGCGAGCGACGGTCTCCCATGAAGGCGGGCGGTGGTTTGTGAGTTTCACCTGCGAGGTGGAGCGCGAGCCGAAAGCCCCCAGGTTCCCCGACGTCGCGGTAGGCGTGGACGCCGGGCTGCGACACCTGGCCGTCCTCTCGACGGGTGAGCGGGTGGAAAACCCGCGCCCGCTCAAGGCCGCGCTGCGCAGGATCGCGCGTCTGAACCGGGAGCTTGGGCGCCGGAAGCGGGGGAGTCAGAACTATGAGGAGACCAGGCGGAGGCTTGCGCGTGCCCACAGCCGCGTGGCCAACATCCGGCGTGATGTCTGGAACAAGCTCACGACGCGCCTGGCGCGAACCTACGGCGTCATCGTGGTGGAGCGGCTCTGCGTGGCGGGGATGAGGCGGAACCGCTGCCTGGCGCGGGCAGTTGCGGACGCTGCACCGGCCGAGTTGCGTAGGATGCTGGCGTACAAGTGCGTGTGGTACGGATCGCGCCTGGTGGAGGCGGACAGGTTCTGGCCGAGCAGCAAGACGTGCTCCCACTGCGGAGCGGTGAAGGAGAAGTTGCCCCTGTGGGAGCGCACGTTTCGGTGCGGTGCTTGCGGTCTGGTCCTGGATCGGGACGAGAACGCGGCACGCAACCTTGCGGTCCTTGCGGCCGCCGTCGCCGGGAGTGGACCGGAGACGGAAAACGCCCGTGGACGGGACGTAAGACCTGGAGTGGGCAGGCAGTCCTGGAGGAAGCGGGAAGCCGGCAGCGCGGCTTGCGCGTAAGACCGGCGCCTCCGCCCGGCAACGGGCGGATGTCGGGGATAGATTTCTATGGTCCCGGCAACGGTCTTCTCCGCCTGGATGGATGAGCGGGAATTTCAAAACGTCCACATTTCTCCTGGCCAGCGCGCGCCCCTCACGGTAGGGCCGTGATGACGTTGTGGGCCTCGGAGGAGTATAATCCTGAGCATGATCGGGTCGGAGAAGCCGACGGCGGTGATCATCCGGGAATTGCAACAGGGGCGGGACAGGGAAGAGAACTTCCGCCTGCTGTTCGAGCGCTACTACGGCCAGCTCTATCGCTTCTTCTGCCGAAAGGGGTTGTCGTCGGAAGATGCGCGCGACCTCACCCAGGAGGCGTTTTTTTCTGTCTATAGAGGGTTGGGCGAGCTGCGGGAGGCCGCCCAATTCGAGTTATGGCTATATCGGATCGCGAAGAATGTCTACATCAACGAGATGGAGCGGCGAGGGGCGAAAAAGCGGGCCGTCGCCCAGGTCCCGCTGGAAGAGCAGCAGGCGCACGCGTCGGAGTCCGATCGCGAGGCCCGGCACGTCGTGACCGGTGGAGCCGATCCAATGGAGAGAGTGCTGCAGAAGGAGAAGTTGGAGAAGCTGCGCGAGGCCCTCGAGGAGCTGCCGCCGCAGATGCGCCGCTGTCTGTACCTCCGAATCGTGAAGGAACAATCCGTTCAGGAGATCGCGACCATCATGGGCCTCTCCGTCAATACCGTCAAAGCTCATCTTCATCAGGGGCGGCGGGCGCTTCAGGCGAAACTCGCTGCGGTCTTCGGCGAGGGGCTCCCATGAACATCGCGTTTGCCGGGAAGGCGCGGCGAGACCTTCGTTTGCGCACTCTCGCGGAGGAGGGACGATGAGCAGCGAGGAATTGCGACGATACTGGGAAGCTCTCGGCGGGGGATGGGAAGACCGCCTGGGACGTCATCTCGATGACGAGGAGCTGATGGCATATCATCGGGGGCAACTTGAGGCGGCCGACGCGGACGCCGTGCAGTCGCATTTGGTGCAGTGCGATCGGTGCCTGGCAGCCTTCAAAGACGTGGCAGATTTCTTCGACGACGTTCGGGAGGGAGAGGAACCGGTCGGCGAACGCTTCGTTCGGCGGCAGTGGCGGGCCTTCCGACGACACCTGCGCGAGGAAGAAGCCGCCGTCTTCCGAAAAAGCGCGTGGTTTCCCGCGCGAGCGCTCTTTGCTCTGGCCGCGAGCGCGCTGGTGGCGGTGGGACTGATGACCCTCTGGGCGCTCCACCTGCGGCAGGAGCGGCAGCAGTTGGCCCACCAATTGCACACCGAGCAGACGCGGCGCCTGGAGCTGGAGCGCGAACATCGTCGCCTTCAGGACCGGACGGACGCCGTCGAGCGTGACTATGCCTCGCGATTAACCGAACTGGAATCGCAACTGGCTCGGCTTCGGCAGCCGCAACTGAACATTCCGGTCTATGACGTCTTCTCACAAGAAGCGCTTTTGCGATCCGGGCAGACGGACCCGGTCAATCGGGTCACCGTTTCGCCGGGGGCGAGAAGCTTCACGCTGGTTCTCAACGGGGAGGGGCTGCCCGAGTATTCGAGCTACGCCATCGAGATTGTGGATCGGCAGGGGGGCGTTCGCTGGCGTGCAGTCGGGTGGCAACGAGACCGGCGGGGAAATTTCACCCTCACGCTGGATCGCACGTTCCTGAGTCCGGGGACCTATCGGCTACTGCTCTACGGCCGGAGTGGGAAGCGCCTTCAGAAGATCGCGGAGTATCTGGTTGCGCTCCACTATCCGTAACTCGGGGCCTACGGGGGGCTGGCGCCGCGATGCTTTGTGCGGATCAACCTTCGTGTTCCGAACCTCTGCCTCACCGTGTGCGCCTGCTATGGGGGGGCTGTCGCATGGTGGCGACACACATTCTGAGGGGGAGCGGACGATCTTGTGGGGGCGCCTGGCGTCCTGGCGTCGCACGTATATTGTGGGATTTCAGGCGTCTATTTGGCTCATTCGGCTGGCAGTGAGACCGTCTGAAAGGCGTGGCCGATGCTTGAGGGGGGAGCTTGTGAGGGGCTTTCTGTCGCTGCGTGGCGACAGGTTCGGGGCTTCGTCGAGGAGGGGTCTGGTGGTGGGGAATGGGTTCATGCGATTGGACTTATGGGTTGTCCCCGGTGGGAGTGCATCCTCTGGCATGGCGGTTGCATTATATTTTTGGCGTGAAGACGGTGCCACAACACAGCGAAGCGGCCGAGCACAACCAGGGCGGTCCGAAGCCCGCTGTGCGGATCGCCCGTGGGATCAAGAGGCGTAGCCCCTCTTGATCCGAGACGGAGCCCCCGTTTGGAGACCTCCCCCAGTTGAGCATTTGCCCTCGCCTGAGGGCACGGGGGCTTCCTTATTTGCGGGAGTATTATGACTTCCGCTTCGCCTTCCGTGGGGCGGGGGCCGGTGATGGGGAGTTCGAGGGCACCGGCTCCGAGGGATTCTCATCGGGCTTCGCCTCGCGCCGGATCATCTGGATGAAGAGGTCCATGTCATAGTCGCACTCGCGCGCCATCTGCTCGCGCACAGCGTGCAGGACCTCGAGGAATTTCGGCTTGCGATACATCGTCACCCGACCTCGGAGACCAAGAATTCCGGCGTGATGATCGTCGGCACGAAGAAACCTGACGTGACGTTGAACAGCCGCACGCGCGCTTGCCGGTAGACATTGGCCAGGTAGCCGAAGTTCCAGGTGACCAGGAAGTCGATTTTGTGAAAGGACGCCACGGCCACATGGAGCGCATCGGCCATGTACTTGCGCTGGAAGATACCGCGCGCGATATAACCTTCGGCCAGGATGCCCACCTCCTCGGTGATCTCCAGTTGGGGGATGTCGCGGATGAGGTTCAGATAGGCCTGTCGGCGGGGCTCTCGCATCCGTTCCAGCTCGCGCACGACGAGCGGCGAGATATAGGCGTCGTAGAGCGGGCGCTCATGTTCCCACCAGCGGATGGTCAGGTCACGGCGGAACGGGTCCTCGTTATCCAGATAGGCGCCGATGACCGATGTCTCCAGGTAGATGCTGATCTTGGCCACGTTCATCCCTCCGAAGGTCGCTCGTTCGTGGACCGGATGGCATCGGTCTGCGGCACGAGCCGAATCCGCGCGCGGGAGAAATCGAACGTCACGCGGAAATGTTTGAGGAAGCTCCCGCCCAGAATCCCCGCTTGCATGAAGCCCGCCGATTCGTTTACCGCTCCCAGGTCGAGGACCGGCGCGCGAATGTTCCGTTGCTCCAAGCTGTTCATCGAGAGGGAGGGCAGCAGGATCAGATCTACGTTCTCGATGACGCCTGCGGCGCCGAGCACGCGAATCTTCGGAGACGGGAGGATATGCTTCTCCAGGTTGTATTTCTTCACCACGTGGGCGCCGACGACGGTGGCGCTGGCCCCGGTATCAATCAGGAAGTTCACGATCTCGCCGTTATGCAGTTTGACCTCGGCGCTGACCAGACCGCCGTTGGTCGTGCGGAAGGGGATCTCCGAACCCTCTGCGATGGGCGCCGGGGTCGTCGCCGATACCGGTTCGGTCTCCAAGATGATCGTCTGCGCGGCATAGTCGATGGTGAACCGGAAATTCGCCAATACCGAGAGTCCGAGGAAACCGTCGGCCCGCACGGCTTCGCCCTCACCCTCGGGATTTCCCGTGTGGTGAATCGTGCGAATATAGATCGGGACGTTGAAGATGCGAATCTCGCCCAGGTCGAGCGAATCCAGCAAGCCATAGACGATGGGGAACTTCCCACCGCCGCCGACGGCGCGCGCCTCGCCCCCGCGCGCCAGTGGACGAATGCCCAACCGTTCCGCCGCCTCGTAGGAGAGCACGGAGATGCTCGCGCCCGTATCAATGACGAGGTTCAGCAGCACGTTGTTTCCGGCGCGCGCTTGAATGAAGGGGCGATCCCGTTGCAATCGGAAGGGGATGCGGGTCGTGCGCTCCCCCTCGATACGGTGCAGATGCGTGATGCCCAGTAGCGAGAGTGCGCGATAGAAGGCGATCAATCCGCGATACCGCTCCCGCCGCTCCACATCCATCTTGGGGGAGACGGCCAGGAATTTCTCATAATACTCGGCCGCCTCGCGGAACTTCTCCAATCGAGCGGCGGCCCGTCCCAAGGCGATCCAATAGTCGGGTTCGCTCGGATCGAGCGCCGTCGCCCGTCGCAGCCGTTGGTACGACAGCTCGGTGCGATTCTCGAAGAAGTCAATCTCGGCCAATCCGGCCCAGGCGATGGCCTCGCGTTCATCCAGAACGAGCGCCGCGGCGAACGCTTCGGTCGCTTCTCGAAAGACGCCCGAGCGCAGGAGCACCAGGCCGATCAATGCGCGCGCGCGCGCACTCTGCGGGTCCTGTCGCAGCACTTCGGCCGCATGCTCGAACGCCTCGTTCAGGTCCCCGAGCTTCAACAGCGCCTGACTGAGTCCCAGCCGCGCCGGTTGATCCTTGGGATTCTTCGTCAGCAGCTCGCGATAGGCCTGGGCGGCTTTCTCGTAATCCCCCTCGCGCATGAAGCGCTCGGCCTGCCGATACCGCCGCCCGGCCGATTGCACCGCGCTCGATCGGGGGGATTCTTCAGGAAGGAACGACGTGGCGAAGCCGGAGAATGCCCCGCCGTCACCGAGAAGCACAAGCAGAATGAGGGCGACTCGCGAGCCCTTCGACCAATGGGGGGCGGGCCCCCTGCGACGATGTGGTGTGCCGACGTTCACGAGCGCCCCTCAACACCGTCCGGTCCCTCAGCTCCAAACCAGAAGGAGATTTTAGGCCTCGGCGCTTCGGCTTGTCAAACACGTCTGGAAAACCCGCTTCGACGGACAACGCTCGCGCTCAGACGTGATCGCCTATCGCCCTGATGCGGTGCGCGCTCCCCCTCGCGGGAAGGGAAGACGCCGCAGCTCTTCACTTCTTCCACTCCTGCATGCCCGTGCCTTGAAAGGGCCAGTCCGCGAGCATCTGAATCGTGCTCAGCTGATTGGAGAAGGCCACGAATTCGATCCCGCACTCGGGGCATTTGATCCGATCCCCCTTCTGTGGCTGCAGGTAGGCCGGGCTCGTGGGGATGAAATATTCGGCTTTGAACCGGATCGGATCATCCGGCCCCGTGTACGTGTAGATGTGCGTGTTGCAGTAGGTGCAGATGACGCGCTTCATGCCTCGCCCTCCCCCACTGGAGTTTCGTCTGAGAGGCGCGCCGCGAGCTCGCGCACGAGCGCCAGACCCGCGTCCATGATCCGATCTCGCTTCTCCACGGACGTCGCCTCAACGTAGATGCGCAGGACGGGCTCCGTCCCCGATTGTCGAAAGAGGATCCAACTGGCGTCTTCGAACAGGAATTTCGTCCCGTCTAGCGTCTGGACGTCCACGATGCGGAAGTCGGCCAGTCGGTCGGGCGGATCGGCCGTCAAGTGAGCGACGATCGCCTTCCCGCGCTCGACGGGCATGTGGTGATCCTCACGCCGGTACTGGAATTCTCCGAATTCGCGCCAGAGGGCGCGCACCGCCTCCGAAGGGCGCTGCCCGCGCGCGATCAGGGCTTCGAGCAGGAGCAACCCGGCGAAGGTCCCATCGCGTTCCGGCAAATATCCCCGCACGCCGATCCCCCCGGATTCCTCCCCACCGATCAGGACGTCCTCGGTGAGCATCAGATCGGCGATATACTTGAATCCGATCGGCACGATGCGCACGGGACACCCCAGGGCGTCCGCGATGCGATCCACGAGCACGCTCTGCGAGAATGTGCGCACGACGATCCCGCGCTCCCCCCGTTCGCGGACCAGATGCCAGACCAGCAGTGGGAAGATCTGATGTGGGGTGATGAACAGGCCGTCCTCGCCAATGGCAGCCAGCCGATCGCCATCGCCATCGTGAGCCAGGCCGATAGTGGCCTGCGTCGCGCGCACGGCATCGAAGAGCGCGCCGAGATTCTGCGGCATCGGCTCCGGGTTGACGCCCCCGAAGAGCGGATCGCGCTCGGTGCGGATCGTCTCCACACGGCAGCGCCCCCCGCCGAGCACACGCTCCATGTAGCGATCGGCCGTCCCATGCATGGGATCCACGATGATGTGCCAGTTGGAGCGACGGATTGCTCCCACGTCCACGAGCGCGCGCACTCGGTGGAAGTAGGCGTCATCAGGAGGATCTATCCATTGCGCGAGCCCCTCGGCGTGAGCGCGCTCGAGCGGCTGTCGGCAGGGTTGCGATCGCCCGAGTTGTGCTTCCACAGCCCGTGTCACCTCCGGGCGCGCCGATCCCCCGAAGGCCTCCTTGATCTTGAAGCCGTTGAACTCCGGCGGATTGTGGCTGGCCGTGATGACCACGCCCGCGCGCGCCTGCTGCCGGTGCACGTCGAAGGAGACCAACGGCGTCGGCAGATCCCGTCGATAGAGCCCGACATGAAGGCCATTTCCGGCGAGCACCTCCGCCACGCGCGCGGCGAAGTGCTCCGAGAGGAATCGCCGATCGTAGCCGACCAGCACCGGCCGATCCGCATCCGCCCCTCCTGCCGAAGCCTTCAGATAATCGGCCAACGCTTGCGCCACGATCTCCACGTTGCGGAAGGTGAAGTCCTCGGCAATACGTCCTCGCCATCCATCCGTCCCGAATCGAATGGACGTTGGCATCAGGTCTCCTCCTCTCCACCGATGATGCTGTAGTCGGTCACGACCGACTTGTCTCCGAGGAACGTCCCCGCGGCGATCTGAGCCGCGCGCCCGACATGGCAGCCTCGCCCCAGAACCGATCCGCGCACCTCGGCATGCGCGCCGACGCGCGTCCCCGACCACAGGACGGAATCCTCGATCCGCGCCCTCTCTTCGATGAAGCAGTGCGGCCCTACGACCGAATTCACGATCTCGGCTCCCGCCTTCACCGTGCAACTCGGATCCACGACCGAGAGCCGATCAATGCCCGCGGCCTCATCGAATCGTTCGCCTCGCGGCGGGCGCACCGGGGAATAGGTCCGCACCTTGCCGGCCAGCACATCGAGATTCGCCTGCAGATAATGGCGCGGTGTCCCGATGTCCCGCCAATACCCCTCCCACACGTAGGCCTGCACCGGCTCCCCCCGCTCCAGAAGCAGAGGGAAGAGGTCGTATTCGAAGGAGAACGTCTTGCCCTCCGGGATGTGAGAGAGCACGCGCGGCTCCAGGACGTAGATGCCCGCGTTGATCAACCGCGACGTCACCTCGCTTGCGCGCGGTTTCTCGACGAAACGCGTGACGCGCCCGTCGGCGGCCATCTCGACGACCCCGTAGGCCGATGGGTTCTCAACCGGCACGAGGACAATCGTCGCCACCGCCGCCGTCTCTCGATGATGCCTCAGGACGTCGGAGAGAGCGAGATCCGTCAGAATATCCCCGTTCAGCACAATGGCCGTCCCCTGCACATACGCTTCGCAGTTCTTGAACGCTCCGGCTGTCCCCAGGGGAGTCGGTTCCACAACATACCGAATGGAGAACCCGTAGTCCTCACTCTCGGTGAGGGCATGTTCGATCCGCTGTGGTTGATAGGCGAGGCAGACCATCACCTCTTCGACGCCCGTCCCACGCAGCAGATCGAGCTGGTAGAAGAGAAATGGTCGGTTCACCACCGGAGCTGCCGGCTTCGGCAGGTGAACCGTCAGCGGGCGCATGCGCGTCCCTTTCCCGCCGGCGAGGATGATCGCGTGCATGACGGTGATCGAGCCCCTCAGATGATCTCAAGCAAAGTGAGTGTAGCATCTCCGGGGGAGAGTCTCCAAGTCGGGCTCGCCTTCAGGCTTGGTCCTCGCCCGACTTTTGGAGGAACTCGAGGAAGGTCTCCGACACCGGAGAGAGGGCGCGCTGGCGATGCCGCACGACGAAGAACTCGCGCTCGATGACCGGAAGCTCGCGCACCGGCACGACGCGCACCAGGCGGCATTTCACCTCGTGTTCGACGGCGCGCGCCGAGAGGAAGGCGACGCCCACGCCTGCGATCACCGCCTGCTTGAG
>LJSS01000115.1_pt1 | contig 14131 bp, 8 predicted proteins | sample 890271 | NCBI WGS metagenome assembly LJSS01 (sample SAMN03797534, study PRJNA294671) | hot springs metagenome | isolation source: water from Lobios Hot Spring | place: Spain: Lobios, Galicia | collected 2011-02-08
TCTCTCCTCCAATCGCCTTTCCTGACTTCAGCGGTTCTCGCTTGACCGTCTCTCCGTCTGAGGTAGAACCTGGCGGCACCGTCACTTATACCCTGCGGTTGGTCAATAACGGCGCAGAGGACGCTACGGACGTTTTGGCAACCGTGCCCAATATCCCTGCCGCCTTCAGCGACGTGACGGTGCTAGACGGGGGCGATTTTGACCCTGATCGTCAGGAAGTGCGTTGGAGTTTGCCCCGCCTTTCCCGGGGCCAAGGGGTGACCTTGCGGTTTGAAGCGACAGTATCGCCGACGGCTACCGAGCAAACAATTGCCTTGATCGCCACCATTTCCGTCTCAGACACCCAACTCTTCCTCACCCCACCAGCAGTCCTGCATGTCGTCCCCATCTTTGATCCCTTTGAGATCAATGACACCCCTGCCCAAGCTCACCGGCTGGTCGACAGCGACTTTGAAGTTGTCGCCCCAGACGGGACAGCGCGCGGCACCCGACGGGCTTATTTGGCTGATAACGACGAAGATTGGTTCCTTTTGCAACTCCCACCGAACAAGACCTATTGGATAGAAGTGCGGGCTTGGCAGACGGGCTTAAGATTGAACGCCCAACTGCAAGTTTACGACAGGACGGGGACTTTTCTGCTCGCCAGTAACCGCGATTACATTGGGCGTGATCCTGTCTTGTTCTTAAAGTCTGAAAGTGGCGGTGAATTTTTGGTGCGCGTGATTGCCGATCCCGATGGTCCCCTGACGGGAAGTTACCGCCTTATCCTACGCGATATCACTGCTCCTGCTGTCATGGACTTTCGCCAAACGAGTTTGGTGGGCAACGACGCCCTTCAGGCAGGTAAAGTCGTTGTCTTTTTGGGACAATTGCGCAGTCAAGGCACTCACCGCCGACAAGTGCTGGCATTCAACTTTCCTATCGGGTTACGGTTGATCGCCCCCTCTCAAGCCCGCTTCGTAGGTGAGTTGCCTATCGTCATTAGAGAAAGCCGCCCCATGAGTGGACCTATGCCGGTGGAGGGTGACTGGCTGTTGTTCATCGCCGACGCCAATGAACCAGCCTTGTATCAACCCCTCCAACGCCAAGATGACCCCACCCGTAAAGACCCTCCCACCTTGCCCTCTATGCCTTTGAACCTCGGACGTCTTTGGGTGCAAGAGCGGGAAGGCGTGCTCTTTTTCCGCTCAGAGTTTTCAGGGCGGCTCGTCCGCAGCCTGAGCGAGGTGGATTTGACGGTTGACTTGGATATAGATGGGAATTTGATGAACGGCGCTGAATTCCGTCTCCGATTCAGCCCCACCCAAAGGGGCGTCTTTCAAGGCAACACCCGTAAAGGTGACTTCGTCTACCTGAACTTCACCGAATCCTTTGTGGATTTCGGTGTCCGTCTTGCCGACTTGGGTAATCCCACCACCATGCAAGGGCAAGCAACCCTGCGCGATTTGGTTATAGGCACGGAAGACCAAGCCCCTGACCTTGGTTGGGCGCATTTAACGCGCCTTGATCCAAACCAACCTGGCATTGCTTTTAGCGTCTCTCCTGCCGCTGGCACTTTCTTCGGCGGTAGTTTGCTAACCCTCTGGTCCATCGTGGACGCTCGCACGGCACGTGCGGGCACCGTGTCAACCGACCTGACCCTTCCTGCCGCCACATCCACTCTCGTCAACGATGTGAGCCAGCCTTTCCAAGTGGAGGTGCGTCCTGGCCCTCCCGCTCGGTTGCGATTAACCCTCAGTGCTACCCAAGTGCCGTCCTCGGTGCGCTCTGTCACGGTCACGGCCACTGTGGAAGATGCCTCAGGCAATGGCGTTAGTGGGCAACGGGTCCGTTTGACCGTGTCTCCCCTTGATCTAGGCAATTTCGATGGGACATCCACGATAGAAAGGACGACAGACACCGAAGGTCAAGCGGTGGCAACCCTGTCCTTGACAGGACGGGTTGGCACTTTGACTGTCCGCGCCGAAGTGCCTAACACCTCCCTTTTCGCCACACACCCCTTAGAAGTCCAACTGGGCACCCCCGCCGCTTTGCAGGTCACGACAATCCCCCCTATCCAAATAGAAGGCGGTCAACAAATTGTTCGTCTTCGCGTCGGGGAAGCATTAACCCTTCGGGTCGCTTTGACCGACGCCGGTGCCAATCCTATTCCTGGTGCTTCCTTGTTCCTTTCCCTTATTCCTCCTGTTGGTCAACCCCAAGTCTTTACCTTGCAAGATGGCAGCACAGCCCAAAGCCCGACCCAACTGCCCGATGAAGACCGCACTGCTGACGGCACAGTCACCATCACTTTAGGACCAACGCTGTTGGGTACCCAAACTAAGCAGTGGGATGTCCTCGTCAGCCCACCTTCTGACGTCAGTAACGTCTCGCCTGTTACCTTCCAAATAGCGTTGCTGGCGGGAGCGATAGGTCAGTTAGTCCTGGAAGAACCCGTTGACCTGCTGACAGCAACAGAGACCCCCTTAGTGCGATCGGTCGGTGACCAACTCGTCGTGCGAGTGCGGGTGACGGATCGGTTCGACAATCCTTTGCCTAACGAGGCTATCTTCCTCACCTTACAACAGGGCCTTTCAGTGCGCAGTGAAACTCAAAGGACAGATGCCCAAGGGCGTGCTACTTTCACGCTTTCCCTGCCTGTCGCCAGCACTTACCAGTTTTGGCTTTCTGTGGGTGGGCTGCGTCAACCGACCGACCCCACTAAAACTTTCCGAGTTCAAGCCCTACCGCCTTTGGGCGAGCTGGTTGCCGAACGGGTGCGGGGATTGGGTTTGCCCTTCTTCCCGCCTATAACGCCAGCGGGTCAACCGAGCCCGTCCCTCAGCGACTTACTGGGTGTGCCCGCCAGCGTTTTGTCGGGGCGAGTGGTCCGTTACGACCCGGTCCGTCAAATTTTTGTCCCCGTCAATCCGGCCAACCCAATAGACCAAGAAGGCATCAATGCGGGCGTTGGCTTGTTTGTCAAGCCTCAAGAAACAGTTACCGTCCGCCCGCAGCGGGGGCGATTGCCCGACCGCGATTTTGTAGAGGTGACACTACAACGGGGCTGGAACCTCGTCAGTTTTCCCATCGCCGTCCCCTTCCCTTGGGCACTATCCAACATCCAAGTACGTGTCGGCACGTCCACACGTCCTTTATCGTCGGCGATGGACACCCTTTTGCCCCTTTTATGGCGTTGGGATCCGGCAGCAAGGGCTTATCGAGTGGTCTTTGACCGAACATTGGCCCAAGGTGACTTTGAAACCACTGTGCAACCTTGGGAAGCTTACTTCGTTTACGCCTTCCAACCTGCCACCCTCGTCGTCCCCGTTCCCGTTGGGGCACGCAAGGCAACACCTTCACGAGGCAACTCCAGCTTGCGCCTGTTCACTTTGCGCGCCCAACAAGGGCAAGAGGCGACGATATTGGTGTTGGGCTTGAAGGATGGCGGCCCCGCTTTGGAAGTGCCCGTTCCACCTGCTCCCACCGATGTTCCCCGAATCGCCTTGCTCGGAGCCGACGGTAGGCCCGTCGCTGTCGCCGTTCGCCCCCGCCAATCTCGCGTCCTCTGGTCATTGGTCGTGCAAGGCAAGAGAGATGGCGAAGAAGTGCGGGTGGGCGGCGATAACTTGGCATCCCTGCCCGCTGATTGGCAGATGCGCCTTGTGGACCTGACGACAGGTGAGCAACGCTTCCTTCGAACAGGTGAATGGCGGGCAATTTTGAAAGCGGGCGAAACCCGTCAATTGCTCCTCATCGCCGAACCTCGCAGTAGCCTTGGGTTGAGGGTGCAACAAGTGAAAGTGACGGCAATGCGAGGGCGAGGCGCTGTCATCTCCTTCGCTTTAACTGCCAGTGCCCAAACGGAAGTCGCCATTTTCTCCTTGACCGGTCGCCTCATCCGTGTCCTTGACGGGCGAACCTATCGACAAGCAGGCAACCATCAAATCCATTGGGATGGCACAGACGCTCAAGGGCATTTCGTCCCACAAGGAGCTTACTTGGTGCGGGTGCGCGCCCACGATGATCAGGGGCAAATCGCTCAAAGCGGTGCTGTCTTTTGGTTGCGCTGAGACTTTATAAGGGAGGTGCGAGGATGCTGAAGGAATGGTCCATCCCTTTCGTCGTCGCATTGTTCCTGATGGTAGGGTGTGGCGGAGGCGATAGAGGAGCCCCGCCCCAATTTGATCTGGACACCCAACCTCCCACCGTTTCAGGACGCCTTTTCAGCGGCGCTCAAACAGGACAGTTTCTGGAATTGCCCTTCTTGGGCGGAACCGTCCGATTGGAAGCGACGGTGTCCGATCCATCAGGGGTTGCTCTCGTGGAGTTCCACCTCAGCCCCACCCTTGAAGGCTTGCCCCGCCCTTTGACGCCTGATGGTCAAGGGCGGGTAACCACCAGTATCGTTTTGCCCGCTAACTTCGCCGGCGCCGACCAAACTTACCGGTTCCGTTTAAGGGTGCGGGACAATCGGGGCAATGAAGGCATCGTCGACGTTGGCATCACCGTCGTGCGCTCTCCCTTTTCGGGCATTCCACCCCTCCCTCAACCGCCGCTTTGAAGTTGCCCCATCACGATACCTGTCCCAAAAGGCAACCGCTCCTCCCAATCGGGAGCGGGTTGGCTGAGCACCCACAAAACGGGGTAAGGTGGTGCTGCTGTCGGGTATTCACCCATCCCGTCCGTCAAGTAAATGACAGCCTCAGGCACGGGGGGCTGACGAAATCGCTCAAAGGCGGGACGAAAATCCGTCCCCCCTCGTCCGACTAACTCCTGAACTTGTGGGAGCGTCGCAAAAGGTGGGAACAATTCGTCGCTCGTCACCTCCACATCGCAGGTCACTAATCGCAAAGTCAAACGCGGGTAGACTTGGCGAATGGCTAAGACTTCCCGCCAAAACTGCGCCAATTGCTCCGATGAGATGGAACCTGATGTGTCAATGGCGATGCCCAGAACGCCCCTCCGCTCTCTTTGTGGTCTGGGCAGCAAGGCAACTTGCTGATAGCGCCGAGATGGTGGATAGTTCCAGTGACTGATGACCTGCCGTTGGACGAACTGATGGAGAACCTTTTGCCATGGCACCTTTGCTTCCTCACCTGCCATCACCCATTCGTCCACCCAGCCTGGGACGCTGTCGTAACCGCCGACGCGTTCCGCAAACGCTATTGCCTCTTTCAGCCATTGACGCCATTGCTCAGGTGACGGGGCATCGGCAGCGGGCGGCAATTGACAGGTCCCTTCCACCGGACCCTTTCTCGTGCCTTGTCCTTCCTCACCTTGTGCCCTTTTGTTCCTTCGCCTTGCTGCTTTCTCCTTTCGCTCCGTTAAAGGTGTTTGATGGCTTTCGCTAGGCGGTAACTTTTTCACCAGCAGCCAATACTTTGCTTCAGTGGACAGCTGCTCCCACTCCCTTTCGCCCATCTCGAAGCGTTGCGGTGAGACGAAGAGGGCGAAGGGTGGTAGGGACGGAAAGTTGGGACGGAGCAAGCGGTTCACCGTGTCGTCAGCGGCAATGTTCCAAGCCTTTGGGTCATCTTTGTCCGCGCCTCTCAAGGGATGAGAAAGGGCGGCGTGAAGGGTTTCATGGGCGATGAGAAAAATCAGCTCCTCATCGCTGAGCCGTTGCAAAAAGCCCGCCCGATAAAAAATGCGTCGTCCATCTGTCGCAGCGGTGGCAATGTGCCGTGCTGTCGCTTCCGTTGACGCCAGCACTCGATGCTCTAACCGCAACGCCAGCGCCCCATAAAAGGGCAACCGCACCAGTAACCCCGATAACGCTTTTCTAATTCGCCCTTCTTGCGTCGCCATCTTTTCTGCTCTCCGTGGGGTCGTCACATGTTATCCAATTCAATGCACCCATTGGACGAAGCGTTCGTAAGCTTGTTGCCAGCGTTCGTCAGGGCGAGGCTCAAAAGGGCGCAACTCAAAGGAGCGGCGGACAACCTCCCGCAACTCAGCGTGCGATCCGAGAAAGCCCAGGGCAATTGCTTGCACCAGGGCGTTGCCCGTTGCTGTCGCTTCCACAGGTCCCGCCACGACGACTTTGCCCGTCGCGTCGGCAGTGAACTGATTGAGCAGCCAGTTTTGCGACCCTCCCCCGACGATGTGAATGGTGCTGACAGTTTTGCCGGTCAACTCCTCCAGCCGCTCAATGACCCAGCGATACTTCAGGGCCAACCCTTCCAAACAACACCGCACAAACTCACCGACTGTTTCCGGCTCAGGTTGGCCTGTTTCACGGCAGAAACTTTTGATGGCGTCCAACATATTTTCTGGTGCCAAAAAGCGCGGGTCATCGGGGTCAACAAAGGCCTTGAAGGGCTGCGCCTCACTGGCCATCTGCGTCAATTGCTCGTAAGTGAACTCGTTGCCTTCCTTCGCCCATTGGCGTCGGCACTCGGCGATCAGCCACATCCCCGTCACGTTTCGCAAGAAGCGAAAGGTCCCGTAGACACCACCTTCGTTGGTGAAGTTAGTTGCCAATGATCGCTCAGTGATGATAGGTTGACGCAATTCTATCCCGACGAGGGACCAAGTGCCTGAGCTGATGTAGACGGCATTTTCGTCGGAAAGGGGCGTGGCGGCGACTGCCGAAGCGGTGTCGTGGGATGCAGGCGCTACTACTTGGATGCGTTGGCTCGCCAGAATTTCGTCGGCGACCGTTTGACGCAAATCGCCCAATACCGTCCCCGCAGGGACGATGGGGCAACGCAAAATTCGTGTCGGGATACCAAATTTGCGCAGCATGTATTTCGCCCAGTCGCCCTTGTTCGGGTCGTAAAACTGCGTCGTCGTCGCCTCGGTAAACTCGTTGACTTTCTCGCCGCTCAGCCAAAAGTGGAACAAGTCGGGCATCATCAAAAAGGTGCGGGCGATACGCAACTGGGGCGACTTCCTTTTCACCATCGCCAGCAACTGATAGAGGGTGTTGAGGCGCATGAACTGGATGCCCGTGCGCCGATAGATTTCCTCGCGAGGCACCCGTTCAAAGGCGACTTCCATCATCCCTTCCGTCCGTCGGTCGCGGTAGTGATAAGGGTTACCGACCAACTCGTCGCGTTCATCCAGCAAGGCATAGTCCACGCCCCAAGTGTCCACGCCGACGGAAACGACTTGAGCGCCGAACTTTTGGACGACCAGCTTTAGACCGTTTTTAACCTCCGTCCAGAGGCGCAAAACATCCCAGTAAAGGTGCTCACCGATGCGGACGGGACCGTTGACGAATCGGTGAATCTCTTCCAAAGCGAACTTGCCGTCTTGCAACTTGCCTGCCAACACCCGTCCGCTTTCCGCTCCCAAATCAACGGCGACGAAAATGACTTCCGCCATCGCAAAAGCCACCTCCTAGATGCCGTCGGTTTGCTCAAAGGATTTCCAAGGGTGCGTAGGCGAGCGCCAAGCGTTTCTCGCCGATGGCTGGGTCATCAAACCGAACGACGACGATGGGCAATTGCTCATCAGGTTCAATGGCAACGATGATGCCCTCACCCAATTGACGATGCCGAACCCGCATCCCGATCCGCACTTGTTCGGGTGACAACGGGTTGTGCACCTTGCCGATGACCGTCGGTGAATCGGTGCCTTCGGTTTTTCGCGATGGGATGGCAGATTGACGTAACAAAGCTCGCACGTCCAACCGCTGAGGGGAAGGGTGTGGAGCGACCGTTGGGGCGTCCATGGGCAAAAAACCTTGGGGGGTTGGGACACCGCGCCATTCGTCTAACAACGTCAAGGGCACTTCGTCAAGGAAACGAGACGGTTCGGTCGGCGCATAACGGGCTTCGCCCCACTTGCCCGTCAGCCAACTGCGCCGTTGAGCGTAAGTCAAAAAGGCCCGCTCTTTCGCCCGCGTCAGGGCCACATAGAACAACCGCCGCTCTTCTTCCAATTGCCAAACATCGTCCAAACTGCGGGCGTGAGGGAACAAACCTTCTTCCAAGCCGGCGACAAAGACGACAGGAAACTCCAAGCCTTTGGCGCTGTGGGCAGTGATGAGGGTGACGGCGTCGCTCTGCCAATTCGTTTCGTCTTGAGGCGACATCAACGCCAATTGCTCCAAAAAGGAAGGCAACGCCTGTGCCGCTTTTTGGTCGCCCGATTGCCGTTCAGCGGCAGCGACCAATTGGGCGAGGTTTTCTAGCCGCTCTTGGGCCATCAATGCCCCCTCTATGCGGACGAGGTAGTCTGCGTAGCCGATGGCATCCACAAGGTGCTGAATGAATTGGGGGAGGGTTTGCGTTGCCGTCTGCCTTTTCAGCGACTGCATTAAGGTGCCGAACTTTTTCACCGCCAACCGGACCCGTCCGTCCAGTGCCGCCAAAATTTCGTCGTTCAAAATCGCCTCCAAGATAGGTATCCGGCGTTGGGCAGCCAGCTGACGCAACCGCTCCACCGTTCGGTCGCCGATGCCTCTGGGCGGGAGATTGATGACCCGCAGCAGACTCACCTCGTCGGCAGGGTTGACCAGCAAACGCAAGTAAGCGAGGATATCTTTGACTTCTTTGCGCTCGTAGAAGCGCAAGGCGCCGACGACGCGATAGGGAATGCCCCAGCGGACGAAGATTTCTTCAAAGGGACGGGATTGGGCGTTAATGCGGTAGATGACGGCGAAATCGCTGTAGCGGAGCTTGCCTGCCCGAACCCATTCAGTGACGATACTGCTGACGAACGCGGCCTCTTCATGGTCATCTTGGGCCCTGAAGAGAACGACAGGTTCGCCTCTTTCCCGCATCGCTTGCAACCGCTTCTCGTGGCGGTAGCGGTTGTGTCGGATGACATGCCAAGCGGTGTCCAAAATCGCTTGCGTCGATCGGTAGTTTCGCTCCAGGGTGAACACTTGCAGGTCAGGGAAGGTTTGCGTTAGTGAGAGCATCATTCGCACATCGGAACCGCGCCACGAGTAAATACACTGGTCGTCATCACCCACGCAAAAGAGGTTTCGGTGTTTGGCAGCCAACAGCAAAGCTAACTCATGTTGGATGGGGTTGACATCCTGATACTCGTCCACCAAAACATACAAAAAGCGTGTCTGGTAGTAGTCGGAGACGGAAGGATGCTCCGAGAGCATTTCTAGCGCCAGCCAAAGCAAATCGTCAAAGTCGACGGCTTTCGCTTGCCGTAGGGCTTCCTGATAACGGCGATAGACTTGGGCGACGATTCGCTGGAATGGCGTCTCGGCGATTTCAGCGAGTTGATCGGGACGAACCCTTTGCGTCTTGGCATCACTGATGGCGCTCTGGACGGCGGTGACAGAGTAGCGGTCGGTGTCGATGTCCAAATCGCGAAAGATGGCTTTGAGCAAACTGCGTTGGTCCTCCTCGTCGTAGACAAGAAAGTCGCTGGGCAAACCGATGACACTTCCGTGTTGGCGGAGCATGCGGGCGCAAAGGGAATGGAAAGTGCCCAGCCACATCGCTTTAATAGCTTTGCCGATCAGCGTTTCCACTCGTTGGCGCATTTCGTCGGCAGCCTTGTTGGTGAAGGTGCAGGCGAGGATGCGATGGGCGGGGACGCGCCGAGCCAACAGTAAGTAAGCGATGCGGTAAGTGAGCACCCGCGTCTTGCCACTGCCGGCGCCCGCAAAGACCAAAACAGGGCCGTTGGGAGCTGTCACCGCTTCCCTTTGCTGCTCATCCAACTCGCCCAAAAGTCGCTCTAACGCTGCCATCGCGTTCATTGCCCTCTGGCTCCCGTCAGATGGTCGGCGTGCGTTTCGCCATGAGTTTGAAGGTCATGCTGACTTTCATGCCTTGACGGACGAGGGCGGCTTCCAGCATCTCGTAAAACAGTTCCCGCTCGGGGCCCCGCACGACGGCTTGGTCGTGGGCTTCCGCCAAGGCGACAGGGTAGCCCCGTCCCTTTTGCCCTTGGTCATAAATGACGGCATGTATCAAGTTGAGCCACTCGTCATTTTCGGCGACCCATTGTGGGATTTCCACGCGGGCAATCTCCAAGCCCGCATGCAGGTAGAAAAAGTAAATGCGATGGTCTCCATACTCGGACAGGATTTGCGAGTTGCTGGCAAAGAGGGTCGAGCGTTCGCCGGGCTTGAGTAACCGCTCGAAAAGTTGAGCGTCGGTGACGCCTTCGATGACAGCACAAGGTGGTGATTCGCTCCGTTGTAACCACTCACAACGATCACAGTTAGCAAAGGGGTAAGGACACAAGCCAACCCGTAAGGCATTAATGACATCGGTGCTGCCAGGGCTGCTAATGTAACCAGCGACAGGGACACCGAGTCGGTGCAAGGCATCCATCGCTTTTAAAAAACGGCCCAAAATCTCGCGGCGAAAATCGGGTGGTTTGCCTTCCAGTGTCCACAGAATCAGCGTCCCATCCACGAGAGCGACCGCGGGACGATGGGGCCATCGTTGTGCTAACTTCACGAGTTCGTCGATTTCCCGCAGGTGACGGCGCAAAGCGACAACTTCCTCGTTGACTAACACCCGCCGCCCACCCCAGCGTTGATAGATCTCGTGCTCACGATAAAACAGACGGGGACGATTGGTCAACTGGGGAACGATATCAAAGCCATAGGGCAACATGACTGAGCCGATGTTGATCAGATAGCACATCATCGCTTCGTGGCGGTCGGGAAAAATTTGCGATCCGTCCGAGGCAAAGACGAGCCATCGCTCGGGACGGGAAGGGAGCGGGAAAACTTGGGCAGGGGATGTTCGGAAGGAAGCGACAAGCCAGGAAGTTTTGCTGTTGGCGATTTTATTGACAAGGTGGAGATAACCTGCCATCCATCGCCGGGCTTCTTGCGCCGCCAGCCCAACGCGTTGACCGAAGTCCTGTCGACGACTTGCCTGCTCTTGCACCATGCTCATCAGTTGCCGTTGCACTTCCGCAAAGTTCAGCATCGTCCTTCACCGCCTTTGATTTTGAGGTATGGGGCAAGAGCAGGCAAGCATTTAACCCAGCGACCGACGGAGTTGAGCCGCCTCTACGATGTAGCGACGCAGCCTCGTTTCATCGCTACCACGTCGCCAAAGGTGGAAGATGCTCGACGCCATATTGCGGTGTAAGTAATGGTCTGTGTCAGTCGGTCCGAACTCCACGCCTAAGAAGTGTTGGCACAACTCAATGTCCTCGCGCACCAACGCCCAGACAGGTGATTCGAGCTCCAAAAGGCGCAAATTTTCTCGGCAAAGATAATTACCAGCCCGGATCAAATCGTCATGCAAATGGCGGTAGTAGCGCAGCAAGGTATCTAGCAAACCTTCCCGTTCGGCATCTCGCATGGCTCGACCAGTCCCGAGGAATTCGGGGGGGATGCCCAGCGAATAGAAAGTGCCCGTGAAGGTGATGGCGCGGGGCAAAGTCTTGCCCCGCAGCCCTCGCGGGTAACCGAACAAACCGATATGCAACATCCGCTCTCTTCGGCGGGGTAAGAGCATCGCCAGTTCGTTGACCAACTCTGCCAAGCTTTCCACGACTTCTTGATAGCGTTCGGTAAAAAGAGCGATAAGGCGCTGGACCTTTGGTTTGTCCCCTTCCTGCCAACGGGGCTTTTTGCCCCAACGGAACCGTAACGCCAGGTTCAGGTCACGAATGGCCCGCTCCACTTCGGCTTTGGGATGGTCATAACGAAACGCCGATTGGATGGTGACCGTTCGGACGCCTTCGTACTCATCCAAGAAGGTATCCCTATGGAAGGGCGAGAGCCCACCGCGAAAAGGCAGACAGCCGACACCGATAATGGGGTAGACGGGGATTCCGGTCGCCTCCTCAAAATCGGCAAATTCGCATAGCGCTCCCTTTGCTGCCAACACTGCCGTCACGATGCCGCCATTGAGGGCTGGATCGGAGCGAGCGATGAAAGCGCGAAGATAAGGCGGTTCATCGCCGAACTTTTCACGGTGCAACCTCAGATAATCATCCAGCAAGGCTTTGGCATCCACAAGCAGTTCGGGTGTCTCGATGAGGGGGATGACCTGCAACCGATAACTTGTGTGGTTGTTACCGAACATTTGACGTTCCAATTCGGCCGCCCGATCAAAACTTTCTTGCAGGTAAATCAGTTTCCAACCCTCATCGCACATCGGTAGGATGACCTCAAAGAGCGGTGGGACGAACAAGTTCAAATCGCGGGCGAGTTCTTCGGCAGTCAAGATGCTCATGTAAGCCCGTGCCAACCGGTAGCCCCGTTCCAACCAGATGTTAGGCAGGCGGAAAGTTAAAAAGACATCACGCCCTAATTGCCGTCGTAGGAAAAAGTCGAATTGCTCGCTGAAAAGGCGGTCTACGACAGCCTCGTCCACGAACTTACCTTCCCAGTCCCACATATATTCCTCGCAGCCCAAATCGGCGAAACTGAGGTAACATTCTTGCACTTCATCGTAGGTGCTGATGAAGCCGTCACTATCGGGTTTCCAAAAAGGCGGCGAAGCGTTGTCAGGGTGTTGAGTTGCCATCGTCGCAGGGATGCGCCGCTGAGTTAAATAGTCAGACATCGTTACCGTTCTTCGCTCCTTTCTACATCGATGTCGGGTTGTCCTGTATCAAGGTCGCCTCGCCGTAGCCTCTCCCGACCCTCTTCTGCCAATGCTGAAGGGAAACACAGGTCCTAGCAGTGCCCAAATGACGATCGTGATCACAGCGAGACAAAATGCGATCGGCTGCCCTGTTGCATGAAACGCCCAACGGGCAAACTGCCCGAAAGGAGTTTGATCCCACATTGAAAATACCTCCCTGTCCTTGTGTTGGGGCGATTAGAGGTAACAACGGACCTATTCCAACCTGTCGGCAAAGTTTAGCGCGTTGTCTTTGGACAGGACAAAGGAGCGGCCTCAGTTACTTTGAAGGGTTTCCCACAACCGTTCTCCTTCAGAGGCACTCATCGGGCCGACAAAGGAAGCGGCAAAGGTGCGAGAACCTAAAAGTTGTTCAGCAATCGCCATGAGATCGTCTTCCGTCACCCGTTCCACTTGGGCCAAAATGTCCTCCATCGGGATTGGTCGCCCGAAGTAGAGCATTTGTCGCCCCAAGCGCATCATCGTGCCTGTGACGCTCTCTTGGGCGGTGACGAGGCTGAGTTTCAGTTGGGTTTTCGCCCGCTCCATTTCACCATTGCGCAAACCTTCCTTGCAGAGACGGCGTAGTTCGTTGCGAAGGACTTGGAACAAACGGGGCGCTGCTTGAGCAGAACAACTGCCGCTGATGGCAAAAAAACCTGCTTGCTTAAAGGCAACAGTGAACGAACCGATGGCGTAAGCCAGGCCCCGTCGTTCTCGCACCTCCATAAAAAGTCGTGAACTGGCGCCACCACCGATGATGATATCCAGCAAAGCAGCGGGGTAGTGGGCAGGATCATTGGCGGGAAAACTGGGGACGCCGACGGTGAAGTAAAAATGCTCTGTGTTGCGGGTGACAGACCGAAGCCGGGCAAAAGGAGTTGGTGGAGGGATGTCGGACAAAGGGGAATTGTCAGAACGGCGCCAAGTGCCAAACACCTCATTAACCAAGTCCACGAAGACCTCTTCGTGTAGGGCGCCGGCGGCGGCAATGACCATCCGGTGAGGCGTGTAGTGGCGACGCAAAAATTTCAGCAAGGTCGTTCGACGAAATCGCGTCACTGTTTCCTTTGTCCCCAAGATAGGACGGCTTAGCGGGTGACCGTCCCACAAAGCCTCAAAGAACACTTCACCGACTAAATCTTCAGGGGTGTCTTCTAAGCTTTGAATCTCCGCCAACACGACGCTTTTTTCCACCTCAATGTCTTTGGGGCGCAAGGAAGGTTCGGTCAGTAACTCACGAACAAGGTTCAGTCCCCGCCGCAAATGCTCAGGGAGCACCCGCAAATGAAAGCACGTCAGTTCTTTTTCTGTGAAAGCATCGATGTTGCCACCCAACGCATCAATGAGTTGGGCGATTTGCCGACCGGTGTGATAGCGGGTGCCTTTGAAGAGCATATGTTCCAAAAAATGTGCCAAGCCTGCCTCTTCGTCTCTTTCGTCCTTCGTCCCGACATCCAGCCAAAGGCCAACAGTGACCGTCCGAGCCCAAGGGATAGATTGAACGACAAGGCGAATGCCGTTGGGCAGGACGGTTGTTAGAGGCATTGTTTGACCTCCTTTACCCGTGGCATCAAAGAGCCACGCTTAGGACGAGGGGTCATGCCCTCGGTCGCGTGGGCGAGGTGGGC
>LJSS01000116.1_pt1 | contig 14089 bp, 17 predicted proteins | sample 890271 | NCBI WGS metagenome assembly LJSS01 (sample SAMN03797534, study PRJNA294671) | hot springs metagenome | isolation source: water from Lobios Hot Spring | place: Spain: Lobios, Galicia | collected 2011-02-08
GACACAGAGTATAATTTCCGCTTTGGCGATGGAGTCCGCCGGGAACCGCCTCGAAGGGATTCGGGGCTGATGACTCCTACCTGGGCCGTTCCAAGTGGGAGTCTTCTGTTTTAGTGTCCTGGCGAGGCTGGGGGAGGAGGAAGAGATGGTCTTCTTCTGCCCGGGGTGCTGGCGGGAGGTAGACGCGCGGCTTCGCGTCTGTCCGAGCTGTGGGATGGATATCGCGCGGTACTCGCGCTCGGCGCGCTATGTGGAGAAGCTCATTTCGGCGTTGCGCCATCCGGAATCTCAGACGGTGAGGCGCGCCGCCTGGATTTTGGGCCGATTGAAAGCTCGTGAGGCTGTTCCCGCGCTGCTGGACCTGGGAGAGCGGACTGCAGACCCATACGTGATCGAATCGGTGGTGGAAGCCCTCGGAGAGATCGGGGACACGCGCGCGCGGCCGTTTCTGACCCGCTGTGTGACGCAGGGGGCGTTGCGCGTGAGGCGGGCGGCGGAACGAGCGCTCGCGCAGTTTCCGCAAGAGGAGGGAAACGCCCATGGCCCTCAATGAGCACCAGCGACGGCGCCTGGAAGTGAGCCTCGGGCTTCTCGATCGCGCCCTCTTGGAGGTGGAGCGGAATTATCTCTCCGCCGATCTCCCGCGGGGCGAGATGTTCGAGCTGACGAGTGATCTCACGCCTGAGGAGGAATCCCGAATTCGGGCGACGATCGTGCAGATTCGGCATCGGCTGCGCCGTCTTCGCGAGGCCTTTCATCTGGAACCGCATCGGAGGGATGTGCGGAGTCTCTTGCGCGGATACTTCTCGCACTTCTGGGCCACGCTCTCGGATTGTCGCGCGAGCAAGCTGAGGGGATATGGGGAGGTCGCTCCTCAATTGAAGCAGACGTTGGATCCGGAGATCGAGGCACTCCTGGTCTTGATCGAGCATTTGGAGCGAATCATCGAGCGCCGCCGTGAGTGACGGATCGCGCCCTGTTATCCGATCGCGCGCGCGATCAGGAAGGCGGCCGTCGCGGCGAGTCCACCGATGGACAGAGTCTGAAGGGCGCTGCGCCACGGTCGGATTCCCGTCAGCCGCCCCTTGATATATCCGAAGAGAAAGAGCGCCAGCGGCGTGATGAGAACCGAGAGGCCGAGCGCCGTGAGGACGTGTTCAAGAAGCATATACGGAAAGAGAGGAATGAGCCCGCCGGCGATATAGGAGAACCCGATCGTGAATGCACTCCTTCGCGCGCGCACAGGGTCGGGCGCTTCCAGTCCCAGCTCGAAGCGCATCATGAAGTCCACCCAGCGTTCAGGGTCGGAGCGGATCGCGGCGACCAGCGGCGCGATCTGCTCCTCGGCGAGCCCGTAGTGGCGGAAGATCTGAGCGACCTCTTCGGCTTCCTCTTCGGGGATTCTCTCGGTCTCCCGCTGCTCGCGCATGCGTTCGGCCACGTAGTGTTCGAGCTCCGTCTTCGCGGCCAGATACCCGCCAAGTCCCATGGCGATGGCGCCGGCGGCGATCTCGGCCAGACCGGCCGTGACGATGATGCTCGTCGAGGTGCCGACGCCCGAGAGCCCAGCCGCCAGGGCGAAGGGGACTGTGAGTCCGTCGGACATGCCGATGACGATGTCGCGAATCGTCTGTGCTCCGCGGAAGTGTCGCTCCATATGAGGGATCGTGGGCATCGCGGATCTCCTCCTGATGGTCTCAACGGATCACGGGCTCGGTGTGAAGGGTTCCCCGTGGAAGCGAAAGACGGCGTAATCGGAATACAGATACGGCAGGTCAACGCACGCGCGCGAAAGAGGCGAGCGCAGGAGAAGGCGCTCGGCCAGATTCAGGAAGAAGCGGAGGCGCCTGGTCTTCGGGTACGCGTTGAAACCCGGGAAAAAAGCCGTGAGGGTGAGTCCGTGGGCCGCCGCCCACTCCTCGATCTTCGCCCACGAGCGACCCGCCAGCGCGCGCGAGCATCCCGTGAAGAGGTATGAGGTCGGCGCCTTGCGAAGGCACGCTTCGGCGGCCGAGAGGAAGAGCACCATGTCCGGCACGGCGTAGATCGGGTCGGTGATCACGATATCATAGGCTTCTTTTAAGTCCTCCGGGAGAGGGCCTCGAAGGTCCACGCGCCGACAGGTGATGCGAAGCTGTCGCTCGTGCGCCGCTGCTGTGATCAATTCGAGGACTTCGGGATCGAGATCAAGGGCGGTGATCTCGTTCGGAAGCAGCAGAGCCAACGCGACGCTCACGAAGTCGTCGTCGCCGAGGCAGAGGATGCGACTCCCTGTCGTTGCGTACGAGCGGATCAACTCGGCGCGTTTCACGGTCGTGGCGGGCGTGCACGGGAGCTGATGCAACGCGTGCGACTTCACGCGCAAGCGCTTCTGCAGCGAGGCGACCACCTGCAGCGCCTCAGACGCCGATGGGGGTGCTTCTTCCTCAGGCCGCTGGAGGAAGGTCTCCCCTTGAGTGAAGAGCGCTTCCAGGAGCGCTTCGTTCTCCGTCTCCACGAACGTCCGAATTTCATGAAATACGCAGTGCAGGCCCAGCCTTCGCGCCCAGCGCTTGGCTCGTTCGAGCGCGGCCTCCACGCGAGCGCGCTCTGGTTCGTCTGCGAAACGAAGGGACTGACGCAGATGCGAGACCGTCGCCGGAGAAGGCGCTGCAGTCAAAGCGCTTCCACCCCGTCTCGATAAATCGGAGGAATCCGCAGAGGATCCCGAGGAGGCGTTCCGCCACTTACGTCCCATGCTCACAAGCGTTTCACCATGAGATACGCCCCCAATCCGATGAGCACGATTCCCATCCCTTGCGCCATACGGTGTGCGATGGGCAGCGGGAATGGATGATGACGGAGCAGTTCGCGAAGTGCAGCAAACCACATTCCGACCCCCATGCTCGCGCCGATGGCGAAGCATATCCGGTGGGTCAGCAATGCGATCGTCGGAGCTGTCGCTCGCAGGGTGAGCGCCGTGCTGAACCAGAAGGCGACGAATGCCGGATTCAGCACGTAGAGAGCAGCGCCGAGGGCCGCTGCGGCCACCGCCTTTCGCATGCGCCAGGCGACTGCGGGTGGAGATGGTAGCGCCGAACGGGGGATGAGCAGGGAAACCCCGTATCCGATCACGAGCGCGCAGGCGACGATCTCTACGGGGAGGGGGAGAGATGAGGCGAGGGGAAGGCGACTCGAAGCCATCATCGAGAGGGCGGCGAAAGCGCAGCCGCCATCCAGGAGAGCGACGGTGGCAGCAAGGACCGAGCTTTCTCGCCCCTGTCCACGAGTCATCATCATCGCGAAGGCCAGGTTAATCGGCCCAATGGGCATCGAGGACATGAGGCCAAGGACCAATCCGAGGCACAGCCATGCGACATATTCCATGCCCATACGGCGGGTTGTAATCATATCGCAGGCTCGCGCTCATGCTCAAGGGCATATCACTTGACGCATCCTCGGAGCAGGCGGGAGTCGAATCATCTTTCGACGGATCCAAGTGAGGCAGTTTTGCCGCCCTGCGCCAGAACGCCACAGCAGCGGGGAAGGGATGAGCGCCCGACCGTCCACGCCATTGTCGCGTAATTCTTCGTGCGTGAGGGCTCTGCGTCTTTGTGCGAAGCACGGGCGACGCCGGGGCTCCTGCGGCACGCAAATTGCAAATACCCATCAGTCGGGAAGGTGGGGAGAGCACGGACGGTAGGGAAGGGTCGAGTGAGGAGAATCATGACGCCCCCGCTCCTCCCTCGATCTCCTGCCGTCCGTCGCGCGATGGACGAAGGTCGGGTGGACACGCCGGAGAGTCGCGCGCGCGACTCTCCTGTTCGCTATTTTGGAGGTGTGGGATGGTGTCCTTTCAATTCTCCTCCATCGGGTTGCCGGAATTACTCCTCATTTTGATGATCGCGCTTCTGCTCTTCGGGACGAGGCGGCTGCCGGAATTAGGCAGTTCGCTCGGTCGCGCCATCAGCGAATTCAAACGCGGACTCTACGAAGAGACTCCGAAGAGGGCACTCTCGGGAAGTTCGGGGGAGCCTGTCGCGGAATCGGCGGAGAAGCGGCAGGATGTCTCCGCCTCATCTTGAGGCGGAGGTGCCGTGGCGAAATGGACGGTGGCCGCCAAACCTGCCACAGGTGAACGGCGTGGAGCGAAAGGGGCTGTGACCCTAACCTCAGAAATGATAAGAGGTTGCTTCCTGCGCGTCCCCATCATGACTTCGGCATACCGATTGCTTTCCCTTAGTGAGGGCCCTGAAACGGGCCGAGATCAGAGAGAAGGAGGGAGGGATATGTCGAAGTTGTGGAAGATGCTGGCGACCCTCGTGGTCGTGATCTTTGGTGTGTCCGGCGCCTTCGCTCAAGCCGCATCGCAAAAGACGACGAAGCCGGCGGCGAAGGCGACGGCCACTCAGACGAGCGCCGCCCCAACGACGCCAACACAAACCCCTGAGGCGAAGGAGACTAAGGCGAAGCACAAGAAGGCCAAGAAGGCGAAGAAGGCTCAGAAGACGCCGTCTGAATCCACGGAGTCCCGGAAGCCTCAGTAGGCGGCGCACCTGAAGTTGGAGGGAGCGGGGGAACGGTGTGGTTCTTCCGCTCCTCGCTTTATCAGGGGGCGCTCGTGAGATGCTATGCGCGGACGGCTCATGTACCTGGCGGCAGCAGGGGGATGCTTTCTCCTAGCGGGTGTCGTGCTCTGGCACCACCTCCGAACATCCTCTCCGCGGGACGGGAGACCTTCGTCCGAAGCGAGGGTCTTCAACACCTCGGTGAGAGAGGGAGCGCTGACGTTCGACGGTCGGCGAGCGCTTGAGGAGTTGGATGCACTCCTTGAGGCCGTGGAAGAGGGGGATTGGGCGCGCGCGCGGGCGCATTTCAGCGAATTCGAACGGATCGCGCGAGCGCTCCCCTCGCCCGGATTGACGCATCCCGATGTCTCCTTCGCCCTCATGGATTTCTTCCACCTCTATCGGGTGCAACTTGAGCGCGCGCTCTCGACCGAGGATTCGGCAGGAGCGATGTTCGCGGGCAATCAGTTGGGCGACATCATATGGGACTTGCGCGTCCAATTGGGGCGAGCGCCTCTGCCGGAGCTTGGGCGACTTCGGTATCTCGAACGCGACCTCCGATATTGGAGCGAGATGGGAGATGAGCAGATGATCCGCGCGCGGGTCCGCGGTCTGGAGCGAGCATGGACCAGTCTCCGTCCGGTCGTCGCCAGCGGCCGCGGGCGAGAGTTGGTGGAACGCTTCGATGAGCTGTTGGAGCAATTGCGCGCGGCGCACGCGGTGGAGGAATATCGGGAGATCGCTCCTGAGTTGGAGGAGGTCGTTCAACAGGTCGAAGCGCATTTCTCCGAGCGGGGCGTTCGATGAAACTTCCATTCGTGCCCAAGCTGATCGGATGGGTCCTGGTGGGGAGGCTCATTGGCCTCATCGGTGGGCTCGCGGCGCCCGTACCGGAAGCCGACGGGTCGTCCCCTGGCTTCGCCGCATCGATCCTTGCTGATTTCGATGAGGACATGCACCCGGACCTGGCGCTCGCTCGGTATGAGCGACGCGGGTATCGGATCGAGGTGCATCTGAGTCGAAGGCAGAGGGAGATCTCGCTTCGTGTCCCCGCGCGCGAGTGGGGGATGGTTCTGCTGGCTCTCGATGTCAACCGAGATGCGCACCTGGATCTTGTGGCGGCGAACGCGCATCTTGTGCGTCCGTTGGCGATCTGGCTCGGCGATGGACATGGCTTCTTTCAGCGTGGGAGAGTGCGCGGGTGGGCGTCCTCACTCTTGCAAGCCGCGGGATATACGAAAGCTCCGGCTCGAGACCCCGAGATCTCCCTGACCTCCGAAGACCGATGGCCTTTCGATCGCTCGCTCTGGAGACTCGCAAGGAACGCTCCAGAAGGTCCTACTCTCTCCTCCGCAGGGGCAGTCGCCCCTGACCTGCTTCTTCCCCATCCCTGCTTTGGTCGGAGCCCTCCTGAAAGACCTGTGCACTTGTGAACGCTCATCAGAGGAGCGCTTCGTTCAGGCGACGTTCTCGGAACGCTCTTCTCCCCAGGAAGTACGGGGGGGTGCTTTCAGGAGGGGCAAGATGCGAATCGTTCTCGCTGATATTAAGGGGCGCGATGGATTCGTCGCGAAGGACACGATTGCTGGGGGATATGGGTCGCGATTTCGAGGAACTTCCTGGACGACGCGGTTCGTGGAGCAGATGTTGCGAATCTATAACAATCTGCCGAGCATTCAGCTCGGCTATTTGGCGGCGATCTTCGCGCAAGCGGGACATGAGGTCGTGATCTCGCGGGGCGAGCTCGTTCCCGGTGATCTCGCGCTGGTTTTGACTTCGATGGTGGATTTCCGAAATGAGATCGGCTGGGCGGAGGCCGCCCGTCAGCGATGGGGGATGCCCGTAGGTTTCTTCGGGACGTTCGCCACGTATATGCCCGATGTGCTCGTCGAGCACGGGGACCTCGTCATTCAGGGTGAGCCCGAACAGGCCGCGATGCGCCTGGCCCAGGGAGAACAGTTGCGAGGGATCGTCGTCAGCTCCCCTCTTCAGAACTTGGACGAGCTGCCCTTTCCTCGATGGGACCTCTTTCCCCGCGAGCGTTTCGGGCATGCCATCGAGCGTCCGTTCTGGTTCACGCGCCGGGCCTTTCCCATCCTGTCGAGCCGAAGCTGTCCCGAATTCTGCACCTATTGCCCGCATCGCATCGTCGCGTCCTATCGGGCGCGCAGCCCGGAGAACGTTCTGGCGGAGATCGAGACGTTGTGCCGGCGCTATGGCCGCGTCTATCTCGTCTTTCGCGATCCCATCTTCACCTATGATCGAGAGCGCGCGCTGCGGATCGCCGAAGGGATCGTTCGCCGGAATTTGCCCGTTCGCTTCGAATGCGAGACGCGCCTCGACGATCTGGACGAGGAATTGCTCCGATGGCTCCATCGCGCGGGCTTGCGCTCGGTCCGATTCGGCGTCGAATCCGTGGATGCGCTCACGCTCAAACGGGTGGGCCGCCGACCGATTCCGCCGGAGCATCAGCGAGAGATCGTCTCGCTCTGCCGACGGAAAGGGATCGTGACCCACGCTTTTTACGTCCTCGGCTTTTTGACCGATACGGTCGAGACGATTCGGGCGACGATCGAATATGCCGTGGCGCTCAACACGACGTTCGCGCTCTTCAAAATTCTGACGCCCTATCCCGGCACGCCGCTCTATCGTCAGATGGCCCGGCTCATCACCGAGACCGATCTGGAGAAATTCGATGGCTATACGCCGACGTTTCGGCATCCGACGCTCAGGCGCGAGCAGTTGATCTTCCTGTTGGAGACGGCCTATTCGCGGTTCTATGTTCGTCCCTCGTGGTTGTGGACTTATTTGCGATTGCCGATGTCGGGATTGTTCGAGCGTTGGCTGAGCCGGGCCGATGCGTATGCCGAGCGTCGGCATCTGGAGGTCGAAACGGCGCTCTTTCCGGGATAGGACGGAGAGGAGGTGACGTCTCGTGTTTCGGACGATTGCGCGCTATGGGGCCCGACAAGCGCCGGGCGCATGGCGCGCGGCCATACGGGCGCTTCTCTCAGGGCAAGGAGTTCGCGGCCCGGCCATTCGAGAGTTCGAGGAGCGATTCGCCGCCTATCATGGTGTGCGGCATGCCATCGCGGCGTCATACGGGCGGATGGCCTTTTACTACATCCTGCGGGCGCTCGACCTGCCCGCGGGATCGGAGATTCTCATCCCGGCGCTCACCTTCTGGGTCGTGCCGGAGATGGCCCGCGTGGCCGGACTCACGCCGGTCTTCGTGGATGTTGATCCGCACACCTACACGCTCGATCCGCGGGCGCTCACGGCGGCGCTCACCGAGCGGACGCGCGCCGTCGTCCCCACGCACCTCTACGGTCAACCCTGCGACATGGATGCGATTCTCATCCTGGCCGAGCGTCACGGTCTCATCGTCATCGAGGATTGCGCGCACGCCCTCGGGGCGACCTATCGCGGTCGCAAAGTCGGGACCTTCGGCCACGCGGCCTTCTTCAGCTTCCAGCTCCTCAAGGGGCTGAACACGTACGGCGGTGGCATGGCCATCACCGACGATGATGCGCTCGCGCAGCGCATCCGCCGCCTGGTGGAAGCCGAACCGTGGCCATCGGTGCTCTCGGTCTTGGGGAAGCTCGTGCTCGGATGGCTGCAGCAGGTCTTCATCAGTCCGCGCGGTTTCACCTTCAGCTTGTTTCCCGTGTTTGTGCTCGCTTCTCTCGTGGGCGATCGAGATGTCTCGGCCTTTCTCTGGGAGAAGATCCGACGATTGGATCCGCTGCCTGCCTCTTATCGTCGTCGGTACAGTAATGCGCAGGCGGTGATCGGATTGCGAGCGCTCGATCATATCGAGGAGTGGAACGCCCGCAGTCGGCAGTACGCGCGCCGATTGAGCGAGGGATTGGCGGGGATGGCGTCGCTCGCGCTGCCGCGTCCGTTGCCGGAGACCGAACCGGTCTACTACCAGTATTGCATTCGCGTGTCCGATCCGAAGGCGCTGACGCGCCGCGCCCTTCGACGTGGGATTGACATCGAGATGATGCACGTGGACATCTGCACGACGCTCTCGCTCTTCGCCTCGGAGGCCCGTTCATGTCCGGTCGCCGAGACGGCCGCCGAGACGCGACAGTTGCCCGTGTATTCCGGGCTGCGCCCGAGCGACGTCGAGCGCATCGTTCGCGTCATTCGGGAAATCAGTCGCGATTTGCCGCCGCTCGGTATCGCGGCGCGGGAGGTCGCCGCTCATGGACGCTGCGATTGAGTCGCACATTCGCGCCTATGGCTATTGGGGCGTTTTTCTCTGGGCCGTTCTCGGCGGAGAGGAGAGCGTGGTCGTCGCCGTCTGGTTGGTGAAGAGGGGACTGTTGAATCTGCCGGGCGTCATCGTGGCGGCGGCCCTCGGAGGAGCAGCGGGAGATCAGATCTATTTCTTTCTGGCGCGGCGATACGGATGGACGCGGCTCCGCCGCTCGGTGCGATTCCGGCGGTCGCGCGAGAAGGCCGAGGCGTTAGTCGCGCGCTATGGGCCGGGCGTCGTTCTGGCGTCGCGATTTCTCGCCGGACTTCGGATCACGATCCCGTTGGTCTGTGGAACGCTGGGGATGCCCGCGCTCACGTATAGTGTGCTGAATCTGGTGAGCGCATTCCTCTGGGCCTTGTTCTACAGCCTGGCGGTGGCGTCTCTGTGGTCGGCTTGGGCATCGCCGGCGCGACGCCTGTGGGTGGCAAGCGTCGTCGCCGCCCTCCTCGCGCTCGTCTTCCTGTTCCGGTTTTGGCGAGCGCGCGGGGCGCACAGGCGCTCGGACATCTCGGCGTGTCGGACTTCGCCCGACGCAGGCGAGAAGGAGGAATCTCGTGTGGGCATTCGTGCTGGCTAATTTTCGGAGCCGACCCGTGCGAGCGCTTCTCAGCATCGGGAGCGTCGCTCTCGGTGTGGCGCTCGTGCTTCTATTCGCCGGACTGGCCGATGGGGAGATCCGCGAACGCGCCGAGCGGGATCAGCAGATCGGAGCGGAATTGATCGTCTATCCCTCACAGGCCGGAGCGTTCGGCATGCTGGGCCTGCCGCTCTCGCTCCCTGTCGCGTATGCGATGTCGCTCGGAGAGATCGAAGGGGTGAAGGAGGTCACGCCGGTGGGGTATCTCGTTCAGGAAGGCGTCGGGGGAACCGGATTCCGGGCCATCGAGGGGATTGATCCCGATTCGTATGCGCGGACGAGCGACCTTCGAATCATCGCCGGACGGCCCCTGATGTCCGAGGACGATGCCCTCGTTGATCCCTCTCATGCGCGCGCACATGGAATCAGTGTGGGGGATCGAATAGACGTGCTGAGTCATCCGTTTCGGGTCGTTGGGATCTTCGCGCCGGAGATGGGGGCGCGCGTGAAGATCGGCCTCACCGCTCTTCAAAAGCTGCGAGGGGCTCCCGAGCGGTGTTCGTTCTTTTTGATCAAGTGCATCCGGCCAGAGGCTGCACCCGTGGTGGCTGAGCGGGTGAGCCGCCGCTTCCCAGAGTTGCGCCTTGTCTTCACGCAGGATCTGCCACGATTGTACCGTCAGAGCGTTCCGGCGCTCGATGTCTTCCTCCGGGTGCTGGTGGGAGTGGCGTCGCTCATCGGGGGGCTCAGTGTCTTCGTCGCTATGTATGCTGCCGTCAGCGAGCGCACGCATGAGATCGGGCTGTTGAAATCCCTCGGAGCCCGCCGACGGTGGATCATGAGGATTGTTTTGCAAGAGGCGTTCGGGTTGGGGCTCGTGGGGACTTTGCTGGGGGTGGGCGTGTCCCGGGGCGCAGGGGAGCTCATCATGCGCGCGACCTCGTTGAGTTTCCACGTCGAAGCGCGGTGGATTCTGATCGCCGCCCTGATGGGAGTGGGGAGTTGTCTGCTGGGATCGCTGTATCCCGCGTTTCGGGCGGCTCGGCTGGATCCCGTGGTCGCGCTCGCGAAAACGACCTGAGCAATGAGGAGTGGCGAGCAAGTGCTGAAAGCCTGTGCTCGATCTGCATCGAGGTGCCACCCGGAGGGCGCGTCGTGGGGAAGTATCTGATCGTCACGGCCGATGACTTCGGGCTCACGCCGGGTATCAATCGGGCGATCCTTCAGGCTCATGCCGAGGGGATCGTGACGAGCGCGAGCCTGATGGCCGTCGGCCCGGCTTTCGAGGATGCCCTCGTTCGGGCGCGATCCGCTCGGCGATTGAGTCTTGGCGTGCATCTGGTATGGGTGGATGAGCGTCCTGTCTCTCCTGCCGAGAAGATTCCCACGCTCGTGAACGCCCACGGGCGATTCCATTCGGTGAGGGGGTTTCTGCTTCGCCTTCGGCTCGGCCTCATTCGTCGGGATGATCTGGAACGGGAGACACGCGCGCAATTGGAGCGGGTGCTTGGAGCTGGAATCCGACCGACGCATGTAGACAGCCATAAGCATCTGCACGTTCTTCCTCCCCTGCTTGACCTGATACTTCGCCTCCTTCCGGAGTATGGGATTCGCGCTGTGCGGCTGCCTCGGGAGCGTGTCCCTTTCTCCGTCTCGTGGGCTGCCGCACGAACATGGCCTCGGGCTCTCGCTGTGACGTTGCTAGCCGAACGGGGGCGTCGCGCGCTCAGTGAAGCGGGGGTCTTCTTTCCCGATCGTTTCTTCGGGCTCTTTCACACGGGCGCTCTCACGGAGTCGGTTCTTCTGGCGATCGTGAGGTACCTGCCGGAGGGGGTGAGCGAGCTGATGTGCCATCCCGGTTTTGTGGACGAGGCCTTGCGCGCGGTGCGCACGCGGCTTCGCTCTTGCCGGGAGGAGGAGCTGCGCGCCCTCACGAGCCCGATCGTCCGAGACGAAATTCGACGAAGAGGAGTTCGCCTGGTGACGTATGAAGAGGCTGCCGAGCGGCACAGACTGGGAGCGTTCGTCTGAACCCACGGCGATCCGCTACTCCCTCGTCGTTCCTCTCCGCGATGAAGAGGGGAACGTGGAGGCGTTGTGGGAGGAAGTGACCGCAGTCATGGAGGGTTTGGGCGAGCCCTATGAACTCATCCTCGTGGATGATGGGAGCACGGATGGGACGTATGACCGGCTGGTGAGCCTCTGCGAGCGAGATGCGCGAGTTCAGGTCCTTCGGCTGAGCCGGAACTTTGGACAAACAGCGGCCCTGGCGGCGGGGTTCGACTTCGCGCGGGGGGCGATCATCATCGCCATGGACGGGGATTTGCAATATGATCCGCGCGACATTCCCCGTCTGGTGCAAAAGCTCAACGAGGGGTACGATCTCGTCAGCGGGTGGCGCCAGAAGCGGTCGGATGCTTGGCTGACACGGCGTCTCCCCTCGCGCGTCGCCAACTGGCTGGCAGCACGAGTGTCGGGCGTGCCCTTGAAGGATTTCGGCTCGACGTTCAAGGCCTATCGGCGAGAGGTGCTGGCCCAGGTTCGCCTCTATGGCGAGCAACATCGGTTCATTCCGGCGCTCGTCAGTCAATGGCGGGATCGCTTCGCCGAGATCCCCGTGCGCGTGCGGCCCCGTCGGTGGGGGCGCTCCAAATACGGCCTCTCGCGCACGCTGCGCGTGACGTTCGATCTGCTGACGATCGCCTTCCTGCTGCGCTATCTCGCCCATCCCCTTCGTCTGTTCGGGAGCTGGGGAGCGGCGATGCTGCTTGGCGGCCTCGGGCTGGATGGGTACCTTGTGGTGGAAAAGCTCTGGCACCACATCTCGATCATGGAGCAACACGGGCCGCTCCTTCTGTTGAGCGTCCTGCTCATCGTCACCGGCGGGCAATTGATCTCGCTCGGACTGCTCGGCGAGATCCTCTCGCGGACGTACTTCGAGTCGCAGCGGAAGCCGATCTACTCGATTCGAGAGATTCGCACGCGGAGGCCCGAATCTCCTTGGGGAGAACCTATGCCGCAGGGCGAAAGGAGCATCCCTTCGACTCGCGCGCCATGCTCCCCGTGATGTCCATCAGGAATCTGCGCTCGCTCGTTCCAGAGGGATGCCGAAGCGTTCAGCCATGCGGTAGAGCGTGCGCCGATCAATGCCCAGGATCTCAGCCGCGCGGCTCCGGTTGCCCTTGACGGCCTCGAGGACGTAGAGCAGGTAGCGGCGCTCCAACTCGTCAAGCGAGGGGAGGTCGTGAAAGAGCTGGGCTTCCAGCGTCGTTGAGGTGCGCGCTCGTGTGAGGCGGGGCATGGCAGACCGAACGCGGTCCGGCAAGTCTTCGGGCGTGATCAATCCTCCGCGCGCGTGAATGACGGCGTATTCGATGCTGTTCTCCAGCTCGCGGACATTTCCCGGCCAGGAATAGGCCATGAGGGTTTCGAGAGCGGCGGGGGAGAAGGTGAGCGTGCGTTCCGTTCGCTGGAGAGCGCGCCGGAGGAAATAGGCTGCCAGCAGCGGGATATCCTCGCGACGCTCGCGCAAGGGGGGGACACGCAAGGTCACGACGCTCAGGCGGTAATAGAGGTCCTCGCGAAAGCGCCCGGCCTTGATCTCCTCCTCCAGGTGGCGATTCGTGGCGGCGATCACGCGCACGTCCACACGGCGGGTTCGCGTCTCGCCGACGCGTTTGATCTCGCCCTCCTGCAAGACGCGGAGCAGCTTCACCTGCAAGGCGGGGGTCGTCTCGCTGATCTCATCCAGGAAGATCGTCCCTCCGTGAGCTTCCTCAAAGAGCCCCTTCTTATCGGCGACGGCGCCGGTGAAGCTGCCCCGCATGTGACCGAACAGTTCTGCTTCGAGCAGCGTCTCCGTCAGGGCGCCACAATTGACGGCGACGAAGGGGCGCGAGGCGCGCGGGCTGTGCTGATGGATGGCACGCGCGATCAGTTCCTTCCCCGTCCCCGACTCTCCCACAATCAGCACCGTCGAAGAGGTCGGCGCCACGCGCGCGATCTCTTTGTACAGCTCGATCATCTGGGGAGTGCGGCCGATGAGACCGGAGGCCTCGTAGGGTTTGAGCGCACCCTCCAGCAGCTCCTCTCCCCGCATTGGTTCGCGCGGATGGAGGGCGCGGCGCACGGTCGCCCGTACATCCTCCACCGTGAACGGCTTGGAGATGACATCGAAGGCGCCTTCCCGCAGCGCTTCGATGGCCGCTTCCAGCGTCCCGAAGCCGGTGATCAGGATGACTTCCGTACGGGGCGATCGGCCTTTGCACGCCTTGAGCACATCCAGACCCGTTCGTGGTTCGTTCAGATTCAGGTCGACGAGGGCGCAATCGAAAGGTTCGCGGTCCAGAAGGGTCAGCGCGCCCTCGGCGGATTGAGTCGCCTCCACCGACCAGCCCTCGGTGGAGAGGATTTCGATGAGGAATTCGCAGGTCTCCCGATCATCATCCACGACGAGGATGCGCTTCATGTTCCCTCCTCCAAGGCCGAGCGTCGCATCGTCAGGGCGGGGAAGGTGAGGCGCACGCGCGTGCCCTGTCCCGGTTCGCTGTGCACGGTGATCTCGCCCTCATGCTCTCGGACGATTTGCCGCACGATGGAGAGGCCGAGTCCACTGCCCATCCCCTCCGGTTTCGTCGTGAAGAAGGGTTCGAAGATGCGGGCCAGAATATCGGGGCTCATTCCCAGGCCCGTGTCCTC
>LJSS01000118.1_pt1 | contig 14009 bp, 14 predicted proteins | sample 890271 | NCBI WGS metagenome assembly LJSS01 (sample SAMN03797534, study PRJNA294671) | hot springs metagenome | isolation source: water from Lobios Hot Spring | place: Spain: Lobios, Galicia | collected 2011-02-08
CGCGATGTCCCACAAGGAGCATCGCTGCCTTTACGGCCGCTTCGTGATGAGGGCGAAAGTGTTCGCAAGGAGAGGTAATCATTGCGTCCGCTGCTCGGATCGCCCGGATTAACCATGCCCGAACTTCCTTTTCGTCCGTCGGCAAACGAACGGCACGCTTACCCGAATGGAGAAACGTAAAGGTAAGCGAAGCGGAACTTGCGTCGATGTCATGTGTCTCTGCGGTTTGGTGACAACCAGGGTGTGAAGCGGCTGGCTCTACCCTCCAAACTTCTGCGCCTAGGCCGGCCAAGATCCGGCCGGCAAGCGACGCTTCTTGGCCTCCCCATTCCAGTATGCAGATACCCGAGAGTGGCGGCGGTTTTCTTTCTCTGGTCATGCGAAGAGAGCAAACATCACGCACTCGAACCGAGCGGCAAGGGTATTCGCCAGGTCTCGGCGCTTTTCTGATATCAGTTCGCCCAAATCGGATACAAGGCGGCGCAGTTCAGCGGTTCGGGCAAGGGCCGGTTTTGGGGAGCCAGAGTTGTCAGTGTCGTCGACCAAACGCGGGTATCGAGCGACCCCTTCGTCTGTCAGCGAAAGCCGTCTAGCCTTCATGGAGCAGCTTAGCTGATTGGCAGGGTTCATGCCCGTGTCGGAAGTGGGGGACAGGAATTCCCAAGTTTTGACGTGGGCGCATTTGGGCGTTTCGCATTTCGTTCAAGAACACGAGGGCGGGTAACCTCGAAGTGCACGCCAGGTTTCCGCAACGGCAATGTTGTGTGGGTGCGAAGGCCACGTCCGCCTCGCAGTCTTGGGTCCGTTGTCGGTCTCGTGGGCTTGGAAAGGGTTGCGTTGACTTGGGCCTACTGTTGCGCTCGCCCCGATTGCGGTGGGCCGTAGGGTTTCTTCCAGAGAGTTTTGTCACGGGGTGTAGGTCGTATAAGGCGTGGACCGCGCTTGCTGGGAAGGGCCCATTGGTTGCGCCACTGTGTGCCCCCCACTATAAGCGGCCACCGAGAGGAAGAGTCTTACATGGCGGAAATTCATGGCGGGCGAGTAGTCGCACGGGCTCTCAAAGCAGAGAACGTCACGTACATCTTTACACTTTGCGGCGGGCATGTGATGCCCATTTACGATGGGTGCGTCGACGAGGGGATTCGGGTCATCGACGTGCGCCACGAACAGACCGCGGCGCATGCTGCTGATGGTTGGGCGCGGGTGACGGGGCAGCCAGGCGTGGCTGTTGTCACGGCGGGGCCTGGGGTTACCGATGCCGTGACCGGTGTTGCGAGTGCGCACCGTGCCAACGTGCCGATGATCCTCATTGGTGGGCAGGGGCCACGCCCTTTCGCGGACATGGGTTCTCTTCAAGACATGAACCACGTAGAACTCATGCGGCCGATCACGAAGTGGTCGGTTTCCGTGCCCGAAGGGCGGCGGCTGGCTGAGTATGTTGCCATGGCATTTAGGATCGCGACCTCCGGCCTCCCAGGCCCGGTTTTCCTGGAGATGCCGATCGACCAGTTGTTTCAAACATACGACGAAACCCGCATCCTGTTTCCCACGAAGTACCGTACCGAGGCAGGAATTGCTGGCGATCCTCGGTATGTCGAGCGCGCTTTCGAGTTGTTACGGTCGGCGCAACGTCCGGTGATTCTCGTAGGCTCGCAACTGCGGTGGTCCAAACGACGGGAAGCTTACCTAAAGTTCGTCGACACATTCGGAATCCCGGTTTACGTCAATGGGTTGGGGCGTGGGTCGTTACCACCAGACCATCCGTACTTTTTCTCCCAGACTCGCAAGGATGCTCTTCGGCAAGCGGACGTGGTACTCATTTTTGGAACGCCACTGGATTTTCGTTTGGGCTATGGACGGGAGACCCATTTCAACCCTGCTGCGAAGGTCATTCAGGTTGACCTCGACGGAGCGGAAATCGGCAGGAATCGGCCAATCGAAGTGGGCATTGTTGGAGATACCGGTCTTGTGATGGAGCAATTGACTCAGCTTGCGGAGGCCGAGCGGTTCGACAAGTCTTTGATCAAGCCTTGGCTCGATGAGATCCGCCGACGCGAGACAGAAAAGTGGGAGCGTATGCGGCCCGAGCTCGAGTCGGACGCAGTTCCGATCAATCCCCTACGTGCTTGTAAGGAAATTGCGGATGCTGTGGGGCGAAACGTAATTGCGATTGGTGACGGTGGAGATTTTGTCGCGACGGCAGCTTCCATCTTGCGAATTTACGAGCAGGGCCATTGGCTTGACCCAGGCCCACTGGGCACGCTTGGAGTTGGCCCAGGGTACGCGATGGCGGCGAAGTTGGCGAAGCCGGACCACCCGGTCGTCATCATTTACGGCGACGGCTCCTTTGGCCTTCACGGTATGGAGTTCGAGGCGATGGTACGGCAGAAAATCCCTGTGGTGGGAATCGTCGGAAACGATGCCGCTTGGCAGCAAATTCGCCGGGGCCAAATCCAACTGTACGGGCGGGAGCGTGCTGTGGCTACAGCCCTCGATTACACGCGGTACGACCGAGTCGTCGAAGCTCTCGGTGGCCACGGGGAATATTGTGAACGGCCCGAGGAAATTCGCCCGGCCATTGAACGGGCCCTGGCCTCCGGTAAGCCTGCACTGGTCAATATCAAGATTGGCACAAGTGAGTTTCGTAAGGATGCAATCTCCATTTAATTCGAAGAGATAAATTCTTTGCATCGGGCCACGCGATCCTGCCGTGAACCAAGCGACCGCCGCGCTCATTGTCATTGGTAACGAAATCCTTTCCGGCAAGGTTGTGGACACGAACTCGAGTTACCTTGCCAAAGAGCTACGAGCCCTCGGGGTTGCGCTCGAGCGAATCTTGGTGATTCCGGACGATGTGGATGTCATCGCGGAATCGGTGCTCGATTACTCCCAGCGGTTTCGCTGGGTGTTTACTTCGGGAGGCGTGGGGCCAACGCACGATGACGTGACCATTGCGGGAGTCGCCCAAGCCTTGGGGGTGCGGGTGGTGCGGCACCCGGTACTCGAAGAGCAAATCCACAAGTTCTCCTCCGGTGGAGTTGACGAAGCGAGGCTCAAACTCGCGGAAGTACCCGAAGGCGCAGAGTTGATATACGGTGATGAGTTGGCTTTCCCCGTGCTTCAGGCACGGAATGTTTTTATCCTTCCAGGAATTCCTGAGCTGTTTCGGGCGAAGTTTCAGGCGCTGCGATCTCGCTTTCGTTCTGCGCCATTCCACTTGCGCGTGGTGTATCTGCGTGCTGCAGAAACGGCGCTCGTACCGTATCTGAATGCGACGTTGCGAGCTTTCCCTGGCTTGCTCTTGGGCTCCTACCCGAAATGGAACGACCCCGAATATCATGTGAAAGTCACGCTTGAGTCCAAAGACCAGAGCTACGTCGAGCAAGCTTTGGCACATCTGCTAGCGCAGATTCCGCCCGAGATGGTGGTGCGTACGGAGTGAATTTGTGGCACACTGTCTCGGCAAGTGACGAGGAGGTCAGAATGCGCAGGTGGAAGAAGTTTGTTGGGGTGGTGCTGGCGTGGGCACTGACATCTGTTGTGACATCTGTCCCGGCCCGTGCTGACGATGATTTCTTGCGCGACCTTGGTTGGGGTTCCTTGGCGGTACTGTGCAACGTTTTTTACGTGCCTGCCAAAATCGCTTGGGCCGGCGTGGGCGGTATCACCGGGTCACTTGCCTACGTGGTGACTTTGGGCGACGCCGATACGGCGAGAAAGGTTTGGCGGCCAGCTCTGGGCGGGAATTACGTGGTGACCCCAGCCATGTTGCGAGGAGAGGAGCCGCTTTACTTTAGCCCCACGGAAGACGAGCCCCTACGCCGGAGGAGAACGAGACGATCTTGAATCGGAAGATTTTGGCGCTGATCGCCGTTGTTTTGGCGGGCGCGGTTGGCGTCTTCGTCGCGTATCAGTATCGCCTGCGGCGTGAAGCCGCGCGTTGGGAAGGTCCGCTGCGGGAAATCGTCGAGGAAAAGATCGAACACGAGGACGGCGTCACCCGCAGTCGCTTTGTGGCCATTTTGCCTGCTCCTGTAGAGGAAGTGCAAACGGTGGTCTGGCAAGTGGAGAAGCTTCAGGACGTAGTGCCAAACTTCAAGATTTCACGGCTCCTTGAGGCTCATGGAAACACGAAACGGGTGGAATTGGGCATCCAGGCTTTGAGTCTTCCCTTACTCCGTTACGAGATGGAGTTTACTTTGCATCCCGAAGAGCATCGGGTTACCTTCCGGACGTTGAAGTCTCAGGCGCAGGATATCGAAGGCGAATATAGGCTGGAGCCTTCTCCGGACGGGAAAAAGACGCGGGTGACCTACACCACTGTGGCCAAGGAGAAGGTAGCCGTGCCGTTTCCACGGGCCGTTCTGGACAGCGCCGGCAGGGAAACCTTTGTCAATACTGTGCGAGGGATCGAAAAGCTCTTGCTTGCGACACCACCGGCGGGGTAGAGCTAGTGACCCCCGATGAGGCGACTGCACGAGGTGCGCTTCCTTGTTGGGGCTGCTTCAGCCCACCAATTCCCTCACCTGTCGCTCCCTGAGATTGCCTTCGTAGGGCGCTCGAACGTTGGCAAGTCTTCTTTGTTAAATTGCCTCGTGGGCCGTACGATTGCCCGCGTGAGCAAAACTCCCGGTCGTACACAGCAAATTAACTTCTTTTTGATTGACCACCGGATCATTTTTGCGGATTTGCCCGGGTATGGATTTGCGAAAGTGTCGCTAGCCATCCGACAACAGTGGGCAAGGCTGATCGAGCAGTACCTCGAGACACGGGAGCAATTGCGTGCTGTATTGTTGCTCGTTGATCTGCGTCGGGGCATGGAGCGGGAGGAACGTGAGTTGCTCCAGTGGCTCTCGGGACTAGGGTTGAGTTGCGTGGTGGTAGCAACCAAGGCTGATCGGGCCTCGCAAAGCGAGCGAGCGAAGCAGAGCAGGGCCTTGAAATCCCAGCTTGACCCAATGGGAATTGAGCTCATCGTGTCCTCCGCGGCAAAGGGCGAGGGGATCGAGGAAATTTGGCGCGCGATCTTACGGTGCTGCGAACAGCAAGCGTGTCGCGCCGGTACCCCACGATCACCCAAAGGTTGACCAAGGTCCCTTCATGGGCAGCCTACGTTTCCTTGGCTTGGAGGTTCCCCCGCTTTTAAAAGGCTGGGTCCCGTGGACGGCTCAGACCGCGGCGACATCCCGGATGCTCGACCGAAAATCTCCGCATGAGGTCAGAACAAAGCGCTCTGCCTGCAACGTGGTATGCCGTGCCTTCCGGACCGGGGCGCAAGAAGACCGGTGCTCTTCGATGGCGTTCGGAAAGCGACGAGTGGCCCGTGTTGAGGCATCCTGCTTAAGATCGGGTCGTGTGCCATCCCGATGTCTTGCGGTCTCCCGTGACGGCGCTCCCTAGAAACCGCGAGTGCAAGACGGTGAAGCGCCTGCTTTTGGGGTGCCTGGGCCGGAAGAGGCTGGCGAGTCCAAGCCTATGTTTCGAAGGTTAGTGAGAGTCGGATTGGCAGCGCCCTACTCTTTGGTGCATGTCGTTTGACCTGTCTTGCTTGAAATAAGTCTGGTTTGGGGATCGGCTGGAACATCGCGTAGGATTGGCTTCCGCAGGCGGCGGCTCGGGCGGTGCGGTCAACGTCTGGGTCGGGTTCAGCGTAGTTCCCAAGGTTGCAATCTCCCCCTCTGCCTTCGCTCATGCTAGACGGGCGGCCATGGCTGAGCATGGAATCAGCGGAAAGCTGACGGAGGCAGAACTACGAGAAGCGGTCCGGAAAGGCGAGATCGATACAGTGCTGACGGTTTTCCCGGACTTGTACGGTCGCCTGGTTGGGAAACGGATCGCAGGTTCTTTCTTCTGCGATGAGATTGCTCAGGAGGGCATGCACGCATGCGACTATTTGTTGGCGTGCGACATGGAGATGGATCCCGTACCTGGATATCGCTTTGCGTCTTGGGATCAAGGGTATGGGGATGTGCGTTGTGTGCCGGACATGAGTACGTTGCGTCGCGCCAGTTGGCTCGATCGCACCGCACTCGTCTTGTGCGACGTGGTGAACGAAGAAACCGGCCTGCCAGTGCCGGTTGCACCGCGGACCATCCTACGGCGACAGGTCGAGCGCGCTGCGGCAAAGGGTTTTCTCCCGATGGGTGCTTCAGAACTCGAGTTTTTCGTGCTCCGGGAGACTTACGAGTCGGCCAAACGCAAGCACTTCGAAGACCTCGAAACTTTTGGTTGGTACATTGAGGATTACCACACGCTTCAGGGATTTAAGGTAGAAGGGCTGATCGGTGCGATCCGCCGGCACCTCGAGGCCTCTGGAATTCCCGTCGAGTTTTCCAAGGGAGAGTGGGGCCCGGGGCAGCACGAAATTAACGTGCGATTTACGGATTTCCTCGAGATGGCCGACCGCCATGCGATCTACAAACAGCTCGCGAAAGAGGTCGCCATTCAACAAAATCTGGCCGTCACCTTTATGGCCAAGTTCGACGAGCGGCACGCCGGTAGCTCCATGCACCTGCATTCTAGTTTGTGGTCGGTGGACGGCACCCAACCCCTATTTGCCGGCGATCCCCCAGTCGATGGGAACTTGAGCGGTGCTCCCGATCTGTTTCGCTGGTGGCTCGGTGGACTGATGCATCACGCACCAGCGTGTACGTTGTTGTTCGCCCCCTACGTGAACTCCTACAAACGCTTCCGGGCGGGTTCGTTTGCGCCAACCGCAATTGCCTGGTCGTACGACAACCGCACCGCTGGTTTTCGTGTGGTGGGGCACGGCAAGTCCTTACGGGTGGAGTGCCGCATTCCTGGGGCGGATGCCAATCCCTATCTCGCCTTTGCTGGAACCTTGGCCGCGGGACTTGATGGTATCGAAAATCACATCGAGCCTCCACCGATGTTCCAGGGAGATGCTTATGCGGCAAGCTCCTTGCCAACCGTGCCTCGCAGCCTGCCGGAAGCGATTCGAGCTTTCGAGAACTCGCCGCTATTTCGCGGAGCTTTTGGTGAAGATGTCGTGGAGCACTTAGTCCACTTTGCCCGCACCGAACAGCGAAAATTCGACGAGGCGGTGACCTCGTGGGAGCGTCAGCGCTACTTGGAACGTGCGTGAGCGAGACCATGCCCGCCCCAGTGATCGGAATCACGTCTTATGCGCGCGACGAATCGGAGCTCCCGTGCTTTAGCCTGCCTGTGGGGTACGTGGATTGCGTTGTCGAGGCAGGGGGCGATCCTGTGATTCTTCCGCCGGCGATCGCCGAACCCGCCCGCCTACTCGACTCCATCGATGGATTGGTGCTCTCGGGAGGGGGAGATGTATCTCCGAGTGCTTATGGCGGGGATCACCACGAAACCATTTACGCTGTGAGTGAGGAGCGCGATCGCTTTGAATTCGAGCTACTTCGTGCAGCGCTCGGGCGAAACGATATACCGGTCCTGTGCATCTGCCGCGGATTACAAGTGCTGAACGTCGTCCTTGGTGGGTCGCTGCACGAACATTTGCCGGATGTTTTGGGTGAAACCGTGCCGCATCGCACGCCGCCCCGGCAAACGTGCCGCCATCAGGTTCGTCTCGACCCCGCGAGCCGCTTGGCCGAAATTTTCGGCTCGGCCGAGCTCGAAGTTTTGTCTTGGCACCACCAGGGCATCGAGCGCCTGGGTGAAGGACTCCGGGCCGTGGGGTGGGCGGAAGATGGACTGATCGAGGCCGTGGAACACTGCCGCCACGTTTGGTGTGTGGGGGTGCAGTGGCACCCGGAGATGGATTCATCGGATCGCCGGCAAAGCAGGCTTTTCGCGGCTTTTGTTCAGGCTGCACAGGATTTGTCCAGGAGGAAGAATGGCCGGTAAGTTGGTTGGAAAAGTCGCCCTGATTACGGGCGCGGCGGGAGGGATTGGTGCGGCCACGGTTCGCCGTTTCGTTGCCGAGGGCGCACGGGTGTTGATGGTCGATCGCGACGGAGCTGTGCTCTCCAAGTTGGCAGCGGAAGTACGATCGAGCGGCGCTGAGGTGGAGTGGTTCGAAGCCGACGTGTCCCGGGAAGAGCAGTGCCGCGCAATGGTTCGGCACGCCGAGGACCGATTTGGCGCACTCCACATCCTTTTCAACAACGCCGGGATCTTTCCCGACGAGGATGGCTCGGTCACCGAAACGAGCGAGGAAGTGTTGGACCGTGTACTGGCCGTGAACGTGAAAGGAGTGTTCTTTGGCTGTAAGCACGGAATCCCAGCTTTGCTCCGGGCCGGTGGGGGCTCGATCATCAACACCGCTTCGTTCGTAGCTCTTATGGGAGCAGCCACATCGCAAAGCGCATACACGGCATCGAAGGGGGCGGTTTTGGCTCTAACGAGAGAGATTGCCGTGGAGTATGCCCGAAAGGGCATCCGTGCGAATGCGCTGTGTCCTGGGCCAGTGAATACTCCGCTGCTGGAATCGCTCCTTGCTGATCCAGTGCGGCGCGCGCGACGGCTCGTTCATATCCCCATGGGACGCTTGGCGGAGGCGGACGAAATTGCCCGTGCGGTGCTGTTTCTGGCGTCGGACGACTCATCCTACGTTACCGGCACGGCGTTTCTGGTGGACGGTGGAATTACGGCTGCCTATGTGACTCCGGAGTGAACACCGATGCATAAGCTGCTGATTGGCGATCAGAGGCGGACGGGCAACGGTGCCATCACCGTGATTGAACCAGCGACCGGGCAGCCATTGGCGGAAGTGGCCGCAGCATCTCCGGCTGATTTGGACGACGCGGTAGCCGAGGCAAAGAGAGCCTTTGCGACTTGGTCGAAACTGACTCCGGTGGCTCGCGGTGAAATGCTTTATCGGTTTGCCGAACTTGTCCGCGCTCACGCCGAAGAATTGGCCGTGCTCGAAGCGAGGAACGTGGGGAAACCAATCGCGGGTGCCCGCTGGGAAGCCGGCCACGTTGCCGAGACGATTCGGTACTACGCCGGCGCGGTCGACAAGTTTTTCGGTCATACGATCTCCGTCAAAAAGGGTGGCCTGGATATCACGCTCCACGTACCCCTGGGAGTGGTTGGATTGATCGTCCCGTGGAACTTTCCCATGGTGATCGCCACGTGGAAGTTGGCTCCGGCGCTGGCGTGTGGGAATACCGTGGTACTGAAGCCGGCCAGCCTGACACCGCTGACAGCATTGCGCCTCGGTGAACTTGCTCTCGAAGCGGGCATTCCCCCGGGAGTGCTCAACGTGGTCCCAGGGCCCGGAGGTGAAATTGGCCAGCGGTTGGTCGCTCACCCGGACGTGGCCAAGATTGGGTTTACGGGCGAGACAGCCACTGGTCGCGCCATCATGGCGACCGCGGCACAGCACATCAAACGGGTGGGGCTGGAGTTGGGTGGGAAGTCACCCAATATCATCTTCGCAGATGTGGATGTCGAGTTGGTGGCTCGGGAAGCTGCAAACTCGGTGTTTGCAAATGCCGGCCAAGACTGCTGTGCACGTTCACGGATTCTGGTCGAACGGACAGCGCACCAACGTTTTTTGGAGGCATTTGTCAGGGTGACGGAGAGCCTTGTCGTCGGGGATCCACTCGACGAGCAAACGCAAATGGGTCCGCTGATCTCCGCCCGACAACGGGAGATTTCCGAGACGTACATTGCCGTAGGCCAAAGCGAGGGTGCACGGCAGCTTTGCGGAGGCCAAAGGCTGCCACGGCCAGGCTTTTTCCTCACCCCGGCGATTCTCGACGGCGGGCGCCCGGGGATGAGAGTGGTAGAAGAAGAAATCTTTGGGCCGGTGGCGGTGGTCATGACGTTCGACACCGAGGAAGAGGCCATCGAATTGGCCAACGGTACGATTTATGGGCTGTCGGGGTCTCTGTGGACCAACGACCTCAAACGCGGCTTGCGCGTGGCGCAAGCCGTGCGCACTGGAGTGTTGTCGGTGAATTCCTCGACTAGCGTGCACCTGCAAGCTCCTTTTGGAGGGATGAAACAGTCTGGGTTGGGGCGAGAGCTTGGCATGCACGCCCTCGAACAGTACAGCGAAGTTCGGAACATTTACTTCGAGACGCAGTAGCGAACGTTAGGTCGTTGGGCGTGCGAAGCGCCGGGGTGGTGGAAGCGGCAGACACAAGGGACTTAAAATCCCTTGGGGATATCCCCGTGCGGGTTCGAATCCCGCCCCCGGCATTCCTTGCGACCGGGTTGCCTGCCCCGTACACGGCCGCGCTAGCGGTGACCGCCAGCGGTTGGAGCCCCTCGCTGCTCCACGCCGCGAGGAAGTCGATTCTCGCGGCCGTATAGCCATTCCTACCTGCTGCGCCATTCGAGTGTGATTCAACGGTGGGGGGCTGTTCACCTGAAGGCTCATCGCTGCCGCTTACCGCACCGCAGCCACACGTGCGTGAGCGACAAAGGGGAAAGCTGATCCGATCGATCCTGACCGGATGGCTTGGAACTGTCGTACACGGGCATGGCGAGTTCGTGAGGGGCGATGGTACGGGAAGCCTGCATCCGACAGTGTAGGGACTCTAAGGCTTCACGAGCATCCCATCGTGTCCCGAGAAAGAGCGAGGAACAGCCGGGCTTTCCGCGGCGCTTAGCGGGTCGGTTTTGCCCCAGTGCTCGCCCGTTCGAGCGTGGCCACGCACTCGATGTGATCCGTCTGTGGAAACATGTCGAAGGGCTGAATGTGGTCGGTGTGATAGCCGTGAGATTCGAACCACTGCAGGTCGCGAATCAGCGAGGTGGGGTTGCAGGACACGTACACGATTCGTCGGGGCGCAAGCTGCACGATCCCCTCGCGTGTCTCCGCATCGACTCCCTTGCGCGGGGGGTTCAGCGCGATCACGCCCACCGAGCCAAATCGCTTTTGGAGTTCTTTGACTCCGTCCTGCGCCGTGGCCGTGAGAATCCGCACGTTGTGAAAGCCGTTCCATCGCAGGTTGCTGCGAGCGTCTGCAGCCGCAACGGGAGATTCTTCGATTCCGACAGTCAGCTTTGCCCTGGGAGCTAGATGGAAGGTCAGTGCCCCGACGCCACAGTACAGATCCGCGACGATGTCGTTCGCTTCCGTCTGTGCTGCTGCCGCCGCATAGTTGTAGATTCGGTTGGCCACGGGGATGTTCGCTTGCAAGAAGGCCCCAGCGTGGGTTTTGAACTTGAGGTCGCCGATGCGCTCCCTTAGCGTGGACTCGCGGGTAACAGGGGTAAATCGATCGCCGAAGATGACGTTACCGGGGGATGGATTGTAGTTGTGCACGACGCTACGGACGCGCGGCAGTCGGGCCACGCGGCGTAAGAGAGCCAGCAAGGGCCGGTCGAGTTCGCGCGCTGTGACGAGAATCACCTGCACGGACTTTGTCCAACGGCTGGCACGCAACACGAGATAACGCAACGTGCCGAGACGAGTTCTCTCGTCGTAGGTGGGCAAGTTGCTTTCCTCGAGCAACGGGATGATCCGGGCCAGTGTGACCTGGATGAACGGGTGATGTACAGGGCAATCACGAATGTCCACGACGGTGTGGGTGCCCGGCCGAAACAACCCAACCAACAGCCCCCGCCGTTCCGAGCGTCGTAAAACGAGCTTGGCTTGATTGCGGTAGCCGAAAGCCTCGGGAGAGCCCACGATCGTTCCCACGGAAGGCCCAGAGGGGCCCCACGCTGTTCTCACGAGCTCGGCAAGGTGATCTTGTTTCCACTGAAGTTGCTGGCCGTAGGGTTGCCCGATGAGCCGGCAGCCGACGCACTGCGGATAGTGCGGGCAGGGCGCCCCGGGTTCCTTAGCGGCTTGGAGACTTGGTTCGCGATCGACGGAAGGTGCCACTGCGGCCCCCTTTTTTTTCCTCGAGGTAGAGGGATGCAATCTCCATCTCCCGGTCTACCGCCTTGCACATGTCATACACGGTAAGCGCGGCAATTGCCGCGGCAACTAATGCTTCCATTTCCACACCAGTTTTCGCTTCCACCTTCACGTAGGTGCGAACTTCCAGCTCCCCGGATGCACGTGGTTCGAGATCGACCTGGATTACATCGAGAGGCAGGGGATGACACAGCGGAATCAATTCGCTCGTCCGCTTGGCCGCCATGATTCCCGCGAGGCGCGCCACCGAGAATACTTCGCCCTTCTGGATCTGCCCTGCAAGGATTTTGTCCATGGTCGTGGGATTCATCCGCAAGAGTGCCGTTGCTTTGGCCTCGCGCACCGTGGGAGCTTTCTCCCCGACGTCCACCATCTGGGCTCGGCCGCGAGCGTCGAGATGGGTGAAGCCACTGGAATCCTTGCGAGTTTCTGTCTGGGGCAGTACAGTTCTTTTTCTCATGACGCACCACAAAATCATCATTCTTGGCTCAGGGCCAGCGGGTCTGACCGCAGCCCTGTACGCCGCACGAGCAAACCTTGCCCCGGTGGTCATCGAGGGTTTGCAGCCAGGAGGCCAACTCACGATTACCACCGAGGTGGAAAACTACCCCGGCTTTCCCGAAGGCCTGCTTGGTCCCGAGCTGATGGAACGTTTCCGGAAACAGGCCGAGCGTTTCGGAGCCACGTACGTGTACGGAGACGTGATCGAAGCTGACCTCTCGCAATATCCGTTTCGGCTGCGTACGCACAGCGAGGCCTTTAGCTGCGAGGCTTTGATTATCGCCACGGGGGCGTCGGCGAAGCTCCTGGGACTCGAATCGGAAAAACGGTTGATGGGACACGGTGTTTCTGCCTGCGCCACATGCGACGGCTTTTTCTTTAAAGGCAAAGAGGTGGTCGTTGTGGGCGGGGGCGACACGGCGATGGAAGAGGCAATTTTTTTGACCAAGTTTGCCTCTCGCGTCACCGTGATTCATCGACGGGATGAACTGCGCGCATCGAAAATTATGCAGGACCGCGCGCGCCGGAATCCGAAAATCCAATTCGTGTGGGATTCGGTCGTGGACGAAATTTACGGCACTCCCGATGGGCAGGCAGTCACCGGCGTGCGCTTGAGGAACGTGAAAACAAACGCGCTGACCGACTTTCCTTGTGAAGGGGTTTTCATCGCGATCGGGCATCAGCCGAACACGCAGCTTTTTCGCGGCCAGCTCGAAATGGACAGTGCTGGCTACATTGTCACCCGCAATCGGTCTACGGCGACGAGCGTCGCAGGCGTGTTTGCGTGTGGCGACGTGCAGGACCCCACGTACCGCCAGGCGGTAACTGCCGCGGGTACGGGCTGCATGGCGGCGATCGACGCGGAGCGGTGGTTGGAAGCGAAGGCGCACGGGTAGCGATCGGGATTGGCCGCCCCGTCCCGAGAACCTGGTGGCGTCCAAGCTGGCCTGACAAGAGTTTTTGAATCGCGGCGCGTTTCCCGCGTCTAGTCGTGGCTTGTGAGGCGTTGGGAGTGGTCCGCGTGGGTCACGATCGTTTTCGGAGTGGCGGCACTATGGTGCTGCTACGGATCGAGCACGGCTTATGCCTTCGATTCCGTGCCCTACGGGGACGAACTCGCATTGGCGCAACTTCTTTGGGAACGTGCCGCGGAAGTGCTGCAGGCCCGGACGGCTTTGGAACAAGGACGAAGTGCGCTTCTTCGTGCGCGCACGTATCCGAACCCATCGCTGGAAGGAGCTTGGAGCGCGGTTCCCATTGGGAAGACGAACCCGCCGGGTTTGAGCGACCGCCTCGATCGAGTGCCGAATTACTCCGTTGGCTTGGCAGAACTCATCGAAATCGGGAAACGGCAGCCCCGGATCGCAGCCCGATCCCACGATGTCGAACGCCTGAGCGCGGAGGCGCAAGCGGTACTGGGCGACCGCTTCTTCGCACTTTTGGAGACCATTGGAACGATTGCCACCAACCAGCGACGGGTCGGTGTCTTGGAGGAGCAGATTCGCGACGGGAATGAGCTTCTCGAGTTAGATCGTGCCCGCGCGAATCGTGGGGAAATTGCGCCGCTGGATGTGGACGTTGCCGAAGTTGAGCAAGCGCGATTACGCGCATTGCGAGACAGTGCCGAAGCCTCGCTTCTCCAGGCCCAAACCGATTGCAGGTGGGATCCCCGGGTACCGAGCTCGAATTC
>LJSS01000120.1_pt1 | contig 13879 bp, 14 predicted proteins | sample 890271 | NCBI WGS metagenome assembly LJSS01 (sample SAMN03797534, study PRJNA294671) | hot springs metagenome | isolation source: water from Lobios Hot Spring | place: Spain: Lobios, Galicia | collected 2011-02-08
GGCGCTCGGTGCGCAGGATGTCGTAGACGTTTAACCCCTCCGGCGCCAGGGTCACCACCCAAGGGAGGTTCCGGGCAGCCCGGCGCACCAGCTCGCTGGCCGTCACCAGGAGCACGGTTTCCGAGCCATCTAGCCCCGCACCCTTGGCCCAGGCCAAAAACTCCTTGGTCTTGCCGTTAACCCCGGCGAAGTCCTCCACCAGAAGGAGCTTGCCCTCCTTGGCCCGATCGGCCACGGCCATGGCCAACCCCGCCTGCCGCACCTTCTTGGGCAGGGTGTAGCTGTAGTCCCGGGGCTTGGGTCCGAAGACCGTACCCCCGCCCACGAAGATGGGGGCGCCGATGTCCCCGTGGCGGGCCCGCCCGGTATGCTTCTGGGGATAGATCTTGCGGCTGGAGTAAGCCACCTCGCCCCGGGTCTTGGTGCTGGCCGTCCCCCGGCGCCTTTTCGCCAGCTGCCAGCGCACCACCTCCCATAGGAGATGGGGGTTAACCTCCTGGGGGAGATCGGCGGCAAGCTCCCGCTTGCCGGAAGAGGAGAGAACAGGAATCTGGTACACCATGCCCTCCTTTACTTGGCCACCTTCTTGGTCTGGCGCACCAGCACCAGGCCCCCGTTGGGTCCCGGCACGGCCCCCTTGACCAAGAGGAGGTTCTCCTCGGGGATGACGTCCACCACCTCGAGGTTCATCACCGTGACCCGCTCGGCCCCGTAGCGGCCGGCCATCTTCTTGCCCTTGTAGACCCGGCCCGGGGTCTTGCGGTTCCCGATGGACCCGGGGTGGCGGTGGATCTTGTGGGCGCCGTGGGAATCGGGGCCGCCAGCGAAGTTCCAGCGCTTCATCACCCCCGCCGTGCCCCGGCCCTTGGAGGTGCCGGTCACGTCCACCCGTTCGCCTGCCTTAAAGATTTCCACGGTCACCACGTCGCCCTCAGGGTTGAAGTCGCGGATCTCCTTCAGGATGCGCACCGGACCCACCCCGGCCCGGGCGAAATGCCCCTTCATGGGCCGGTTGACCCGCTTGGGGTTCTGGGGCAGAAAGCCCAGCTGGACCGCCGTGTACCCGTCCTTCTCCGGGGTCCGCCGCTGGACCACAGGGCAGGGCCCAGCCAGGATCACGGTGACGGGAATGGCCCGGTCCTCCCGGTAAATCCGGGTCATGCCCACCTTCATGCCCAGGATGCCCTTCATTTGCCACCCCCCACGGTCTTGATCTCAATCTCCACCCCGGTGGGCAGGTCTAAGGACATGAGGCTCTCGATGGTCTTGCGGTTGGGGTTCAGGATGTCCACCAGGCGGTGGTGGGTGCGAAGCTCAAAGTGCTCCCGGGAGTCCTTGTGCTTGAAAGGACCCCGGATCACGGTGAAGCGCCGCACCCGGGTGGGCAGGGGCACGGGACCCGAGACCTGGGCCCCGGAGCGCCGGGCGGCCTCCACGATCTTCTGGGCCGAGGCGTCCAGGGTCTTGTGGTCAAAGCCCCGTAGCTTGATGCGGATCTTGGGCATGCTTCACCTCACTCCAGGATCTTGGTGACCACGCCGGCGCCCACGGTCCGCCCACCCTCACGAATGGCAAACCGCAATCCCTCCTCCAGCGCCACCGGCTTGATCAGCTCCACCGTAAACGTCACGTTGTCCCCCGGCATCACCATCTCCACCCCAGAGGGCAACTCCACCACCCCCGTCACATCCGTCGTCCGAAAGTAAAACTGCGGACGGTACCCAGAAAAAAACCCCGTGTGCCGCCCGCCCTCCTCCTTCTTCAAGATGTACACCGAGGCCTCAAACTTCGTGTGCGGCGTAATGCTCCCGGGCTTCGCCAGCACCTGGCCCCGCTCCACTTCCTCCCGGCTTACACCCCGGAGTAGCAAACCCACGTTGTCCCCAGCAATCCCCTCCTGCAGCGTCTTACGGTGCATCTCCACACCCGTCACCACCGTCTTCCGCGTCTCAGGAGCCAGGCCCACAATCTCCACCTCGTCCCCAACCTTCACCTTCCCACGCTCAATACGACCCGTGGCCACCGTCCCACGACCCGTGATCGTAAACACGTCCTCCACCGGCATCAAGAACGGCTTGTCCACGTCCCGCACCGGCGTGGGAATGTACTCGTCAATCGCGTCCAACAACTCCCAAATCTTATCCACCCACTCGTTCTCCCCACGCTTCGTCTGGGGGTTCTTGTGCATCTGCTCCAGCGCCAGCAGCGCGCTCCCGCGAATCACCGGAACCTCGTCCCCAGGAAATTCGTACTGGTTCAGGAGGTCCCGCACCTCCATCTCCACCAGGTCCAGAAGTTCCGGGTCGTCCACCATGTCCACCTTGTTCATGAACACCACGATGTACGGCACACCCACCTGGCGAGCCAGCAAAATGTGCTCCCGCGTCTGCGGCATCGGTCCGTCCGCCGCCGACACCACCAGAATCGCCCCGTCCATCTGTGCCGCACCCGTGATCATGTTCTTGATGTAGTCCGCGTGCCCGGGGCAGTCCACGTGCGAATAGTGCCGCTTCGCCGTCTCGTATTCCACATGCGCCGTGTTGATGGTAATCCCCCGCGCACGCTCCTCCGGCGCCTTGTCAATCTCCCCGTAGTCCTTCACCTCCACGTTCGGGTTCTCCGCCGCCGCCACAAACGTCAAAGCCGCCGTCAGCGTCGTCTTCCCGTGGTCCACGTGCCCAATCGTCCCCACATTAACGTGAGGCTTCGTACGGATAAACTCGCCCTTGGCCATCTTCGCTCTCCTTTCCGTATGCGGGGCAGGCCCGAAGGCCCACCCCCAGGCATTCCTACTGACCCTTGATGAGCTTCTCCTGCACCTGCTTGGGGACTTCCTGGTAGTGGTCGAAGAACATGACGAAGGAGCCCCGGCCCTGCGTCTTGGAGCGCAGGTCGGTGGCGTAGCCGAACATCTCCGCCAGGGGCACGTAGGCCCGGATCACCTGGGCGTTCCCCCTGGGCTCCATGCCCAGGATCTGGCCCCGGCGGGAGTTCAGGTCGCCGATCACGTCGCCCATGTACTCCTCGGGGGTGGTGACCTCCACCCGCATGATGGGCTCGAGGATCACGGGATCCCCCTTCTGCACCGCCTCCTTGATGGCCATGGAGCCTGCGATCTTGAAGGCCATCTCGCTGGAGTCCACCTCGTGGTAGGAGCCGTCGTAGAGGGTCACCTTCACGTCCACCACGGGGAAGCCGATCAGGGGGCCCGACTGCATGGCTTCCTCGATGCCCTTCTGCACCGCAGGGATGTACTCCTTGGGGATCACCCCGCCCACGATGGCGTTGACGAACTCAAAGCCCGACCCTCGAGGCAAAGGCTCGGCCTTGATCTTCACGTGGCCGTACTGGCCGCGGCCACCGGTCTGGCGGATGAACTTGCCCTCCACGTCCACCGGGCGGGTGATGGTCTCGCGGTAGGCCACCTGGGGCTTGCCCACGTTGGCGTCCACCTTGAACTCCCGCTTCAGGCGGTCCACGATGATCTCCAGGTGGAGCTCCCCCATCCCGCTGATGATGGTCTGGCCGGTCTCGGGGTGGGTGGAAACGCGGAAGGTGGGGTCCTCCTCCGCCAGGCGGGCCAGGGCCTGGGAAAGCTTGTCCTGGTCCGCTTTGGTCTTGGGCTCGATGGCCACGTCGATGACGGGCTCGGGCACCTCAATGGACTCCAGGACGATGCGCGGGGCATCCTCGCCCACCAGGGTGTCCCCGGTGATGGTTTCCTTGAGGCCCACCACCGCCCCCAGGTCACCCGCCCGGAGCTCCTCCACCTCCTCCCGGTGGTTGGCGTGCATCCTGAGAAGCCGGGCCACCCGCTCCTTACGGCCCTTGGTGGTGTTGTACACGTAGGAGCCGGAGGTGAGGGTGCCGGAGTAGACCCGGATGAAGGTGAGGCGGCCCACGTAGGGGTCGGCCATGATCTTAAAGGCCAAGGCCGCCAGGGGGCCGTCGGGGTCGGGGTAGATCTCCACCTCGTTCCCCTCGGGCGTGGTGCCCTTGATGGGGGGGATGTCCAAGGGGGAGGGCAGGTAATCCACCACCGCATCCAGGAGAAGCTGGACCCCTTTGTTCTTCAAGGCGGACCCCAGGAACACGGGGGTGATCTGGATGTCGATGGTGCCCTTGCGGATGGCCGCCACCAGCTCCTCCTCGGTGGGCTCCTCGCCCTCGAGGTACTTGAGCATCACGTTCTCATCGAAGTCGGCGGCCACCTCGATGAGCTTCTCGTGGTACTCCCGGGCCTGGGGCAGGTACTCCTCGGGGATGGGAACCTCGCGGATATCCGTGCCCAGGTCGTTGCCGTAGGTGTAGGCCTTCATCCGGAGCACGTCAATGATCCCCGAGAAGGTATCCTCCCGGCCAATGGGAAGCTGCATCACCACCGGCCTGGCCCCCAGGCGCTCCTGCATGGTGCGGATCACCAGCCAGAGGTCGGCCCCCGTCTTGTCCATCTTGTTGGCGAAGGCGATGCGGGGAACCTTGTACTTCTCCGCCTGGCGCCAGACGGTCTCGGACTGGGGCTCCACCCCCTGGCTGGAGTCGAAGACCACGATGGCCCCGTCCAGAACCCGCATGGAGCGCTCCACCTCGATGGTGAAGTCCACGTGGCCCGGGGTATCGATGATGTTGATGCGGTGGTCCTTCCAGAAGCAGGTGGTCACGGCGGCGGTGATGGTGATGCCCCGCTCCCGCTCCTGCTCCATGAAGTCCATGGTGGCCGCACCCTCGTGCACCTCACCGATCTTGTGGATCTTGCCGGTGTAGTAAAGGATGCGCTCCGTGGTGGTGGTCTTACCGGCATCGATATGGGCGGCGATGCCGATGTTGCGGAGCCTCTTTAGGTCGTACTCTACCTTAACCGCCATGGCTTACCACCGGTAGTGGGCGTAGGCGCGGTTGGCCTCGGCCATGCGCTCCACGTCCTCCTTCTTCTTGACCGCTCCGCCCTTGCCCTCGGCCGCATCCATGAGTTCATGGGCGATGCGCACGGCAGCCCCCCGCTCGGAACGGGCGTTGGCCGCCTGGACCAGCCAGCGCAGGGCCAAGGACTGCTGCCTCCTGGGGGAGACCTCCATGGGCACCTGGTAGTTGGCCCCACCCACGCGGCGGGAACGCACCTCCATCCGGGGCTTCACGTTCTCCACCGCCTGCTTAAAGACCTTCAAAGGCTCCTGCCCGGTCTTCTCCTGGATGATGCGGCAGGCATCGTAGAAGATGCGGGCGGCCAGGTTCTTCTTGCCATCCCGCATGATCTTGTTGATGAAGGCCGACACCACCACATCCCCGTAGACCAGGTCGGGCTGGAGTTGGCGTACCTCTGCTCTTCTTCTCCGTGCCATAGCTCACCTACTTCTTCTTGGCCGGAGCCGCGCCCTTGGTCTCCTTGGGCTTCTTGGTTCCGTACTTGGAGCGGCTCTTCTTGCGGTCCTTCACGCCCTGGGTGTCGTAGACCCCGCGCACGATGTGGTAGCGCACACCCGGCAGGTCCTTCACACGGCCACCCCGGATGAGGACCACGGAGTGCTCCTGCAGGTTGTGCCCCTCGCCGGGAATGTAGGCGGTCACCTCGTACCCGGAGGTAAGGCGCACCTTGGCCACCTTACGCAAGGCGGAGTTGGGCTTCTTGGGGGTTACGGTGCGCACCACGGTGCACACCCCCCGGCGGAAGGGCGAGCCCTTCAAGGCCGGAACCTTGCTCTTCTTCTGGACCTTCTCGCGGCCCTTTCTGACCAGCTGGTTGATCGTCGGCAGTGCCACCACTCCCTTCTTCTTGGACTTGCCCCCGTGTTCTCAAGATCCACCCGGGGGAAGCGCCTTCCCCCGACGTTCGCCCACACAGGGCAGCACCCTCAGGACCAGGGGGCTGGCCCTGAGGGCCCTCAACTTGACTAGTGTACAGGGCAAGAGGCATTTTGGCAAGCGAGGCAAAGGAAAACCCCGCCAGCCGGCGGGGCTTAAAGGGATGGGCTTGGCCTGGAGCCGGTGGCCGGATTCGAACCGGCGGCCTACCGCTTACGAGGCGGTTGCTCTACCGCTGAGCTACACCGGCCCGCCCTAAAGAGTCTAGGGCAGGAGGCTCTTTTTGGCAACTACCTGAGCACCACCCCGGGCTGGACCCTTAGGGCGCGGAAGAGGGGCAAAAGGGCGGAAAGAAAGGTGGCGGCCAGGCTTGCGCCGCTCACCAGAAGGAAGTCGGAAAGGCGCATCTCCACGGGCAGGTGGGTGAGGAAGTAAAGCTCCCCGGGAAGGTCCACCGGGCGGAGGGAAAGGTAGAGGCAAAGAAGATACCCCAGGAGATTGCCCAGAAGAACCCCCCCGATTCCCAGAAAAATCCCTTCCAGGGCGAAGACCATCCCCACGGTGAGCCTCGAGGCGCCCATGGCCCGAAGGAGGGCGATCTCCGGGGTCTTCTCCACCACCTTGAGCACCAGAAGGTTGGCCACCCCCAGGGCGGCCACCGCCACAATCAGGAAGATCAGGATGCCCAGGACCCGCTTCTGCAGGGAAAGCTGCTCCAAAAGGGTGCGCTGGGTGTCCTGCCAGGCCTGGGGGAAAAAGCGGGTGCCGGCAAGGGCCACCCCTATCTCCTTGGCCCGCCAGGGGTCCTTAAGGCGCACCTGGTACCCCTGGGCCCGTATGCCGGAAAGCCGCTCCACCGTTTTCAGGTCCACGAAGGCATAGGCGGAGTCCAGGAGGTAGTTTCCCGTGCGAAACGCCCCCAAGACCCTTAGCTCCACCCGCTCCTGGGTGGCGGACATGGCGTAGAGCCTGTCCCCCACGAAGGCTCCCAGGGATTGTTGCAGGGCCGAGCCCAGGTAGATGCCCCCGGGTTCCAGCCTTAAGCCCAGCTCCGGATAAAGGGCTTCCCCACCCTGGCCCAGGCCCACCAGGGTGGCGAAGTCCACCCCCGGGCCCCTGGCGCCCTCCGCCGGGCGGGTTAAAAGGGCCTTGGTGGCGGCGAAGGGAGCGTAGGCTTCCACCTCCGGGTGTTCCCCTTTGGGAAAGGGAGGAAGCTCCTCGCTCAGGCTGAAGAGGACCAGGTGGGGGTAGGCCTTCAAGGTGGCCCGCACCAGGCCGCTGACAAAGCCATTGGTGAGGGAGAGGGCGGTGAGGAGGACCGCCACCCCCACCCCCACCCCCAAAAGGGCCAGCCCCGTCTGCAGGGGTCTACGCCGAAGGTGGGCCAGGGCCAGGAAGAAGGCGAAGCGCACGCCCTAAGGATAAGGAAACTCTTGGCCTTTAGCGCCTGGGGTACTCCACCACCTCGAGGCTCACCACCCTGCGGCCAAAGCGCAGGGCCGTGGCCCGGTCGGGAAGCCAGACGTCCACCTTCTCCCGCATCCTGGGGTGCATCACGTCGGCCACCACGAAGATGCGGTCCCGGAAAAGGTAGTCAAACTGCCCGCGGCCCCGGCCGTACACGGAACCCAGGTCCTTAAGGCGCACCTTGGTGCCGTAGGGCAGTACCTTGAGGAGGTCCGGGCTCACCGCCAGGACCCCCAGGCGGGTACGCATGCCGGTGGCGGTGATGAAGGGGGTGGAGTCGGTCTCCCGCACGCTGGAGGTGTAGGCGGTGGCCTCGAGGACCATGGTCTTCTGGCCCGCCATCTGGGCCCAGGCCCCGGCAACGGCCAGGGCGGAAAGGAGCACAATCAGCAAACCCCGCATAGCGCCCCTGAGTATGCGGGTCAAACCTGGAGGTTTCTGAGAACCATGAAGGGGGGGCCTCATCCAGGCCGCCCCCCGGCAGAGATGGAACGATTACAACAACTCAGGAACCCCGCAGGAAAGGGACAACTTTCGGGTGCCTTGCATTAGAGATTCCTTAAGCCTCTTTACCCCACGCTAACCCCTGTCAAAGAAGCCTAGGGGCAGGGAATGAGTGAAATCTCCAGCTGGTACCGGCCGCTATTTTCCTCGTCAAACCCCGCCCGGGCCAGGCCCCGGTCCCGCACCATTAGAAGGGTGGCGGGGGAGATGGGGACACAGTTCATCACCGGGTCCAGGACCAGGGGGCTAGGGTCTTGAGGCGAGAGGTAGAGGAGCGCCACCAGGTCCAGGGGTCCGGCGTAGGTGAAGCGGAGGTACCCCGTGGCGGCAGAAACGTTATACCGGTCAAACTCCCCCACGAACTCTATGGCCCCCTGCCTGGTTCCGGAGGTAAAGGCCTCCCCGTTCCCTGCCGGATTGGGGGTAAAGGGATCGGCGTAGAGGGTTACCCGATCCTGGCTTAAGGCATAGTTCTCCACCCGCAGGTAAAAGACCTGGCCTGCCTGCCCCTTGAAGTTCAGGCGGTACCCGGGGTCGGTGGTGATCTGGGGGCGCAGGGAGAGGGGAGCAAGCTCCTGCCTGGCGGCAAACCAGTTCCGGGCCACGCTCACCGCCTGCACCACTCCCCTGTCGTCCAGAAGCACCAGGCGGAGCCGGGCCCTCCCTTGAAGGTCCGCAGAAACCGCGCTCACCCTCACCGCTTGGTTCTGGTCCAGGGCTATGCGGTATACCTTTACCCCCGGCCTTAGCTCCCCGCCGCTCTCCTGGGCTGGGGGCAGGTCAGCGATCTTCGAATCTCCCACAGGCAGGTCCCCGCTCACAGGCGGGGTACCCTGGAGATTGCAAGCCCCTAGGGCGAGAACCGCCAAGCCCAGAACCACTCCTCTCGTCATCCACCACATAAAACCCCCCTTTCCCTCAGCATAGCCCGGGAAAGGGGGGAAGGAGCTTAGGCTTTCTTTAGGCTACTCCAAGACCCCCAGGTAGGCGTAGAGGTCGGGACCACCGGGAAGGATCTCCACCACGAGCCCCGGGAACTTCCTGGCCACTTCCTCGGCCTTTTCCTTGGGGGTGTTGGGGCCCAGGAAAAGGGTGAGGATCTCCTTGTCTTCTCCGGCCAGGCGGATAAGGCCCTCCAGCACCTCCTCGGGGGTTTCCCCCATGAGGACCAGCCTGCCATCCAGAAGCCCGATGGGCTTATCCTTCAGGACCTTGACCCCATCCACCTCGGCGTCCCGGCTGGCCCAGGTGACCTCGAGGGTCACCGCCCCCTTCATGGCCTCCTCCATCTCGGGAAGAAGCTCCTCCACCTCCACCTCGGGCAGGTAGCGCACCGCCGCCGCCAGGCCCTGGCCTAGGGTGCGGGTTTTGAGCACGTACACCTCTTTGCCCTGGGCTTTGGCCAGCTCCGCCGCCTTCTCCGCCGCCAGGAAGACGTTCGGGTTGTTGGGCAGGAGGATCACCTTGGGGCTTGCCACGCTCCTTATGGCGGCCAGCAGGTCCTCCACGCTGGGGTTTTGCGTCTGCCCTCCCGCCACCACCCGGGCCCCCAGGCTGCGGAAGACCCGACTCGGGCCATGCCCCAGGGCCACCGCCACCAGGCCCGTGGGAGGAGGGGCCTCCTCCCCTGCCCCCACCATGGCCAGGATCTCCGTGTGTTGCTCGGTCATGTCCTCCACCTTGGTGCGCACCATGCGGCCGAAGCGGGCCACGGTGGACAGGAGGCCATCGGGGTCATCGGTGTGGATGTGCCCCTTCACATACCCCTCGGCCCCCACCACCAGCAAGGAGTCCCCGAAAGGCGCCACCGCCTCCCGGATCCGCTCAATGGGCACCTCCACCCCCTCCATGAGGAACTCCGTGCAGTAGCCGAACTCCTCGGTGGCGAAGGCGGTCTGGGCGTAGCGCTCGACCTTGGGGGGCTCGGGCAGGGGAAGCCTAAGGAGGTATCCCCGGATGCCTTCCAAAAAGCGCACGTACCCCGCACCCCCAGCGTCCACCACCCCCGCCTGCTTCAGCACGGGAAGGAGGTCCGGGGTCTTCTCCAGGGCCCTTTGGGCTGCACCAAGGGCATTTTCCAGGGTTTCCTCGAGGGTCTCCCCTTGGGCTCCTTCCCCAGCCGCCCGGGCCACGGTGAGGATGGTGCCCTCCACCGGCTTCATCACCGCCTTGTATCCGGTTTCCGCCCCCAGACGCAGGGCCTCGGCCAGGGTGGAAGCATCCAGCACCTCCCTCTTGCGGAGGGCCTCGCTGAACCCCTTCAGGATCTGGGAAAGGATCACCCCGCTGTTCCCCCGGGCTCCCAAAAGGCTCCCGTAGGCGATGGCCCGGGCCACCTCAGGCATCTTGGAGGTGTCGGCCAGATCCAGCTCCCGCCGGGCGGACTGGAGGGTGAGGTGCATGTTGGTGCCCGTGTCCCCATCGGGGACGGGGTAGACGTTGAGGGCGTTGATCTCCTCCACGAACACGGAAAACCAGTCCGTGGCGTAGCGGAAGGCCTCGGCCACCTCCCCGGGGCTCAGGCTAGCCACGCCCCACCCCCACCACGTGCACCCGCACCTGGGAAAGCTCCACCCCGGCGAGCTTCTTGGCAGCAAAGGCCACCCGCTCCGCCAGGGACTCCACCACCGTGGGGATGCGGGTGCCCACCGCCACCACCACGTAGAAGTCCACGGCGTACTTGCCGGGGCTGGCCGGGTCCTGGCGCACCACCACGCCCTCGCTGGCCTCCTGCCGCCCCAGAATGCGCACCACCTGATCCTTAAGCCCTGCCGGAGCCATCCCCACCACCCCCGGCACCTCGTGGGCCGCCAGGGCCAGCAAGGAGGCCAAAGCCCCCTCGGTTACCGTCACCCGTCCTTGCATCCTACCTCCTTAGGGCCTCCTCCGGGGGAGTATAGGGCAGGCCGAAGGCCTCCGCCACCCCGGGATGGGTGAGAAGCCCTTGGTGAGTGTTCAAGCCCCTAAGAAGAGCGCCATCCTCCAGGAGGGCTTGAAGGCCCTTCTCCGCCAGCTTCAGCACGTAGGGGAGGGTCTGGTTGGTGAGGGCGAAGGTGCTGGTCCTGGGCACCGCTCCCGGCATGTTGGCCACCCCGTAGTGCACCACTCCCTCCACCACGTAGGTGGGCTCGGCGTGGGTAGTGGGGCGGATGGTCTCCACACATCCCCCCTGGTCCACGGCCACATCCACGATCACCGAGCCCTCCTTCATGAGGGGAAGCATATCCCGGGTGACCAGCTTGGGGGCCTTGGCCCCCGGCACCAAAACCGCCCCGATGAGGAGGTCGGCATGCTGGATGCTCTTCTTGATGTTGGCCTCGGTGGCGGTAAGGGTAACCACCCGGCCCCCGAAGATGTCGTCCAGGTACTGAAGGCGCTTATGGTTCACATCCAGGATGGTCACCTGGGCTCCCATGCCCAAGGCAATCTTGGCGGCGTTGGTGCCCACGGTGCCACCCCCCAGGATGACCACGCTGGCCGGGGCCACCCCGGGAACCCCCCCGAGAAGCACCCCCCGCCCCCCGTGGGGCTTCTCCAGGAACTGGGCCCCCACCTGGGGGGCCATGCGCCCCGCCACCTCGCTCATGGGCACCAGGAGGGGCAGGGAGCCATCGGGAAGCTGGACGGTTTCGTAGGCTATCCCCGTGACCCCGCTTCGCAGCATGGCCTCGGTGAGAACGCGGTCAGCGGCCAGGTGCAGATAGGTAAAGAGGATAAGCCCGGGGCGCAAAAAGGGATACTCCTCAGGGAGGGGCTCCTTGACCTTCACCACCATCTCCGCCCCCCAGGCCTCTTCCCGGCTCACCAGCTCGGCCCCCGCCCGCTCGTACTCGGCATCGGATAGGCCGGAGCCCACACCCGCCCCCCGCTCCACCAAGACGGTATGCCCCCGCTTGACCAGGCTTTCCACCCCACCCGGGGTCATGGCCACGCGGTTTTCCAGGGTCTTGATCTCCTTGGGTACGCCGATCACCATACTACGCCTCCTTTACAAAGACACGCCGTATCTTGAGCTTGAAGCCATCCCCCTCAGCGATGGCCAGAAGCCTTCTTCGGGAGTCCACCAGGGCCACATAGCCCAAGGCGGGGATGGGCAAGGGCACCCCCTCCAGCACCCGCCGGGCCTCGGTGTGGGAGAGCTCCACCACCGGAAAGGGCAGGACATCGGTCTCGGGGATGGCCTTTTCCGGGGAGAGTTCGGAAAGCCTCACCGCCCGCTCCAGCCCCACCTTGCCGATGCGGGTGCGCACCAGCCCGGAAAGAAAAGCCTTGGTCTTGAGCTTCTCCCCCAGGTCCCGGGCAAAGGCCCGCACATAGGTGCCGGGGCCCACCACCAGGCGAATCACCGCCGTGGGGTAGGGACCCAAGGGCTTGGGAAGCTCCACCTTGCGCCCCCCCTTTTCCGCAAGCCGCCAGCCCTTGGCCGAAGGAGCGATGGGATGGGGTATGGGCTCGGGGTCCAAGGCCAGGAGTTCCACCTCCAGGTACTTTACCGGCCTCGGGCCAAGCTCCAAGGGCTTCCCCTCCCGAGCGGCCTCGTAGGCCCTTTTTCCTCCCACCTTGATGGCGGAGTAGAGGGGAGGCACCTGCTCCTTGAGCCTCAAAAAGGAAGGGAGAACGCTTTCCAAGTCCTTGCGGTCAAAGCGCACCGGCGCTTCCTCGCTCACCGGCCCTTCCGCATCCAGGGTGGGGGTGGTGGCCCCGAAGGAAACCCAGGCGATGTACTCCTTGTCCTCCCCCGAGAGGAAGGGAACCAGCTTGGTGCTCTCGTCGGAAACCAGAAGGAGAAGGCCCGTGGCCAGGGGATCCAGGGTTCCGGTATGCCCCACCCGGCGGGTACCAAGAAGGCGCCTCGCCTCCTCCACCGCATCATGGGAGGTGAGGTGGAGGGGCTTGTCCACCGCATAGAGGGCCATGCCTAGGGGATTGTATCACCACCCGCCAGGGGAAAGAATGAAGGCATGGACCTAGAAGGCCGTTACCCCAGCCTTTCCTTCACCTGGCCCCGGCCCGGGGTGCTGGAGATCACCCTGCGGGGGGGAAAACTCAACGCCTTGGGCCCCGAAGCCCACCGGGACCTGGCCCGCATCTGGCGGGACTTAGGGGAAATCGAGGAAGTCAAGGCCGTTCTTTTGAGGGGCGAGGGTGGGGTCTTCTCCGCCGGGGGTTCCTTCGCCCTCATCGAGGAGATGCGCTCCTCCCACCAAGCCTTGATGCGGGTCTTTTGGGAGGCGAGGGAGCTGGTGCTCGGGCCCATGGACTTCCCCAGGCCGGTGGTGGCCGCGGTGGAGGGGGTGGCGGTGGGAGCGGGGCTGGCCTTGGCTCTGGCCAGCGACGTGGTGGTGGTGGGCAAGAAGGCCAGGCTTCTGGACGGTCACCTTAGGCTTGGGGTGGCAGCCGGGGACCATGCGGTCCTCCTGTGGCCCCTCCTGGTGGGCATGGCCAAGGCCAAGTACCACCTCCTCCTCAATGAACCCCTCACCGGGGAAGAAGCGGAGCGGCTGGGCCTGGTGGCCCTGGCCGTGGAGGATGAGAAGGTGTACGAAAAGGCCCTCGAGGTGGCCACGCGCCTGGCTGAAGGCCCCAAGGAGGCCCTGAGCCTCACCAAGCACGCCCTGAACAACTGGTTCCGCAGCTTCGTGCCCCACTTTGAGGTGTCCTTGGCCCTGGAGTTTTTGGGGTTCCAGGGAGAGGCATTGGAAGAAGGGCTACGGGCGCTTAAGGAAAAGCGCAAACCCCAGTTCTAGCATGGAAAAACCCCTGCGCCTACAGGCCTTCCTGGCCCGCGCCGGCGTGGGAAGCCGCAGGAAGGCGGAGGAGCTTATCCGCCAAGGCCGGGTGCGGGTGAACGGAAGGGTGGCCGTGGCCCTGGCGCGGTTGTGGCTCCGCGAGCGCGTGAAGGATCCGGTTTCGGGCTTCTTCGCAGCCCGCCGGGAGCTGCTCCTGGACCCGACCCTGGAGGGGATCGGGTACAAGATCCTCCTTGAGGTGCTCGTTCGCAACCGGGGGCGGTCCGTGGTGGAAGTGCCTTACGTGTTCACCGACCGCCGGGGCGGGCGCAGCAAGCTGGGTGCGGGCGAAGACAGGCACGCTCGCGTACACATACACG
>LJSS01000122.1_pt1 | contig 13721 bp, 16 predicted proteins | sample 890271 | NCBI WGS metagenome assembly LJSS01 (sample SAMN03797534, study PRJNA294671) | hot springs metagenome | isolation source: water from Lobios Hot Spring | place: Spain: Lobios, Galicia | collected 2011-02-08
TTTAATCTTAAAACCTATTATGTTAAATTCTTTCAACTACAAGAAGTTCTCCTTTATATACTGATGAGCAAGGTAAAGGAGTTACTACAGATGGATGCAGATGAATGGTATGAGAACTGCTGCAAGAACAGCAAATGGATTATAGACTTTGATGACGTGATCTGTACTAGATGTGGCAGAGTCTTGACAGACAGAATAGAAACAACAGCAGTAGTAGCATAAACAAACATACGGTACTGCTACTATTACTGCTAACACTCCTTTCTTTTCTTTTGCATTTATTTATTTAATGATGATGAATAAAAGCAAAACCACAGTTATCATCTCCTTCATTGTTTTTATTGCAATTGCTACCCTAGGTATAATATTAATAATAGGAAATAGTTACAAGACTGAAGGAAATAACGAAAATAAAGATTCTAAAAGTATAACACAGATAGAATCCTTCTTTACAATTTATATAGATGGTAAGAAGTTTCATTTCAACAGATTTTATCAACATAATAACGAATTTATGTACCTCCATGATGATAAATTGATAAGGAATAGGGATCTTAATATGCAATTTTTCATTAACACATTACCAATAATTATTAGTGATAAGTGTATAACCTTAAAGATACATAAATATGATATAATAACTGAAGCTGATGATGATTTCATTTATGTACCACCTCCAGTTCCTCCTTCTCCTCCACCAATAAAATATGAAAGGTACTGTGGAGAGATAATCTACATTATTAATGAACAACAAGTAAGCAAGGAAGAGTTCCTTAAATATATACCTATGCAAGGTGATGTACTGGAGATCCATGTCATAACAAAAAGTATAACTAATAAATCAAGTGTAGAGTAATAACAGACAAAATAGAAGCAATAGCAGTAACATAAACAAACATGCAGTACTAGTACTATTACTCCTTTCTTTTCTTTTGTATTTAAACAAATAAATAAAGAGAGATTTGAAAGAAGGATTAGGTTATGTAAGTTAAGAATACTAGTGAGTAGTTACCAGAACCTTTATACTATTACTGCTATTGCTATTGCTATCTTTATCACTAAGCCATGCTATGAACTTGATAGCATCATCCTTGCTGTTAAATGTTAAAGTAACCTCAACCCTAACATCACTGGGTATATCCTTCCTTGCTAGAAATGGTATAGCAGAACTAGCGTTATAATATTCTCTTTCTAGTATTAAGGAATGCTTCTTTTTATTACTGCTATTATTATTACCATCCTTTGGTAATAACAGATTGAAGCCTTTACAGTTAGGACATATTGAATAATCGTATGTGTAGTAATCCCTTGCTTGTCTATCAACGTAAATATACTTGCAAGTATGACACTCAACTATAACACCCCTAGTAGTAAACAATGATATGATGTCATCTGGTAGATAGTTAACCAACTGCTTATAGTGTATAGGCTTAGTGTTGCTACAGTTACCGATGCTGTTACATTCACCGTTATTGTTACTACTACTGCTACTACCGTTATTATTATTACCTTTACCATAACTGCTATTCTTAAAAGGATAACTCTCTATGACCATCACTCTATAAATAGAGAAGAAAAAGAACACACCATAATTATTGCATTATTATATATTGATGAACAAAGCTGTAACCAACGTCAGTAGTAATAGCAATAGGAGAAGGACTGCAAGCCTACTGCCAATGATGCTAGGTGAGGTTACAGAGGATGAGAGAGCAAGATGGATGAGAATGCTTGTAGTACTAGGCTTGGCTGGACTTATAATAATCTTCAGCCCAGATATAATATCATTCATGACTGGATTAAGCATACCAGCAAACCCAGTTGATAACAACGGCGATGGTCTAGAGGATACCACTGGATTACCTATAAACACTGTGAGAGCTACACTTAACCTATTCCTAATACTTAGATACCTAGGTGTAGCAGTAGCAGTCATAGGTGGTGTATTCTCTGCTGTAAAGCTATAGAATAGTAAGCATCAAGCAAGTAAGTATCAAGTAGGCTTGCAATCCTTTAAACTCAAGATAGGTCTCTAGACCTATCAACCTTTTTGCTTCTCATTCATTATTCTATGATGAATAAGGTTGATTGGTTCAAACTGCTTATAGCATGCTCTTTATTACTAGCAGTAATAGCTGTTCTAGTAGTACTAGAAGCTTCCTTTAGTAGGAATGAGAATAAAGAGATACCTAACTACGAGATACCTAAGCATAACACTATAAACATTACTTTCAATAATACAGTAGTAATAACTAACGACTATAATACAATTGTAAGGAAGAATGAAGCAACTGAATATGCTAAACATATACTTATAAATGCTTTAACTACAAATAAGCATGACTCTATAAAGCAGTATAAACCTATACACTTTTATTCTAACGAGAAGGATATTACTGATACACTAGAATACCATTCCTTGATAGATGTAAAAACACTAGCAATAGCAGTAAGGATCATGCTTGTAAACAACAGCAACGAAGAACTCCATATAACCAATATGATAGTAAAGAGTGAAGAGTACAAGGACTTATTCCTTTTACCTATAGACTTAACACTACAGCCATACCAGAAGACATACATAATATGGTATATATCAATAGCTGGAGAGAACATTACTGAACAAGGTATATCACAACTACTGCAGTCATTAGCTTATGCAAAGACACAGTATAAACATCCTTTAGTAAAGGATATTGTACTGCTAGATGGTTATGGTAATCCTTTATTTCACTTTATTACTTTGACATATAAGACTATAGACGATAACAGTAATGATAATGAACATGGACTAGAACTACAAGCCATACTAAAGAACAACTCAGCAAAGGAATACAAGGTTAAGACAATAGCAGTTAGGAATACCAACAATGATTATGTATTTGCTTATGACCTTGCTGAAGAATTAGCAGTACCAGCATACGCTAATGTTACTGTTAAGGTGAGGATAGAATAATGAAGGAAGGTATCTTTCATTCATTGATTGTTATCATACTACTACTGCTATTATTATCAATACCTATTCCTATTGCTATTGTCGTTACTGCTTCTCAAGCAGACTTTATAAAAACCGATTATTTACCATTACTAACAGAGTTTGAGTATTTTACAGAAAGCAGTATATCTAAATTTAACGATTTCATAGCATTAATAGCATCCTTTGCTATAGTAATACATGACCAAGACTACCAACTAGCAAAGTATAGAGATTATGCTTCATTGCTAGCAGAGTTCATATATAGTCTAACAGATCCCAACACAATAACTACCATAGCAAAGACTACTAACATGCGTATTGCTAGTGATTTTAATGCAAAAGAACAAGAAAGCATTACTGCTATCAGATACTCATTGCTAGACATTAGTATTAGTGTTGATGTAAGCATAATAAAAGGAGAAGAAGTAGGAGGTGATAATAGCCAATGGTGAACCTATCTTCACTATTCAGAAATAAGGTAGTGTTAATAAATGCTGTTGTAATAGCATCTGTACTTATAACCATTATAATCCTAAACACACCTACTCAGATGGACTATGAAGAACTAGCAACAATACCTTATGACTATACACCTAGTGTATATGTTAAGGAATGGATACCTAAATCAGTAACTGTAGAAGTAAAGCAACCAGAGTTCTTTGCTGTTGATTATGCTTTATATACTGCTGCTTATGAGATGCAAGCAACTGCTACAACCGAAGAACAACAACCATATCCTATGAGTCCAGCATCTAGTATGCTAGTATGCAGTAACATAAGCATAAACGATACTGTACTAGTATTAGCAGTAAAGAAGATGGATACTACACCTTCTGTGTATGCTATTGTTGTTAATGACAAGACCATATGCTACTTCAGTGATCCTTTCCCTACTGGTTACAACTCAATAGTAGTCATGCTTAAAGTTAATGATGAAGAAGAGAAAGTGAAGGTAGAGATAAAGAAGGTAAAAGAACTAGGTTAATCAAAAAAAGCAAAGCATAACGCTACCATCTATCTGCTATATTATTACATTATTATATTATTATATATTGATGAAGCCAATAACTACTACTCTAATACTATCGGAAGTAACAGAAGAAGAGAGAGCTAGATGGTTAAGGATGCTTATAATAATTGCTCTAGGAGGCTTGCTGATAATATTTGCTCCAGATATAATAAGGTTCATGACTGGTATAGTTATACCAGTACCTCCACCATCGCAAGCATCGTGCCCTAGCGGTAGTGTACATGGACCAACTGGATTACCATGTGATACTGTAAGAGCATTAAGTCAGATATTCGTTCTAGCAAGATACCTAGGAGTAGTTGCGGTAGCTGCTGGAGGAGGATTCGCAGTATTTAAGTTATAGTCTACTACAACAATAGCAACACAACACAAAGCTCTCATCTTCTTCCTTTCTTTTCTTCTTCCTTCTTATTTATATTATGATGATGGATGATGGACAAGTATGCTATAGGTAGGTTTGCAATACTAACACTATTAGGTATGTTTACTGCTTACACATTAGTATCTTTGTTTGGTCTGATAATAGGTACAGCATTAAGCATGCTTGTTTTGTATGCATACATAAAGGTGATGAATAGGATGGTAGACGATGATAATGATGATTACGGTAACATAACCTACTACTATTATCATCACCATCATAATTCCAAACCAAAGATCAAGGTAAGGTATAGATGCTTATCTTGTAACAATATACATAATAAGAGAGAATGTCCTAGATGCGGTTCAAAGGTAAAGCAAGTTGAATTCTAGCTATTTAGTCAGAAAGACCATCTGTCCTCACCAGCATCCTCTGATCTGTTATACCTTCTCCTATCATCATCGTAATACTCATAGTTCCATCTGTACTTCTCTTTATCAGCACACCAATAGCATAGCATCCTACCAGTCCTAGTTATTACACTATCCTTATCTCCTATAGGTTTTCCGCATCTACTACAACTCCACTCCATCATTATATAATGTGAATGAGAAGAAGGATATTGAAGAGAACAATAATAGCAATAGCAAAGAACCTTCTGTTACTGATCCTAATACTGATACTAGCGGTACTAAAGTTGACACTGATAGCAGTAAAGAAAGGAATAGACTACCTAAGCAAAGACAAGAGTTCATAAAAGCAAATATAATTACGGTTATAACAGCATTAACAGCAATAACAGTAGCATTCTTCTTCCTACCTTTACCTATAGAGATAGCATTAGCAATATGGTTATCATCCTTCATTACAGATGCATTATACACATACAAGAACAGAAGGTTAATAGACCATGAACTTAACTATCTTGTAAGGTACAGTAAATCATCATACAATACCTTATTGTTTGGTTTCTTACTAGTATTTTCTATTGAGGTTATGATGTTATTAACAATAAGTGTGTCAACAGCATATATGAATAACAGCAAGAATAACATAGTAGATGCAGTATCAATATTCAGCATACTATTTGCAGTACTGCATATATCAGCGTTCATAAGAAGTTATAGGTTTGTGAAGCAAGAAGTAAAGAAGAAATGAAGAAATGAAGAAGAAATAAAGGAAGGATAGTAGTCTACTTATCGTCCCGTAATCTGCTTATTAAGACTGTTCATTGACTACTATCCTTACTATCTCTCTGTTATCAATCTCTATCAGTAATTTTACTTTACTACTACTGCTTGGTATATGTATTGTACTGCTACCAGTAACTACCACTAACTCGTTATCAGTTACTTCTAGGTCAAAGTCCTTATGCTTAGGTACTATATAGTGTAGTAAGTTACTCTTAGTAACGGTAATGCTTTCAGCCTTAACCGTAACAGATTCTATATCACTTGTATCAGTCATAATGCTAGTACTATCATCGGTAGTAGTATTGTTGCTAGCAGTATTGCTATCTGTACTGGTATCGGTATCGGTATAGGTATCGGTATCGGTAACGGTAACCTTTGGTATCTCCTTCTCTTTCTCCTTCTCCTTACCTTTCTTATCCTTGTCTTTATCCTTGTCTTTCTTCTCCTCCTTCTTATCTTCTGCTACTACTACACCTATCTCCTTCTTACGCTTGAAGAATGATACCATATCAATTAATAATACCTCAAAGTTCTGACCGTAAGGTTTAGCATAAGCAAACAGTAACAGTAAGCCAGCAATAGGAATAGCAAGTACTGGATTCTTTAAAAAGTTAAGCATGCTGAATGCTAGACCTAATGCTAGTAGTGTGTACAGTAACTGCTTCATGCTTGCTCTAATAGGTCCTATAGACAGTATAGGTTCTGAAAATACGCTTATGTTCTCAAACCATATAGTCTCTATAGGCTTCATCATTAGATAAATAAATAACAACAAACTTAGGATGTAGACATCTAGGTTGGGACAATTGCATAAATGCTAAGTTAAAAGACTAGTCTGCAGATATCAAATTTTAACATTGCTTGATGGATGATGGTAGAAGGAATAACCTATACGCATAACCAACCATTCCTATATCCATATATACTATAGAGCAAATTACGTTATAGATTGGATTTGATGTATGGACGGATGGATAGATGTATAGATAGATGGATAAATAGTAAGTTGCTATAGCAATGCATACTGATGAACTACTAACTATGCTACTGTTAATGTTAAAAAATACTAAGACCATGTGTTTTGAACCTAGATTCAAAATGCTAGGTTCTTGTAGATTTTAACATTAAATAAATAAAAATAAGTAGGTGTATTATAGTAATCAATCAGTATAACTGCTCTATGAACGCATCCAAGTCCTTAGCAACCTTGTCAAACTCGTCTAACTTCTTATAAGGTAACTTAAAGACTATACATTCTTTAACCATAGGTTCAACTTCTCTTAAAGGTTTGAATTCACCAACCTTCTCTGTTCTGTAACAGTATACATAGACTGTCTTATTACCTATACCTCGCATATTAAGATGCCATTCATCAGCACTGTGTTTTGAACTAGGTACTCTATAGGAATCACAAGGATCTATTTGACAACCCCAGTTATCCATATCCAGCAGTTCATCAAGTGTATAAAGCAGATTGTCTACCAACACCTTACCGTCTCTCTTATGGTACACTACTTCTAGACCGTCTATATGTATCCTACCACACTTGCATTTTATCATCATTATATATTGATGTTAACAGAAGAACAATACAAGATACTGGAATACTGCTATAATGAACTGAAATGGAATATAATACCAGCGACAGCAAGCAAAAGACCAGCAGTAAAGAACTTTGCTGACTACTTTGATAGTAAGAAGACCTTCACCTTAGATGAATTAGTTGCTTATGGAGAGAAGGTAGAGAGACCATACTACAGCAATGTTCTAGGTAAGCAAAGAGATGGTACATACAGCATAGTATTTGATGTTGATGTGAAGAATGAAGCGATAAAGAGATTGGTACTAAGGATGTTCCGTTCTTGCGTATACCAAGAGACGCCTAGAGGTTATCACTTCTTCTTCAAGGTAGTAATAGATGACAACAACTATAAAGATGATATCATAAAACTTCAAGGAATGATCATCATGCCTAACCTTGTTGAATACTACGCAGAAAGGAGACATGTTATATTCCTAGGTGAAGGTTACGGAAGGTTACAGTTACATAACAGATATGACTATATAGGATAGTAGTAGGATAGAACCAACCGCTACTACTGCTATTAGGACTGACAGACCGACTGTTGTCGTTAGCTACTGCTTTAACATCCTTTCCTTATTTATTTTTCTTTCCGTCTTTCTTCCTTTCTTTTTCCTTCTTATTCCTTCCTTCTCTTTATATTATGATGACACTAACTGAAGAAGAATACAAGATATTATACTACTGCTACCATACCTTATGCTGGAACATCATACCAGCAAGGATAAGCAACGGTAATAAAGAACCAGCTGTTGAAGACTACGACGCTTATTTTGATAGCAAGAAGACCTTTACCTTTGAAGAACTCATTGCTTATGCTAACAGCGTAGAGAATCCTTACTTTGCTGTAGTTCTAGGATTGCAGAGAGATGGTAGGTTACTCATAGGTATAGATAGTGATGTTAAGGACGCAAAGGTATTCAGAGCAGTAACACAGTCAGCATTCTACCATACCTTATACCAAGAGACACCTAGAGGTTACCATCTCTTCTATTATGTTGACTGCAAGGATTATGGAAAACTATTGGAGAAGGTAAAAGAACTGAAGGTAGATGGCAAGAAAGAACCATTAGAAGTATATGTACATAAAAGGATGTTTATATTCCTAGGAAAAGGTTACGGTAGACTACAAGGTGAAGAGATAACTACTACACTAACAGAAGAGGAACTGCTTGATGCTGGTGTTGTACTTAATTACGCTACTAGGTTATGCAAGATGTTAGAAGGTTACTATGTAAAAAGCAAACGTAACAACATCCAACTATACCTCACTGGTATCTTTCCTAAGATAAGGTTACCGAAGAAGGTTGCTCTAGGTATAGTTGACTTCATCTGTACATACTTTAACGATGAACAGAAGAAGGAAAGGTTGAAGGAATGTGAGAGAAGTTATGAAAGGTACAAGAACGGTGAACCTTTAGACACACAGTTAGATAAGGAACTGCCAGCAGATGTTGCTAGAAGGATTTATGAATTCCTAGGTTACAATCCTACTGCTAAGCGTAATGGTAGTAATAATAATAATGGTTCTTCAAGCAGAGGAGAGAGAAGGAAACCTAAAGAATTCTTGATATTGAACACACCATCCTACAAGGAAGCGTATGTAATGCTTGAACTAGCAGAGAAGTATGCTAAAGGTTCACCATATATACAAGCGTTGTACATGTTACATTTCTACAATGAAGATGATGATAAGGATGCTAGATTCCTTGCTAACTACCGCTTTGTATATGATAAGGATAGACCAGAACAAGGTTACTGGATTGAATGGAATGGTTACTGCTGGAAGGAAGCAGATGTAAAGGTATTAAAGTTAAAGGTTGATACCTTCTTCAGAAATAAAGTTAATGCTGTGAATGAAATGTATAATGAGATAATAGAAGCTGTTAGAAGTGTTGGTAATGTTAACAGCAATGATGATAGTAGTGATGAAGGTAATGATGATAATGATGTTAGTAACTATAAGGAACTAATAAACAAGCATAAAGAAGTCATTGATAACTTGAACAGACTTTATGTTGGTAGTGATGATGATGATAAAGATGATAATGTTAGCAATATCAATAAAATAAACACATTTGTTAAATGGTTGGAGAAGGAGAAGGAACAAGTAACATCATTATTAATGCATGCTATAAAAAGTGAACGTTCTATAAATGAACTGCTTGACTGCATAACAAAGACAGCAGAATACTACGAGAACGGATTCCTAATAAGCAAGGAGATGCTTGATCCAGAAGTAGGTAGTAGCGAGAACAACTACGATGGTCTGTACATAAACACCAAGACACATTTGCTTGTATGGAATGCTGAGAAGAAGGACTTTACAGCAATTCAGCATGGTGAAACGACCAAACAGTACTACATAACCAAATACGTTGATGTTGAATATATACCAGAAGCGAGATGCCCAAAGTTTGTTGAATTTCTGAAGGAGATAACACTAGGTAATATGGAGTTGGTAAAGTTCCTAGCGTTGATAGGTAGCTTAACATTAACAAGAAGGTTAGAAGAGATTGCATTCATCTTTACTGGAGGTGGATATAATGGTAAATCAACGTTGGTACAAGTATTCCTAGGTATTCTAGGTTACAATGGTTATGAAGGTAAGGAAGAAGTGTTAAATGAGATACAGAATGACCTTACACCGCATCTTTATAACTGTATAGGGAAGACTTTAATCGTAATAGATGATCCAAGGATAAAGGTTATCAATTTGCAGAACCTAAAGTCTCTGGTATCAACTGGTAATATAAGCATTAGGACTTTATATCATAGACCTATTGAGATTAGGAAGGACTTTAATATCATCATCTGCATAAATGGTGAACCTAAGTTTAATGAACAGACAGAAGGTATGTACAGAAGGATATGCATCGTAGGTTTTGATTACAAGATACCTAAGGAGAAAGCAATACTTGATTACCATCGGATACTTCTAGATAAAGAGAAGCATGGTATATTCAACCTTCTCCTTACAGCATTGAAGGAGTACTTAAGCAACGTGAACAAGAAGAAGATTATGGACTATGCACCAGATGTTGTGAAAGCAAGAACTGAGAGAAGCATCTGGGAACAAGACCATGCTAGAGAATTCTACGATAGATTTCTGGAGTATGTACCAGATCCTTCAACATATCTACCTATGTCAAAGATCTATGAGAAGTACTTAGGTTTCTGTGATAAGAAGAAGATACCAGCTGAATTTAGGTTATCAAAGCAAGAACTAAGCAAGGTTCTAACACAGTACGGTATAGCAAGCAGACTTGTGAACAAGGTTACCGTTAAGATATGCGTTAAGTTCAGAGAACCACCAAGGGTAGATGACCTAGAGGAAGATGATGATGGAGGTAATAGTAACAATAACAACAATAATAATAGCAGTAATAACAACAATACTGCAACAACTACTACTATAGTTGCAAAGACAGATACAGCAGATGATAATAACAATCCTACTGTTACCAACAATAACAATAATAATCAGAATGTATCTGACAACCATAACGACAACGATGAAGAAGAAGGTCATGACTTTCACTGGTTTGTAATTGAAGACTGCAAGAAGCATGCTGGTAGCATCTCATACTACAAATGTCCTATATCTGGATGTTCATTCTGTACTGATAAAGGTAGTAGATTGAAGAAGCATCTAGTAGAAGAACACAACATAAGCCTAGATAGAATTCTTGACCGCAACGCTGTGTAAGCAAGTCCTAGCGTAAGCTATCTTAAAGTTAGCGATAAGTTTATATATAACTGTTCAGTTGTTGTGATTTTAGGTTTTAACTTTGTCTAAAAAATTTAGAGTAAATTAGGAAATTGGTTTACTATATTGTTGACCTAATCTAACTTGAATTTTAGTTAGTTAGTTTATAGTAGTAGGTAGTTGGTAGTCATCTTCTTCACCTTCTTCTTTCGCTTTGCTTCGTCTTCTTCGTTCATTTCTTCTTCTACTCCTTCTTTCTCCTTCCGTCTTTTGTTCCTCGTCCTTTCTTCTTTCCGTCTGATTGTCCTTCCGTCCATCTTTCTCTTTTGTAAGAAGTAACTAAGTATGCATTGTTCATTATTTTTCTGTTATTCCTTATTAACCTATAAAAAGTCTAAACAATCAATGTTATTATTGTAAGAAATTAGGAAATTACTTTTAACTTACCATTACTCAAACGGTTTGAAAGGATAAACTGGTTTGTTGTGTTTAACATAAAAAACAAATTTTCTTTTTGTTTCATCAACAATATAGAGATCTCATTACCTAATTTCCTATTTCCTAGATAGCTAAGCAAACAAACAAAACAACAGTAGTAGTAATAACAACAGCATTATATTATGATGTACACAGCGAACTTCAAAATATACTTTGAAGACGGTACAGTAGAGATAAGACAAGGCAATGTCTTTCCTAGACCTAGAGAAGAAGAAGAAAGGAAGAAGGAATGGTTGGTATTGAACATAGGACTTGTAGAGAGTGAAGAGCAGTTAAGAGAAGAACTGAAAGGTAGCAGTTCTTACTGTAAGGATTTAACCTTCAACGAACTGCTAGATACGCAAAGACAAAGGATAAGCAGAGAACAGATAGAAGCATTAGAACCTTACCTTATAGAACCTACAAATATAGCAAGGATGTTCTATAGAGTAAAGGAAGCTGTACAGACACAATACGGTACAAGGTATATATGGTCTGTATACGATCACAACGGAACACATCTCAAAGACGTTGGTCAGCAAACAAAGTACTTACCTTTAAGCATAATTAAGAATAGATCAAGTTACGGATGGAAGCATACAGCTGAAAGCCGTATTGGTAGATACATAAGCAACGGAGCGTTCATAGCTGCTTGTATCCTTTATGGAATACCTATAGATGTTAATAACTGCTATCTGAATCCTATAGTAAGGTTTGATAAGGTTGTAGGAATGATACCGATAGAAGCAGTTCCTATAAAGCAGTAATAATAACAATAATAGTAGCAGTAAGTAATAATAATCAAATCTCTTCCTTTCTTTCTTTTCCTTCCTTTCTTCCTTTTATATAATGAATGTTGAGAGAACACTTCTACGGTACACCTAGACCTATCCAAATACAAGCATTACAACAGATAGAAGCATCACTACAACAAGGATACAGAAACATAGTTATATCAGCTCCAACTGGTGTAGGCAAGTCATACATCGCAGTAGCATTAGCATTAGCGTTCAAGGAAGCAGACATCCTTACCGCAACAGTTCAACTGCAAGAACAATACTTGAGAGACTTCAAGTTCATAAGACCGTTAATGGGAAGGAAGAACTTCACATGTCCGATATACGATAACAAACCTTGCAGTATAGTACCTACAGTAAGGTGTAGAGGTATGAAGAGAACCGTTATCGGTAAAGGTAATAACAATAGCAACAACAACAGCAGTAGTAATAGTGTAGGTGTAGGAGACGATGTAGACGAAGGAGAAGGTAACGGTAGCAGTAGTAATAATGGTAGTGATAGCAATAACAGTCCTTCATCTACTAGTAACAACTACATCATACCAGAATGCAGTCTATATCCTACCAGAGATGACTTGAAGCGTATATTTGTTCTGAACAAAGGTACAAGTGATGAACAAGTAACCTTCAACGCTGGTTACCATCTATGCGACTATTACCTTCAAAAGCACCTAGCGTATAGATCATCCTTTCGTATAATCAACTATCATGAGTACTTCACGCTTGTGAACAACATTGCAAGCAAGAACAAACTATCAACAAAACTGCTTGTATGCGATGAAGCTCACATGTTAGAAGAGAAGGTCATAGACTTCTACAATGTTGCTATAGATAATCAATTGCTTAATCCTTTACGCAAGCATGAACTGATAGACATGAACTTAACAGTAGAATACAAGGAAGAAGACAAGGAATACTATAAGCAGTTACTAGCAACAATAACAAAAGGTTATGCTGACTTGCTTAACATCACAGCAGAAGCAATAGGTAGATCATCACTACATGAGAGCGAGAAGCGTAAACTGACATTCAAGTTAGCAGAGTATGAAGAAAAGTTACAAAGACTAACCATAGTCCAAGAGATGTTGAGATGGTATCCAGATAACTTCATAGTTGATTCTGTTATAAACAAGCGAAAGAACCTAGTAGTTAAACTGCTACCTTTGAACATCTCACCATTCCTAAGACCAGTCTTTGACCGTGTTAGATACAGAATATTCATGTCTGCTACCATAGACTATCCAATGTTGAAGAGAGAACTTGGATTGGAAGATAACGATACCATCCTTATAGACCTACCATCACCGTTTCCAATAGAGAACCGTAAAGTGTTGCTTATGAACGCTTACACCTTGAATAAAGAGAACATGTCTGATGAGAGAACGTTGATGCAAGTATCGTCCATCGTTGATTCCTTGATGTCTAAGCATCAGAACGAGAAAGGTCTGATCCTAACTACAAGTTATGAGCTTGCTGGTAACATCTTCCGTTATAGTAACAACAAGCATAGACTGCTATTAACCAAGGACATGTCAGCAAAGGAAGTGTTAGAGAAGCATGCAAGAACAAACGCTAGCGTACTGCTTACACCAACT
>LJSS01000125.1_pt1 | contig 13406 bp, 15 predicted proteins | sample 890271 | NCBI WGS metagenome assembly LJSS01 (sample SAMN03797534, study PRJNA294671) | hot springs metagenome | isolation source: water from Lobios Hot Spring | place: Spain: Lobios, Galicia | collected 2011-02-08
CAAAGAAATTCTGGTCAAGGAACGACCACGCCGGCCAGGCGACCCCCCTCAGCTCGTCGCCGGAGTAGAGCGGATCCACGCAACCTTGGGCTGGACCCCCCGGTATGACGACATCGAATTCATCGTCCGTACCTCGCTCAATTGGGAGCGAAAGCTGAGCGGCCGCACCATTTTCTGAAAAGACCTCAAGCCCGGAGAAGGAGTTCACGCCGAAAGCCGTTAGCGATGGCGAAAAAAGCCATCACATCAAAGAGGGAATGAATCAAGAGCGGAATCAATAGGTTTCGTTCCCCAAGGAAGTCAAATGCCAAACCCAGATAAACCCCGGTCAGGCCGGCAAGCAACGCATACAATGGCGTGATCCAATGCGCGAGAGCAAAGATCAGATTGCTAAACAGCAAACCGCCGAACCAACCCCAATTCGCTTCGAACCAATTCTGAAAAAATCCACGAAACAGGATCTCTTCGCTGATTCCCGCCAGGAAACCGAGGTAAACGCGCTGCAGAGGCCCCAAAGCCGCGAGAAGAGGCCCTAAGTTTTCCATCAGGAATTGCCGGATTGACTGCATACCCGGCACTCGCGAGCAGTAAGACCACCGAAATGCCAAATGGAGCGGGAAGGTACCAGCGATGCCATACCCCAAACCTTCCCAAGTCAGGCTAAGATCCTGAAACGGGTCGACAGAAACCAGCCAACCAAGGCCTACGGCCAGCGCGACCAGCATGCCTTCAAACACCGTGGCGACGACGAGGAAAATGCGACGTTCAGGAGCCTTGCCGCGTGGCGGTGGGAAAAGTTTCATCTGCCCCTAGCCCAGGTAGAGTCCGTGCCTGCCAAGTCAGACCACCGGCGTCCCTGCTCCGCGTTCATGCCAGTCCCACATCGATCTCAGTGCCCTGCAAAGGGATACGGAGAGGTCCTGGACGCGCTGCACTACCAATCGCTCTCGCTAAAGCCAGGAGGAACATGACGCCGTGATAGGCGAGCACATACCTCACGAAAAAGCGGAAAACAGGATGGAAGATACGGTCGCATTCAATGATGGTCAGCACGGTTTGGCCGGCAAGTTCATAAATCCATGATCCCTTGAGGGAAAGCTGGTCGCCTACGAGAGAGGCGACCAATCGACGCGGTGGCTACATCTCCACGATCCGAAAACGAACCTTGGTCTTCTTTCCGCAAACCTCGAACCAACTCGGTTTTCCCTCGATATCCGAAGCCTTCTCGATGCCACGCAGCCCGGGCCTCGAGCTTGGAAACGCATCCATGTCGGTGATGGATCTTCTCCGGAGGCAGCGAAAGCCGGATCCGGCTTGCTGCCTGATGCGTCTTTGGCAAACGCGCGCCAACTACGATGGCCACTCCCAACAACACAGCCGGAATTCCAATGAGAACCCACAAAGTCATCATATTGCTCGTACACGACCGCTTTTCTTCTGCAGCACAGATAAGGATCATGCCTCCCAAGCAACGCCGCGCGTTGGATGACGATTTAGTCTAGCATGTCTTCCGATGAGCGGACAAAGAAGATCAGTCGCCTTCATTTTGCAACCCAACGGCCGGATTGCCAGAAGCAGAATCTAAGGATGCCGGAATCCCGATCAAAGAACGCGATCTCTGAGCGAAACTTCCCAACACCTACGCAAACCGATGGATATTGCTGGCTCATTACGCCTTGGAATGTTCCTTCTCGGTCGACAGTTCGATCAAAGCCCCTGTTTCACCATCGGGAATCCTTGTGTCCTGGAGTCTGAGGTCCATCGCTCTATGCCGGCAAAATTACCCGCATCGCGCAGGAGGCTCATTCCACTGGATCCAGGGGTTGCTGAGTCTTCGGCTCCTCCCTCACGCAAGACAGTGGACAAAAGAACTATGTAAACCGGAATCGCGCAATGCTAGCGGAATTTCCTTCGATTCCCAGCATGGAGACCGAATGGCAGAGTGATTCGGATACCGTCCCTAGGAGTCCATCGAGCCGTTCTGGTTTCCGCCGACAGCACACCGTTCCACCTCCGACCACTGACGGAATGGCCGCAATGATAGAAAATTATTGTAATACCGTTTATCATGGGTAACTTCGAGACCCAACCAATCGGGTCTTTCGAAGTCCTCATCGGGATGGGCGAGTTCAATTTCGGCGACCACGAGACCTTCGTTTTCTCCTTCGAATACATCGATTTCCCAAACGGTCCTTGCCACTCTCACGAAATGGCGAACTTTTTCAATGACCGGCTTGCGGCATAGGCTTTCCAACATCACCACCGCGTCGGCGAGGGGGATCTCGTATTCGAATTCCTGCCGTGATGCTCCGACGGTCGCGCTCTTGATGTTGAGCCAGGCGCGATCTCCAATGATTCGCACTCGTACCGAACTCTGTTTTTCGGCATCCAGATACCCCTGACGCATACGTATAGACTTCGTGATCCCCCTGCGCCAATCCTCATGGCGCACCAGAAACTTACGCTCGATTTCCATTCCCATACCCCTGCCTCCTCACCTCTATCCAGCCCGTCCTCTCCGTGCAGAATCCCTAACCATCCTCTCACATCCCATTGTTGCAGTGCTTCACCACGCCGGCTTCGTTACTCGTCCTGCTGGCGCGTCCAATCCTCCCAGTATGGCCTCGGACGAAAACGCTCGTGCAGGAAGTCGACGAAGGTTCGGACTTTGGCTGACAAATGCTTGCGATGAGGATAAACGGCGTGGATGTCCAGAGGCGCAGGAACGTATTCGGTCAACACCGCCTGCAACCTTCCCTTGCGAAGGTCCTGCCCTACCATGTAGGTTGGCAAAAGCACCAGTCCGAGGCCACTGAGAGCCGCCATACGGAGCGCCTCGGCAGAATTCGCCACTAGGGTTCCGGTGACCTTAATGACCACAGATTTCCCTTCCAAGTTTCCGAATTGCCATTGATCACGTGGGGGAAGGCTCAAATTGCTCAAACAGTTGTGGCGTTTGAGATCCTCAGGAGTGGAGGGCACACCATGTTTCGCGAAATAGTTCGGTGATCCACAGACAATGCGTTGAGAGGTGCCAAGCTTGCGCGCGATGAGGCTGGAGTCACGCAATTCGCCGAGGTGGATGGCAAGATCGAAACCTTCCCCCACGAGATCGACATGCCCAGCTTGCAGCACCAGTTCCACATTGACGTCAGGATAAAGCTCCAGATAGGCGGCTATGGCAGGCGCCAGATGATGGGCGCCAAAGAACGGCGTGGCATTGATCTTGAGGGTCCCACGCGGTTCGGTCTGTAACCGGCCCACTGCCAACTCGGTCTCCTCGAGGTCATCTAGAATCTGGAGGCAACGTTCCAAATAAACTCTCCCCACTTCGGTCAAACTCAGATGACGGGTCGTTCGATTGAGCAGCCGTACTCCCAAGTTGTTCTCCAACTGCATCACGTGCTTGGTGGTCATGGCGCGGGACAGCCCCATTTCCTTGGCCGCCGCAGCGAAACTCCCCGCCTTCGCCACCTTGGTGAATACGATCATGCTCGTGAGTTTATCCATGCTCCCATTCTGATTTCGTTTCTTTATGGAAACAATTCATAGAATTTATTGGCTATTGTAAACCAAATGTGGTTTTTTATAGTCCCATCGAAGCCTAGCAGCGAAACAGGAGGGCGTCATGCGGACTTATCTTGTATTGTTGACCAATATTTTGTGGAGCGTCACGGTGGGTGCAACGGACGACTTCCGTTCCATCGCGGCCAGCAATGCCGCGCAATGGAACCAGGCCTTTGCGGCAGGGAAAGTCGATGAAATCGTCTCGCTCTATGCCCAGGATGCCATCCTAGTCCAACCGGATGGCAAGATTTCCCGACACCGAGACGAAATCCGCAAGTTCTGGGAAACGCTGATCAACCAGGGGGCTTTCCATATCGACATCCTTGACGTAAAGAGCGAAAAGGATGGCTCCATCGTAACGATCACCAAGCTTTCGGATATCAAAACTTTGCAAGATTCACACCATCCACTTCGATATCATTACGATGGCGTGCTTTATAGTGTATTGAAACAGCAAAGCGACGGCACTTGGAAAGCTACAGTTCAGCACTGGGCAGAAAAGGCCCGTAGCTGAAAAGACGAAAAATTCCCCCTTGCACCGAGGGTGACAATCCTAAACGAGCTTTGCACGAAACTCCTTCCGGTTCGAAGATCTGATTCTGCGGACGACCTTAAGCTATTGGTTGCTTTCCTTCTGCAACCAAAGGTTCGATGGTGGTAGCGAATGTTTAAAGGTCGAAACCCCATGATTCATGAGTTACCCTCATTACCCTAGACGCCTTGGAACCCCACCTTTCCGCGGAAGACGCTTGAATTACGGAAAGCACCATCAAACCTATGTAGCCAACCTCAACCAACTGATTCCGGGGACCGAGTACGAGCATCTGAGGCTCGAAGCGATCATCCGCAAAACCCCACCTGGTGCCGTTTTCAACAATGCCGCACAGATCGGAAACCACACGTTCTCCTGAAACAGCCTTGCTCCGAAAGGAGGCGGCGAGCCTGAGGGTAGATTGGCAGACGCCATCCGGAAATTTGGCTCCTTTGCCACATGCAAGAAAATTCACCCGTTGCGCGGTGGGTACCTTCGGATCCGGTGGGCCTTGAGTAGTCAGAAACCCCAACGGCACCCTGGGCATCGTGAGCATGAGTAACGCCGTCTGCCCGTTGACCTGCGGCCAGAGTTCTCTGTTGACCTGCGATGTTTGGGAGCATATTACATCGATTACCAGAATGCCCGCCCCAAATACGTGGAAGCCTTTTGGAACCTCGTGAACTGGGACTTCGCAGCACGCAAAAGCGGTGGCACAGCGAAGAAAACCTTCGTCTCGTAAAAGCTTTCCATTGCACATTCACCGTGAACCGGTTACCGTATAAGCATGATGACCGAAACCCCCTCGGTTCTGATCACCGGTGCAAATCGCGGTCTGGGCCTCGAATTCACTCGCCAGTATCTGACCGCTGGTTGGTACGTGATTGCTTGCTGCCGTCGCCCGCATGCTTCTGCCGCATTGCGGGATTTGGCCAAACGTTTCGACCATCTGTCGATCCACGCCCTGGACCTCGGTAACTTCACCGAGATCGAGTATCTGGCGAAGGCTTTGGGCGATCGCAAACTGGATCTTTTGATCAATAATGCCGGCGTCTATGGAGACGAGCGCGCCAACCGATTTGGTTCGTTAGACTATGCATTGTGGCTAGAGGTGCTCCGGGTGAACACCTTGGCGCCGGTGAAGATGGCTGAAACCTTCCTCCCACATCTTGCCCGCAGCCAGCGAAAGTTAATCGTAGGCATCTCTAGCCTGATGGGAAGCATCGCCGACAATTCCAGTGGCGGCGCCCTCCTCTATCGGTCCAGCAAAGCCGCCCTGAATGCAGCCCTCAAAAGTTTGGCCGTTGACTTGAAGCCCCATGGGATTGGTGTCCTCATCCTTCATCCCGGCTGGGTCCGAACCGAGATGGGCGGTCCCCACGCTCCGATTTTGCCTGAGGAAAGCGTGCGCGGCATGCGATATCTGATCGATCAGTTCACTCTGGAAGGTAGCGGTCGTTTCTTGGATTTCCGCGGCCGCGAACTGCCGTGGTGACTCGTCCGAATCCGCCCGGAGAAACCCCATGTCAGACCCACGGCCCAAGCGATATTTTCCCATCGTGGCGCTCGCGGGCCTTTGCTCTCTATCCTTTGGGACTTACGGAGATGATTACGCTTCCCATACCTTATACAAACTAGGTGTCGGCTTGGCGAATCTCGCCCTCGGTTGGGTCGAACTTCCCAAAAGCGTGATTGCGACGACTAACCAGACAAACGTGCTATTCGGCATCTCCGGAGGACTTCTCAAAGGAGTTCTCCACTCCACCGGAAGGACACTGGCCGGCGCTCTCGATCTGCTGACCCTTCCACTTCCAACCCGCCCCATCCTTCAGCCCGCGTTTGTTTGGGAACGATTCGATAGGGAAACCAGCTATGGCCCCGTGTTCGCGTTGGAACGATACAACGATCCCCACTCCTTAAGATACTCCGTTCCGATGAAGGAACGCGAATCTCTTGGCGTTCACCGGTAATGAGCGCGACAGTAACGCAGATACTTGGCGAGATGATAACGTTGAAATTCATTGAAGTCCCACAACGAAGGTAGAAACAATCTTCTGTATTGCGGCGAAACGACGTATACCTCCGCAGCGAGCCGGCCCTTTTCCGGGAGGACCACGGAAACCGTGGTGCGTATGTAGAAATCGTCTTCGAAACGGTCCAAGCGTCGCAAGGACAAAGAATCAATGCCGAGAAGAAGCGTACCCTCGGTCCTCGCCCCATTTTCTGGGTAGAGTCCTGGGTAGACACTCCCTCGGAGGCGGTAACAGGCGTAATTCTCGAGAATCGCAGGCACCGACTCAAAAACCCGTCCGGTCAATGCGAGCCTGACCTCGGGAATCTGCAAAGTCCCATAAGCGAAAAGCGAAAATCTCCTTCCCCCTGGGTTCAACATCCGGGGACGATCTGGCATGACACCGAGTCTCATAGACCTACCCATCGCCTTGCGGCGCTCTTTGACCCCGCTTCGATCGCTCACGCGTCCCAAAGATCTCGAACGTTTCCGGACGCACCGGCCGTGATCCAGTTCCTTTCTTCAGAAGGGCGATCCGAAAAAAGTGACCCTGTCTTGAGCCAATCGGTTCGCCTGCCTTCCACGATTAGCGGCCTGGAGCATTCCTTGAGGCGCTGCCTGAGTTTCCCAGGATCGCTTGCTGCCCAAACTTCATTGCCTCAGTTCCTCGACACAAAATCCTTTGCCAAGGCGTTGTCGGGTTACTTCTACTCGGCAAAACGTTAAACCCGTTCGCTACATCACCCTTGGAATAGTTCGGCTTACGCGACATATCTGCCAAGATCATGAAACTCGGCACGGGCCCGAAGTTTAGCATTCAAATCTTGTTGGGAAAGCGAAATCGACCTCTTCTGGCTAGGACACACCTCTGTTCTTCCGAGCCGATACACGCTGAAATCGTATCTGCTAAAGAGCGCAGCCAACTGGAACTCCCACGGAGGATGAACACGGGGCACCGAGTCGGTAGGTGGTCTCAGGGGAATGTGAGCGCATCCACACTCAAGCTCTGGATCGAATCAAACCGTTATCCCAAAGATTGGTATGATAAGGCGACATCGTGGAAATCGATGCGGAAGGCTTTCGTCACCGACGAAGGGGGTATCAAGCGCTTCGCCAAATTCGCACCGCTTGTCTCCATCGCGGAACTCGCTGCGTGGGTCTGAGGATGCCCTTATGCCATCCTCAGACTTGCCGGCAATGGCACGAAGGTCGATTGGATCTCGGGACAAATGCGACGCCTTCCTAGAATGGGTGAAGATGGAAAAGGCTATCTGCTCTTCCCTGGCCCAGGGAAATCTGGGTCATGTGGCCTTCCCCCTTACTCGGCACCAACAAAATGGAGCACCGCACCCTCTATGGAACGACTTCGCAGGGAATGGCCAACGTGATACGAGGACTGATTCCACTCGTCATCGCCCAGTTTCTCTCAGCGTTCGCCGACAACGCCATCCTGTTCACGGTGATTGCCATTGTGCTACAAGCCGATCGTCATGGAGACTGGTACGTGCCCGCTTTGCAGAGCGTATTTCTCGTCGCCTACGTTGTGCTGGCGCCTTGGGTGGGCGTGTGGACCGACCGAATCCCGAAACCCCGTGTCTTGATCTTCGCCAATCTGATCAAGCTGGTAGGCGGGCTGCTGCTGCTGATCGAAGTCGAGCCTTTGATTGCTTATTCGCTAGTCGGGGCCGGCGCCGCACTCTACAGCCCCGCCAAATATGGAATCCTCCCCGAAATCGCCGATGCCGACCATTTGGTCAAGGCCAACAGTTGGGTGGAAGGAGCGACCATCGCCGCTATCCTCCTCGGCACCATCGGCGGAGCTAAGGTCGCCGATCATTCGATTTCATGGGCCTTATTGCTCATCAATGCCTGTTTCGTGTTTTCCGTCCTCATTGGCTCCTTACTTCCGAAACTCCCGCCGCGTGCCAAAACCCGAGGCTCTGCCATCCATCAACTGATCGCACAAGGCCGGAGACTACTACATTCCCGTCGCGCCCGTCTGATCTTGTTGGGATTGGCCCTGTTTTGGGCGGCTGCCGCCACTTTGCGCGTTCTGCTGGTAGCGTGGGCGCCGGCCGTGTTGCACTCCCGCACCGCCACCGACATTGCCGAACTGACCTTGTATATCGCGATTGGCATCATCGTTGGAGCCGGGTTAGCACCGCGCTGCATCCCTCTCACCGCAATCTACCGCACCCGCTACGCAGGCTATGCCATCGCTGTCTTGCTCGCCTTGCTCGCGGCGGTCTCGGAAATCGGATCCGCGCGTGTCACCCTGCTGGCCATCGGGATCGCGGGCGGATTATTCGTCGTCCCACTCAATGCGGCATTGCAAGAGATCGGACACCGTACCGTGGGTGCCGGTATCACCGTTGCCATTCAAAATCTACTGCTGAATGCCAGCATGCTGGTGGCAGTGGGTCTTTACACCATCGCCACCGCCAGTGGCGCAGCTCCCGTGGAAGCGCTTCTGGCTTTGTCGGTCGCGGTACTGACGGGAGTCGTGACCTTGTCCACCCGCTTTCGCGCGACGAAACGGGACGCTGAAGAGCCGGACGATGAGGATGAAACTGTACTATGATTGGTGTCCCAATTGATCAGGTCCAACCTGCCATGACCCGCCCCCTTTATCCCTGGTTGCTCCTCCTCTTCTTAACGGCAGCTTGGGGTGCCGACCCCCCTCAAGGCAGTCTCGAACCCATCCCTGAACCGCCTGATATCCCTTCCCCGGTGGAAAGCGGCGAAGAACTCAAGCCAGACGTGACCATCCTGCGCAAAGGCGAAGACGTTTACGAGGAATATCGAATCAACGGCAGGCTTTACATGATTAAGGTTACACCGAAGATCGGCCCTCCTTATGTGCTTATGGACAAAGACGGTGACGGCAACATGGATGTGAGAATCACCGATCTCGCCCGGGGCATGGAAATCCCGCAGTGGGTTTTGTTCAGTTGGTAAGATCCTCGTCACACCGACCGGGCCAGTAGCTACCGGTCATCGTTCAAGGCAAGGACTTCGTTGAAGAAAATCATCGAAGCTCGGCTCGAACAGATCAGCCGAGCCGGAAAGCTCGATTCGCTCCGCCATGGGCTGAAAGGGCTCGAGAAGGAAAGTCTGCGCATCACGCCGGTGGGAGAAATCGCCACAAGCCCGCACCCGCGTGCCCTCGGGTCGGCACTTACCCATCCCGAGATCACGACAGATTATTCCGAAGCGTTGATCGAGCTGATCACCCCTCCGTTCTGTGACACTCGAGATACCCTCCGGTATCTTGAAGATCTGCATCGCTTCGTCCACGCCAATCTGAACGGAGAATGGCTGCTTGCGACCTCCATGCCCTGCCGGATCAAGGGTGACGAAAGTATCCCGATCGCCGTTTACGGGAACTCCAACATCGGACGCATGAAGCACATCTACCGGCGGGGACTCGCATATCGATACGGACGCGCCATGCAGGCGATTGCCGGGGTGCACTTCAACTATTCGGTCGACGAGGCACTGTGGCCATACCTGCAGGAGATCTGCGGCGACCGCGGCCCGCTGCATGCTTTCATCAACGACCGCTATTTCGGCATGATTCGCAACATACAACGCTTCGGCTGGCTGATTCTCTACTTCTTCGGCGCCTCCCCAGCCTGCAGCCGGTCTTTTTTCCTTGGACGCGAAGCGCTCGCGGCGAAATTTGTCGCCTTCGATCAGGATACATTGTATCGTCCCTATGCCACTTCGCTCCGCATGAGCGACATTGGTTACAAGAACAGCAATCAATCGGGGCTCGACATCTCCGTCAACGATCTCGAAAGCTATGTGAAAAGCCTCACGCAGGCCGTCACTACCCCTTTCCCGCCTTACCAGCGGATCGGAGTAAAAGTCGATGGGGAATACCGCCAACTCAACGCCAACATCCTGCAGATCGAAAATGAGTTTTATAGCACGATTCGACCCAAGCAAACGACGCATTCTGGGGAGAAACCGACCTTGGCCTTGAAGAAAAGAGGAATCCGCTACCTCGAACTGCGCTCGGTCGATCTGAATAGTTACCATCCGGCTGGCATTAGCCTGGAACAAATGTATTTCCTGGAAACGTTCATGGTCTTGTGTCTTTTGGCGGACAGCCCACCGATGGGAGCGGAAGAGAAAGTAGCCGTCGAGGACAATTTGCTCCTCACCGCATGCTGTGGACGCAAGCCAGACCTTAGCCTGCAAAAGGAGGGGAACAGTATTCCGCTACGCACCTGGGCCGAGGAGCTATGTTCGGCGATGGCGCCCATAGCTCACGTCCTAGACGGTGACACCCGTGATCGACCTTTTTCAACAAGCCTCGAACAACAGCGCTTCGCCCTCGCGGATCCTGAAGCTCTGCCGTCGGCTCGAATGCTTCGAGAGATGTGGCAAGAGGGAGAGACTTTTCTCGATTTTGCCCTGCGAGTGTCTGCAGAACATGCAAGACATTTCCACGAACGGCCGCTATCCGAGGAGATCGAACAACAAATGCGCCAACGAGCCCAGCAATCGTTAGCCAAGCAGCGGGAAATCGAAGAGCAAGATCGCTTGTCATTCGATGAATTTCTCGCGCGTTACTTTGCCCAGACGTGAATCCGCATGACCCTAGCTCGATCCGCCGATACCGCTTACTTCGAGATCCACAATACCCACTTGCCACCTCAGCAAAACCGGAAAGCACTCCGAGCGTCCCGGTATTCTTCCGCTTGCTTCCCCTTGTGGCTTTTTCTAGGGAGCGCCATTGGCTCCAAAGCAATTCTCCACCGACTGCTAGATGCCTCAATCGGGCCGCCGTATTTGGTATCGGTTGGCACAAGATGCCGCACGGGGAAAAGCGATGGCACAAATACAAACCGCCTCATCGAGCTAGGGATTGTCCCCCAGGAGCCTGTCGTCCGCCATTCGGAGGAGAAGCGCTCTTACGTTGAAACCTCCCGGTTCGGCCGTTGTCGTCCTAGTTCGCGAAGGAGGTTTATGCCGGAATCGAGTTTCCCGTAGCTACTTGCGATCGAAAAAACCCGATCGATGTTTTCCGATACCGATTTTGTACATGATCGGTCTCAAACCGGCCGGAGAAGCAATGGCTTACCCCAATTTGCTACGCAATCGAGCAAAATGGCAAAAGACCACCCGGGTGCACTACAATACCGAAGAGATTTCCGCGACGGAGGAAAAACTTACGAGGCCGGTTCTCCGAAGATCAGATCCTGATTCTACGGTCGGATAACCTACGAGGTCATTGCCACGTCAAACCTAAACGGTAGTTCCCCGGTGGAAGGGACGGTCGAGAGTGGGGGATTCGCGTTGTTCCCGAGCCGACCTCGGTGACACCCGCATGCTTTTCGAGGCCATGCATGGCAGCAACCCAAATTCGACCCGGCCAAAGTGCTCTTCAGGCGACAAGTTCCCGAGGGACTCCGGCTGAACCGCTACGCATACCGAGCAATCGGATCGGACGGTGATCCCGAGCAAACTGGTGACCTACGATTAACCCATTCGTGAAACGGACATGACAATAGCCGAAATCGAACGACTGCGGGAAGCGCTTCAGGGAGCCTCGCCACGCACCATCTTGCAAGCGGCATTGGATCGCTTCGAGCGCATTGCGATCTCCTTTAGCGGGGCCGAAGATGTGGTCCTGGTGGAAATGGCTTCGCGCTTGAAACCCGGGGTTCAGGTCTTTACTTTGGACACCGGTCGCCTACATGGGGAGACCTATCGCTTCATCGAGGAGGTACGTTCCCGTTTCCCGATTCGGCTCGACATCCTTTCCCCCGACCCGGCGCAACTTGAGCCCCTGGTGCGGGAAAAAGGGCTATTCAGTTTCTATCGGGATGGACATCAGGAGTGCTGCAACATCCGCAAGGTGAGCCCGCTGCGCCGCAAACTCCAGCAATTGGATGCCTGGATCACCGGGCAACGCCGCGACCAAAGCCCGACCCGTGAAGGGGTACACGAGGTGGAAATCGACCCTGCGTTTTCCTCCCCGGAACGGCTTTTGGTCAAATTTAACCCGCTAGCCAATTGGACTTCTGCCCAGGTATGGCACTACATCGAGGCGTGCGAGATCCCCTTTAATCCACTTCACTTGCGAGGATTCCTCAGCATCGGCTGCGAGCCGTGCACGCGTCCGGTTCGTCCCCACCAACACGAACGCGAAGGCCGCTGGTGGTGGGAAGATCCAGCCAAGAAAGAATGCGGGCTGCATGTGGGCGACTCGCTGCCGGAAGCAGAACCCTCAGCGGACCGGAAGGGATAGTCGGGAAAACAATGTCTCCAATTCCTTTGGCTTACGTAGAGACATTGCCCGGTCGACGACTTCGCGGGTCAGATGGGGTGCAAACAATTCGATGAAGTCATACAGAAAGCCGCGTAGAAACACATCGCGACGCAGGCCGATCTTGGTGACACTGGAGCCGAACAGGTGGCTGGCATCGATGGCCACCAGATCTGCATCCGCATGACGATCGTACGCCATTTTGGCGACGATCCCGACACCCAAACCCAAACGCACGTAAGTCTTGATCACGTCAGCATCGACCGCGGTGAGTACCACGCGTGGCGTAAGACCGGCGCGCTCGAAAGCCTGATCCAGTTGCGAGCGACCAGTGAATCCGAACACGTAAGTCACGATCGGATACTCTGCTAACTGCTCGAGGGTCAGGGGAGTGATCTCGCTGAGGGGATGCCCCTGGGGCACCAGCACCGCCCGATTCCACTCGTAACAAGGAAGCATCACCAGGTTTTCGAACAGCTCCATCGCTTCCGTGGCGATGGCCAAATCGACGACGCCACGCGAAGCCATCTCGGCAATCTGGATCGGCGTCCCTTGGTGCATATTGAGCTTGATTCCAGGATAGCGCCGCATGAATTCCCGCACCACCGGCGGCAAAGCATAGCGTGCCTGGGTGTGGGTCGTCGCGATTGAGAGCGAACCACTCTTCTGATCGCAATACTCTTGCGCAACGTTACGAATATCCCGCACCTTGCTGAGAATTTGGCCCGCCAACTCGATGATCTTGCGACCGGCCGGAGTGATCTCTGTCAGGTGTTTGCCACTACGGCTGAAAATGGAAATGCCCAGTTCTTCTTCGAGCGATTTGATCTGCTTGCTGATTCCCGGTTGCGAAGTGAACAACCGCTCGGCCGTAGTCGAGACATTTAGGTCATACTGGGCTACTTCCCAGATGTAGCGAAGTTGCTGTAACTTCACTGGGTCGATCCTACTTTACGGGCTGACGATCTTGCAGCGCCGTACACGCTAACATACAGCACGAAGATTCGCCACTGTGG
>LJSS01000126.1_pt1 | contig 13382 bp, 6 predicted proteins | sample 890271 | NCBI WGS metagenome assembly LJSS01 (sample SAMN03797534, study PRJNA294671) | hot springs metagenome | isolation source: water from Lobios Hot Spring | place: Spain: Lobios, Galicia | collected 2011-02-08
CTCCCCTGTGGTCACGTACAGCATCCCATCGGGACCGAAGGCGAGCCGTCCCCCGGAGTGCAGGCCGTGAAAGCGGGCGGGAATGCCGTCCAGGACCACCCGGTCCAGCACGCCCCTATTCCCTTGGTGCCTCAGGCGCACCACCTGGTTCCTGAGGCCTCCTTCCTCCACCGTGCGGTAGGCGTAGAGGTAGGGCACCCGGGGAAACTGGGGATGGAGGGCGAGGCCAAGAAGCCCCGACTCCCCCCGGTGGTAAACGGGAAGCTCCGCGTAAAGCGAGGCCCTTCCCCCCTGCACCCACTGAATCCGCCCCGGCCGTTCGGAGACCAGGAAGCTCCTGTCGGGTAAAAAGGCCAAGGCCCAGGGCACCTCGAGGCCCCCCACCACCTCCTCCACCCGAATCCCCTGCGCCCGAACCAGGGAAAGCCCCAAAAAACCCAGGAGCACCCGCCTGCGGGAAACCATGCCCACCCCCTTTGGGGGAAGCCTAACACACGAACCTGGCACCCAGGGTGTACCCCGCACACCCCTGGAGGCCGGGAACCTAGGCCTTGGGATCCAAAATCACCTTCACCGCCTGCCCCGAGGCCAAGAGGCCAAAGGCCTCCCGGTACTGGCTCATGGGCAGGCGGTGGGTGATGAGGGGGGTAAGGTCCACCCGGCCCGAGTAGACCAAGGCGGTGCCCTGCATCCAGGTCTGCCAGAGCCTTCTTCCCGCGATGCCGTAGGCGGTGATCCCCCGCATGACCAGCTCCCCCGCCAGGTCAAAGCGAATGGGGTCCGAGGGAATGCCCAGGATCCTGGCCTCCCCCCCCGGGATCAAGGCCTTAAGCCCCTGGTGGATGGCCACCTCATTCCCGGAAAACTCCAGGAGGACCTCCACCCCGCTTCCCGTCACCTCCTCCACCACGGAAAGGAGATCCTCCTCCAGGGGGTTGACGAGCCGGTCGGCGTAGGGCCGGGCGAAGTTCAGGCGGTAGGGGTTGGGGTCGGATACCAGGATAGGCCCGGCCCCGCTGGCCCGGGCCACCATGGCCGCCATCAGGCCGATGGGCCCCGCCCCGGTGATGAGGACGCTTTTCCCGGAAACCCCGCTTCCCGCATACACCGTGTGCACCGCATTGCCGAAGGGTTCCAGGATGGCCCCCACCTCAAAGGGCAGGTCCTTGGGGTTCACCCAGGCGTTTTCCGCTGGCACCACCACGTACTCGGCAAACCCGCCGTCCCGGTCCACCCCCAGGATCTGGGTGTTCAGGCAGACATGGTAGTTGCCCGTGCGGCAGGCGGGGCAGGCATGGCAAACAACATGGCTTTCCAGGCTCACGTGGTCCCCCACCTGGGGCCTTTTCACCCCGGGCCCCACCCGTTCCACCACCCCGCTGAACTCGTGGCCGGTGATGAGGGGAGGCTTGATCCGGCCCCTTGCCCAATGGTCCCACCGCCAGATGTGGAGGTCGGTGCCGCAGATGCTGGCAGCCTCCACCCGCACCAGGATCTCCCCCGGGCCCGGCTCGGGCACGGGGCGTTCCACCAGGGTTAGGCCCTCTTCCGGGGCCAGCTTGGCTAAAGCGCGCATACCTGGGCCATGCTACCACCGGTAAAGGGCACCCACGCCGAAGCGGGTGGTGTCCGCCGCCTCGAGGCTAAAGCTCAAGCCCAAAGCCGGGGTAAGGTCGTACCCCAGGGTGAAGGTGAAGCGGGCAAGCCTGCCATCCCCTGGCAGGAAGGTGGAGCCCAGGGAAAAGGTGAGGCCATCCCGGCGGTACTGGGCGCTCAGGGTCTGCTCCCCTCTGAGGTCCAGCTGGTAGCCCAAGAAGAGCTCGGGGCTCAGGTACTTGCCCACGGAAAAGCGGGTTTCCTCCAGGTCTCCCCCCTGGAGAAGGGGAAGCTGCACCTGGAAGCGGTCAAGGCCCAAGGAACGGGCCAGCTCCCGCTCCAGCTGGCCCAGCACCAGGTTCTCCAAAGCGGCCCCCAGGGCCACCTGGGGGAGGGTTTCCGCCAGCCGGGTGACATCGGGGGTACCCAGGGTGAGGAGAGCGTAGATCTCGGGCTCACTGAGGGCGGGATCCGAGGTGAAGTGGGGCTCGAGGCGCACCTTCACCCGGCCGTTTTCCCGCAAAAACTCCCCCCTGGCCTCCAGAAAGACCTTGTAGCCCCGGGTTTCCGCCTGGGCCCTAAGGCGAAACTCGGGGAGAATGCCCCGGTCGGGGAAAAAGCGCAGGAAGCTTGCCGTGGAATCCAGGGTAAAGAGGGAATCCCAGAGGCGGAAGTTACCCCACAGGGCCTCCACCTGTCCGGACAGGTAGGGGTCGGTGTAGCTTCCCCCCAGAAACACCTCCCCCTTGAGCTCCCCCTGGGCCAGGCTTTCCTGCACCAGGACTCCCCTTTCCGCATACACCCGCACCCCCTCGAAGATCAGGGGCACGGGGGTGGGCTTTCCCGCCCCGCTTCCCCCCAGTTCCACCCCCCCCTGGGTCAGCTCCTTGGCCCTTGCCTCCGGCAGGGCCAGCTTGGCCCGAAGGACCTCGGCGTTGCCCGTGAGGTGGTAGGTGCCCTTCTCCTCGTAGAGGAAGAAGCTCTTCACGTCCAGAAGGCCCTCTTGCAGGTAGTACCGGGGGTAGTAAAGGGGAAGGCGGCCGTAGCCGGCAAGGCGCAAGGGGAAGAGGGTTCCCTGGGCCTGGGCCTCCCCCAGGTGGATCTCCACCCCGTAGCCCGGGTAGCGGAAGGCTACCTCCGCCGGGGTTTCCTCCTTCAGCCCGGGCAGGGTAACCACGCCCTTGGCGCTAATCTGAAATTCCTCCAATCTACCCTCGAGGCCCAGCCTGGCCTTCCCGGGGAAGGGAGCCAAAAGGGTGAGCTCCCCCTCCGCCCGCGCCCCCCCGTTCAAGGAGAGTAGCCCCTGGGGAAGGTACCCCGCCACCGGCCCCAAGCGGAAGCGGAAGTCCTTGAACTCCACCTGGAAACCCTCCCCCTTAAGCCTCAGGAGGAGGCTTCCCGAACCCTCGGGCCGGTAGGGCTTTAAGGGGGGCACCACCTGGAGCACCGGGGTGAAGACCGTGTCCTTGAGGCTTAGGTAAAGGTCGCTTCCCTCCGGGCTCCAGTACCCCCCGCCCTCCCAGCTTCCCCGGCCCAGAAGGCGGAGCCGGTCCACCAGGACCCGGCCTCCTTCCAGGCGAAAGACCGCCTGGCCCTTAAGCTCATCCCCAGCCCCCACGAAGCGCAAGGCCTCCCCCACCAGGACCCCCTCGCCCCGCAAGGGGTGGGAAAGGGGAAGGCGGAGCTGCACCGCCCCCGTCCAGTAGGCCTCCCCCTCCAGGGGCCCCGCCACCGCCATGAGGAGGAGATGCAGGGGAAAGCCCCGGAAGGAAGCGGAAAGGTCCAGCCGATCCCCCTCGAGGGCCACTTGGAAGGGACTTTGCCCAAGCTGCCCCTTGCCCTGCACCAACCCAGGCCCAAAAGCTCCCGCGAAGAGGAAGGGCAGGCGGCTTCCCGCCACCTCCGCCTCCCCCGAAAGCCCTCCCTGGGCCCGGGTACCCTCCAGGGCCAGCTCCCCGGAAACCACCCCCTTCAGATAAGGAGCGTAGCGGCCGGCGAAATCCTCCAAGGCCGCTCCCTCCAGGCGAAGCCTGCCGCTAAGGGGAAGAAGCCTTCCTTTGGCGGTGATCCGGCCCACCGCTCCCTCCAACGCCCCCTCCACCTGGTACCCCTCTCCAAAAACCCGGCCCCGGAAGCGGCTTTCCAGGGGGGGAAGGGGAAGGTCCACCCGAACATCGCCAGCAGGGGGATAGGTAAGCTCGCCGGCAAGGTAGGGACCCTCCGCCCGGAGCCTGGCTTCCAAAAGCCTCCCCTCCACCTCCAGGGCCTGTTCCCCCGCCCAGTAGGAAACCCTGTAGGCCCCTCCAAGATCCACCTCTCCCTGAAGCCTCCCCGCCCCCGCCGCCCACCAGGAAAAGGCAGGATGCTCCCCCAAGAGGCGCACCCGGTCCTTCGCCCCTTCCAGGCGCAAGCGGAAGCCGGAAAGGTCCAAGGCCAAGGCCCCCTCCACCTGGCCCCCGGCATAGGCCAAGGCCCCCTCCCCTTGGGGAGTGGTCAGAATCAGGGACAGATCCTTCAGGTTCACGCTGCCCTCCAGGGGCAGGCCCACCCCGGGCACCCGGTAGTCCAGAAGAAGCCTATCCCCCTGCCCCAAAACCCCAAGGCCCCCGGGCAACAGGGCCTTAAGGATCCTGCCCTCCCCTTCCGCCTGGCGGGCCGCCAGGTCCAGGCGCACTCCCCCCACCTCTAGACGAGGCCAGGCCAGGCGCACCCTTTCCCCCAAAACCTCCCCCTGGAGTTCGGGAACCTGTTTGCCGGAAAACTCCAGGCTTCCTTCCTTAAAGGCCACCTTTCCCTTCCAGGCCTCCTGCCAGGCCACCTGCCCCTCGAGGTCCCCGTGGAACTCCAGGACAAGTCCCTCCCCTCCGTACCGCCCTTCCACCTCAGCCTTCCGGCCCCAGGCCATGAGGGCCAGGTTCAACCCCACTTCCCGCCAGGGACCCTCCATTCTGCCGGAAAGGGTCAAGGGACCATAGCGGAACCCCTCAAACCGAAAGGCCACGCCCTTAGGCCCCACCTCGCCGGAAACCCCCGCCCCGGAAACCCCCACCTGGAAGCCCTGAAGCCCCTTAAGGGAAAGCGCCACCTCCCCATAGCGGTACCGGCCCTTAAGCCACTCCCCGGGATAAACCCCTTCGGCCCAAAGCTCCCCCAGGCCCCGGGGCAGGGCCCCGGCGTAGCGGTAGGCCAGGCGGAAGGGGGAAAGATCCAGCCGCCCGGAAAGGGGAAGCCCCTCTCCCAAGAGATCCAGGCCCAGCCCCTCTCCCCGGACCAGGACCACTCCATAGGGAGTGGAAAGCCTGCCCTCCCCCGTAACCCTTCCCCGGTACCCCTTTTCCGCCAGGTAATGGTACTGGCCCTGGAAGGCCACACCCTGGTACGCCAGGCTCCCTGAAGCCCAGGCCTCGAGGCCCGGGCACCTCCCCAAGGGCAAAGGCAGGCAGAACCCTCCCTCCAGACGCCCCTGCCAGGCCCCCTCCCCCTGGAGCTGGAACAAGCCCGCCCCGAGGTCCACCCTTCCAGCAAGCCCCCCCTGGGGCAGGAGGTAGCGGAAGGTGAGGAGGCCGGAAAGCCCCTTCCGGTAGCGGGCTTCCCCCATAAGCCCCGGCCCCTGGAAGCTCCCCACCACCTCCCCATCCCGGTACCTCACCCCCACCTTCTCCCCAAGCACCTCCCCCAGAAGCTCCGCCCCAAGAGGCCAGAGCCAGGCCTTCCCGGATAGCCGTCCCTCCGGACGCTCCAGGCTTACCTGAAGGGCCTCCTGCCAGGGCCCATCCGCCTCCGCCTTAACCCGCACGGGAAGGCCAAAGGGGGCGAGGTCCCGGTCCAAGTCCAGGACCAGATGCCCCTCCGCAAGCCTCAAGCGGAAACCCTCCGCCTCCCCTACCAGGGAAAGGGCCTCCACCCCTAAGGGCCCACCCCGGTAGCGGTAGGCAAAGCGGAAGGGCAAAACCTCCCCGTTCCCCAAGAGGCTTCCCTGGCCCTCGAGGTGGCCCAGGGGCCGACCCCGGGGAAGCCCAGGCCACCCCGCTTGAAAACTGCCCTGGGCTTCCAGCCATGCTTGGCCCAGCCCCAGGCGGTATTGGGCTCTCCCGGAAAGGAAAAGGTCCTTCAAGGTCGCTTCCGCCGCCACCTCCCCCGGAAGGTCCTTGCCCTTTAGGGTAAGGTGCAAAGGCCCTTCCCCCTCCCCTTTTAGGAGAAGCCCATGCCCCTCCGCCCAAAGCCTTCCCCGATACCCCTCCGGGCCCCAGGAAAGATCCAACCGAAGGGCCATTCCCTCCACCTTGCCCTCGCCCTGCGCCGAAAGGTGCCAGGCCCCGTCGTACCGGGCCAACAAGGCCAAGGGCGCCTCCCAGGAAACCTCCGCCCGGGTTCCCTCCCCCTCTAGGCGCAAGGGCCCTTCCTGCTCCAGGTAGCGGAGGCTCCTAAACCTTCCCTCCCCACGGTAGCGGCTCCCCTCAAAGGCCCACACCACCTCCCCTTCCCCGTAAGGGGAGGCATGGCGCAGGGTACCCTCCCCCCTCAAGGCCAAGAGGTTTACCCGGCCCGCAAGCTCCGTCCACCCAAGCCCTTCCTGCTGGTAGCGGGCTTCCAGGGCTACACCCTCCAAGGAACCCCTAATCCCAAGCCCCACAGGACCGTAGCGGAAACTCCCCTCCACCTCCCCTTGAAGCCCGGGCCCCAGGTGGAACCTGCCCTCCCCGGATAACCCCCCTAGCCCCCAGAGCCTCCCCTCCTTGGGAGCCCAGGCCAAACCCGCATCCCGATCGGCGAGGAGGAGGCGGAGAATCCCTTCCTGGTAGTCCAAGGCCAGGGATTCCATCCCATAGCGCACCCGCGCCCAGGCCTCCCCTTCGCCAGAAAGGGTCAGCCTTCCCCCCGCCCTTCCCGCAAGGGAAAGGCCCAGGGCCCGGGCCAAAGGGGCCACCTCCTCCAGGGAAAACCTCACCTCCTCCCCCGTTAGCGCCGCCTCGCCGCCCTCCCACCTTAGGGCCAGGAAGGGCTTACCCTGGTATCCCCCCTGGAAGGTGAAGGGCAGGCCGGCAAAGTTCCCCTCCCCCTTCCCCGCCACCTGAAGCCCCTGGCCCTGGAAACTCCCCGCAATCCTTCCCTCCCTTCCCAGGGCAGCAAAGGGCAAGGCCAGGCTACCCCTATAGCTGGGTCCTTTCCCCTCGAGGGACAAGGGACCTTGCAACCGGTAGCGAAGGCCTCCCCCCTCGGTCCACACCTGGCCCGAAAGGGGCAGGGCCCCAACGTAGGGAAGCCGAGCCTCCCCGGAAAGCCCCAGGCGGAAGGCCCGCCAGGGCCCTTCCCCTTCCGCCTTTAGGCGCACTCCTAGCCCGTTTTTCTCGTACTCTCCCCGCACGGCCAAGGAAAGCCCTTCCGGGGAAACCTGGCCCTCTCCCTGGAAGAAGGGCCCAGAAAGCCTTGCCTGGGCGGAAAGAAGTTCCTCCCCGGTGAAAAGGACCTCCCCGTAGGGGCTTTCCAGCCTAAGCCTTCCACCCCGGGTGCCCCAGGTGCCGCTGGCCCGTGCGGGAAGCCCCCAAGGGGAGAGGTCAAAGGCCTCCGCCTGGAGCAGAAGGCTTAGCTCCTCCTCGTACCCTCCCAGGAGACGAAGACCCGGAGCCTGGCCCTGGAAGCGGAAGCCCGCCCCCCGCCCCACCAGGCCGAGCCTTAGGTCCAGCTTCTCCAGGTGGGCCTGGGCCTGGTAGGCAAGCCCCAGGAGGTCCAGCTTCCCTGCCATCCGCACCGGACCCACATAGGGAACCTCCCCCTGCCCCCTTACCCTTAGGTCCCGCCAGCCTCCCTGAGCCTCCACGCGGCCATAGGGAGAGGAAAGGCTAAGCTGGCCTCGTTCCAGGGTACCCTCCGCCTGGAAGCGGCCGGAAACCCCTCGGTACCTCCAAGGAAGGGCCAGGTGGAAGGGATACCGCCCGGCGAACTCCAGCCTCCCCACCCCCAGCACTTCCAAACCTTTCCGGTCCAGACGGAAGGCCAAAGGAGGCACCTCGAGGCCCTCCGGCAGGGGAGGGAGGAACCTACCCGCAATCCGCAGCTCCGGGTAGACCTCCCCTTCCCCCTGGGCGTACCCCTTTAGCCCCGCCAGGACCAGCCTTCCACTCTCCCCCTGCAAAACCCCTGCCAGCCAAGGGGTTTCCACCCGGGCCCAGCCTTGGAAGCCCCCATCATAGAGGAGGTCGGCCCCAAGGACCAAGGGTCCCAGCCGCGCCCTTCCCCTCAGGCTTAAGCCCCCTTGATAGCGCAGGAGAAGGTCCTGGGCCTTCAAGGTGAGGCCCGGCTTTGGGCCGTAAGCCCCAGCAAAGGGGAGGCTTCCCCAGGGGGTCATGAACCTTCCCTGGATCTCCGCTCCCAGGCGGCGCAGGTTCCCTTCCGCCTCCAGATAACGGCCCTTCAGGGCAAGCCTTCCCGAAAGCTCGCCATCCCGGTACAGGGCTTGCCCGGAAAGACGGAACTCGTCCAGGGCGTGGATGGGCAGGTCCCGCAGGCGCAGGGCCAGGATCCCACCCCGGTACTCCCCCTCCCCGTGAGGGGTTTGGAAACGGTAGGCCCCACCTTCCTGCCACACCCATAGGGGAAAGCCCGTGTAAGGGGAAGCGTAGCGCAGGTGGGCCTGAAGCCTTCCCCCTAAAAGCCTTCCCTCCCCTTCCAGGCTCCCCACCTGCAAGGGCGTGGGGGAAAGCTTTAGCCCAAGCTGGCCCCAGCTTCCCCCAAGGGCCAGAGGACCAAGCCTTCCCGAAACCCGGTCCCCTTCCCCCGCCACCTCCCCCGAAAGGTCCAGGGGCAGGAAGAGGGGAAGGCGCACCCCCGCGCTTTCCACCCGGGCACGCCAGCGGTTTCCCTCACTGCTGAAGGCCACCTGGGCCAGGCCCTCCAGGGGCCTAGGCCAGGCCACCTGGCCCTGGGCCTCGGTGCGGTTTCCCTGGCCCTTGAGGACAACCCTGCTTCCCAAGGAGTCCTCCAGGCTCGCCTGGTAGTCATGACCCACCAAGCCAAGGCCCAGCCGGTAGGTGCGGTCAAAAAGCCTTCCCTCCGCCTCCGCCTTCAGGGAGAAGACCTGGTCGAAGGAAAGGGTTCCCTGGTGGCGGAAGGGCTCGGAGAGAAACCGCCCCTCCCCCAAAAACCTTCCCTTGACCCGGATCCGGTCCCAACCCTCCCCCTCAAGCCGAAGCTCCCCATCCCCCTCCACTGGCAGGGAAAGGCGGTAGTGCCGGGCCAGGGCGGGAAGCCGGGGCCGGCCCGTGAGAAAGAAGCGGTAGCGTTCCGCCTTCAGGTCCACCTCGGCCCTTGCGGAAAGGGGCCCCTCGAGGCCCACTCCCTTTAGCTCCGCCTCCACCCGATCCTCCTTTAGCCGGATGGGCCCCTCCACCCGGGTGAGGAGGAAGCCCAAAAGCTCCACCGCCCCTTCCTCCACCTGGCTCTCCCCCTCCACACCCGTGGGCAGAAGGCGAAAAACCCCGGAAAGCCTGCCCCCCTTAAGCCCCGGGTAGAAGAAGGAAAGCCCTGCCACCTCGCCCCTATAGCGCACCTCCCAGGCGGAAAGATCCCGGGCCAAGGCATGCGCCTCCCCCTGGAAGCTTCCCCCGGGAAGCCGGGCGATAAAGGCATAGGGGTTTTCCCCGGCCAAGGTGAGACGCAGGGGGGGCAGGAAAAGCCTCTTCCCCTTGGGAAGCTCCACCTGGACCTCCTCCAGGAGAAGCTGCCGATAGACCACCCTTATGGCCGGGGGTGGTCCGGGTTTTTCCGGGATCAGGGCCTCCCAGGTGGGCTGGACCTTAGCCCTCTTCACAGACACGGAAAGGGGAAGTTCCTTGCGAAGAAGCCCTAGGAGGTCATAGCCCAAGCGCACTTCCTCCGCCTTCAGGGCCAGGCCCGGCCCCTGAAGGTCCACCCCCTCGAGGCGGAGGCCAAAGAGAAGGTGGCCCCGCACCTCCCCCACCTGCCCCTGGAAGCCCGAAAGGGCAAGTCCCCGCTCCACGGCAAGCCGCAAAAGGGGAGGCCAGGCCAAAAGGAGAAGGGCCAGGGCGAACCCCAGGAGGAGGAGAAGCCCCCGCCGCATCCCTATTAGCATAGGCAGCGGAGATGAAAACCGCGTGGCAAAGAAGCTAAAATGCCACCATGCCGCGCCTGGTGGCCTTGGTCAAGGGAAGGGTACAGGGAGTGGGGTACCGGGCCTTCGCCCAGAAGAAGGCCCTGGAGCTCGGGCTTTCCGGCTATGCGGAGAACCTCCCCGACGGCCGGGTGGAGGTGGTGGCGGAAGGCCCTGAGGAAGACCTCCTCACCTTCCTCCACCATCTCAAGCAGGGACCCCGCCTGAGCCGGGTGGAGGAGGTGGAGGTCCAGTGGGCCGAGGAAACCGGCCTAAAGGGGTTTTACGTGTACTGAGGAGCCTGGGCCCAGGGCTGGGGCCGAACCCCCACCTTAAGGAGGGCCTCCGCCAGGGCCTCCCTGAGCTCCGAGACCCCCGTACCCTTCAAGGCGGAAACCGGCACCCCGCCCAGCTTCTCCCGCAAATAGAAGAGGTCGTAGGGAGCCGCCCGGTCCACCTTGGAGAGGGCCAGGACCCGGGGGGCTTCCACCCCCAGCTCCGCCAGCAGCTCCTCCACCACCCGGTACCGCCCCATGGCCCCTTCCTCCGAGGCATCCAGGACGTGGATGAGAAGATCGGCCTCCCGCACCTCCTCGAGGGTGGCCCGGAAGGCGGTGAGGAGTTCCTGGGGCATCTGGCGGATGAAGCCCACGGTGTCGGTGAAGAGCACCTCCCCCACCCCCGGCAGAAAGCCCCGGCGGGTGAGGGGCCTTAGGGTGGCGAAGAGCTTGTCCTCCCCCGGCTCCCCACCCCGGGCCAGGGCCTGAAGGAGGGTGGTCTTGCCGGCGTTGGTGTAGCCCACCACGGCGATGAGGGGAATCCCTCGGCGCTTCCTTTGCCTTCTCGCCTCCTCCCGGCGCCGGGTGAACTCCCGGAGCTTATGGCTTAGGTGGGCGATCCTTTCCTGAAGCCTTCTCCTGTCCACCTCCAGCTTGGTTTCCCCGGGCCCCCGGGTGCCGATCCCACCTCCCAGGCGGCTCAGCTCCTTCCCCTTCCCCACCAGGCGGGGGAGAAGGTACCTCAGCTGGGCCAGCTCCACCTGGGTCTGGGCCTCAGGGGTTTTGGCGTGCAGGGCAAAGATGTCCAGGATGAGCTGGGTCCGGTCCAGGACCTTGAGGCCCGTGGCCTTCTCGATCTCCCGGGCCTGGGTGGGGGTGAGCTCCAGGCCGAAGATGAGGGTGGAGGCGTTTTCGTGGTAGGCCAGGCTCTTGAGCTCCTCCAGCTTGCCCAGCCCCACCAGGTACCGGGGGTCCAGGTGAGGGCGGAAGACCAGCACCTTTTTCACGGGCACCCCGCCAGCGGTGCGGGTGAGCTCAGCGAGCTCCGATAGGTAGGCCTCCGCCTCGGGGCCTTCCCCCCGGTCCACCCCCACCAGGATGGCCCGCTCCCCGCTTCCATCCTCCAGCTCCCGCACCCGGGCCTGGCGGGCCAGCTCCTCCTCCAGGGCCTCCACCTCCGCCTTGTGGTCAAACTCCAGGTACTGGAAGTAGGGCTTGGGGGGAAGGAGGCGCCAGTCCTCCTCGAGGGCCTTGGGCGGGGAGAGAAAGGCCAGGTGCAAGGTGGTGGGCTTGCCGTCCTCCACCTCCAAGGCCGCCAAACTGTCCAGCCGGTTCAGGAAAAGCACCGAGAGGTCGGGGCGGGAAAGCCCTCCCTTGGCCAGGTGGGTGTGGAGAAGCCGGAAGCCGGAAAGCCTCCTCTCCCCCTTGGCCCCCTCGGGGATGGGCAGGTCCTTGGCATCCCCCACCCCCACCCGCACCACCCGGCCCTCCCGGTCCAGAAGGAGGCTGATGGGCCTCCCCACCTCCTGGGAAAGCCCGGCCAAGACCTGGGCCAGCTCGGGGGTGAGAACCCTTTCCTTGGGGATGCGCCTGCGGTACAGGTTGGAAAGCCTCTTGAGCTCACTCTTCTTGAGCCCTTCCGTCTTGCCGAAGATCTTCTCCAATGCGCCTTAAGTATACCAAAAATCCGCCTGAGGCCCTAGATTGAAAAGGGTGCGCGGGCTCCTCATGGCCCTATTCCTGGCCCAAGCCCTAGCCCAGCAGGGCTACGACTGGATCGTGGTCCTGGGGGCGGCCCAGTACGGGGGAAGACCCTCCCCTGCCTTGGAAAGGCGCCTCGAGGCTGCCCTTCACCTCTACCAAAGGGGCCTGGCCTCGAGGGTAGCGGTAGCGGGAGGCAAGGCCAAAGGGGACCGGTACAGCGAAGGGGAGGTGGGCTGCCGCTACCTGCGGCAAAGGGGCATGCCGGCCAAGGCCCTCCTTTGCGAGGGCCAGAGCCAAAACACCTATGAGAACCTCCTCTTTTTGAAGCCCCACCTATCGGGACGGATCCTCCTGGTCACCGATGCCCCCCACCTGCCCCGGGCCCTTTTCCTGGCCCGGCTCCTGGGCCTGGAAGCCGAGGGCCACCCGGTGCCCGGGGACTACCCCTTCTCCTACTGGCTCCGGGAGGCTTTGTACCGCCTCTGGCTTTACCTGGGTCTAAGGCCCTTCCAAAGCGGCTTTTCCCCACACAGCCTCAAGAGCCTTCCTCCAGATGCTTTAGGGAATCCAGGTACCCCTGCAAAAGGGCCTTGAGCTGGGCCACAAAGAGGGCCTTCTCCCGCTTGGCCCGCTCCACCTCCCCCTTTAGGCGCCTGAGTTCCTCCGCCGCCTCCCTAAGCACCTGGTCCTTGGCCGCCAGGGCCTCCTTCCTGATGAGGTCCGCTTCCTTTTCCGCCTGGGCCTTGAGCTCCCGGGCAATGCGCTCCGCCGCCACCACCGCCCGTTTGAGCTCCCCTTCCGCCTCCTTTAAACGGGCGTTTTCCTCCTCCAAGGCCTTGAGCTTCTCTTTAAGGCCCTCGTTCTCCTGGATGAGGCCCTCCATCACCTCGGCCACCCGGGCCAGGTAGACCCTGACCGCCTCCTTCTGGTAGCCGCGAAGCCCCGTGGGAAACTCCTGGTAGCGCACGTCCAAGGGAGTTAGGTCCATGTGCACCTCAGTCTACAAAAAGCGCCCGGCCCACCCGCACCAGGGTGGCCCCTTCTTCGATGGCGATGGGGAAATCGTCGGACATGCCCATGGAGCGCTCGGGAAGGCCATAGCGGTCAGCGAGCTCTGAAAGCCTGCGGAAGATGGGGCGGACCACGGCCTCAGGGCCTATGGGGGGCACGGTCATGAGGCCCAGGACCGAAAGATGCTCCATCTCCCGTATGCGGGCCAAGGCCTCAGGGAGCTCCTCCTCCAAAAACCCGTGCTTCCTTGGCTCCCGGCCCAGGTTCACCTCCACCAGAACCTTAAGCCTCATCCCCGCCTTCTCCCCCACCCGGTCCAAGGCCTCCGCCAGGCGCAAGGAGTCCAGGGAGTGGATGAGGGCAAACCGGGGGGCGAACTTGGCCTTGTTGCGTTGCAAGGGGCCGATGAGGTGCCACTCGGCCTCCAGACACTCCATCTTCTTCAAGGCCTCCTGTACCCGGCTTTCCCCCAGGGGGAAGGAACCGTAGCGGAGTACCTTCTCCCGGATCTCCTCCACGCTCTTCTCGGCGGCGATGAGCTCCTTGCGGGCGGCGGTGTCGATACCGTAGTAGCAGGGGAACTTGATGGGCGGGGAGGAGATGCGCACGTGGACCTCGGTAGCCCCGGCGTCGCGCAACAGTTGCACGATGCGGCCCGAGGTGGTGCCGCGCACGATGGAGTCGTC
>LJSS01000135.1_pt1 | contig 13042 bp, 8 predicted proteins | sample 890271 | NCBI WGS metagenome assembly LJSS01 (sample SAMN03797534, study PRJNA294671) | hot springs metagenome | isolation source: water from Lobios Hot Spring | place: Spain: Lobios, Galicia | collected 2011-02-08
CTGCGAGGAGACGGGCGCGCGGCTGCGCGTCGCGCCGATCAACGATGATGGGGAGTTGCTTCTGGACGAGTTCGAACGGCTCCTGACGGCGCGCACGCGAATCTCCTCGCCGTTACTGATCCCCCCTTCGATGCCGCCGGCGCGGTTCGTCCTGCGGTAGAATCGGCGCTCGGCGTGATCATAGAAGATCTCGTCGTGGACGCGCGAGCCGGGCCAGCGCGCGGCCGCCACGCCCAGACCGATCTCGACCGCCTTCACCCCCTGGATGGACATGAGGGCCTGCGCCAGCCGTCCATCCAAGCGCCGATCCCACTGCGTGTGCGTGCCCAATCCGGGCGGCACACCGTGCGCGACGACCTCGAAGAGACCGCCGAGCGTGTCCCCGGCGCGCATCGCCTCTTCAATGCGCGCGATCATGTGCGCCTCCAGCTCCCGATCGGCGCAGCGCAGGGGCGAATCCTCGGGGATGGCCCGAATCTCCTCCCAGGAGACGTCGTCGCGCGGCTGCTCGGGCACCCCCCCCACCATCAGGACGTGACTGCTCACCTCGATGCCGAACTCCCGAAGTAAGAGTTTGGCCAATGCCCCGACCGCCACGCGCGCGGCCGTCTCGCGGGCGCTCGCTCGTTCGAGAATGTCCCGCAGATCGTGCGTGTTGTACTTCAACCCTCCGGCCAGATCGGCATGCCCCGGACGCGGGCGCACGACGCGTCGCGCCTTCCGCTCATCCTCGAACGCGCGCGGCTCCAGCGCCATCACCTCCTGCCAATTCGCGAAATCGCGATTCTCGATGAGCAGCGCGATGGGCGAACCGAGCGTCCGCCCGTGCCGCACGCCGCTCAGGATCTCCGCGCGATCCCGCTCGATCTTCTGCCGCGCCCCCCGCCCGAACCCCTGCTGCCGCCGCTTGAGCTCGCGCGCGATGAACTCCACGTCCACGGGCATCCCCGCGGGAAGCCCCTCCACAAGAGCCACAAGCGCCCGTCCGTGCGATTCCCCGGCTGTGAGAAATCGAATCGTCATCGTCCCCCTCAACTCGGGACCTCCAGCAAGCGACGCTTCAACGCCTTGATCCGATCTCGCAGCGTGGCCGCGCGCTCGAACTGGAGCTGCCGCGCCGCCTCCCGCATCTCCGCCTCTAACTGTCGGATGCGCGCCTCGATGGCCGCCTCCGTCGTCAGCTCGTCATCTTCATCCTCGATTGGGACGGTCACGTAATCGGCCTCGATGATGTTGACGAGCGTCTCCTCGATGGGCTTGACGACCGACTGCGGCGTGATCCCGTGCCGCCGATTGTACTCCTGCTGCTTCGCCCGGCGCCGCTCGGTCTCGCGGATCGCCTGCGCCATGGATTCGGTGATGCGATCGGCATAGAGGATGGCCTTCGCGTTGACGTGCCGCGCGCAGCGCCCAATGGTCTGAATGAGCGCGCGCGTCGAGCGCAAGAACCCCTCCTTATCGGCATCGAGGATGGCGACGAGCGAGACCTCCGGCAGATCCAACCCCTCGCGCAGCAGATTCACGCCGATGAGCACATCGAAATCTCCGCGCCGGAGATCGCGCAGGATCTTGACCCGCTCCAACGTGTCGATCTCCGAGTGCAAATACCGAACCCGCACGCCGAGTTCCGCATAATAGGCGCAGAGGTCCTCGGCCATGCGCTTGGTCAACGTCGTCACCAGCACACGTTCGCCGCGCGCCACCCGCTGCCGAATCTCCTCCAGCAGATCATCCACCTGGCCGCGCACGGGGCGCACCTCGACCTCCGGATCGAGCAGCCCCGTCGGACGGACGACCTGCTCGACGACTTCCCCCCCCGCCTTCTCCAGCTCATAGTCGCCGGGCGTCGCCGAGACGAAGATGACCTGGCCGACGCGCGCCTCCCATTCCTCGAAGGTCAGGGGCCGATTGTCGAGCGCGCTCGGCAAGCGGAAGCCGTACTCCACGAGCGTCTCCTTCCGCGAGCGATCCCCGTGATACATGCCCCGAATCTGGGGGATCGTCTGATGACTCTCGTCCACGATAATGAGCGTGTCCTTGGGGAGATAATCGAGCAGCGTCGGAGGCGGCTCGCCCGGCCGCCGCCCCGTCAGATGCCGGGAATAATTCTCGATCCCACGACAGTAGCCGAATTGCTCCAGCATCTCCAGATCGTAGAGCGTCCGCTCCTGAATCCGCTGCGCTTCGATCAGCTTCCCCCTCGCTTCGAGCTGCGGCCGCCACCACGCCAACTCCTCGCGGATCGAACGGATGGCGCGACGCAGGACATCGCGGCGCGTGACGAAATGCGTCTTCGGATAGAACGCGATGCGCTCCAGGCGCTCGATCACCTCGCCGAAGAGCGGATCAATCGTCGCCAGGGCATCCACCTCATCCCCCCACAGCTCGATGCGCACGGCCAGGTCGCGATCCACCGGATAGACCTCCACGATGTCCCCCCGCACGCGGAACGTGCCGCGCCGCAACTCGTCCTCGGTGCGCTCATATTGCAGCTCCACCAACCGCCGCACCAGCTCCGCGCGCGTGAGCGCCTGTCCCCGATGCACCCAGAACAGCATCCCGTAGTATTCGCTCGGATCGCCGAGGCCGTAGATGCAGGAGACACTCGCCACGATGATGACATCCCGCCGCTCAAAGAGCGCGCGCGTGGCGGACATGCGCAGCCGGTCAATGTCCTCGTTGATGATGGCCTCCTTCTCAATGTACGTGTCGGTCGCCGGGATGTAGGCCTCCGGTTGATAGTAGTCGTAGTAGCTGACGAAGTATTCGACGGCGTTGTAGGGGAAGAACTTCTTGAACTCCTGGTAGAGCTGCGCGGCGAGCGTCTTATTGTGAGCCATCACGAGGACGGGCCGATTCACCTGCTCAATCACCTTCGAGATCGAGAACGTCTTCCCCGAGCCCGTGATGCCCATGAGGACCTGGAACCGCTTCCCCTGGCGCACGCCGCGCACAAGCGCTTCGATCGCCTCCGGCTGATCCCCCCGCGGTTGATATTCGGAGACCAAGGTGAACGCCATAGCGCCCTCTCACCGAACGCTGAATTATAGTCCGGGCGCGCGCGTCGGAGCAAAGACCCGCGCTTCACCCCTTTGAGCGCCTGCCTTCCCCCACCCGCTCGGTCTCCCGTATAATGTGCTCTCAACGGTGCGCCGGCGGTGCGTGCGCCACCCGTGCGGGATGGGGGAGAAGGCGATGTTCAAGATCCTCGTCGTGGATGACGAAGAGGCTGTGCGGACGTTCGTCGAGCGCGCTCTCGCGAGCCAGGAGTGCGAGATCGAGACGGCGGCCGACGCCTCGGAAGCCCTGGAGCGCGTGCGGCAGGAGTTCTTCGATCTGGTCATCACCGACCTCATGATGTCCCCCCTCTCGGGCATGGACCTGCTGCGCGCTATTAAGGAGACGTCCCCGGAGACGGAGGTCTTCATGATGACCGCCTACGGGACGATCGAAACGGCTGTCGAGGCTATGAAGCTCGGCGCATGCGACTACATCACCAAGCCCTTCCCGGTGGATGAACTGCGCCTGCGCGTGGCCCATGTCCTGGAGAAGAAGCGCCTGCAGCGCGAGAACCGATGGCTGCGCCAAGAGCTGTTTCACCATTTCGGGATCGAGAACCTCATCGGCCAAAGCCCCGCCTTCCTCGACGCGCTGGAGAAAGTGCGGCGCGTCGCTCCCACCGAAGCCACCGTGCTGCTCACGGGCGAGACCGGCACGGGCAAGGATGTGCTCGCCCGCGCCATTCACCTGCTGAGCCGACGCGCCTCGCGACCGTTCATCGCGGTCAACTGCGCGGCTCTGCCCGAATCGTTGCTGGAGAGCGAACTCTTCGGTCACGTCAAAGGCGCCTTCACCGGCGCCGTCGCGAATCGAAGAGGCTTGATCGAAGAAGCCTCGGGAGGGACCTTCTTCTTGGACGAGATCGGAACCGTCCCGCCCTCGATTCAGGCCAAGCTCCTGCGCGTGCTCGAAGAGAAGGTGATCCGTCGCCTCGGCGAGAATCGCGAGACCCCCGTTGATGTGCGCATCATCGCGGCGACCAATCGAGACTTGCAAGAAGCGGTGCAGCGTGGAGAATTCCGCGAGGATCTCTACTATCGGCTCAACGTCGTCACCATCCACCTCCCACCGCTTCGCGCGCGGCGTGAAGATATTCCCCTGTTGGCTCATCACTTCCTCCGCCAATTCACCCGGCGAGATCAGAAAGAGGTCCGGGGCTTCAGCGAAGCCGCGCTGGCCGCACTCCTGAAGTACGACTTCCCCGGCAACATTCGCGAGCTGCGCCATATTGTGGAACAGGCCGTCGCCCTCGCCTCTGGTCCTTGGATCACGCTCGCCGACCTGCCGGCCGCAGTTCGAGCCTCCGCTGAGGCCTCGAAAGAAGGCGGGCTCGAAACGGTCCTGAATCAGGTCGAGTGCGATCTCATCCTCCAGGCCATCCAACGTCACGAAGGTCACCTCGAGCGCGCAGCTCGGGATTTGGGCATGAGTCGCGTCACCCTCTGGCGAAAGATGAAGAAATACGGGCTGACCAAACGATTCTCCCCGCCCGCAGACCCGCGCCCGAGAACCCCATCATCCTGACGAAGCGCAGGACGGCGATCGGTCGCCGGCCCCTCCCGCCTGAGCCATCCTCGCGACTGACAGATGAGGGGAGCGAGCGTTTCAGCCGTGAAATGGGACAAGAGGAGATGAAACACGAGGGACTGGACCCGCATTCCCTCCCGCGAAGGCACGCTTCTCGAATAACTCGTTGAAGGCATGAGGCTTGGTCCCACTGTGGCTCGGCGAGCAGGAACCACCCGCGCCCACAGCTTCATCGGCATGTTGCTTGCTATACGCTTTCACGCGAGGCGTATGACGAAGGTCAGGACGATCGCCGCCAGTATCGGATGTATAGCGCTCGGCCTTCCCGGAGACGTTCACGCCCACGGAGAAGCTTCTGCCTCGGTGACCCACGGGCTGTGGTCGCAGTATGCACACGTCCGACTCCGTGAGAGCGAGGTTCGCCCGGGCGCGTTTGTCGGAGACGCCCTGGCAGTGCCAGAGCAAGGAGTTTTTCATTTCGCCGTGGAGTCGGAGCTGCGGGAAGTCCTCCTCACCGGTCGCTTCATCGTCTTTCCGGGCGACGGCCACCGCCCTTCGGGATCACACGCACTCACCGTCGTCGCCGAATCATCCCCTCCTCGTCCGCTGAAGTCCGGTCAGGATCCTCTCCGCTCGCAGGAGTTGGCGCTTCATGCATCGGCTGTGCAGCCCCCATCCCCCAGGGGCGATGTGGCCAGCGAGGAGCTTCGCCCCATCGCCCCTCTTTCGGTCTCACCGAGCCTGCCCGGGCGAAGACGCGTCTCCCGTCTGACGGTGATGACCTACTTCATGAATCAGGAGACGAACGTAATGCGGGTGCGGGAGACCGAAATACTCCTTCAACCGAATCCAGAGATCGGCCATCGCCCGGCATTCCTCGAGGCAATTGAAGAACCTCCGCCGATAGAGGCCATCGGCCAGGACGTGTCGTCGCACATCCGGAGGCCACCAGGACGCTTCGGCATCTAAGAAAGCGAGGTCTTCGAGGATCACACCGATCTCCACGCGTGCCGAGACGCGCGCAAGTTCCTCCAGCAATTCCTCTCTCATCGTCACCTCCGCGAGTGAGGTATAGCATGTTGGGCGCGCCGCGCACAACGAAACCCTCGACAGCGCTTCCCACAGGCGCGGTAACAAACGATTCCCCATGAAGCGCCCGCAGATGGCCCGTGAGAGGCGCGCGACGACAGGGCGTCAAATTGACGCGATCGGCCTCGTGGGCTACATTTCTTTGGCAAACCTTCGGCAAGGGGTTCCGCATGCGGGAGCGATCGTACGCGCTGGCGACCGATCTCTACGAGCTGACGATGGCGGCGGCCTATTTCGAGAATCGGATGAATCATCCCGCCACGTTCGAGGTGTTCGTGCGATCGCTACCGCCGAACCGGAGCTATCTGGTCGCGGCCGGACTCGCGCAGGTGATCGAGTATCTGCTTGAGCTGCGCTTCACCTCTCGCGATCTCGAATTCTTGCGCCGATTGCCCGTCTTCCGACATGTCTCAGACGCATTCTTCGAGTACCTGAGCGAGTTTCGATTTCGCGGGGACGTCTGGGCCATGCCCGAGGGGACCGTCTTCTTCCCGAACGAGCCGATCCTGCGCATCAGGGCGCCGCTCATCGAGGCGCAAATCCTGGAGACCTACGTGCTCTCGTATCTCAACTTCGAGAGCGCGATCGCGAGCAAAGCGGCTCGCATCGTGGATGCCGCTCGGGGGCGCGCCATCATCGAGTTCGGCGCGCGCCGCGCCCACGGGATGGAGGCAGCGCTCTATGCCGCACGCGCCGCATATATTGGTGGCTGCATCGGGACGTCGAACGTCGAGGCCGGCTATCTGTTCGGCATCCCCATTTATGGGACGGCGGCCCATTCCTGGAACATGGCCTTCCCCGATGAACTGGAGGCCTTTCGCGCCTATCTCCGCGTCTTCCCCGAGACGACGATCCTTCTGATTGACACCTACGACACCCTGAGGGGCGCGCGAAAGGCGACCGAGCTCGGTCCGGTCGTCCGCGGCGTCCGCTTAGATAGCGGCGATCTGGTCGCGCTGAGCAAGCAGGTGCGCGCGATCCTGGATGAGGCGGGCATGACCGAGACGAAGATCATCGCCAGCGGGGACCTGGACGAATATAAGATCGCGGATCTGCTCGATCGAGGAGCGCCGATTGACATCTTCGGCGTCGGCACACAGCTCTCTACGGCCTACGACGCGCCGACCTTGGGAGGCGTCTACAAGCTCGTCGAGGAGGAGGTGGACGGTCGCGTGGTCTACAAGATCAAGTTGAGCGCGGAGAAAGCGACGTATCCCGGTCGCAAGCAGGTGTGGCGAAAGATGGACGCCGAAGGTCGCTTCCTCGCAGATGTGATCGCCCTGGCCGATGAACCGCCACCGCAGGACGCCTTCCCGCTGCTTGAGGAGATCTTGCGCGAAGGCCGCCTGGTCACCCCCCTCCCCACATTGGAGGAGATTCGGGAACGGGCGCGGGAGAACGTGCGTCGCTTGCCGGAAGCTTATCGTCGCTTGCGAGGCGCGGCGGAGTATCCCGTCACCTGGAGCGAACGGTTGCAGGAGTTGCGTCAACAGGTCGTCGCCGAGTTGCACGAGGTGTGAGCCTCACCGTGAGTCACCACCCCAAAGAGCGCGCATCTGCTCTTCGCTCATCTCCATGTAATGCCCCATGGCGCGGAACTTCTGGTACCGCCGGGTCAGCAACTCCTCGACGGAGAGATCGCGCACCTCAGCGAGCGCCTCGACGAGGAACTGATCGAGGAGCTCGGCCGTCCGGCGCGGATCCACGTGGGCGCCACCAGGCGGCTCGGGCACAATCCGATCAATGACCCCCAGCTCGAGCAAGTCCGAGGCTGTGAGCTTAAGCGCTTCAGCCGCGCGATCGGCTTTGCTCGCGTCCTTCCAGAGGATGGCCGCGCACCCTTCGGGGGAGATCACCGAATAGATCGCATTCTCCAGCATGAGGATGACGTCGCCCACGGCGATGGCCAAGGCCCCGCCCGATCCCCCTTCGCCCGTGATCGTCACGATGATGGGGACGCGCAACCGCGCCATCTCGCGAAGATTGTGCGCGATGGCTTCGGCCTGCCCGCGCTCTTCGGCGTCCACGCCCGGGTATGCTCCGGGTGTGTCCACGAAGGAGAAGACCGGACGATGGAATTTCTCAGCCAACTTCATCGCTCGGAGGGCCTTGCGATACCCCTCGGGCTTGGGCATCCCGAAATTGCGAAGCTGCCGCTGCTTGAAATCGCGCCCCTTTTGATGTCCGACCACGAGCACCGGCTCACCATGAAACCGCGCTAGACCGCACACGATGGCCGGGTCATCGGCGAATCGCCGGTCGCCGTGGATTTCGATGAAATCCTCGAAGATCCAGGAGACGAAATCGAGCGTATACGGGCGATCGGGATGTCGCGCGAGCTGCACCCGTTCCATCGCCGTCGTCGGGCGCAGGAGCTGCTCGCGCACGCGCTCGACCCGCTGCTTGAGCGCCACGAGCTCCTCCTGCTCTTGCTGCGTCATGGCCCGAAGCGACAGCTCCTCCAGCCGCTTCTCCAACTCGACCAGTTCCTGCCTCAGCTGCTCCTTCCCCTCCATCTCCCATCCCCCCGAGTGCAGACAGTCTGTGACAGGCCACTACCCTGACACGAAATTGGCGAGCATCGAACCGGCGGCTGTGTATTGTACCGCAAGAGGGACGGAAGCGCCTAGCCGCTATCGGCGAAGGCGAGCATCCCGCTCCAGGGCGAGAAAGAGGCGTTCCACATCCCGCCCCCGCCGTCGTTCGGCCTGGCGCTCCCGACGCCGATCGCGCCAGATGCCTGGCAGCTCCCGAAGCGCCCCCACCAGAGCTGCCCCGAACGCCCAATCCCCGCGCAGCGGGATCGTCAGGATGAGTCCCCCGACGATCACCAGATGCTCCACCACCCACTCCCACTCGTCGAGATTCTTCCAATGCGCGAGCAACCGATTCCGCTCGCTCGCTCGCCGGATGAACGAGGGTGAAAATCGCGGGGCGATCGTCTGACTCGCCTGATGATACACCACGGCGCGCGGCTCATAGTGAATGCGCCATCCTCGCCGCCACGCCCTCAGACTCAGGTCCACGTCCTCCCAGTAAAACGGTCGGAGCCGTTGATCGAACCCGCCCAGTTGCCGGATCTTCTCCGCATCGAAGGCCGAAAATCCTCCGCTCGCCAGGAGCGAGGGCCAGGGGCCAAATGGTTCCGATCCCACCCGATCGCCCGCGACATCGTAATCCTCATGCACGCGCCAGAACCCGCGTCGGAACCGGCCGAGCTTCCCCCCACAGACGAGCGCGCGCGTCTCAGGATCGAGCGCCCGGCATGTCACGGCGAAAACTGTGGGATCGGAGAAGTGCGGTGCGAGATGGAAGAGAACATCCCGCTCGACCGCGACGTCATTGTTGAGCAGGAAGATCACCGGGAACCGCGCGCGATGCAACCCCACGTTCGCCGTCGGCGCGAATCCTTCTGGCCCCGACTTCGCAATGACCTCGACAAACGAGGGAGCGTTCGCCCGAATCCATCCCGACGTCCCATCCGTGCTCCCATCATCCACGATCAGGATCTCGACCTGTGCTCCCCCCTCCCGATGATAAGCGCGCGCCGCTTCCACGACCGAGGGGAGAAAGCGCTCGAGCAGATGACGCCCGTTCCACGTCGGGATGACGATGCTCACATCAGGATGGAAGCCCTCAGACATCGAGATCCGGCACCCACGGCTGAAGTCGGCGCCGCAGCAGGGCGATCAGCTCCGGCGAATCCCGCTCGTAGAAGTCCGGGATGTCCAGAACGATGATCTTCTCGGCCAATCCCTCGACATCGGGGAAGCGTTCGAGCAGTTGCGTCCGATGCCGGTCGTAGCGCTCGTCCATCACGAAGATGAGATCGGCCCACTCGATGAGATCGCGCGTCACCGGACGCGTGGCCAGGGGCGATACTCCCGCCGAACGCGCCTCGTAGCGCTGACTCCGCGCGAACAAGGCTTCGGCCGTCGGCGAGCGGTTCTGATTCGCCGTGCAGATGAAGAGCAACCGCCGCTTCATACCTTCAAAACCTCGATTATATCCGAGCCCCCCGAAGGCGCCAACGCCTCGCCCCCCACGCCTTCACGCGCCCCTTGGGAGAGTCCGAATCTTCTCCTCCCGCGAAGAGGCCGCCGAGCGTCGGCTCCGCCCACTGACAGGAACGTACCTTCTCGCATCTTCGCTCTTTGTGGCCATGACCTCGGCTCCTTGACAGACGCGGAGGCGACCTCTATAATTCGACCACGGAACACTCAGAACGGACGCGGGGTGGAGCAGCCTGGAAGCTCGTTGGGCTCATAACCCAAAGGTCGCGGGTTCAAATCCCGCCCCCGCAACCACTTCCCCTTCCCTTCCTCGCGCCGCGTGTATTTCTGCCGCATCGCTTCCGCAGTAGAGCCGGCCGGGGTCAAGTGCCCAGAGGTCGCGACCGAACGCGGCGCGCAGGCTCTCGGTCAATCGCAATCGAAAGAGCACCCCACGGCGCGGCACCGCATGGGAGCCATAGAGCGAGTGATGGTGGTATCTCCCCCCCCGAGCGCGAGCAGGAAGCGATCATGAAGCGCGAGCCGATCCTGCACCTACACGTCGGTCAGCGGGATCTGATGTCCCGCATGCTCATCGAGCACGCGACTGCCGCGAGACCGATCCTGGGATCACTCGATTCCGCCCTGCTAGGATCAGAATTGGAACCGCAGGCCGCTCTGTACCAGCCGCGGCGGTCCGGGCAGAATCCCTCGCGTGCGATCGGCGATGAACAAGCGGTCGAAGAGGTTCTTCACCGCCACGAAGATCGTCAGGCCGCGCGATTCCAGCCGATAGTTCGCCGTCAGGTTCCAGATCGTGTACGCCGGTAACAGCCCGCGCTGCCCATCGGGCGTCGGCGCGATCGTATTCAAATCATCGGCGAATTGATCTCCGACATGCACGGCTTCCAGCAAGAGGTCGAGACCCCTCGGGTGGACATACCCGAGCTGCACGTTCGCCAGATGCTTCGGCGCATAGGGGAGCCGATTGCCGCTCACGCTCACGGTGCCGAAACCGGGAATGCTGCTCAGGCGCACGCCGACGAATTTCGCCGTCGGGACATAGGTATAGGCCAGGCGGGCATAGACATTGTGCGGCGTCTTCAGGAGCGATCCCATGTCCACCCGGCCGGTGAATTCCACGCCTTGATGGAGCGTCTCTCCCGCATTGGTGAAGGTCGCGCCGAGGCCGCCGGCGACGCTCGCCGGGACGATCTGATTCTCGAAATCCATGCGGAAGAAAGTGGCTTCGAGCTTCAGGCCGGAGACAGGCCAACTGCGCACGCCGACCTCATAGGTCCAGCTCCGCTCGGGATCGAGATCAATCGTCCCCCCCGCGTTGTCAATGATGTCCTCGGTGCGCGGCGGAGCGAACCCGCGATGCGCGCCGCCGAAGATCGTCGTGTGCGAGGCCGGAGCGAACGTGACGCCGATGCCCGGGATGATCTCAGTGAGATGCGTGCGCCCGGTCGCGCCTGCCCCGCGATTGGCCAGCCGGTTCGTGCGCTCATAGCGCACGTGCTCCAGGCGCAGGCCCGGCGTGATCGTCCACCTCCCGAAGAGGAACCGATGCTGCAGGAACCCCGAGTACGCTTGATTCTTCCGCTCATTGTCCTCAACGATCGTCCCGGTGCGCGCCGTCGGCGCTTGGCCGTTCATCTGCTTGCGATCCTGCCGCTCGAAGTGCGCGCGGAAGCCGAATTCGGTCTCGCCCCGCAGGCCGAAGATTCGATCGAAGGCCCGCACGCGCGGCTCGATCCCCCAGGTGTAATACTTGCGCAGCCGCCCCTCGTTGCCGCAACTCGTCAGAAGGTCCTCCATGCCCCGGCAACCGGGATCGCCCCGCCGATTCGGACGCTGATTGGAATTGCTCGATTGCCGCCACCAGTCGCGGAAAAACATCGAGCCGTAGACGTTCGTCGTGAGCACGACCTCGTTCTTCACGACAAAGGCGTGGGTGACGGACGCGCCATACCGATCTCCGAAGAAGCGATCGTTGAGGAACGGATTCTGGCGCGGATTGGCCAGGTATTCATCGAGCCGCAAGCCGGAATAGGTCACCTGCGAGTTCTCGCCGTAGTAATTCCCCTTGATCGTCAGGGCGTGGCGGGCTCCGAGCGCCGTGACGAGTTTGAGGTTCGCATCGTTGAGCCCCGTGCGCGTATTCTCGCGCGCGCCTTCGCCCTGCTTGCGCATGTAGTCGAAGAGAAGCCCCGTGCCTCCCCACGTCCCGCCGTAGGTGAAGTGGCCGTTGAGGTAATCGCGGGTGCCGCCGATGAGCGTGAGCGCGCCGCGCGGTTTCTCGGGAGGATTCGGCGTGATGTAGTTGATGACGCCGCCGATGGTCATCGGGCCGTAGAGGATTTGTCCCGATCCTTTGATGACCTCGATGCTCTCGAACCGATCCACCGGGGGATGATAGTACGAGGCATTATCGCCATAGGGGGCATAGGTCAGCGGGATGCCGTCTTCAAGAAGCAGCACCTTGGTCGAGCGCGTGGGATTGAGTCCGCGAATGCCGATATTGGGGCGCAAGCCGAATCCCTCCTCCTCGCGGACGAAGACCCCCGTGACTTTGCGCAGCGCCTCGTTGATCGTGAAGACGCGGCTCGCGTCGAGCATGCGCCGATCCAGGATGTCCACCGAGCCCGGAATACGTCGCAAGGTCTCCGGCGTATCCACAATCACGCTCGCCAGCACGGCGACTTCTTCCGCGATCGGCTGCGGCGAGAGCGTGAACGTGATGGTGTGATGCGCCCCGAAGGCGAGCGCGATCTCACGCGATTGAGGCGCAAATCCCTCTGCCGAGACGAGAATCCGATAGTGTCCGGGGCCGAGCCGCTCGAAGCGGAAGCTCCCCGCGCGATCGGTTCGAACCGTCTGCTGAATGCCCGCGGTCGGCTCCCAGAGCTGGACGAGGGCCTCTGGAATGACGGCCCCCGTCTGATCCGCGACCTGTCCTTCGATCACCCCCAAGCGCCCTTGCGCCCTGCCCGCCCCGAGCAGGACGAGGCTGAGCAGGCCGATCGCGCCCACAGCCCGAACTTCGGTTCTCCTCCTATCGCCCCTCATACGCTCCCCTCTTTCAGAAATCGAAAACCATTTTCAATTCCGAAGGCGAGAGTATAGCCCAGGTCCCCTCACGTGTCAATCCCCTTTTTTCCGGCGCCGCCGGGGTGAACGATCTCGCCGACTCCCTCCGTGAGTCAGCGGACCAGGAGAGGCGATTGACAGTCCTCCGGGCATCTGCTAGCTTAGCAACCGCTTTGATGGGGAGGAGTGCTGAGGATGAGAGACGTCTTCATCTTGGGTGGGGCTCGGACGCCCATGGGGGAGTATGGGGGGCGGCTTCGGGACTTCACCGAGATCGAGCT
>LJSS01000138.1_pt1 | contig 12962 bp, 7 predicted proteins | sample 890271 | NCBI WGS metagenome assembly LJSS01 (sample SAMN03797534, study PRJNA294671) | hot springs metagenome | isolation source: water from Lobios Hot Spring | place: Spain: Lobios, Galicia | collected 2011-02-08
TTGAATAGGTCTTGTTGGCGGCTTGGCCTCGACCTCCGCGCTTTTGCGACGCTGGCGGCGGATTCCTCGCCGGAATCCTTGCCCGCTTTGAATAGGTCTTGTTGGCGGCTTGGCCTCGACCTCCGCGCTTTTGCGACGCTGGCGGCGGATTCCTCGCCGGAGCGTCGTCTTGTCGCCGAGAAAATGGAACCCCTGCCAGGATTTGAACCTGGAACCTTTTGGCTCGTAACCAGATGCTCTCTCCTTTGAGCTACAGGGGTAAGGCCGGACCGAAGCCAAGCTCACAGTCCGGGTTTCTCGGCGGCCGCCGCAGAAATAGTAGCCTACCGTCGGAATCGAACCGACATCTCCGCCCTGGCGAGGCGGGGCTCTGCCATTGAACCAGGTAGGCATCGACGGTCGTACGAGTCGCATATGCGGCATTTCGCAGCTGGAATCCCCATTCCAGCGAGTTTGTCTTGGGGGGTTGTATGCATAAGCTGTTGGAGTACGACCGTCCTTCGCAGGACGACCTGCACCTGCCGTCGGAATCGAACCGACATCACCGCCCTGACGAGCGGTATTCTGCCATTAAACCAGGCAGGCATAGCGATCGCACGAGTCGCGCATGCAAGATTTAGCGAGGGCGTTTTACCGTCCAAACCAGCGTAATCTTGGCAGAGATTGTATGCATGCGCTGTTGGAGTACGATCGAGTTTTGCGGCAGCAGGACTTGTACCTGCAACCACTCGTTGATCAGACGAGCACTCTTCTTTGAGCTATGCGGCAGCACCAATACCCGATGCAGGACTTGAACCTGCAACCATCTCCTTGTAAGGGAGCCGCTCTACCGATTGAGCTAACCGGGTGGAAATGGAGACTATTGGAATTGAACCGATCACCTTCTCGTTGCAAGCGAGATGCTCTGCCGATTGAGCTAAGTCCCCATGGTCGCAGAGGCCGGGATCGAACCGGCATTCTTCAGGGTATGAGCCTGATGTGTTAGCCGTTACACCACTCTGCAGCAAAGCTCCGGGCGGCAATTTCCGGAGCTGCCCGGCATGGTGTGGTGGCTGAGTGAGCCGGGCGTTTCGAGAAAAAGATATTCAATTTTCAGGGTGCGAAGTGGCGATGCTCGGGCGCGCAAATGAATACGAGCACCGACCGGATGGAAGGAACTAGCGAAGAACTCAAGCAATTGGTTGGCGTTGGTTGGAAAAGGGGCCTAAAAACAAAATTGCCTGGGTTCTTTACCCAGGCTCTGCGAAGTGGACACTACATTTGTCTCAACACATACCTGGGATTTTTGCGCGCAGCATCGTACCGCCACGAAACATGGCAACAAATGTGACGCGCCATGCGCGTTTGAGACAGCTTTGTCTTTGATCTGATCTAAGCATGATCTTTCACTCCATTGCGCCGACCTGAGAGCCGACACTGATAACGATACCACAACTTGCACAATTTTAGTCGCCGCGAACGAGAAGTTAATCTTCGAATCGCTGTTGGTATGCGGATCGAGATCAACTTTGTGATCGTTTATCAACAATAGTTGCTGATGTGATCTGCTATTTCCGCTCAGATCAGATCACCTAACCTTACTTTTTTGGCCAAATGAGGACGCTCTCCCTTACTATCTGATATTTTTGGAGCTAGGGCGGCGACAGTAGGGCGGCTTTGCCATGTTCAGGTTAGGACTCACAGCCTTGAAGTTTATTGAGCAAAACGCGTCGTTGCGCGATGTGCTCGATTTCCTGCGCCTGAGCGAGAACGAGTCCGCCCGGCGCGGCGTGCTCGTTGCCATTGCAGCGAAGAAGCACTTTGAAGAGCAAGGCGAGATACTCCCCGAGGAAGAAATCCGGGCGGCGATCAATCGCATCAGGATGAGAAATCAGCTATATGACGGTGAGCAAACGAAGCGCTGGCTAAAAATGAATGGTCTTACCAGCGATGATCTGCGAAATTTTGCCATTGGCGAGAGAATGGTGGAGTCATTCAAATCGCACATTGTGAAGGATAAGGTTGAGAGATATTTTGCGCTCAACACATTGGAGTTTGAGAAAGCGGAGCTATATAAGATCGCCGTCAAAACCAGTGAAGCGGCGAATGAGTTGCTGGCACAGATTAAGGAAGGCAAGGATTTCTTTGGGCTCGCCAAGCGGCATAGCATTGATGCGGACACGCGCAGCCAGTGCGGATATATGGGTTGGGTCAAGCGGGACGATCTCCCCGGCGACGTGCAATGTCAAGTCTTTGCCGAGGGCGGGCAGCAATTGCTGGGTCCGTTCAAGGTGCTCAATGCATATCATGTCTACTGGGTAGAACGAGTATATAGACCTGAGTTGGACGACCAACTTAGAACTCAAATTGAGGAGCGTATCTTTTCTCAGTGGCTGGAAACTTCTCTTGAGGAATGGTTACAGTTGCACATGAAACCCAAAGACGTCGAAAATGACAGTGGTGAGCAAGGGGATCAAAAGGTTCGTTTATGGAGTTGAGCGGCAGCACAAAACGGAACGCCCTTGCTGTGCTCAGTCACGTCGCATCAGAACTCTCGCCGCAAGGCGACATTGTGACTTTTCACCTGGGCGAGGTCGTCTACCACGAAGGTGCGCAGCTGGACTCGGCGTATGTCTTGCTCGAGGGCAAAGCTCGCTTGTATCTGAGCAGCGGGGCGGGCGAAACGACCGTCGACATACTGGAAAAGAATGACTGGTTTGGCCTTGAGACATTTTGTCTGCAAATGCCCGCTTTCTGCTCATGCCGAACATCTGACGACGCGCGCATTCTGAAAATAAGCAACGATCTGTTGTCGCAATATACTTCTGCGCATCCTGCCGTGAAAGAGGCTTTAACTGCGGCTGCGCAGGAGCTGGTTGAGCAGAAGGCAAGATTGGAATCCGAGTCCGCTGCGCCTGCTGCAACCGCGACACGCACAGGCGACGGCGAAGGCGAAGGCGAAGGTATGGTGAATCCACCCTTCGCTTCGGCTGAGACCATTGCCGGTGCATCGAAAATATCTACGCCCGGTGCCCGCTCCTCGGTTGAGGAGGAGAACTTCGCCCAGAGCGGAGTGCGTTCCTTTGTAAGGAAGGGATTGCGCCTTTATCCCCTTGCTATACAGCAAACGGCCATGGATTGCGGTGTCTGCTGCATGTTTATGATCATGCAGTATTACGATCGCAAGGTGGGTTTGCGCAAACTTCGCGACCTCGTAGGTGTCACTCCACAGGGAACCGATCTCCTTTCCATGGCGGAATGCGCGGAGAAACTGGGCTTCACCACGCGCGGTATCAAAGCGAGCTATGAAGGACTGTTGCGGGCCAAGTTGCCGCTCATCTGTCATTGGGACAGCAATCATTATGTCGTGCTGTATGAGATCGATCGCGACAGGGCTTTGATTGCTGATCCGGCGGATGGTTTAAATGACATCAGCCGGGACGATTTTGTAAAACATTTCAGCATGTACGCATTGGAGCTGACACCTGATAAGGCGCCGGTTCAACTTGGTGCAGGAGCGCCTCCCATTGCCCGTTTTCTCACCTACCTTACGCCGCACAAGCGTACGCTGGTGGATATTGGTGCGGCATCACTCGTGGTGCAGCTTCTCACGCTGTGCACGCCGCTCTTTACTCAGGTTGTGATTGATCGCGTTCTTGTTCATCACAGCCTCTCGATGCTCAACATGATCTTGATCGGCATGCTGATCTTAATCCTCTTTCAAAGTTTTATATCGGCGATTCGAGCATATCTAGTAGCTTTCACCGCAGTGAAGCTCGATCAATCACTGTTTGTTCAATTCTTCAAGCATGTGCTTAGCCTGCCGTTCGGATTTTTCGAGGAGCACACCACTGGCGATATCATTTCTCGATTGCAGGAAAATCACAAGCTTCAAGCATTCATTGCCGGGCCTGCCATAGCCTCTGTGACCGATCTCGTAACAGCATTTCTTTGCCTGTTGCTTGTTTTCTTCTACAATATGACTTTTGGTGTTCTTGTCATCGGCTATCTGATTGTTTTTTCGCTTCTGTTCACCGCCGTTACGCCTGTGCTTCGCTCGTTCATGCGCCGGATCTTCCAGAAGGAAGTTGCCACCAATTCTTACATGATCGAGGCGATTCGCGGCATAGAACGCATCAAGACTGCGGCAGCTGAGAATAGAGCGCGATGGGCTTGGGAAGAGCTTTTTGTCGATGAGCTCAATCTGAGGTATAAAGGAACACTGGTAGCGCGCTTCAGCCAGATTGGCGCCAATCTGGTTGAGCTTATGGGCGGCATCATGTTTCTCTGGTTCGGCGCTCATCTCGTCATTGCGCAAAGCCTTTCTATCGGTCAGTTAATGGCGCTTACCCTGATAGTAAGCCGCATCACCGCACCCGTCATTTACCTGGTTACGATATGGGGTGAAATCCAAGATCTGGGTGTGGCATTGGAGCGTCTTAGCGACGTTCTCGATCAGGCGCCCGAAGAGGCGCAGCAAGACAGCAAAATCGTTATCAGCCTTGCGGGAGATGTGAAATTCGAGGGCGTTACCTTCAAATATCCGGGTAATGAGTCGGTCAACGCTGTGCAAAACCTCACTTTCGAAGTGAAGGCTGGACAGACCGTCGGCATAGTTGGCAGAAGCGGTTGTGGTAAGAGCACCATGCTCAAGCTCATGCAAGGTTTGTACCTGCCGACGGCGGGGCGCATACTTATCGATGGGCATGATATTCGCCATCTTTCCCTTCGGGAATATCGACGTCAAATTGGCGTAGTATCACAGCAGGACTACATTTTTCGCGGTACCATCCGCGATACTATTTCCTACTACAATCCGCAAGCGTCCTTTGAGGAGATTTTTCGGGCCAGCAAGCTGGCTGGCGTTCATGATTTTATCGACACTCTTCCGAAATCTTATGAGTATGAGATTGCTGAAGGCGGAATCAACCTGTCCGGCGGGCAGCGGCAGAGATTGTGCATAGCGCGCGCCATTCTCAATGATCCGCGTCTGCTTTTGTTCGATGAGGCGACAAGCTTTCTCGACTATGACTCGGAAAAGGCGATCCAGGAAAATCTGGAGAAATTGCGCAAGGGGCGGACGATTTTCCTCGTCGCTCACCGCTTGTCGACGGTGAAGGACGCCGATCTCATCCTGGTTATGGATCGCGGAGAGATTATCGAGCGCGGTGACCACGAAACGCTCCTAGCCAGGAAAAGCGCTTATTATCACCTGTGGGCGCAGGCCCTGTCTTGATGCTGTGTCTTGTCCGTCGGCAGAGCGTCCATCGAGATGAGAAAGTGGTCGGGTTTCGGCGCGTGAAAGAAGACGTGTGTCGGCCGTGGAAGGCGCGTTAACATTACTTTTGCTGACCGAGCCTCTCCTGGTTTTGCCAAACTCAGCAGGCGTCATAGATCCGTCATCGCCCCACGCAAAAACGACCGTTTTCTGGACATGGCTTAACAGAAGTTAAGATGTCAAGAGGAGAAGTTCCGACTAGTATTTAAGTCGTTAAGGCGGCTCCATGTCCTCAGGACTTGGGAATCCGCTTTTCATTGCCGTATTTCCTGGGGGTTGCATGCGACTGCTGACTTACATTGCGTTCGAGTGCTAGAGAGCTGATTTCGGTGACGTCAGGCGCGTTATCGTGGAGCTCCCGACGCACGAAAATGGCCTGATTGGGCGACCTTGATGTGAGGATGAGGCTGCCTTTCACATCGCCTTAAATGAGAGCGTTCTGTGCACCGCGGGCAAAAGTCAGGCTGCAACCACCAACCAGGGACCGCGGTGGGTTTTCAAATTTGAGACCTTTTTGCTCATTAAGGATACCAACAGGAGGGTATGACATGGAAAAAAATAAAGAATATGATGACCTTAGTCTGTTCGAGACGATGAATGCCGATGAAATGAAAGAGATTATCGGTGGGGGCAAAAAGGGTAAGGGAGCAAAAATCCAGTGCTTTGTCGGGCCGGAGGATGACAACGGAGTCAACCCCAAGAAAGGCGAAGAGCAGAGAGGGTGATACGGCCATCAAGAAGTCATGGGCACCGGCGAGATCGGGCTCTTGCCGGTGCGCACTGCGGACTGAGAGACAGTGAGCTGTTATGCAAAATCCAAAGAGGAAGAAGCAGGAAAGAGGAAAGTTAGTACATCTATCGCCGGTGCCGTCCGAGACGCAACCGATGTCGCCGCAGGCGCGACGATATGGGGATCTTGAGCGAACGGAATTGGCACCAGGCCTGGTGCGCATCTTTCTTTACGGCATGATAGGCGCGATTGCTGCTGCTGCAGTTTGGGCATGTGTCGCTGAAATCGATGTCGTTTCCTCTGCGCCCGCTACTGTGGTCCCGCAAGGACTGGTCAAATTTGTCCAACCAGAAAGAGATGGGGTGATTCAAAGCGTCGCTGTCAAGGAAGGACAGACGGTCAAGGCTGGTGATGTACTTGTCGTACTCGAACCGACCGCCGACAGCAAGGAAGTGGAAAAACGCCAGGCCGACCTGGACATTGCCAAACAGCGTCTGGAGGTCGTCAATCGGGCTCTTGCGACAATCCGCGCTGCTATAGAACGACCTGGCACTGTTATCGGCGAAGCCATCGACGAGAACGGATCGGCTGCGGCGATTGCCGATTTGAATTTGGCACAAGCCGATCTGCGTGAGTCCGAGCTGGATGCGCAGGCAAATCAGAGGATGGCCTCCGAAATGAGCGGCATCATTTCACAACGCACTAATTTGCAAGCGCAACGGCAAATGCAAGAGCAGGCTCTCAAGGAGCGGACAGCAGAATGCGCGGCTAAGATAACTCAGAAGTCGATTGAGATAGAACAGCTGAAAAAGGCCCTTGAATCGGCAAAAGTTGAGTTGGAGCAATTGAAGATCATCAAAAATGCCACCCAAGAAAAGGAACGCTCCATTGCATACATATTGAAGGAAGGCGCGGTCTCCAAAGTCGATCACCTGAACATGGTGATTGAATTGCAGCGGAGCATCAACGCCGTCACGAAACAAGAAGCAACTGTGGCCGAGCTCACAAAAAGGGTAGGCATCGCTGAAGCGCAACTCGCCGAGTTGCAGTCACAGAGCAGAGCCTCCGGACTGGAGCATAAGGCTAATATCCACGTCATATCGGCGGAGATGGGCAAGGTGGATGTCCTCAGCCGCTCAGCAACTCGCAAATATTCGTTGGCGTTGAAGGCGTATCAGTCGGCGCTTGCAAGGGCCAGGGCCAAGGCCGATCAAATTGCAGCCAGTGTCAACGAGCAGGAGTCCCGCGTAAAACAGGCTGATGCTGAGCTTCAACGTGTCAGCCATATTCTGGGCAGAAGCACGCTCACTGCGCCTATTGACGGCACCGTCACCGGTATCAGAATGCGAGGCAAGGGGCAGGTAGTATCCCGCGGCGAACGCCTCCTGAGTGTTGTGCCTGCTGGTCAAAGTCTTGTTCTTGAAGCGGCTATTCCCAATAAAGATGCGGGTTTCGTGGAGGCTGGTCAGACAGTCAAGATCAAACTTTCACCATATCCTTTTGAGGATTTCGGGATCATTCAAGGGAAGGTGCAGCACGTCGAAGCAGCGGCAGAGCCAATGGCAGCCGCGGCGACGAGCGGACAAACGGCACTGCCTGCTGCATCACCAGCGGTTGCCGCTGCAACACAGGGTATGCCGCCAACTGTTCCCAATGCATCCTTTGGCGGGCAGCCGGGCGTTTCCCCTCAAGCTCAGGCTGGTCCTGTCTACATTGCTCGTATCATCCCCGATCGACAATCAATCATGGCGAGAGGCCGCGAACGGCGTTTGGTCAGCGGCATGACTGCAACATGCGAAATCGTGACGCGCAGGCGGACCGTGCTTTCAATTTTGCTCGAACCGGTCAGGCAAATGCAGGAAACACGGTGGCAGTGAAAAGTGGCGCTTTATCACGATCGCTGGGTTCATGCCGACTCGTGCAATGAGGGGTGTCGATCTGCGACAATCGTTGCAGGATTAACTCGTTGTGCAGGGATTGGACGACCTCGTCACGTGAAAATCTAAGTGAACAGATTCTCTATTTCCTGCGCGCACGACAGGAGCGGCCATAAAGTAGAATGCAAGCTCACAGATTACGAAGTGCGAGCATTTGACCAAGCTTTTTCACCTCTACAAGCCGGCGCCATTTGTCGAACGTCTTCCGGACGATCAGATTGAACCTGCATACAGGCGCTATCGTGCTCAGATGCTGCTTACTATTTTCGTTGGCTATGCAGGCTACTATCTCGTGCGCGTCAATATCAACGTTGCTAAGCCGTACCTTATCAATGAGCTTGGACTCACCAAAGGTGATGTCGGGCTTCTGGCCTCATCGCTGACGGTGGCATACGGGCTGAGCAAGTTTCTCATGGGCAATGTGTCGGATCGTTCGAATCCCCGCTATTTTCTGGCAACGGGTCTCATTTTGTCAGCGCTGGTAAATCTAGTTTTCGGATTCTTGCCGGGTCTCCTTCTCATGGTGATCTTCTGGTTCTTTAACGGGTGGTTTCAGGGGATGGGATGGCCTCCCTGCGGCAGAACCATGGTGCACTGGTTCTCCGATAGAGAGCGGGGCACAAAAATGGCGGTTTGGAATCTTGCTCACAATGTCGGTGGAATGCTTGCACCAATCATCGCCAGCTACTCGATTGTTGTCATCGGCTGCTGGCAGAGCGCGTTCTATATGCCTGCAATCCTGGGCATAATCGCCGGGTTGTTGATCGTTGTCTTTTTGCGCGATACACCACAATCGGTAGGACTTCCTTCCATCGAAGAGCATATGAATGACTACCCATCTACAGCGGTAGATGACAGAGAGCGAGAGCTCTCGGGCTCGGAGATCTTGTTCAAGTATGTTCTCAACAACAAATTTCTGTGGATTTTTGCTGCTGCCAATGTGCTGGTTTACATTGTTCGTTATGGTGTCCTCAACTGGGCACCAACGTATCTCACCGAAGTTAAGGGATACAACATCACGAATTCCGCGCTGCAGTCCAGTTTGTATGAATTGGCAGGAATTCCGGGCATGCTCTTTTCCGGCTGGGCAAGCGACAGGATTTTTCACGGGCGAAGGTCGCCTATCATGGTGATTTCGATGCTTCTGGTGTCTGGAGCGATTGTTGTCTACTGGCTCAATCCGAAGGGAAATTTCGCTGTCGATTCTCTCGCTCTCATTGCCATTGGCTTCCTAATATATGGTCCGGTAATGCTCATTGGTGTGGCAGCTTTAGATCTGGTGCCGAAGAAAGCCGTGGGAACTGCAGCCGGACTGACAGGTCTTTTCGGCTATATAGGCGCCACCGCGGCCGAAGTGGGCATTGGACAATTGGTGGAGCGCTTCGGGTGGGATATTGGTTTTATCGTCATTGTTGCGGCTGCAGTATTGTCTGTCTTTTTGCTTGCCACAACCTGGAATGTCCACGACAGGAGGAAAAGTCACGAATAAGCTGACGACACTCCAACGTGCAGGGATTAACAACCCAGTAGGGCGTCTTTCACTTTCTCGCGCTCATACACTGAGGGAGAATCGCAGCTATCTAATTGCAGCTATCACCTCGCGGTTTGAGGCATTTTCAACACGATCACCGTGCATGGTGCTTCGTCGGCGATCTCGTCTGCTACGCTGCCAAACCAGAGACGACTGAAGCCGTGTCTTGCGTGACTGGGCACAATGACTTCATCGGCATTGAAACGCCTGCAAACGTCGGCGATCACCGAGCCGACGTCGCCGGCGAGTATATCTGTTGTAACTTCGGCGCCCAGGTTGTTCTTGATAGTTGCCGACAGGGCGTCGAGCAATTTTTGCTCTGTGCTTCTTTCTTCGGCCACTACATCGGGGATACCAGGCACTGGCGCGTCGGCAAAGCCGGGAACAATGACATGCACCAGGTGAATATGATCTGGGGGCCCATATGTGCAGTCCTTCAGAAATGTGAGTGCGGTCTCGGCACTCTGTGCGCTGTCGATTGCAACTATAACTTTCATGGTGCACTCCCAACGGATGTCAACTAATAGATTATGCGTCAGACCCTCCAGACGCACATGATTCTTTGAGCTCTACTGACATCAATCCTGAGAGTGAGCTTTTTCAAGCTTGGCGTCAAGCTTTGACCGCTTCCAAAGTGTTGAGAGCCGGCACCGCTCGCCCGTCCAGGTAAGTATCAAGCTGGTCGATCGAGAATTGCAAGCCGGAATAGAAGTCGCCGAAACGCCCGTATTTGGCGCTGGCTTCGTCGAAGCGCATCTCATAAATGAGTTTTTTGAAGACAAGCGGGTCATCGGCATAGAGGTCTACCCCCCATTCGAAATTGTCGAAGCCGATGGAGCCTGAAATGACCTGCGTGACAAGGCCGTGATAAGTCCGTCCAATTTTGCCGTGCTCCAGCATGAGTTTCTGGCGCTCTTCATAAGGCAGCATGTACCAATTGACTGCTTCGCCGCGCTTCTTATCCATAGGATAGAAGCATACATAGCGGCGCTGCGGAATGCGCGCCCATAGCCGTCCTGCATAATGCGAGGATTGCTCCTGGGCCTTCAGCAGCTCATCAAATGCCTCATTCCATTCATTTGAGCCTGCCTTCAAGTTGCGCTCTCTGAGCGTTGCATGAATCTTGGCTGTGGCATCATACAAACCAAGCTCCAGTACGGAAACATACGAAGTAGAGGCGGTCAGAAGCTCACTGAGGCGCAATTTGTCCACCACCATCTCAGCGTGCGCCAAACCCTCGTAGCTTTTGCTGTAGTGGGTGAGCATCAGATCGACCTGGTGCCCCAGCATTTGGGCCAGCCCGACATCCGTGTTTTCGCTCTTCTTCAGCGATTCGAGCGCTGCCACTGCCTCGCGAACGATACTTTTGCGCTCGTCCTGGGGCAGCTTGTCCCACGACAGGCGGTCAAACGCATACATGCGGTGGAGAATCCACCAACCCTCAAGTGATTCAGGAACGTCGGGATGACGCATGGAAACGGCTCCTTAAACTGTGCCTACGCCAAAAAGATTAGATCACTTAGCCTGACAAGTGCTCAGATACTAAGCAAGTCTTTGCAATCCGGATTGAGGCAGGCGCACTCTTTGCCCGTTGTAAAGTGGCGGCGGGCCGCGCTAGAGCCCGCCGCCACCTGGCTCTCACATCGTTGGCGTCTTGCTTCTATTTCGCCGCAATCTCGACGCGCATGCCGTCCACCCAGCGTTTGTGCTCGTCGGTGTAATAGAGATAAGCGCGGCTTGCCGGTCCGGTAAAGGTTCCGGGAACCGCAGCGATGAGACTCAACGGCACTTCCACTTTTGCTTCAGCAGGCAGCGCACGCCAGTAGAGAACAACCTCCCGACCGCGCACTTCGTACGCGTCGATCTTGCCCTTCTTGACCAATTCCTTCAATTGATCGTGGCGCGGCTCCAGTCCTCCGGGCAGGCCTACAATCGCCACCGGATTCGGTACCACTTCTCTTGTTTTGTTGAGGACTGTTACTTCGGCTTCAGTGGCTGAGCCTTCCAGCACCTTGTCTTTTGCCATCTTTACCGCTATGTCCATCTTGCACGCTTTGTCGCTGGCTGGCGTGGGTGTGTTGTACTTCACGGCCATGGAATAGGGCATCGGTGCGCCGCCCTCCATACGGAGCTCGAGTTTGTGCTCGCCAGGCGTCAGCAGTTCCGTCAGGTCGGGCAATTTGATTGGGCCCTGAGTCTGTTGGTTGAACTGAGCCCAGTCGCCGATCGATTGTCCATCCACGTAGGCGCGAACTTTTCCGGGAGCCTTTGGTCGCGCGCGCTGGGCGTCGTAATTGACGATGGCGCGCAGAGCGAGCACCGTAGATTGGGTCGAACCATAACGTCCCGATTTGCAGGAATCCGCGAGGTATTTGATGCTCTTCTCGACTTTGCCGGCGTATTTGGGTTCGCGCAGCCAGGCCAGCGTTGCCAGGGACGTGCCTTCAATTTCCAGCGACTCGCCGCCGCTGCCGACAATCGAGCTCGTGATACCGTCCACGCTGCCGTCAGTCTTTTGTTTTGCCGCCAGACGTTCCATCAATTTATTTGCTTCGGCCTTTTGTCCCGCCAGATGAAGGGCGTTTGCCGCCAGTGCCACCACATATGAGTTCTGACTCATTGCGGCGGCGTTCTTGAGTGATTCGAGCTCTTGTTTCAAGTCGCCCGGATTCTGTCCTGTCTCCAGCAAAGCCCATGTGATGTATGCGTTGGAGCAGTCCTTGTCTTCAATCCAGGTATGCAGAGAGCGGCGTTTGCGATTAAAGCCGCCATGCCCGTCCCTCTGCTTGAAAAGCCAATTGCGAGTGGTGGCGACCATGTTGTGGTCGACCTGACGCACTTGGGACATGTCAGCAAAATGGAGCAATCCAAATGCTGTAAGAGCCTCGTGCCCCGGATTCTCGCCGAACCATTCATAGCCTCGATCCGGACACCAGAAGCTGACGAGCTTCTGATAGCCGGTGTCCAACTTCTGACGTGACGCTTGCACCAGCTTAGGGTCGATGCCCGTGTGCGACAGGAAATACTGCTGAGCCATCGTGAGCGGGTAGCTGGTCGACGAAGTTTGTTCGAAACATCCGCACGGCTCCTGGATCATTCGCTCGAGGGCTTGCGTCAAATTGGCAAGCGGAGTGGGATAAATGGCGGTGTTCGACACCATGCTCCCTGCAATAACACTTTTTGGAATCGTGATTTTGTGGATGACCGGCTTGCCTGGTTCCAGGATTCCGCCAAAGCTCGCCTCAATCGGGAAGCCTTTCGGTTTGACGGAAAGTTTGCGGGTGACCTTGTCTTCGAATGTTCCTGCCTTGGCCGTAAGCGCGAATTCTTTGACACCATTTACGATGCCGACCTGAATCGGCTGTATGCAACGCACGCGGCCGCCGGCACCGATGCTTGTGTGTCTCTTGATCAATGCAGGGAGCTTGAAGTCCCCCCGCAGTGCGACATTCACGCCTGCCCCAGCAAGGTTATCTGTTGTGGCATTGATCAAGCTGATCGGCAGGA
>LJSS01000066.1_pt1 | contig 12953 bp, 11 predicted proteins | sample 890271 | NCBI WGS metagenome assembly LJSS01 (sample SAMN03797534, study PRJNA294671) | hot springs metagenome | isolation source: water from Lobios Hot Spring | place: Spain: Lobios, Galicia | collected 2011-02-08
AGACGCCCGAGCAGATCGCCGACCGCGTCCTCGCCCTGCCGGAGGGCACGCGGATCTACGTGCTGGGGCCGGTCGTGCGCGGCCGGAAGGGTGAGTACCGGCAGCTCTTCGAGGACCTGCGCAAGCAGGGCTTTGTCCGCGTGCGGGTAGACGGTGTCCTCTACGAGCTCGGCGAAGAGATCCAGCTAGATAAGAACCGCAAGCACGACATCGAGGTCGTGGTGGACCGCCTCGTCACGAGGCCTGAGATCCGCTCACGCCTCCACGACTCCCTCGAGACGGCCCTCAAGCTCGGCCAGGGTCTCGTGTACGTGTGGCGGGAGACCGAGGACGGGGGGGGCGAGCAGATGGTGTTCTCTACGGCCTTCGCCTGCCCCGACCACGGCACGACCCTGCCGGAGATCGAGCCCCGCATCTTCTCCTTCAACAGCCCCTACGGCGCCTGCCCCGCCTGCTCTGGCCTTGGGTTCCGGCAGGAGATCGACCCAGACCTCGTGCTGGACATGGATAAGTCCCTGGCCGACGGAGCCGTCGTGCCCTGGGCAGCCTCCACGAGCGAGTACTACGACCAACTGCTCCGTGCCCTCGCCTCCGCCTACGGCGTGGACATGAAGACTCCCCTCCGGAAGCTCCCCAAGCCCTTCATCCGGGCGCTCCTCTACGGATCGGATCAGCCGATCCGCGTGCGCTACCACAACCGGTACGGCGTCCTGCGGGTCTACGACACGTACTTCGAAGGCGTCGTCCCCCACCTGGAGCGCCGCTACCGGGAGACGGACTCCGAGTCCATGAAGGAGGAGATCGAGAAGTACATGAGCACGACTCCCTGCCCGGAGTGCAAGGGCACGCGGCTGCGGCGAGCCAGCCTCGCGGTGCGGGTGGGCGGGAAGAACATCGCGGAGGTCACCGCCCTCACCGTGCGGCAGTGCCTGGAGTTCTTCCGGGATCTCCGGTTGGGCGAGCGCGAAGCCCTCATCGCGGAGGGCATCCTGAAGGAGGTCCGGGCGCGCCTGGAGTTCCTGGTGAACGTGGGGCTTGATTACCTCACGCTGGACCGCACTGCGAACACCCTCTCCGGTGGGGAGGCCCAACGCATCCGGCTGGCGACCCAGATCGGCTCCGGCCTCATGGGGGTCCTGTACGTGCTGGACGAGCCCAGCGTGGGACTCCACCAGCGCGACAACCACCGGCTCATCGACACCCTCAAGCGGTTGAGGGACCTGGGGAACACGATCATCGTGGTGGAGCACGACGAGGACACGATCCGCGCGGCGGACTGGATCGTGGACATCGGGCCCGGAGCCGGTGCCCAGGGCGGTGAGATCGTCGTCTCGGGAACCCTCGCGGACGTCCTCCGGGAGCCCCGCTCCCTGACGGGCCAGTACCTCTCCGGAGCCCGTCGGATTCCCCTCCCGTCCCGGCGCCGTCCCCCCAAGAACGGATGGATCGTCGTGCGGGGCGCGCGGGAGCACAACCTGAAGAACATCGACGTGCGCATTCCGCTGGGCGTGTTCGTCTGCGTCACGGGGGTATCAGGCTCCGGCAAGTCCACGCTCGTGGACGAGATCCTCTACCGGGCCCTCGCCCAGCGGGTCATGGGGGCCCGCGTGCGGCCCGGTGACCACGATGGGATCGAGGGCGCCCACCTGATCGACAAAGTGATCAACATCGACCAGTCGCCCATCGGCCGCACGCCCCGCAGCAACCCTGCGACGTACACGAAGACGAATCTTACCCTTTTTCAATGTATCCTTTTACTTCTTCAAAACTTACCGTTGAAGTTCCAAGCTTACCTACCACTATACCTGCACACACGTTAGCAAGCTCACATGCAATATCCCAACTGTACCCAGCCAAGTAGGTTGCTGTGAGCACTGCTATAACTGTATCACCCGCACCTGTGACATCGTAAACTTGCCTTGCACGCGCTGGGAAGTATTTTACACCTTCTTTGAAAAAGGCTATACCTTTAGGACCCATTGTTATAGCTAAAGACTCAAGGTTTAAGCTACTTTTTAAGAAAAATCCCAGTTCTTCTATATCGCTTAGCCCTGCCATTTGGCGAGCTTCCTTTTCGTTGGGAGTCATCAAGTTAGCAAAAGTGTAAAGCTTTACATTAACAGGTCTAGGATCTACAGCAAAAAAAACTTTTTTTTCTCTTATCCTATTCATTAACTTTTCACACACCACACCCTTTGCGTAATCGGAAACGATTATCCCATCAAAGTAATCATCTAGTTTTTCTAGAAGTTCCTTTAAGGATCTTTCGGAAATTTCGCGCCTGTCTTCTCTGTCTATCCTCAAAAGCTGTTGAGATAGAGCTATGACCCTTGATTTTTCCGTTGTAGGTCTGCTGGGATCCCTTACGGTAAGATCTTCTATGTTGCTTTCCTTGAGCAGTCCTTTAACGATGTGCATGCCGTAGTCTTGCCCTAATACACCAATTAGAGCAACCTTTACACCCAGGCTTGCCAGGTTACTGGCTACATTGGCAGCACCACCTAGTTTAAAGTTCTCTTCCATTACTTCCACAACAGGGACTGGAGCTTCCGGGGATATTCTTTCTACGTTTCCAAATATGTATCTGTCTAAGATAATATCACCTACAACCGCTATTTTTAGGTTTTTATAGCTTTTGAAGATCTTTTCAAGAAGATGTTTATCCAGAGTCATTTATCACCTTTATTTCCTCACCTTCCTCTATGAAAGCTGAGTGTAGCTCTCTAAGGGCAAGTTCACCATACTTTGCGTGTATTAGACAGGATATCTTTATCTCGGAAGTGGATATAGCCATGATGTTTATACCGTTTTTATAAAGTACTTCAAACATCTTTGCTGCTGTTCCGTAGGAACTCTTCATACCTATACCAACAACGGAAATTTTAGCCACATCGTCATCCCTTACCACTTCCTGGGCGCCTATCTCTTGAGCTATCTGTTTGACGATCTGTTCCGCTTTAGCGGCGTCCGTTTTGTTTACGGTAAAGGACATATCGGTATAGCCTTGATGGGATACGTTCTGTACGATCATATCTACAACGATATGAGCATCGCCTAAGGCTTTAAAAAGCTTGTAAGCTATGCCAGGCTTGTCTGGAACTCTAACAACGGTGATTCTTGACTCTTTTGTTTCTAAGGTTATGGCTCTGACCGCTACTTTTTCCATGACTTCATCCTCCGGAACGATCCATGTTCCTTCTTCTTGTGAAAAGGAACTTCTTACACAAATTCTCACATTATACTTCATACCAAACTCTATGCTTCTGGCTTGCATAACTTTGGCTCCCAAAGAAGCCATCTCCAGCATCTCCTCGTAAGATATAACTGGAATCTTCTTTGCGTTGGGGACGATCCTTGGATCGGCGGTGAAAACACCCGTTACATCGGTGTATATCTCACAGTCAGCACCCAAAGCGTAAGCCAACGCTACGGCGGAAAGATCGGAACCACCCCTACCCAGCGTTGTTATCTCCCAGTCTTCGGTAACTCCCTGGAAGCCAGCCACTATGGGTATGTAACCCTCTTTTAAGAGGTTTATTATCCTTTGAACTCCTATTTTCCTAATTTTAGCTTTAGTGTGTACGTTGTCGGTAATGATAGGAACTTGCCATCCACACAAACTTGCGGCTGGGTATCCCATCTTGCTTAGCGTAGCGGCAAAGAGAGCTATAGCTTGCTGTTCACCTGTGGATATCAACATATCTATCTCTCTCTCTGGAGGAAAAGGATCTACGGACTTTATGAGGTTCAAGAGCCTATCCGTTTCACCTGCCATAGCGGAGGACACCACAACCACCTTATACCCTTGGTTTATCTTCTGTATAACTCTGTTGCACGCGTTTTGTATCCTCTCTAAGGACCCAACGGAAGTCCCACCGAACTTTACAACTAAAATTCTCATTTTGAATATTTTAATCGCAAAAACGCTGACAAAAAACGTCCTGTTTTTACTCCATAACGGTGAACCCTTCAGCACAGCTGAGAAATCTCAAGCCAAAGAACAGTTTCCAAACTCGGAAAGCGTAATTGTAAACGTATAAACCGTACCTTCCCGGCACTGTCAACGTCTCTTTTATGTTGTTCTGCGAAAACACGTTATACAAAGCGCCATCTTTATATACCAAAACTAAAACTTTCTTTTTGTCAGGCACTTTCACCACCAAATTGTAGCCTTTGGATAGTTTTCGGTTTGAGAAAGCGAACCCGTAAGAGTTGTAAGCGTATATCTGAACGGGTTTATCCGAAAGGACAGGGTATGTGCTAAGATCCATACTGCTACAGGTGGAATCTTTGGTAAAGAACACATTCCTCCGTTTGCCCAATATGAAAGTGTAACTTGGAAAGTCCACATTTAGGAAAGACAAAACTATAGGCATATCTGACAGGACGGGAAGACACTTACCAGAATAGAGACTGTATAAGTCATAGGTTTCCTGTCCTAGCAGCTTTTTGGGGATGTATTCAAATATTGTGTAAAGTATTATCCTTAGGGTTCCTATGTCTTTGTAGCTTATGCCCTCTCTTGCCTCTTCGAAAACTCTGTCTATGTCGAGTTCTTTAGAAATATCCGCAAGCTTGTTGGGGTTTCCCAAATACCAATTATTTACCGTTTTTACACCTAGCGCAACCTGACACATCCTTTCGTAAGGAACGGGTGAAGGTTTTTCTATGGAGTAGTTGAGCGTGGGTAAGTAAACAACTGGAAAGGAGTGAAACAGAATAAACCCGCATACGTAAAAGGTCAGAACCCACCTAATAACCCATCGGTAAATTTTCCTCCATACCTTTGTATTTCTTTATCTTGTATACGTAAAGTGTCCTTATATGTTTGCTTCTCCAGTCTACTTTCACTTGTTTAAACTCAATTATACCACCCGATGCCTTCAAGATGGAATCTGGCAAAGGACCGTAATCTACGTATATGGCATTGTTGCCCAGTAAATCTTTCACTCTGTGCTTCCACAGGTCGTATTGGTTCATTCTTCTTCCAAGGTTTATACAATCCGTCTTTGGATTCCCTTGAACGTAAAAGGCAAGTTCGGCGGATATTTGATAACGCGGTGAAAGTATAAGCTCTTTGCCAGTGTAAAGCTTGCTTACCTCTTGACCAAGTTTTTGCCAACCTACCATCACTTTATTAGGATCCCTTTCAGGTGGTAAAAGCTTCGTAAGCCCTAAATAATCAAAGATGGGGGTAAAGTGTAAAAGAATAAACAACAAAAAAGAAACAGAATACGACAAAAGGCTTAAAACTTTTCTTTTAGATAGTGTGTAAGCGATAAGTATAAAGGCACTAAAATAGGCAAAACCAGCCCAATTGGCGTAGACTTCCTTTTTTAGAGAGAGTATTAAAAAGAAAAGTACTATAGGTAAGGAGTAAAAGGTAAAAAAGATAAGCTTTTCATCTTTTAAGCTTTTATACCAAGCGTAGAGCAAAACAAAAAATGGAAGAATGGAAAGCAAAAGGATTTGACCACCAAAAAATTCAAAAAAGTACGATAAATTAAAGTAGCCTGAACCTTTGGAAGCAAGATTAGACACGTGTTTGAAGGATACAAAATCGTGTTTGTAGTTCCAGTATAAAACGGGAAAAGAGAGAACTAAAGGGGGTATCAGAGAAACATAGGGTTTTATACTGGTCAAAAGCTGTCTTCTGTAAAGGGACAGGTATAACAAAGTTATAGGCAATAGAAAAATGGCTGGATACTTGGAAAGAAAAGCCAAACCTGCTAAAGTTCCCACCAAAAACCAAAGGCGTGTTGTATTCCTTTGAATGGCAAAGTAAATTGTCATTACGCAGAGGGACCAAAAGAACACAAAAGGCGCATCGGTGGTCATGAGTATGGAATTGGCAGAAAGACCAATACTAAGCTGGGGAAGAGTTGAAGCGATTAAAGCGGTTCTACTGTCAAAGATCTCCTTCGTAAAAAGATAAGTAGTAATGGAAAGCACAAAGGAAAGAAGTATGGGTGTTATTCTTACCCCCAGCTCAGTATTTCCCAAGATATGAGTGCTTAGGAAATTTAAGTAAGCTACCATAGGTGGTTTGGAGTAGTAGCTCCAATCTAACTCCCTGGACCAATCCCAATACTGCGCTTCCTCCGGGGAGAGATCCGTAGGATAATACTCAACGTAGATTATCCTAAGGATAAATAATGCTATGTTGAAAATTAACACCAAGTGCATTATCTTCTAAAGCCCAGTTCAGTTCCTTCCATCAGTCTTTTTATGTTCTCTCTATGCTTGTAAATTACAAAAGATCCTATGAGTATAGCCATAAGGACGATCTTACCGGGTACTTGGGAGAGAAACAAAACAACAACTGCAAAGGGCTGAGAGAGTATGGATGCCAGAGAAACGTAACCTTTTAACTTAAACACAAAGAACCAAAACATCAATGTAAGTATAGCCACCAAAGGAGAGATTCCCAAAAGGATACCAAAAGCTGTAGCTACACCTTTGCCACCTTTGAAGTTACCAAATACCGAATACATATGCCCCAATACGGCGGCTATGCCAACAAAAAAGGTGGTCCAGGAGTCCAAGCCAAAGTAGAGGCGAGACAAAAGGATGGGGAGGAGTCCTTTGAATGTGTCTAAGAGGAAAACGATAAAAGCGTATCTTTTTCCCAGTACTCTTGCCACATTTGTGGCACCAACGTTTCCACTTCCCACCGACCTTATATTCACCCCTTTCCATTTTGCTATCACTTCTCCAAATAGGATAGAACCAAGCAAATACGAAAAGATAATTAGCAAAAGAGAATCCATACTTAAAATTTTAAAACACACGGTGGATGAGCTTCATCATATCAACGCCCAAACATTGGAATAAAATACTTAAGTCAAAACAGGAGGATAAAATGTGGAGAGTTTTATATACAGGTCAAAGACCACATTATGAAAACATAGCCCTGGATAGGATAATGCTCGACCTAAGGAAAGAGGGTAAAATTCCAAACACCATTAGATTCTTACAGTTTAAACCTGAGTGCGTTCTCGTAGGGTTCCACCAGGCAGTAGAGCAGGAAGTAAGACTTGAGTATACCACATCTCAATCCATAGAGGTGGGAAGGAGAATAACGGGAGGCGGAGCTATATACTTCGATGAGTACCAGATAGGATTTGAGATAGTAGCCGACAGAAGGGATTTTGGTAACGTGACCTTCGAGGAGCTTACCGTAAAGATCTGCGAAGCGGTAGCAATGGGACTAAACAAACTGGGTGTTCCCGCTCAATTTAGACCACGCAACGATATCGAAGTAAACGGTAAAAAGATATCAGGCACAGGTGGCGTGTTCGAAGGTAACGCCTTTCTGTATCAAGGAACCATCCTGGTGGACTTTAACGTAGAGAGAATGCTCAAATCTCTGCAGATACCCGTCGAAAAACTCACATCCAAGGGAATAAAAGCTGCTGAAGACAGGGTAGAGTGGTTGAAAAGATACCTAGGCTACATACCACCAAAGGAAGACATATTTAACGCCATACTGGAAGCTTTAAGACAAGAGTTGAACATCCAATACCAGTGGGAAGATTTAACACAAGAAGAGTTAAGACTATTAGAAGAGAAGAAAGATTACTATAGAAGCGAAGAGTGGATATACCACGTAAAAAAAGCACCTCAGGATGTGGAAAACCTATACGGTGTATACAGGTGTCAGGGGGGAACCTTTAGGGTGTCCGCAAAGGTGGACACACAAACCAAAGTGGTGCAGCAGGTGATAATAAACGGAGACTTTTTTGTGAATCCCCAAAGACTCGTATACGATCTGGAAGCTTACCTCAAGCACACACCCATAGTGGATATGGAAAAACGCATACGTGAATTTTTCGAAGGCAGAGAATGGGAAGGGCTAAACCTAAAGGTGGATGACTTTGTAGAAGCGGTTATGTTCGTGCTTAGAAAGTTGGAAGGCTTGGACTTAGGCTTGAAAAAAAAAGACTCAATAACATAATAGCATCCATAGGCGGTGGAGTGTTAGAGAACATCCAAAAAGCCAAGGTTATGCTTTTACCTTACTGTGCAAAACCTGCCTGGTGTGACTACAGGCACTTGGACGACTGTGGTGAGTGTGGAGGATGCACGGTAGGGGATGCTTACCGATTAGCTTACCAAAAAGGTATGATACCTATAACTATAACATCCTTTGAACTTTTAAGAGATACGCTCCTTTGGTGTGCCAAAAACGGGTACACCTACATTGGGCATTGTTGTTATGAGTTTTACGAGAAAAGGTATGAGATCTTTAGCAAAGCTTCAAAGGAAGGTGCCAACGGTGTGCTGTTGGATATAGTAGGAACAACGTGTTACAACCTGGGTGTAGAAGAAGAAGAAAAGGCTTACCACGGCGAGTTTAGCGTGGAACTGGACCTGATAAAGGAAGATATGGAAAAGGTCCTAAGTGTAAAAGAGGACACCACCATAGAGAGAAAAACCAAGAGAGATTTTGAGTTTTCTCCTTACTTCTTGGAGTTTAAACCATTCTATTACAAAAAACCAAAAGCGGTCCCTTCGCCTGATGAGGATCTAACAAGGGTAGCGCTCATGGAAGAGGTCTTTAAAGGTGAAGCTACCATAGATGGCAAAGAGGTATCCCTTAAAGAAGCTACACAAGCCATAGCCAAAGCCATAAGATCTTCAAAGAACCCAACCATCGTTATTGGACCGTTGCTATTTTGGGACTGGCAAGACAAAGGGCTGAGAGAAAAAGCCCAAGCTATAAAAGAACTCATAGAGAAAGTAGAAAAATTAAAGGTAAAAGTTCTGCCAGATTACAAACCTAAATCCAAAAACTACGATCCCAAAGTTGAAGTGAACCCTCCCAACCCACACCATTCCATCTTGGAAACGGACAACGACCTAACCATCTTAGTAGGTGTCCACTGCTATAGAACGGACTTTATAATAAGACTTCTCAAAAAGCACACAGCTACCAAGATAGTTACACTGTGTGGTCTCTACGGTCATCCAGAATCGGACATATCCACAGCTTACACGGATGCGGAGAAGATATATCAACTGATAGAAAAGCTTTAAATACCTAACTTCTCCCTAAAAATTATACACCACAAAAAATTTTAAGGAAATTCAATATGTTATCTGTTTTCTTCTGTTTATCTTGCTGAAGTCGAAAATTTTCGCATCGGCTTAATAAGTATAGGATGAGCCATATTAAGGCACATGTAAAAATATGCTATATGGCATATGCGATACTTTCATATATGCAATACAGGTTAAAGAGAAAAGGAATATCAGCAGTAGAGGCACTGGAGAAGTTACAACCTGTATATAAGGTTTATTTGAGTTCTGAAAGGGAAAATTTCAACTGGACTAAAATAGTGACTTTAACCAATGAACAAAAAACTATTCTTAAATTGTTAGGTTGTAAAAGTTAGGTAAATAGATTATATCTATACCGCTATATTTTAAACTTTTATTTTATGGTATCTGTCTTAATAGTGGATGACGAAAAGGCTATAAGGGACACTATAAAGACCATCTTGACCGAGGAAGGATACAAAGTCAAGACGTCGGAAAATATAGAAAATGCAAGACAGAAAATGAAACTGGAAAGTTTTGACGTGATCCTTTTGGATATATGGCTACCTGACGGGAACGGTTTGGTATTCTTGGAAGAGGTAAAGGCGAACTTTCCAGAGAGTAACGTAATAATAATAACCGGGCACGGAAAGATAGAGGACGCTGTCAGAGCTATAAAGATGGGAGCTTTTGATTTCATAGAAAAGCCCTTTTCCATAAAAAAGCTCCTCTCCAGTGTAGCCCAAGCGGTCCAAGAAAGTCCACAACAAAAGGAAACAAGACAAAGGATAGTGGAAGAAATTGTAGGCGAAAGTAAAGCTATAAAAGAGGTAAGGGATTTGATCAAAAAGTTTGCCAAAACGGAGGCCAGCATACTTATAACAGGGGAAAGCGGAACGGGAAAGGACTTGGTAGCTTACACTATACACCAACTTTCACCAAGAAAGGACGGACCTTTCATAGATATAAACTGCACCTTTGTGAAGGATGATCTAATAGAAGAGGAGCTATATGGATACAGGAGAGACGCAACCACCCATCACATCACAAAAGGAAAAGTAGAGATGGCAGACGGTGGATCACTGTTTTTGGATGCGGTGGATGAGTCCAGTCAAAAGCTACAAGCGGCGTTACTTAGAGTGATAGAGAACGGAAGCTTTATAAAACCTGGCTCAAGCGCACCCATAGAGTCGGACTTTAGGCTTATCAGCGCTTCCGTTAGGAACATAGAGGAAATCAGAAGAGAGAACAGGTTAAGAAGTGACTTTCTCTACAGAATATCCGCTTTACATATACACCTACCACCTTTAAGGGAAAGGCGAGAGGATATAATCCCTCTCGTGGATTACTACACCAATCTCTTTTGTTCCGAATATGGAAAGGAACGCATAAGCTATGCAAATGATGCCGTGGAGATGCTTTTGCAGCACCCTTGGTATGGCAACGTAAGAGAGTTGAGAAACTTTGTTCAAAAAGTGGTTATCCTCATTGAAAAGGATACCGTAAAAGGAGACGATATAAAGGGTATATTGAGCTTCCCAAACCAAAAACAGAGTGGGTATGACTTTCTAAGAGAAACAGACATAAGAAAGGCAAAACAGGAGTTTGAAAAACACTTTATCCTTGAAAAACTAAGAGAGTACAACTACGACCTGAGAAAGGTATCACAGGTCATAGGCTTGGATCTTTCAAACCTGTATAGAAAGATAAAGCAGTACGGAATAGAAAAATAACTCAGGATTTTCGTATAATAAGCCTTTTCATGTTTACCTTGTTATAAACTGCACGGAAGAATGGCTATAAAATCCTTTGTCAGATCTTTCCTTATAAACCTTTAAAAGATGGGACAAAATGAATTATTTCTGATAACTTGGTTAAACTTTTTGTATGATAGGATTTTTCAAATCCACCTCGCTAGAATACATTTTCTATAATTCTTAGATTCAATACTTATAGAAAGGCTAGTTAGATGGAAGTGTAAAAAATTTCATTAACAAAAAGAAAATTCGTTTCTAATCACGCAATAGGTCTATTTGCATAATTTTCCAAAACTTTCTGTATTATACGGGATGTGGATATGTCAAACTCAAAACTTACACGTTCTACTCGTCCTCCGTAAGATAAAACAAACTCGGCACCTACTATGTTTTCTATTGCCCAATCGGCACCTTTTACCAGCACATGTGGTTTTATCGCCTTTATTAGGTTTTCCGGCGTCTCTTCATCAAAGATAACCACATAATCCACTGGCTTTAGTTGGTCCAAAAGGTAAGCTCTCATTTCCTGTGGTATTATAGGTCTTTTGGGACCCTTTATTTTTCTTATAGATAGGTCAGAGTTTAAACCTACCACAAGTATGTCTCCAAAGGATTTAGCTTTTTGCAAGTACTGAGCATGTCCCGCATGTAGTATGTCAAAACAACCGTTGGTGAATACGATTTTCTTTTCTTGTCTTAAAGTTTTGAGAATTTCCAGCAAATCTTCTTTACTAACTATCATATGCTCTTATCACTTTTGCTGTATGGTATACTCTTTCGTATTCTCTAGCACTTTTTTCCCAAGAAAAATCCTTTTTCATTCCACGCCTTACTATCTCAGCCCAGCGTGGATCGTTAAAGCATATATACATACCATAAAACACTCGAGCTCTAAGCAAAGCGTGAAGCAAGTCCTTTGAAGTAAACTCTTCAAAAACAAAGCCCGTTCCTTCATCTGGGTCTTTTATGTAGTCTATAACCGTGTCTTTAAGTCCTCCTACAGCCCTAACTACAGGGACGGTTCCGTATCGCATAGCTATCATCTGAGATATTCCGCAAGGTTCAAAAAGGGATGGCATTAAGAATATATCGCTACCTGCGTAGACCTTGTGAGCGAGCTCTTCGTTGTAGTCTATCCTGACTCTCACACCTTCTGGATACATTTTCATAAAGTTTATTAACATTTCTTGGTACTTGTCTTCTCCAGAACCCAGCATTACAAAATCGAAACCTTCTCTAACCGTTTCGCTTATTATACCTTCCAAAAGATCAAAACCTTTTTGGTGTGTGAGTCTTGCCACCATACCCACCAAAGGTTTTTGGTCAAAGGTGTTGAGTCCAAAGACTTCCTTTAACTCCCTTTTGTTTTTTGGCTTCTTCCTGTGAAAGTCCTTGTAGGTGTAGTTTTCCTTTATGTATGGATCCTTTTCAGGATTCCAAGTATCGTAATCGATACCGTTTAGTATTCCAAAGAAATACTTCTTCTCTCTTATTACACCTTCCAAGCCATGAGCATATTCTTTTAACTCTTGAGCATAAGAAGGACTTACAGTGGTGAGCACGTCGCAAAAGGTTATACCCGCTTTTAAAAAGTTTATCTTCCCATAAAACTCTACACCACCGAAAGGATGGAAAAGCTCCCAAGGTATTCCAATCTGTGGCAAAACGTGACCATCGAATATACCTTGATGCATACCGTTGTGTATGGTAAGAACGGTAGGAATGTAAGCTAACGATGGAAAGTAAAGATTTTTATACAGAGGCAAAAGGGAAGTGTGCCAGTCGTGTATATGTATAATGTCAACTTTGAGATCTAAGCTTTCTATAAGTCTTAGAGCACATAGAGAAAGAAAGGCAAACCTTACATGGTTGTCTGGATAATCCCCCTTTGGTGGAGCGTAAATATAGGGCCTGTCATAGTAAGGTGAATAATCTATAAAGTAGTAATCTATGCCATCTTTGTGATCTTTGAGTATGTAAAATTCTCTCTCTTGGTAATCTATGTAAACCTTTTCTTCTTTTATTTTTTGAAAATTTCCTTTTACTTTTGCATACCTTGGCATAACTACAGATACCCTATGACCTAAACGTATTAGTGCCTTACTTAAAGAGTGAATTACATCCCCTAGTCCCCCAGTTTTTAAATAACCTGCA
>LJSS01000139.1_pt1 | contig 12922 bp, 7 predicted proteins | sample 890271 | NCBI WGS metagenome assembly LJSS01 (sample SAMN03797534, study PRJNA294671) | hot springs metagenome | isolation source: water from Lobios Hot Spring | place: Spain: Lobios, Galicia | collected 2011-02-08
ACGATGTGGTCGAAGTCCCCTGCCTGGTCGCCCATCAGGATGTGCGACCGTTGGCTGTCGGACGGCTGCCGGACGTCGTGCGCGGCCTCGTGCTCTCGGTGAAGACCTCCGAGCGATTGGTCATCCGCGCGGCGGTGGAGCGCTCGGCGCGATGGGCGCACCTGGCGCTTCTGGTTCACCCGCTGATCGGCGAATGGGACCTGGCGCAGCGGATCTTCGCCGCCTTCCACCACCGGGACCCCGACCACTGGGGACTCGCGCACGACGATCTCTCGCCGTGGAGGCGGCGGACCTGAGCAACGATCGCGTTCCGCGCGACGCGAAGATCGCGCGCAGATGAGAGGTCAGGAGAAGAAGCCATGCGACTCGCCAACTACCTCAACGGACAGTGGGTTCCTGCGATGGCGAGCGAGGCGCTGCCGGTCACTAATCCGGCGACAGCGGAAGTGCTCGCCGAAGTCCCCCTCTCCGGGGAGGCCGATGTCGCGCGAGCCGTCGAAGCGGCTGCTGCGGCGTTCCCCGAATGGCGGCGCACGCCGGCCGAAGAGCGCGTCCAATATCTCTTCAAGCTGAAGACGCTCTTCGAGACGCATCTGGATGAGCTGGCGCGCTGGATCACGATGGAGAACGGGAAGACGCTCGCCGAGTCGCGAGGGGAAGTGCGCCGCGCCATCGAGAACATCGAAGTCGCCTGCGGCATCCCCACGCTCATGCAGGGATACAATCTGGAGGATGTCGCGCGCGGCATTGATGAGCACATGATCCGTCAGCCCCTGGGCGTGGTCGCGGCCATCACGCCCTTCAACTTCCCGGTCATGGTGCCGTTCTGGTTCCTCCCCTATGCCATCGCGTGCGGGAACACGTTCGTCCTGAAGCCGTCGGAGAAAGTCCCCCTCTCGATCACGCGCGCGTTCGAGCTGCTCGAACAGACAGGGCTGCCCCCAGGCGTGGTGAATCTCGTGCACGGGACGAAAGCGGCCGTAGATGCGCTCCTGGAGCATCCGGATGTGCGCGCCATCAGCTTCGTCGGCTCGACTCCCGTGGCCAAATACATTTACGCTCGCGCGGCAGCTCATGGCAAGCGCGTACAGTGCCAGGGTGGAGCGAAGAACCACGTCGTCATCCTCCCCGATGCCGACCTGGAGACGGCGACGCAGATCATCAGCGAGAGCGCCTTCGGATGCGCCGGACAACGGTGTCTGGCCGTCTCGGTGGCGGTGACCGTCGGCGATGCGCATCGGACGTTTCGCGAAGCCATTGTCGAGACCGCGCGCTCGATTCGAGTCGGCTATGGACTGGACGAAGGCGTGCAGATGGGCCCGGTCATCACGCGCGAGAGCAAAGCGCGCATCGAGGCGCTGATCGCGAAGGGCGTGAGCGAGGGCGCGACCCTCCTGCTGGACGGACGCGGGGTGAAGGTCCCCAACTACGAGCAGGGGAATTTCATCGCGCCGACGCTTCTGGAGAATGTCTCCCCGGGCAGCGAGGTCTGGCAGACGGAGATCTTCGGCCCCGTGCTGAGCCTCATCCGCGCCGAGACGGTGGACGACGCCATCGCGATCCTCTCCCGCCACACCTACGGCAACATGGCCTCGATCTTCACCCGCAGTGGCGCGGCGGCGCGGAAATTCCGATACGAGGTGCCGGCCGGTAACATCGGCATCAACGTGGGCGTGGCCGCGCCCATGGCGTTCTTCCCCTTCAGCGGGTGGAAGGAGAGCTTCTTCGGCGTCGTGCACGGTCAGGGCCGCGATGCGATTGAGTTCTACACGGAGAAGAAGGTCATCGTCGAACGATGGCCGAAGGAGTGGTCGCCCGTATGAAGAGCGCGCGATTTCATGAACATTTCATGGCATTTTTACCCCGCGTTAACATCGGGGAGATAGACTGAAGTGTTGAGTCGGTCAACCCTAACATCAGGAGGAGGGCATATGCGACGCCGGAACCTATGCCTCGCGTGTCTCTGGATGCTCTGCGCGGGGGTGATCCTGCGCGGAGCGGCGCAGATCCACACGGCCAGCCTCACGGGGCTGGTCACCGATCCGACCGGGGCGGTGATCGCGAATGCGACCGTCGTCGCCAAGAACAAGGCGACGGGCGTGGAGTATTCGACGACCACCGACCAATCGGGGTATTACACGTTCGCCAGTCTGCCCATCGGGACCTACACGGTCACGGCGGAGGCGCAAGGCTTCAAGAAGTTCGTGCGCGAGAACATCGTGCTCGAAGTCGGGCAGCGCGCGCGTTTGGACTTCACGCTCGAAGTCGGGGAGATCGCGGAGACGGTCGTGGTGGAAGCGCAAGTGCCTTTGCTCTCGACTCAAGAGGCCTCCCCGGGCGCTGTCGTCCAGAATCGCCTGGTGACTGACCTGCCCCTCAGCATGCGCAACTGGGATGACCTGATGGGCTTGATCGCGGGCGTGCAGGGCGATCGGTACACGGAGGAGGGCGGCGCGACGGCCGCTGGACGAACGGGGGGCGTCAACGTCCACGGCGTGCGCTCGCTGCAGAACAATTTCATCCTCGACGGCGTGGACAACAACTCCATCTCCACGAACGTGCAGGAGCTGACGACGCAAGTCGTGCGCCCCTCGGTGGATTCCATCCAGGAGTTCAAGATCATCACGAATCCCTATTCGGCGGAATACGGGCGCAGCCCCGGCGCGGCCATCAGCGTCACCACCAAAAGCGGGACGAACGAGTTTCACGGGACGGCTTACTGGTTCGGGCGCAACGACATCTTCGACGCCACGAGCTTCTTCCTGAACCGCGCGGGAGCGAAGAAGGCGAAGAACCGGCAGAACCAATTCGGCTTCAACGTGGGAGGGCCCATCGTTCGCAACCACGCCTTCTTCTTCTTCGACTACGAGGGCACGCGCATTCGTCGCGGGGTGACGCGCTTGGGGAACGTCCCGACGCCCAACGAGCGCATCGGGGATTTCTCCGCGCCTGGATACGCGAAGATCTTCGATCGTGTGGGGGATTGCCGGGCGAAGGTCCCCGATGCCTTCAATCCCGACGGATCGTTCAAGAACAACCGGATCCCGCCCGAGTGCATTGATCCGGTGGCCAAGCGCATCCTCGATCTGGTCCCGCTGCCGAATCTGCCGGGCTCGGGACCGCTCGGCAACGTCTTCAACTTCCTGCGCACGCCGACGCTCATTGACGACACGGACAAGTTCACCGTGCGCGGCGATTGGCAGATCAACGCGAACAACAATATCTTCGTGCGCTACACCTTCTCGGACCGCTTCCGCTATGTCCCGGGGATGTTCGGCGGGATCATTGACGGCACGTCTACATCGGCTTTCGGCCGGCTCTTCATGAAGGGGCATTCGGCGGCCATCGGATGGAATCGCACATTGGGGCCGCGGGTGTTGAACGAATTCCGGCTCGGCTGGGGGCGCAATGCTTCGAACGGCGTGCAGGATCCCTTCGGGAAGAACACGCTGGCGGAATTCGGCATCCTCGGCGTTCGAGACGATCCGCTCTACAGCGGCGGACTGCCGGCCATTCGCATTCAAGCGCGCGGGGGGACGCAGACGATTCCAGGCGGTCAGGGCGGCGGACTCGATCATCTGGGCTCGCCCGTCTTCCTGCCCAAGTTCCAATTCACGAACCAGTTCCAGTGGTGGGACATGCTGAGCATTACGGCCGGAGCGCATCAGCTTCGATTCGGCGTGGACGTGCGCCTGCCCATGCGCAACATCTACCTCGACCTGCCGGCGCTGCGCGGGGATTGGACGTTCGATGGAAATCGCACAGGGATCGGCATGGCCGATTTCTTGCTCGGGTATCCGTCAGCGGCGCAGCTGACGAATCCGCACGTGGTGGACGCGCGCATCTGGATGGCCTCCTTCTTCTGGCAGGATGATTGGAAGGTCACGCCGAAGCTCACGATGAACCTGGGATTCCGGTACGACTTCGCGACCTGGCCCTACGAGGGGAGAGACCGGCTGACGAACCTCGATCCGAAGACGGGGCGACGGTTCACGGCCGCGCCCTTCCCCGGATTCGAGCGCTCGACCGTGGGCAAGAGCCTCGTGCGATCGGACAAGAACAACGTCGCCCCGCGCATCGGCCTGGCCTATCGGCTGACGCCCAATACCGTCATCCGCACCGGGTATGGACGCTTCTTCATGCTCTTCGAGCGCGCGGGGAGCGAGGATCAGCTCGGGCTCAATCTCCCATGGGTCGTCAACAACGTGGTGACGGCCCCCAATCCCAACACGACGGCCAACAACATGCGCCTGCGCACGGGCTTCAACCTCTCGCTCGATCCGAGCGCCGTGGACCCGAGGAACGTTCGACTCCGGGCTGTGAATCCCGAGGCGGTGATCCCCACGGTGGATCAGTGGAACTTCGGCTTCCAGCGCTTGCTCCCCGGCAACCTCATCGCGACGATTGATTACGTGGGAACGAAGGGGACGCATCTCTCGGTCCTGCGCAATCTCAACCAGCAGCGCTTCAATCCCGACGGGACGCCGACGGGGATCCTGCCCTATCCCGATCTGGGGCCGATCGAGTATCGGGATAACATGGGGAACTCGAGCTATCACGGGATGGAGGTGACCGTGGAGAAGCGCTTCAGCCACGGACTGAGCTTCCGCGGGGCCTGGACGTGGTCGAAGTCGATTGATTACGCCATGGAGCACCTCTTCACGGGCGGTTCGGGGAGTTTCCTGCAGAACGCGCACAATATTCGCGAGCGGCGCGGGCCGAGCGATTTCGACTACCGGCATCGCTTCGTGCTGGCCTACAACTACGAGCTGCCGTTCGGGCGCGGGCGCACGTACCTGACTGAGGGAGCGCTCTCGCACATCCTGGGCGGATGGCGCGTGAGCGGCATCACTGTGATGCGCACGGGGCGTCCCTTCACCATCATCGCCACGGCCAACAACACTCCGATTGGGGGGCCGCGTGGCGGCGGCATGGTCACGGCACTGGCCGATTGCTTGCGCGATCCCACGTTGCCCGAGGACCAGCGCACGGTGGACCGCTGGTTCGATACGACGGCCTTCCGCGTCCCCTCGCCCCCGCGCTTGGGGACATGCGGACGGAATACGGTCTACGGACCAGGATTGGTCAATTTCGACTTCGCGCTGGCGCGCACGTTCGAGTACTTCGGCGAGGGTCGCCGCCTCGAATTCCGCTGGGAGATGTTCAACGCGTTCAACACGCCACAGTTCGGACTGCCGGATCGGAACGCGTCCAGCGGCGCCTTCGGGCGGATCGGCAGCCTCGCCGGTGATCCGCGCGTTATGCAGTTCGCGCTGAAGTTCTACTTCTGAAGACCGTGGGCGCAGGGCGAGTCCCCCTCGCCCTGCGCCCTCGACTTCCCATTATGCGTTGGACGTCGAACTGGCTTCCCACGGGGAGCGGCCTCTTCCTCCTTCTCTTCGTCGTTCCCCCTCCTCAATCCTCCGAGATCGTCCTCGAAGGGACCATTACGCGCGCCGACCACGGGACGTATATCGTGCGGGAATTCATCGTCCCCGAGCCACTGGAGCGCCTCGAGGTCGAATACACGTACACCCATCGCGGTGAGGGGACGGCGCTGGACATCGGGCTCTTCGATCCGGTTCGGTTTCGGGGCTGGAGCGGGAGCGATAAGACGCACTTCTTCCTCGCGCGCGATGAAGCGACGCCGTCGTATCTGCCGGGAGACCTGCCGGCTGGGACCTGGCGCATCGTACTCGGCGTCCCGCACATCCGCCCGGATCAGGTCTCCCGCTACGTGATCCGGATCCGCCTGATCCCCGCTCGATCGCGCGCGATGCCGGCACCTGAGCCCCCCACTCCGTGGGTGCTGAAGAAAGAACCGGGATGGTATCGCGGTGACCTCCACGCGCACAGCGGGCACAGCGATGGGCGCTGTCGGAACGGTCTGGGGGAATTGATCCCCTGCCCCATCTTCCGCGTCGCTCAAGCGGCCGTCGCGCGAGGGCTCGACTTCCTCGCCATCACCGATCACAACACGACGAGCCACCATCCGGAGATGCGGCGGTTGCAAGCGTATTTTGCTCCGCTTCTCCTGATTCCGGGGCGCGAGCTGACGACCTATCGGGGACACGCGAACGTCTACGGCACGAGCGCGTTCATTGACTTCCGCCTCGGATGGCAGGGGCGGACCATCGCCGACATCCTCGATGATGTGCGTCGCGCCGGAGGCGTGATCTCGATCAATCACCCGACGCATCCGACGGGCGAACAGTGTATGGGATGCGGTTGGGAAGACGTCCACGCCACCGACTTCCGCAAAGTGGACATGATCGAGGTCATCAATGGCAATCGGGTGGAGGGGCCGTTGAGCGGCATTCCCTTCTGGGAGGCGCGCCTCAACGAGGGGCATCGCATCACGGGCATCGGCGGCAGCGACGATCATCGCGCGGGGAGCGGCGAGCATCCCGATCACGTCATGGGCATTCCGACGACCGTCGTCTATGCGACGGAATTGTCTGAACCCGCGATCCTCGCGGGATTAAAAGCCGGACACGTCTTCATCAAGACACGCGGTCCCGATGGACCGGACCTCTTCCTCTTCGCCGAAGACGCGCGCGGGCGCCGCTATATGATGGGAGCGGAAATCCCGATCGCTCGCGCGGGCGAGACCGTCACCCTTCGAATCGAGGTGAAGCGCGGCGCGGGGCACATCGTCGAGATCATCACCAATGGATCCGCCCCTCCGGAGGTCACTCGCCTCCGCGTGGACGCGCCCGATTTCGTGCGCGTGCTCTCGTGGCGCGCCGAACCCCGCACATGGGTGCGACTGAATCTTCGGGACGAGCGCGGAATCGCCGCGCTCACCAATCCGATCTACTTCGCCCTTCGGGAGTGACGGAAGTCGGCACGTGTCTCCGTCGCTCCTTGAACTGCTTTCGCAAGGAGGATGACGATGTGGAAGCGATGGGGATGTACGCTCGTCCTGTCCACGACCCTCGCATCTCCGGCACTGAGGTTCTCCCCCGCCCTCTTCGCTCAATCCATAGATCGAGAGGCGATCTTCAAACGCCTCGAAGCGGCGACGATCCTCCCCCTCTCGCCCTGGCGCTTCAAGGAGGGATACGTCCTCAGAGGCGAGGCCGTGGATCTGGACGATTCGACCTGGACGCTCTTCCCGGTGGGAGAGGAGTGGAGCACAGGGCCGGCGTGGTTTCGCTACCGCATAACGTTGCCTCAGACGATTGGGGGGTACGACATTCGCGGCGCGCGGCTCCGTCTGCGCCTTCGCATCGTGGGGGAGAACCCGGTCCACCTCACAGTCTTCTTCAACGGGGAGAAGCGTGCGGAGGGGCACGATCTGGATCCCGTCGTCCTGACCGAGAGCGCGCGTCCAGGAGATACGTTTGTGATCGCGGTGAAAGCGGATGTGCCTGGCGGGCGGACATGGATGCGCGCCGGACAGCTGGAAGTCGAAGCTCCCCCTTCGCGCCCCGATCCCCGAACGTTTCTGCAGGAATGCCAAGTGGCCGAGCAGCTGCTGAGCGCGCGTCGGGACGATCGCTCTCGATGGGAGTCGCATCTGGACGCCGCGCTTCGAAAGCTCGACCTCGCCGCTCTGGATCGAGGCGATCAGCTCGCCTTCGATCGCTCGCTGCGTGAGGCCCGCGAGGCCCTGACGCCCATTGCCCCCTTGCTCCGAGAGTTCGCGATCCGCGCCGTCGGGAACTCCCATATTGACCTGGCCTGGCTCTGGCCGTGGACGGAGACGGTCCAGATCGTGCGCGATACGTTCTCCACCGTCCTTCAGCTGATGCACGAATTCCCGGACTTCACCTTCACGCACGGAGCCGCTCAGACCTATGCGTGGATGGAGGAGAAGTATCCGAAGCTCTTCGAGCAGATCCGACAGCGCGTGCGCGAGGGGCGATGGGAGGTGGTCGGCGGCGTCTGGGTCGAATCGGACATGAACCTGCCGCATGGCGAATCGCTCGTCCGACAGTTCCTGCATGGAACGCGATATTTCAAGGAGAAATTCGGCGTGGACATTCGCGTCGGATGGAATCCGGATGCCTTCGGCTACAACTGGCAGCTGCCGCAGATCTTGAAGAAGTCGGGGATGGACTTCTTCGTCACGCAGAAGCTCTTCTGGAACGAAGTCACGCGCTTCCCCTATCGGCTCTTCTGGTGGGAAGCTCCCGACGGCAGCCGCGTCCTCACCTACTTCCCCAACCACTACGGGAACCCCATCGAGCCGGTGTCCATGGCCAGGGACCTGGCCCAGTACACGGCGGCGACGGGCCATCGCGAGTACATGCATCTTTATGGCGTGGGGGATCACGGCGGGGGGCCAACGCGCAGCATGTTGGAGACAGCCGCCCAATGGCGCTCCACCGACGCGCTCTATCCGCGACTCTTCTTCGGCACCGTGCATGAGTTCTTCGAGCGCGTGATGGCGGAGATCTCGCGCCTGAATCCACCGGTCTGGCGCGATGAGTTGTATCTGGAGACCCATCGCGGCACGTACACGAGTCAGGCCGCGACGAAACGGAATAATCGTCAAAGCGAGGTCCTGCTCCTCAACGCCGAGAAGTTCGCCTCGCTCGCACGGCTCTTCGGACGCCCCTATCCGCAGCATGATCTCGATGCGGCCTGGAAGAAAGTGCTCTTCAACCAATTCCACGACATCCTGCCGGGGAGCAGCATCGCCGCCGTCTATCGGGATGCGGATCGGGATTACGCGGACGTCCGACGCATCGGGCGCGAAGTCATGGATGAGGCCTTGAAGGAATTGGCCGATCGCATCAATACGAGAGGCCCCGGACTTCCCCTCATCGTCTTCAACCCCCTCTCCTGGGCGCGCACGGATGTGGTCGAAGCCACCCTCACATTTCCGGATCCCGTCTCGGACGTCGAGGTTCGCGATCCTCAAGGCCGACGCCTCATCGCCGAAGTGATCGCGCGGGATTCGGAGACGAACCGTGCGACGGTCCGCTTCATCGCTGAGGACGTCCCCCCGCTGGGATACAAGGTCTTCCGTGTCGTTCCCGTCGCTCGGCGATCGCCGGTGCCCTCCTCGCTCTCGGTCACCGGCTTGACGATGGAGAACGAATTCCTGCGAGTCACGGTGGATGCCCGATCGGGATGCCTCACGAGCCTCTACGATAAGATGGCGCGCCGAGAGGTGCTCGACGAATCCCGCTGCGGAAATCTCCTGCAAACATTTTACGACAAGCCCTCCGTCTATGACGCGTGGAATATTGATGCGAACTTCGAGGAGAAGATGTGGGAGCTGCGTCAGGCTGAGGAGGTGAAGGTGCTGGAGACCGGTCCCACGCGCGCCGTGATCCGCGTGGTGAAGCGGTTTCAGCGCTCGACGTTCATCCAGGATCTCATTCTCTATCCGAAGATTCCGCGGCTCGAGTGCCACATGGAGGTGGATTGGCGCGAGAAACATATCCTGCTGAAGGTCGCGTTCCCCGTCGCCGTGCGAAGCCCGAAGGCGACGTTCGAGATCCCGTTTGGCGCGATCCCGCGTCCGACGACGCGCCGCACGCCCGAAGAGCAAGCGAAGTTTGAAGTCCCCGCGCTCTTTTGGGCCGATCTCTCCGACGGAACATATGGCGTCAGCCTCCTCAACGACAGCAAGTACGGATACGATGTGCGCGACAATGTCCTCCGCCTGACGCTCCTGCGCTCACCGGCCTATCCGGATCCGCACGCCGATGAAGGTCGGCATCGCTTCACGTACGCGATCTACCCCCATGCGGGCGATTGGGTCCAAGCGGGAACCGTACAGCGGGGATACGAATTGAACTACCCGCTCATCCCTTATCCCACGAACGGACACAGCGGCTCGCTCCCGCCGGCCCACTCCTTCCTTCGCGTGGAACCGAACACGGTGGTCCTCACGGCTTTGAAGAAGGCCGAGGATTCCGACGCGTGGATCCTCAGGTTCTACGAATTCGCTGGAAAACCGACGGACGTGAAGATCAGGCTCCCGAAACCTCCGCGAGCTGCTGCGGAGGTGAATCTCATCGAGCGGGAGATCGGCCCCGTCGTTGTGAACGGACAGGAAGTGGTCATCTCGACCAAGCCGTATGAGATCAAGACGGTGAGGATCGAGTTCTGATGGCTAGAGGTGGCTCGGACATGAGCGGCACGCGATGGATGCGATGGGCCTGCGCGTGGGTCATGAGTGTCGGAGGACTTCTCGGGTTCCACGTCCGCGCCTCTTCATGGGACGTTCCTGAGGAAATGCTCCTGGAGCGCACCTTTCGCGTAGACGCGGAGGCGGAAGTCGTAGCCGAGCTGCAGGCGAGATCGCCCGAGGCGAATTGGGGAGAGGCAGGACGCGAAGCCGCCGTGCTCACCGTCCTCCTGAACGAGCGCCATCACCAAGAGGTCGTCCTCTTCGCCGGAGCGGAATCCTTTCGGTATTCCCTCCACCTGGGCAGGGTGCGCCCGGGCGTTCATACGGTCCGCCTGATATGGAATCGTGCGCGATCTGCTCCGCACGCTCCCGCGCCGGTCATCGAGGACTTCACCCTTCATCCTGTGAGCCGGGCCGATCCCGAATTCCTTCCGCTCGCCCACTCGCCTATCCTTTATGCGCGCCCCAATACCGTCGGACGATTCAGCGACATCCCCCTCCTCATGTGGTACGAGGTGACGCGCGCGCCTGAGACGCTCACCATCCGCTACAGCGTCGTCTTCAGCAACGAGGATGGCGGGACGGAGACGAGCGCCCTCATGGCTCGGTGGGGGCGCGCGACCGACATCGAGTGGGTATACGCCGTGACGTTGACCCCGACGGGGCGCGTCCTGGATGCTCGATACCAGGGCCCGCGCCATCGCCCGCGCCGTTTTCGCGGACGCCGAGAGGGGGACCACCCCCTCCTCCTCGTAGTCTCCACCAACAACAACTTCTCAGATCGCGGGCGTTCGCCCATGCGTTTCGCCCTGCGCCCGATTCCTTTCGATACGAGCGCGGTCGCGCGCGAGGAGCTGATGGATCGGCATCCGTGGACCTACCGCATCATGGCTGAAGAATTGAAGCGGGAGGGCAAACTGGGGCCGACCGTGCGTATTGGCGAGCACATTCCCGATCCGCGTCGGTATGTGTACATTGAGGTCGTGGCCGATCAGCGCGACGCGGGCCTGAGTCTGGCCGTGAAGCTCGCTGGGGATCGGACATGGTACACCTCGGATCTCGGCCTCGCCTACTTCAAGCTCGAGCGGAGCGGATTCCTGCGCACGGCGATCCCCCTCCCGGAAGGCGTGACCGCATCGCGGATTGAGCGCCTGCTCCTTCGATGCGATGCCCTGGAGGCCTCCCGACCGCCGCGCGACGGGGAGCGCCTCATGCGAGCAGAGTGCTTCGTCCGAAGCATCCGCAAGGTCTTTCTCCTAGACTCGGAATTTCGCCCGGGTCCTTCTCTCCCGATTCGAATAGACCCCATTCGTCTTCGGATCGGAGATCTGGTGGAGATCTGGCCATGAGAGAAACAATGCGGGCTGTCGTCTTTCACGGTGACGGGGAATGGGGGGTAGAATCTCGCCCCTCCCCCGAGGTCCGAAACGAAGACGATGTGCTCTTAAAGGTAGAACGCGCGAGCATCTGCGGGACGGACCTGCACATCCTCTCCGTTCCCCCGGGACATCCAGCCACGCCGGGAACGATCCTTGGCCACGAATATGTCGCCACAGTGGTCGCGACCGGTCCCAGCGTGCGCCACCTCCATCCGGGAGACCGCGTGGTGATTGATCCCAACGTCACTTGTGGTTTCTGCGAATACTGTCGGCTGGGGTTCTCCAATATGTGCGAGAACATGACGACGCTGGGGATCTTTCGACACGGCGGGCTAGCCGAGTGGAACGTCGCTCCGGCTAAGGCCGTGCATAAGATCAGCCCGCAGGTTCCCCCGGATCGAGCGATGCTCGCCGAGCCGTTCTCCTGCGTGCTTCATTCCTTCGAGAGATCGGCCTTCGTCCCCGGCGAGAGCGTCACGATCTTGGGTGCGGGCCCAATCGGACTCATGTTTCTGATGCTTTACAAAGCCGCTGGAGCTTATCCGGTCTGCGTGGTCGAGCGTGCTGAATTTCGGCGCCGCATGGCCGAACGCCTGGGAGCCGACGCAGCCCTCAACCCCGATGTCCACGACATCGCACGGGAGGTCATGACACGCACGCGCCTGGGTGCCGACATCGTCGTGGACGCCGTGGGGACGCTCCTGCCGGAAGCCCTTCAACTGGTCCGACGCGGCGGGCGCGTGATCCTCTTCGGCATGGATCTGCGTGCTGAGCGAGAGCTGAACCAATACTGGATCACCCGACACGAGATCTCCGTCCTGGGGTCGTACATCCAGCGCACGGCTTTTCCCAAAGTCGTGCGTATGCTGGAGGCGGGATTCCCTCCACTGGAACAACTGGTGACCCATCGCGTGGATTTGGAGGCCATCGGAGAGGGATTCCGGCTCCTGCGCGCCGGTGAGGCGATTAAAGTCGCCGTGATCCCCTGAGGTCCTCTGCGGGGAAGGAAGCCCTCCTTCCTTGACGGAAGTCGCCGAGCGCTCGGATAATTGGAGCGAATATGTCTTTCGCGAGCGCGGATTTTCAGGATCTCTTGCGACTCCTGGAGCAACATCCGGAGTGGCGTGAGGAGCTCCGGCGGGTGTTGCTGACGGAGGAACTTTTGTCCTTGCCTCAAATCGTTCGAGACCTCAGCAAGGTGATCGAGGCCCTGGTCGGAGCGCAAGGTCGGGTGGAAGAGCGCATGACCCGGCTGGAAGAAGCCGTCGCGGCCCTGGCCGAGGCACAACGACGGGCCGAGGAGCAGGAACCCAACGCCGACAGGCTCTATGCGTAAAGAGCGATGGAAAGATGCTCCAGTGCTCATGGTGCCCACCCGGGGGCTGGACGCTCCTTTCCGCTACCCGGTGCAGTACGTCATTCGGCCGCAGTCACGCGAGTTCCCTGACTA
>LJSS01000137.1_pt1 | contig 12895 bp, 10 predicted proteins | sample 890271 | NCBI WGS metagenome assembly LJSS01 (sample SAMN03797534, study PRJNA294671) | hot springs metagenome | isolation source: water from Lobios Hot Spring | place: Spain: Lobios, Galicia | collected 2011-02-08
AGGCCTCCACCACCGCCCACTCGCCCTTGCCGAGGCGCAGGTTGCCCATCCATGGTTCGCCTTCGGGCACGTCGGCTCCAATGACCACAATGGGGTCGTATCCGGCGGCTTCCAAGATGCGAGCCAACATGGCAGTGGTTGTGGATTTCCCATGGGTGCCTGCTACCGCGATTACCTTGTATCCTCGTAAGAGCCAGCCGAGCAGTTGGGAACGTCGCCAGATGGGAAGGCTCAGCCGGTTCGCCGCCAGCACCTCCGGGTTGTCAGGGTAGATTGCGTCCGACACGACCAACCAATCGGGTTCGCCCATCTGATTAGGGTCGTGAGGCGCATAGGCGTGGATGCCCAGTTCGCGTAGGGCCTGAAGGGTGGGCGATTCACGAAGGTCGGAACCGCTCACTGAAATGCCAAGGTGGTGCAGCCATCGCGCCAGCGCAGACATGCCTGCACCTCCGATGCCCACCAGGTGGAAGTGCATCTGTTCGTTCGGCTCTCGACCCGTCGTAAGTTTGATGCCGGTTGGGGTATACATTCCCACACCTCCCTGTGGCTCATGCACCTGGCAGGGCCAGAGCCTCTATGAGGCTCACGATCCGCTCGGTCGCATCGGGGATAACCCATTCACGGGCTCGTTGACCCATCATGCGCCGTTGGTCAGGGCAATCACGCAAGGCGAGCAAGTGATGGCTCAACACCTGCGGGGATAGGTGCTGCTGCTCAACCATTACGCACGCCCCACGCTCCACCAGTGCCAGGCAATTATACCGTTGGTGACCACCTGCAGAGTGGGGATAGGGTACCAGGATCATGGGCAGGGCGTTGACCGCGAACTCAGTGAGGCTACTGGCGCCCGCGCGCGCAAGGACCACATCGCATGCTCGGTAAGCCAGGCCCATCTCACGCGCCGTCAGGAAAGGCACGGGACGATAGTTGCCGTTCAAGCCGAGGCGGTTCGCTGTATCCCGCACCAATTCGTAGTGGTTTACGCCCGTAATGTGAAGCCACTGGAGCTCACCCGAAGGAAGGTGTTGCACGGTATTGAGCACGCTTTCGTTGAGTGCCTGCGCGCCCTGGCTACCTCCTACCACCAACACGGTGAAACGGTCAGTTTTCAAACCGAGATGCGCACGCGCTTGATTGACAGCAACCTCCGGCAGCACCACCTCCTTACGGATGGGCAGGCCTGTGCGCACCCAGCGGGTGCCCCGAGGGAGGTAGCGTGCACACTCTTCAAAGTTCAAGCAGACGGTTTGGGCTCGGCGTGCCAGCCAAAGGTTCGCCTTGCCTGGGTAGGCATCCGGCTCCAACAGCACGAGGGGCACGCGCAACCTCTGAGCGGCCATTGCAATCGGCACGGATGGGTAGCCTCCCGTTGTGAACAGCAGCTCGGGCTTGAACGCACGAAGCACTTGATACGCTTCGCGCTGTACTCGCCACAGAGTGAACGGGACCGACCAGAGGGTGCGCCGCGTGGAACGCAGGCCGCTCATTTCAAAAAGGTGGAAAGGTAGCGGTTTTTGCTCACTCTGCTCACGGGATGCCGACCCCTCCACCCCACGCCCGGTTTCTGGCATGGGAGAAGCATCCTTTCGCAGAATCTGAGCTTCTAACCCATGCTGCGTGCCAAGGTAAAGCAACTGATGCCCACGCTGTTGGAGCGCTTCCGCCACGCTCAGCGCAGGAAACAGGTGTCCACCCGTCACGCCACCAGCTATTGCTATTTTCATCAGTGTTCCCTCGCCGCCGCCTGGGCGATACCCAACCCTGCCATCAAGCTTAGGAGTGCCGAGCCTCCTGCGCTAACAAACGGCAGAGGTAGCCCCACCGTCGGAAGCAGTCCAATGGCCATCCCGATGTTGATAAGTGCGCTTAGCCCTATCCAGAGCGCTAAACCCAAGACCACGAGCCGCCCAAACCGCGTACGCACCTGGCACGCTAACCGGAAGCAGTGATAGACTACCAGCCCCATCAGGACGATCACTGCCATTGAACCCACGAAGCCGGTCTCTTCAGCGATCGTAGCAAAGATGTAGTCGTTCTCAGCGGCGGGCAGATAACGCTTCTCGCGTCCCTCGCCAATGCCCAGTCGTGCAAATCCGCCGCTGCCGACCGCCAGCTGGGCGCGCACCATCTGATAACCCACGTCCTGTTGGTGAGCCCAGGGGTCCATCAACGCGATGATTCGCTGAAGGCGATAGGCGTTTCGTTGCTGCTCCCAAGGTTCGCCTTCGATGACGCCTCTGATTACAGGCAGGAACAGCACCAGCGCTACTAACGCTGCGCCTGCGCCCAAGAGAAGCAGGAGCTTACTCAGGCGCGCTCCTCCCAGGAACGCGATGCCCACCGCGATCATCGCAATAAGCAGCGCTGTGCCCAGATCGGGTTGGCGCTCTATTGCCGCCACAGCCAAAAGCCAAATGGCGGTCCCTGCCACTGCCCACGGGCTCCACACGGGCCGTTGAGTGCTGTAAACCCAGGCAAACCACAGGATCGTAATCAGTTTGAAAGCCTCTGATGGCTGAACGAGCACCGTTCCCAGAGCAGGCAATGGCAAGGCCAGCCAGCGCGTAGCGTGATTGATCGTCTTGCCTACACCAGGCACAAACAGCGCAAGTAGGCTCAAAGCGCCCAGCACCAGCCATACCCCTGCCGTTGCCTGCCAAAAACGTAGCGGGAAGCGCGCAATGAGGCTCATGAGGCAAAGCCCGAGCACCAGCCAGAGGCTCTGCATTAGCACAACACGAAACGCAGAGAGCGGCGGAGCAGCTATTAAGCTCGGCTTGAGAATATCGCCGATACACACACTCAGCTGGAAGACCAATCCGATGAAGCAGAGCAGTAAAGGCAACCAGAATAGGGCTGGATAAGCAAACAGGGCCCTGGAGTGAGCTATAGGGGATGCCGCAGCATAGCTCGTCCTATGAGCCGGTACCCACACTGCTGCATGAGCCGTGCCCATCCTGCGGGCCGACTTCGGTCGCTCACCAATAGCTTTTGCCTGTCTCATCGCTCTCCCTCACCAAGCTGCGCCACGAGCGCGCGAAACCGCTCTCCCCGATCCTGAAAACTTTGGAACTGGTCAAAGCTGGCGCACCCTGGTGCGAGCACGACCGTCATGCCTGGCTTGGCAATTTGATGGGCTTGGTGCACAGCCCGCTCCAAGGTCCCCGAGTATTGCCACGCAGAATAGCCCAGTGAATCCAGCGCCTGCCCAATTGCCGGTCCGTCTGTTCCGATCAACAACACAAAGTATGCATAACGCGCCAGCACCTGGGCCAACTGCAGGGCACTGGCATTTTTGTCCACGCCCCCAGCAATCACAATACATGGCTGAGGGCACACACTCAAAGAGCTTTCTAAGGCAGGAGCATTTGTGCACATTGAATTGTTGATGTAAAGCACACCTCCCACCACCGCCACCCGTTCCATGCGATGCGGCACACCTTGGAAAGTAGCCAACCCTCGCTCAATCTGGGCCGTTGTGGCCCCTAAGATAGAGGCGGTCAGTGCTGCAGCCAAGGCATTTTGGAGGCCGTGCAAACCAGGCAAAGCGGGCATGGCGACTTTCCGCAAATCAATTGGCCCGTCCTCGCATGTTATGACCGGGTTTTCGGAGTCGAAGAAGAGCCGCTGTGGCGCCCCTTGCGCAAGGTTGTCGCGCTCCTTTGCAATCAAGGCTAACAGCTTTGTAGTGCCCTCATCTCGACGGTTGAGAATCGCCCAGTCGTCCGCGGTCTGATTGCGGAACAGGTTCGCCTTTGCCCGTGCATAAGCCTCCCAGCTGCCGTGATAGTCCAGGTGATCTTCCCCGATATTTGTCAATACAGCGATGTGGGGCCGGAATCGGTCAATATGCACCAGCTGGAAGGAGCTCACTTCAGCGACGAGATAGGCGGAGGGTGTGGCTTCCAGACTTGCCTGGACCAGCGTCTTGTCGCGCCCACTGCCGGCAATGTTGCCACACAGATGCGCCTCCAAGCCCATCTCTACAAGCAAGTGATGAATCAGTGCGGTGGTGGTGGTTTTGCCGTTGGTGCCCGTGATGGCGATGATTGGAGCGCGGGCAATTTGGTAGGCTAACTCTATTTCGCTCCAAACAGGAAGGCCGAGCCGCGAGGCCCACTCAAAAACCGGATGCTCCAAGCGCACACCAGGGCTCACCACAACCCGTGTCCAGCGGGCGCCTCGGGTAGGCGTGTCATGAGGCATATCGCACGTTAGGTGCACCGGGATTTGGAGCGCCTGGAGGTCCTGAAGCTCCAGGTGGGTGGCGCGGTCAAACAGTTCCACCCATGCTCCAAGTTGGTGAAGCGCCCGCGCCACGTCGCGCCCGCTGCGCCCCGCCCCGATCACAGCCACACGTTCAGCCTGCCAGTTCACCGCCCACCTCCCTGCCATAGGATTGCCAGCATCGCACAAAGCGCGCCCGCGATCCAGAACCGCACAACGATTTCGGGCTCCTTCCAGCCCAACAGTTCGTAATGGTGATGGATGGGGGTCGCCTTGAAGATGCGCCGCTTGAGTGTCTTGACCGCCGAAAGTTGGACGATGACTGTCAGCACCTCCGCTGCGAACACCGCTCCTAAGAGGCTCAGAGTGAGCGCCGAGCTGACCGAGGGCGCCAGCGCCAACTCGCGCCAGGTGAGCAGTCCAAACGTTGAGCCCAGCGCCATGGAACCGGTATCACCCATGAACACCTTGGCAGGGTATGCGTTCCACCAAAGGTATCCCAGGCAGGCGCCCGCCCACAGTAAAGCGGTGTCAGCCGTGAAAGTGTCGCGCGCTATTAGGCTCAGCGCGCCGAACGCTATCACCGACAAGCCCGCTGCCAAGCCGTCCAGTCCGTCGGTCAAGTTAAGTGCGTTCACCCAGCCAACCAACCATAGAACCCCCACGAGCCACATCCCCGGGCTCAGGGTGGTCTGCACTGCGCCGGGAGCCTGCAGCAGGGGCGGTGCCTGGCTTGCAGCCCATAGGGCACCGACACCCGCCAGCAGCTGAAGCAGTAGCTTGGTCTTCCACTCCAGCCCGCGTTGCCCCGTTAGGCGCTGGACCAGATGGTCATCAACGAAGCCGATGAGCGCAAACAGCACGGCCCCGGCGAACAAGCTCAGCATGCTCGTGGTCTGGAAACGTTTCTCCGGCTGGGCACTGACCACAGCGATCGCAGCAAGCACACCTATCAAGATGAGGAAGCCTCCCATGGTAGGTGTGCCCTCTTTAGTACGGTGGGTCTCGGGAGCGTAAGCATAGATGGCCTGGCGGACATTCAAACGTGCCAGCCCACAGATCACAGGCTTGCCCAAAAGCAGAGCCGTCAGCATCGCCACAAGCACCTCAATGGCCATCCGATCTCCCTTGGAGTTCGTGCAACCGATTGCGAACGCGCGTGCCTAAACACACAGCTTCAGAATCTGTTCTAACCCCACAGCACGCGAGCCCTTGAGCAGCACCCAATCGCCTTGCTGAACGTGGTTCAAAAGCCACTCTCCTGCGTGGGCCGGTGTCTCGAAGTGGAGCAGGCGCTGAGCGGGGAATCCGCCCTCCTTGGCGGCAGCCGCCGTCCATAGCACTTCGGTGCCTACCAGCAACACATAGTCCAGCGGGAGGGTTGCCAACCACCGTCCCAGTTGCCAGTGGAGCCTCATGCTGAAGTTGCCCAGCTCCTTCATATCGCCCAGCACTGCAATCCTTCGGCGTGCCGGCACCTGACGCACCAGCACTTCCAGCGCCGCGCGCATCGAATCGGGACTGGCGTTGTAGGCGTCGTTGAGGAGGGTCCAGCCTCCACGCTGCGGTTGGATCGCCATCCGCATCTCAGGCAGTTGGACCTGTTCAAGCGCGCGTGCTGCGCGAGCTGGATCGCTTCCCATCACCACCGCCAGCAGGAGGGCGCAGGTAGCGTTCATCAGCATATGCTCGCCCAGGTAGGGCAAACGCACCGATACGCGTTGGGAAGCCTTGCCAGGCTCCAGTTGCAGCTGGACCACACCCTCGGTAGCGTTGGGCTCCAAGCGGGTCGCCACCAGCTGGGCATGCGAGTCGGGGTGCTTGCCAAAGCTATAGATGTGCCGACAACGACAACGGGAACGCAGGAACTCGTAATACGGGTCGTCGCGAGGGAGGATAGCAATGCCGTCTTCCGGAAGTGCATGCACCAGCTCGGACTTTGCTTGCGCGATGCCGTCGCGACTGCCTACCATTTCTACGTGCGCCCAGCCGATTTGGGTGATCACCCCAACTTGGGGCTCCGCAATCTCAGCTAAATACGCGATCTGCCCCAGCCCCCGCATGGCCATCTCCTGGACCAACAGCTCGTGCTGAGGTTCTAAGCTGAGCAGGGTTAGCGGCACACCGATCTCGGTGTTGTAGTTTCCCGCGCTGCGTGCGATGCGGCCAGGGAATTGGCTCTCCAGGGCGGTCGCTATCATTTCCTTGGTTGAGGTTTTCCCTGTGGAGCCTGTGACTCCGATGACGCAGGTGCCCATCTTCCGCCGATAGGAGCGTGCAAGCTCGCCCAAGGCTCGCACCGTGGAAGTGACTTTCAGCAGAGGCATGCCCTCTGCACCGATTGGTACGTACTCCACAAGCGCCAACACGGCCCCTCGCTCAAATACCTCCTGAAGGTACTGGTGGCCATCGGTGCGCTCACCCCGCAGGGCGACGAACAGGTCGCCTGGGCGAACCTGGCGGCTGTCCGTGCAGACTCCACTCACCGGGGGAAGCCCTTCTATCAGGGTGATCCCAACAGGTTTTGCTGAGGTTGCTTCCAGGATCTCCGCTACGCTTATAGGCCTCATAACTCCTTCACTCCCATCACCTGCAACACCACTTGGCGGTCGCTGAATGGGTAGCGCGTGGTGCCAATAATCTGGTACTCCTCGTGCCCTTTGCCTGCCAGCAACACGATTTCACCGGGTTGAGCATCGGCGAGGGTCATCTCTATCGCGCGCTGGCGATCGGGCTCCACCACCACACGCGCGCGCTCGCTTTCGGGAATGCCAGCCAGAATCTGGTGGAGTATCTGCATGGGGTCTTCAGTTCGTGGGTTATCGGAGGTTAGCACCACGCGGTCGGCGAGCTGAGCCGCGATAGCCCCCATCTTCGGACGCTTGAGGGGATCGCGGTCGCCTCCACAACCGAAAAGTACTGTGAGCCGGGAAGGATTGAGCTGGCGCGCAGTACGAAGCACGCGCTCCAAGGCATCAGGTGTGTGAGCAAAGTCTACATAGACCTCAAAGGGCGCCTTGATCGGCACGCGCTCAAAACGTCCCGGCACGCGGCTAAGGCAAGCTATCCCTTGCTGGATAGCGGGCACCGGTATCCCTAAGCTGAGCGCGCAAGCCACCGCACCCAAGGCATTATGCAAATTGTAGGGGGCGCGCAGGCTTGTGAAGATTTCAAAGTCGTCCGAGCCGCTCAGCACCCGAAAGCGGATACCCTCGGCTCGATAATCCACCTCCAGCGCGCGAACTCGAGCGTGCTCCTGGGTACCAAAGGTCCAAAGCTCACCCCGTGCGCGCTCAGCGAACCAAGGGCCCCACTCTGCATCTATATTGATCACGGAGCGAGCGGGCTCAGGCCCCCCCAGCGCCAAGTCGGTAAACAGGCGTAGCTTGGCCTGGGCATATGCCTCCATTGTGCCATGGTAATCTAAATGGTCTTGGGTGAGGTTTGTGAAGACCCCCGCTGTAAAATGGATACCGTCGGCACGCTTCTGGTCCAGCGCATGGGAAGAAACCTCCATCACCGCGAACTTCACTCCCCTACCTTGCGCCTCGCTCAGTAGAGCTTGGATCTGGAAAACTTCGGGGGTGGTGAAGTCCATGGCGCCGCCCAGTGATATCCGCTCACCATCGGGTGTTGCCAGGTATGCTCCCAAGGTACCCATAAGCAAACACGGCTCCCCCGCAGCCAGAAACACCTGTTGGAGGTAGTGAGTAGTCGTGGTCTTGCCGTTTGTGCCTGTGACGCCTACCACCGTCATTGTGCGTGAGGGGTCGCCGTAAAAGCGTTGGGCTATCTGCCAAAGCGCCTCGCGCGTATCGTCCACCACTGCCCAGGCGGGTGCGTTGGGAGGAAGCGCATGGGCATCGCTTACCAAGAGGGCAGCAGCGCCCCGCGCCAGCGCTTCGTTCAGGAAGCGATGTCCATCGGTCTGGCGCCCTACCAGCGCCACAAACAGGTCACCCGGTCGCACTTGCCGAGAATCCACTTGGATGCCGGTGATCTCGGCATCTCCATGCTGTCGGGTTCCGATTCGTCCTTCCAGGAGTTCGCTCAATCGCATCGTGCTATCCCGTTCGGAGCGGGTGGAACCATCGTTGGGGGCCTCGTGGCAGTTCGCTGGCGTCGATTCGGTTTGGTGCCACTTTCCAATACCACATCAGAAACTGGGCGATTTGGCGGAAGGCCGGCGCTGCGACCACGCCACCATAGTAGCCGTTCACCGGCTCATCAGCGAGCACCATAATCACTGCGCGGGGGCGGTCAGCCGGAACGATTCCGACGAAGGAAGCGATGTAGCGCCCTCTGACGTAGCCTCCTTGAGGCTCTGCTTTCTGGGCGGTGCCCGTCTTTCCTGCAACCCAATAGCCCGGTAGGCGTGCCAGCTTGCCCGTGCCCTCCTCCACCGCGCGTACCAGGGCTCTGAGCACCGCTCGGCAGGTCTCGGGTGAAAGCACTGGCTCGGGAGGCGCAACAGCTACGGGTGCCGGCTCTATCACCAGGCGCGGTGAGCGATAGATCCCTTCGTTCGCCAGCACGGCGTATCCTGCGGTCAGGGCGAGGGGGGTAAGCATCAAGCCCTGCCCGAACGACCAGTTCGCGGTACGGATATCACGCCCGTAGCGCAGAGTGCGGGGATTGGGCGCATATCCTGCCTCGACGCCTGGCAATGGAATGTCCAAGCTCCCCACCAGGTGGAACCGCTCAAAAGCGTTATACAAGCTTTCAGCTCCCAGCCTCAGCCCGATGAGGGCGGCAGCGACATTGCATGAGTTGAGTAGCACCTCCTCTACGGTTTGCGCGCCGTGGGCTCTGCGGCCACCGCCGCGGGCGGAGCAGCCGATTCTCCTGCGTCCGATTGCGATACTCCCCGGGCAGTGGAACCGCTCATGAGCTCGGACGCGCTTCTGCTCCAGCGCCCAGGCTACCACCAGCGGCTTGAGGGTGGACCCCGGCTCGTGGAGCAGGCTCACCGCACGATTGTGCATCGGTTCCCAGGAGCGCTCAAGCCCTCTGCGGGTCGCCAGATCGGTAGTGGGGCGGTTGGCAATCGCCAGCAGCTCGCCTGTGCGAGGGTCCATCACGATGGCCAAAGCGCCCTTGGGTCGGTGCCGCTGACACAGCTCATCCAGGGCCAGCTCGGCAGCTTCTTGAATGGCGAGGTCGAGCGTGAGGCGCACCGCCTTCCCATCCCTGGGTAAAGCGCGCTGAATGATCGTTTCGGGGATCATCAGCCCACCCGGTGCCGCCTCACCCTCCACGATGCCGTTCTGACCTGCAAGCACCGCATTCATCCCGCTCTCGACCCCGCCTTGGGGAGCCAGCCAGAAGCCCTCGTCCCGACTACCCTGCAAAGTGGTCAGGCCTATCACCTGCGGAGCCAGATGACTGTTAGGATACTCCCGTGCCGGCACCTGCTCGGTGTCCAAAATCACGGGGCGCTCACGAAACGGGAGCGCGCGATACTCCCTCAGCAGAGGCTCTACCTGGGAGGGGGGAGCAGAACGCTTTACTATCAGATAGCGCGAGTTTCTGGCCTGTTTTGCCCGGATCTTGGCTGCCAGCTCTCTTGCATCTAAGCCAAGGAATTTAGCCAGCCAGTGCGCAACAGCCTCTGGCTCTTTGACGCTCATTGGGTCAATCACCACGTGGTAGTTTATCGTCGAGCGCGCCAGGAGCTTGTGATGGCGGTCATAAATGGCTCCTCGCATCGCCAGCAGGGGGCGAGTTCGCAGTCGGCGTCGCTCGGCAATTTGGCGCAGTTCGTTCGCCTGCACGATCTGAAGCTGTGCCAAACGCGCGCTGAGAAGCATCCCGCCAGCCAGCATCATGCCTCCTGCCACGCGCATACGTGCCAGCTCCTGGCGGCTCAGCCTCGTAGTCCGCAGAGCGTTCTGGGAGCGGTCCATGGCGTTATTATCGTTCGCTCAACTGGGCAGTCACGGTCGTTCGGGTCGGTTCTGACGTGGGTAAGCTCACTGCTACCGAGGTTTGCGCTGAATCGACGCGCACCATGCCCTGTGACTCGGCCCACCGCCGCAGCTCTGACTCGCCTGCGCTCAGCTTCAATCGGGCTTGGAGTTGCTCGTTTTGGATACGCAGCTGGGTAATCTCCTTCTCCAGTCGTTCACGTCGGGCGCTTTCCAGGTTCAACAGTGCGATGCCAAGCACGTGAAGGCCTACCATCGCCCCCAAGAGCATACCGGGTAGCAAGGCGCCTCGTACACGAGCTCGGACGCGACAGGGACGCGTTGCCGGCCGCTTGTCGGCCACTGCCTGCATTTTGCTTGTGCGCTTCGCCTGCTGCTCTTTCATGAGTCTCCTCCCTATTAGCCTGCACGCCGGAGCCCACGCAGTTTTGCGCTGCGGGCACGAGGGTTCTCCGCTATCTCCGCTTCGGAAGGCTCCAACGGCTTTGGGGTCAGTATCCGATAGGTTGGTCGCCTCACTTCCACGCCCCGCCCGTTGACCGCCCCCACTAAGTCCGCCACAGGCGTTGTCAAGGAACGAAAGGCGCGTTTCACTGCACGATCTTCCAAAGAGTGGTAGGCCAGCACCGCCATCCGCCCTCCCACTCGCAACCGCTGGGCGATCGCCACGAAGGCCGGCTCCAGATCATCCAGCTCGCGGTTGACCGCGATTCGAATGGCCTGGAAGGTACGCGTGGCTGGGTGGATGCGTCGGTCCTGAAACTTGCGGGGAATGGCCTCAACCACCGCGGCGACAAGGTCGCCCGTGGTGTTCATTTGGCCCCGGTCTCGGCGTCGGATAATCGCCTTCGCTATCGGGCCCGCCCATCGCTCACCTCCATACTCCCGTAGGATCTGCACCAGCTCGTTCAGCTTGATTTTCTGGAGCAAGTGGAAGGCGGTGGTGGGCTGTTCCCTGTCAAGGCGCATGTCTAACGGTGCATCGTAGCGGAACGCCAGCCCACGCTCGGGGTCATCAAGCTGGTCCGAGCAGACTCCCATATCAATCAACACAGCGTCCACTTCGGGATAGCCCAGCTCATCCAGCACCTCGGGTAGGTCCCGATAATCGGCATGGACGAAATGCTGAGTGATGGGCACGGCGCGGAGACGTTCTCGAGCGCGTTCCAGCATCAAGTTATCGCGGTCCAGGGCAATCAGCACTCCCTGCGGTGCCACCCGCTGCGCCATGGCCAGCGCATGCCCTCCGGCGCCGACCGTGCCATCCACCACCACCTCGCCAGGCTGGAGGTTCAACAGGTTCATGACCTCGCTGAGCATGACGGGCATGTGCATCCTATATTCCCATCTCCTTGGCAATGTCCATCAACTGCTCGCCATTCTCCAGTTCCGCCTTCATCATCGCGTCGTAGCGCTTCTTGTCCCAAATCTCTACCCAGTTGGTACAGCCTGCCACAACCACCTCTGAGTTCGGCTCGATCCCTGCCCATTCGCGCAGCTCTTGCGGAATGGCCACCCGCCCCTGGCTGTCGGGCGCCACTTCGCTCGCAGCGCCATAGAGGAACCTTTGCAGACGCACTTTCCCCTTATCAAACATCACATCCATGCCAAACTTGTCGCCTAACCGTTGCCACTGCTCGAGGGTGAACACAAACACACAGCCTTCAAAGCCGCGAGTCATGATAAACCGCTCGCCTAATAGTAGGCGGAAGCGCTGGGGGATCACGATGCGCCCCTTGTCATCTACCGAGTTCCAGCTCCCGCCCTGAAACTTTGGCATAGCGTTTTACCACCTAATCTCCACCAGCCTTCCACTGGCTACCACATATATTATAGCCTACGATGCCAATTTTGTCAAGGGGTTAGGCGCCTAAATGCCCAAAATCTGGGTACTTTTGGCCCAAATTAGCCGAATATGTAGGGGGTAACGTACCCAAGAACCCACCCTCGGGGGCGCAAAGGTGGGGATGAGTGGAACCGCGCCAAAAGATGCAGGAATTCCACCTATTACCACGAACCAAGCTCGCGGGTGTTGGCACCCACAACGGAGGTCAATGAATATGGCACGACCAGTCACACTTTTTACGGGCCAGTGGGCAGACCTGCCTTTGGAAACGGTGGCACAAAAGGCCCAAGAGTTCGGTTATGACGGCCTGGAGCTCGCCTGCTGGGGCGACCACTTTGACGTAGAACGTGCTCTCACCGACGAGCGCTATTGCGAATCGCGCTGGGAGATATTAGGGCGCTATGGACTCAAATGTTTCGCTATTAGCAACCACCTGGTAGGCCAGGCGGTGTGCGACCCGATCGACGAGCGGCACAAAAGTATCTTGCCTGCACGCGTTTGGGGTGACGGTACCCCTGAGGGCGTGCGTCAACGTGCCGCTGAGGAGATGAAGAACACAGCTCGTGCGGCGCGCAAGTTGTTCAACTGCGCTCCAGACGAGGTCAAAGCCCAGCTCACGCGCGTGGTGGTCAACGGCTTCACAGGAAGCAGTATCTGGCAATACCTCTACTCTTTCCCACCGAACCCACCCGACCTGGTGGAGCGTGGCTTCCAAGACTTCGCGACGCGCTGGAAGCCCATCTTAGACGTCTTCCAGCAGGAGAATGTCTACTTTGCCTTGGAGGTTCATCCCACCGAAATCGCTTTCGACATCGTGACCGCCGAGCGCGCGATTGAAGCGGTGGGTGGTCATCCTCATTTCGGCTTCAACTACGACCCCAGCCACCTGTGG
>LJSS01000140.1_pt1 | contig 12892 bp, 12 predicted proteins | sample 890271 | NCBI WGS metagenome assembly LJSS01 (sample SAMN03797534, study PRJNA294671) | hot springs metagenome | isolation source: water from Lobios Hot Spring | place: Spain: Lobios, Galicia | collected 2011-02-08
ACATGGCACTATGGCATCTCCAGCACCGACACGAAGTGGAAGCGCTCCCTATGCCCTCGAGCCTGTGAAGCGGCAGCACGTGTGGGCAACGCTCCTCCTTGTCCTGGCAATAGGCTATGCTGCCCTCACCCTCTGGACAGCACCGGCATGGACTGTGGACGACGCCTATATCCTCTTCCGCTACGCCCGCCATTGGGTCACTACGGGCATCCCTGTGTGGAATCCTGGCGAACCACCCGTTGAAGGCTACACCGGCACGCTGTACCTTGCTCTCCTGGCAGCCGGTTACAGCATCGGGCTGCCACTGGAAGGGCTCGCAAAAGCCATCGGTATCGCCGCATACGGGCTCACGGGTCTGACTCTTTGGCTCTTGCTTCGGGATCTGCAGCTTGAGGCTCTGGTACGGGCGTGGGCGCTCGTGCTCTACTGCACAGCGGCTTTCCTCTTCACGCACGCACTCAGCGGACTGGAAACCACGCTCTTCTGCGCTCTCCTCATGGCGAGCGTGTGGTTGTGTACCCGAGGGGTGTCTATAGGGTGGACGTGGTATCGCCTTGCAGCTGCTTTCGCTGCTCTGGCGCTTTTGTCCCTGGTGCGCCCCGAAGGGATGCTGTTTGCTGCTGCACTGGTGGCAGCACTCTGTCTGCGCATTCCCAAGCGCCAGTATGGCTACCATCTCCGGCAGCTCCCGGCATGGATACAGCTGCGTCCACCACCTGGCTTTTGGCTCAGCCTGACAGCCCTGCTGGTAGTCTTAGCAGCGGTAACCGCTTGGCGATGGCACGTGTACGGGGAGCTCCTGCCTAACACGTATGTGGCGAAGCGAGCCGATGGATTCGGTTTGAGTGCAATCCTTTCGTTTCTGGAGTTCGGGCTGCAGTACTGGGCAATCCCCACTCTTATCGTGCTGCTTACGGGCATAGCAGAGTGGGAAGAATGGCAGCGTCTGCTACGACTGCATGGCCGTGCTCTCGCGCCGATTGCAGGAGCGCTCGCCATCGCTACACTCGTCATGCTGGTGGAATACTCGCGCTCAACGCTGCAGATGAACTACTCGCACCGCTTCTGGGCAATGCTCTACCCACTGGGGCTGGCTGCAGCAGCCGTGGGGAGCCACTATGCTCTCCGCGCGGTCGGAGCGACAGCAGCCGTACGCCCCCTGCGGTATCGCCGGTTACGGCACCTCGTATGCGCTCTGCTGCTCCTGCAGTGCGCTGTGCATGGAGGATTGTGGCGGTGGCAGGAACGGAAGTTCGTGCGGGACTACCAGCAACTGCTGCAGGAGGAGCACGCCGTTGCTGCCGAGCTCTTACTCCGCCTCTTGCCGCCGCAGGCCCTCATCATGGTCTACCCCGACGCTGGGCTCATTCCGTACCGTACAGGCTTTCCTACCTTGGACGGCGGACGCCTCAACGACCGTTTCCTGGCACGCCACCGTTGGAGCGGTACCCCGCGGGACAGCGTTATCCTCAACTACATCTTTGCCCGCCGGCCTGCTGCTTTTGTCTTCAAGAGTCGCCGGGACGACCGGCTACGGCTCAATCCCGAAGCGGAAGCCATTGTGGACGATCCCCGCTTTGCCCCATATGTCTTGGTAGCCACCCTCCGCACCCGAGCGAAGCGCTTCGCCGAGAGCTACTTCCTCTTGGTCTACGTGCACCGCGACTTCGCGCAGTCCACCGCCCAGCTCAGCCCAACACGGACTTGGGTAACCACTGCTGCACCAAACTCCAGAGGCGCTCTGCAACACCGGCAGGGTTGGGCTCCCCTGGAAGCCACTGGATGTGCTTGTATCGGCGGAACCATGTCAACTGACGCTTTGCGTACTGCCGCGTGCGTTGCTTCATGCACGCAAGGGCTTGTGCTGCCGTAAGCTTTCCGAGCAGATACGCCACACACTCCTTATAGCCGTGCGTGTTCAGCCCCGGGCAATCAGGAGCGTAGCCCATAGCCAGCACGCGAGCGGTTTCTTCTACAATCCCATGCTGCCACATCCACTCCGCCCGCCGGTTGATGCGCTCGTAGAGTTGCGCTCGCTCCCAGTGAATACCCACCCAGAGAGCTACAAACGGGCGTTCTGCGGGTGGATAGAGCTGATGCGCCTGCGAGAGGGGAATGCCGGTAGCGTAGTAAAACTCCAGTGCCCGCAGGATGCGGCGGGGATTCCGGTCCGCATAGCGTGCTGCCAACACAGGGTCTACACGCTGGAGCTCCGTGTAGAGAGCCTCGCGCCCTTCGCGTTCCAAGCGGTGTTGTAGCTCTTGCCGAATATGGGCACGCATCGGCAGCGGCGGCTCCTGGAAGAGCCCATACGCAAGCGCATGGACGTAGAAACCAGAACCACCGACAACGCACGGCAGCCGCCCCCGCTCCCAAATGCGGAGAATCAGCCCCAGCGCGTCGTTGGCGAATTCACCCGCACTGTAGGTTTCGTCCGGATTGCGAATATCCACGCAGTGGTGGGGCACTCGCTGGCGTTCCTCCAGGGTTGGCTTCGCCGTACCGATGTCCAAGTAGCGGTAAATCTGGCGTGAGTCCGCCGAGATCACCTCCACTGGGAGCCGCTCGGCCAACTGCAGAATTGTCGCTGTCTTGCCGGATGCCGTTGCCCCTACGAGGAAGAGGACACGGGGCGTGTCTGCGTGTGCACCAGCTCCTGCCACCCCTCTTTCCCCACCAACGGGACAAAGCGAAACTCGCCGAACTCTTCGTAGTCGTAGTCGGTTTCTGAGCGTCGCCGAACCCGCACCAGCACCTGTGCTTGGAGGTCCCCAACAGGGATGACCAAGCGTCCTCCGAGGGCAAGCTGTTCCAGCAGTGGCTTCGGAACGTGCGGGGCTCCGGCTGTAACGATAATGCCATCATAGGGAGCATGTTCCTGCCAGCCCACGCTCCCATCGCCGAAGCGCGTCTGCATCGGCAGCCCCAAGCGCGCGAAGAGTTGCCGAGCTCGTTGGTAGAGCTCCCATTGCCGCTCGACGGTGTAGACCCGCGCCCCCATCAGTGCCAGCAACGCTGCTTGGTAGCCACTACCAGTGCCAATCTCAAGCACCTTCTCTCCGGGTTGCACGTCCAACAACGAGGTCATGAAAGCAACCGTGTAGGGCTGCGAAATGGTTTGGTTGTACCCCAGAGGCAGAGCAACGTCATCGTAGGCACGGTGTATGAATGCCGGATGGACGAAGAGCTCCCGCGGCAGCCGCTCCATAGCCGACAGGACCCGTTCATCCCGAATGCCACGCCGGCGCAGATGCTCGACCAATGCATGGCGGAGCTCGGCGTATGGGTCTATGCGCTGTGCCGATGAGCTCATTGCAAAGCCGGTACGTGAAGAAGGTTCGCAGACGTCTCAGCAGCCCCCAGCAGTTCACGGAGGCGCTCCCGCAAGCGCGGAAGGCTAAGCTGGAGCTCCAATACCCCGTTGTGTGCTACTGCAATGTGCCCTGTCTCTTCGGAGACGACCACGACAACGGCATCAACTTGCTCGCTCAGCCCCAATGCCGCCCGGTGACGGGTTCCAATCGGTTGCCCCGCCGCATGGGTCGTCATGCTCAGCGGCAGAATACACCGCGCTGCCACGACCGTTTGTCCTTCAATGACAACAGCCCCATCGTGCAGAGGAGAGCGCGGGTTGAAAATAGCGAGGAGCAGCTCTTTGGAGACCACCGCTTGCAGTGGCACCCCTGTTTCAACAACCAGCTTTGTGCTCTGGGAGCCCGCAAACACAATCAGGGCGCCGATGTGTTTCTCTGCCATTTCCGCAACAGCTTCAACAACCTCTTCAAGGACTGGCAGCACCGGCGAGCGCACGAAGAACCGGAACAGACGCGCCCGTGTCAACTGCACCAACACACGCCGCAATTCTGGCTGAAAGAGTACAACGAACGCCAGTAGCCACATTCCAGAGACCGTCCGCACGATCCAGCCCAGCGCGGTCAACCCAACAGCCTCAACCAGGGCCCCGATGAGGAGCAGCACGACAAACCCCAGCAGGACTTGGAATGCCATCGTTTGGGCAAAGACGCGGTAGAGCCCATAAAACAGGAGTGCCACCAGCACGATGTCTACCACATCCGCAACCGTAAAGCGGAAGAAGCCGATGTGGAAGAGCTCACCCATGGTAGCTATCCCCGGGAGGCTGCCCGGTCTCTGAGTTACGCTGCTGGCGCCGCTCGTAGGCTTCGATGATATCAGCAACCAGACGGTGGCGCACGACGTCCCGACGGTCGAAGTACACGAACGCAATACCCGGAACGCCCTGCAGGACAGACTGCACATCAACTAAGCCGGAGACGGAGGGGTCCTCAAGGTCAATTTGCGTGATATCGCCTGTGACAATGGCTTTCGCATTACGCCCCAGGCGGGTCAGGAACATCTTCATCTGCCCGATAGTGGTGTTCTGCGCCTCATCCAGAATGAGGAAGGCGTCGTTGAGGGTACGACCACGCATGTACGCCAGCGGAATGACCTCAATGATGCGGCGGTCCGTCATACTACGGAACTTGTCCACCCCGAGCATCTCCAGCAGCGCATCGGTCAAGGGACGCAAGTATGGGTCAACCTTCTCCTGCAAGTCCCCAGGCAAGAAGCCCAGTGATTCCCCTGCTTCCACAGCCGGGCGCGACAGAATGAGGCGTGAGACCTCGTTGCGGCGCAGCGCCGCTAACGCCATGGCAACGGCTAAGTACGTCTTACCGGTTCCCGCCGGCCCAATGGCAAAGACAATGTCGTGCGTCTGCACCTTATGCCAGTACTCCAGTTGTCGCGGTGTGCGCGCTCGTATTGGACCCTGCCGTCCAATGAAGATGACATCATCGGCAACAGCGGGGTCACGCGCTGCTGGAACGTTTTCCACCGCAACGAGATCGACCGCCATTGCCACATCTTCCGGGAGCAGCCGTCCATTTCGGCGGAGCAGATAGAGCAGTTCCTGGAAGAGCGCCTCTAAGGCTTGCACCTCGCTGGGCTCCCCGCGTAAGATCACGGTGTTACCCCGCACGATCACCGAGCCTCCAAGACGCCGCTCGATGAGTTGCAGATAGCTATCGTTTGCCCCCAGAAGTGCCAGTGGGTCGACGTCCACCAGCGGGATCCGCCGCTCCAGAAGTTCAGCCTGTGCCATAGACGATGGGGTTCGCCGCGCCATCCACCAGCTATTTCACAGTGCTAAGAACGAACAAGCAGGCGGGAAAGTGAAAAAACAGGGCGGTATCTCCCGGCTACCGCCGGCAGAGACACCGCCCTCACGCGCGTCCCGACCACGTTAGTCTCCGCGCTTCGGCTGTGCTTCACCTGTTGGGGTCTGCTGCTGTGCTCCACTGGCTGCAGCTTCAGCTTGGCGCTGCTGTTCAAGGCGCTTCTTCCGGTAGTACGCCCGCTCTGCCTTGAGCTCCTCCGGTGTCTTAGGCCCAGGAGGCGGGACACGCAAGACCTGTCCCGGATAGATGATATCGGGATTGCGAATCTGGTCCGTGTTCGCCTGCCAGATCTTGACCCACTGGAAGGGGTCGCCGTAAATGGTCGGCTTAGCGGAGATGTTCCACAAGCAGTCGCGATCCCGCGCCCATGTGCCGACAGTATAGGTCTTGATTTTCGGCTCGCGATACAGCCCGCGAATCTCCCGCGCCAGTTCGATGATGCGATTGTAAAACTCTGGCAACAGTGCTATCTTCTCAGCTCGTAAGGCATTCAGCTCTGCCTCTAACGCTGCAATCTCATCCCGCCGCTCCGCGAGGGCATCGTCGGACATGCCACGGTACTGGCGCACCCGTCCTTCCAGAACGCCCAAGCGCTGCCGGAATTGCTCTACATCAGCTGCTGTAGCGCCCAGCAGAGCGTAGATCTCCTCGTTACACTGCCGAATGCTTCCAATGAGCTGGTTCAACTGTGCCTCCAGACGCTGGACTTCCGCTGTAGCAGCTTGGTATTCTGCCTGGAGACGCCCAACCTTTGCTTCCCACTCCCGAATACGCTGCTCTGCTTCCGCCTTTGTCAATTGCTCATCCGGCTTGTTAGGGTCAACTTGCTGCGCTACCGCAAGAGCTGTCGCGATAGCGAACACCCAGAACGTACGCTGGACCATTGTGTTCTCCCCCGCTTACCTGTGAGACTTCACCGTGGCTTCTTGTCTGTGCGAACTTCCACTCCCGGTTGCTGCGGAGATGGCGGAGTGTAGTCAGGCCACGCATTCGGCCACGTCGCCAGCTTGTCTTGCACGAAGCGCTTCTTGTCCTGGCACTGATTGAGCTCTGACTGACGGCTGGAAATCTCCCGCTGGAGCCGCCCCTTCTCCGACTCCTTCTGCTGAATATCCACGGTCAACTGCCGCTCCCGTGCCCGCAGCTCCCGCAAGCGCTGGAGCTGTTCTTCGGTGATCTTCGGGGTACACCCCACCAGTGTCAGCCACCCGCAGACCACAACACTGATGGCCACTGGCATCATTGCCCGCATTGTCACAACGCCCTCCGGCTGCTGTGGGACATGTACAAAGGTACGCCACAAACTTAGGGCAAAGGCTCCACACGACAAGCAGTAGGGTGTTCCTGAACCCACCTCTGGGCTGCTTCATAGGTCTGCCAGCTATCCACATCTTGCCAGAAGTAATCACCCAACGGTGCTGCCCACATACGACCCACCTGCGCCAGCTCCCGTACCCCATCGGTCAGCGACGCATCTCCCCGGCTCTCCGCAACGTGGGCGATGGCGTCCATAAGCTCCAGCGTTGCCACGAAGATGCCCGTATCTACGGCATTGTAGGAGGTCAGTTGCTTGCCGATATCTACCACGCGCCCTTCATGGACGAGCACTTTTGTGGCGTCTTCCACATCCACGATGCGCTCCAGACGCGGGTCAACCACCAGCAGGGCACCTTGCTCAGGCGGGGAGAGAGTCCGCAGCGACGCCATCGCCGCCGGCTCAACGAAATGGTCCGCCATCAGCAAGAGAAACGGGCTCTCCACATAGGGGCGGGCAGCTAGGACAGAGAGCCCATTCTGCCGGATGAAGGCCGGGTCATAGACAACGCGCACCGTAAGCCTTCCGCGATAGCCTGCCCGCAGGGCATCCTGAATCTCTGCAGCACGGTATCCCACAACGACAACCGCTTCCCGACACCCTGCCTGTTCAGCACCGTACAGTGCCCAGAAGAGGAGCGGACATCCGCCGATAGGCACTAAGGGTTTGGGGACCGTAAACGCCGGGGCCAGCCGAGAACCCAGCCCTGCAGCAATAATGACGGCATGCCTCATCGGCTCTGCAGCTGGCTTTCCCCACTAACCGTCTGAGCAGCCGCCAAGTGTGCCAATGCGCGGAGCCCCTGTTGGAGCCGCTCGTACTGCACAAACACATCGTGCTCAATCGGTTCCCCGGCTCGAACGTGCGGACTCTTGAAGTAGAAGCTCAGCCATGACTGCGCGCCGTACCAGCCTGCTCGGTGAGCTGCGTCCAGAAAGAGAGCCAAATCCAGCACAATCGGGGCAGCCAAGATAGAGTCCCGGCATTGGAAGTTGACCTTGATGGACATCGGATAACCCATCCAGCCGATGATGTCAATCGTATCCCAGCTCTCCTTTGCATCCCCGCGCGGCGGGTAGTAGTGAATCCGCACCGTGTGGTAGAGCTGCCCGTAGAGCTCCGGATACCGATGTCCAGGCAGCAACTGCTCTAAAACACCTGTCTTCGTCACCTCCTTTGCTCGGAAGCTCCCTTCGTCTGCTAAGACCCAGCCGTCGCGGTTGCCAAGAATGTTGACGGAGAACCAGCCTTGTACCCCTAAGAGCCGGCGGCGCAGCGCTGGTGCGATAACGGTCTTCAGAAACGTCTGCCCAGTTTTGAAATCTTTCCCGGCGATTGGCACCTTTGCGAGCTCGGCCAGCTCCTCCAGTGCCGGAACATCGGCAGAAATGTTGGGCGCACCGTTGGCATACGGCACGCCCACCTTGAGCGCCGCATAAGCGTAGATCTGCGACGGCGTAATCGTTGGCTCGTTTGTCTCCAGCCCGCGTTCGAACGCCCGTAGAGACTGATGGCACGCGCCCGGGGGTGTGTAGACCTCCGTGGAAGCACACCACACCATGACTGCGCGCTGAGCACCCGTCTGCTCCATTGCCCTCTGAATATCCTCGCAGAGCGCCTCAGCGAGGTGGCGCTTCGTGGGCAATCGCTTGACATGAGGACCATCGAGCCGGCGGACGTACTGAGGGTCAAAGACTGCTGGCATTGGGCGGATACTGCGGAGAAAGTCCTCCAGTGGTGCTAGGTCTTGCTCAGCTAAGACTTGGGCTTGCCGCGCAGCCTCATAGGCATCGTCCGGGAAGATGTCCCACCCAGCAAAGACGAGGTCCTCCAGAGGTGCCAGCGGAATGGCTTCACGCACCGCCTGTGAACGCCCATCTTCACCTTCCAGCTCCCCGATTTGCGAGAGCGACCCAAAGGGATAAGCCAGCTTCCGCCGAATTGCTTCTACTCCAGCAATGAACGTCGTCGCAACGGCACCAAGCCCAGGCAGCAGTACCAGAAGTCGCCCAACATGCGGCAAGAACATCGTCCCCTCTGCCATTCAAACCTGACGGCCTTGTACCACTCATTGCAGGTTCAGTGACGCTCAAGCGTTGCCTGATCTTGCATGAGAGCCAACCACCGCTGATGGCGGCGGTAGGTCCACCCGCGCAGGAGCACCATTGCCACGTTCAACCCAACGAGTTCCCACCAGAGGAACGCCACCGGTGCGCCAGCACTGCAGGCTACGAACAGTGCCACCGTTCGGTAATTGGAGCTCAGCAGGGACCATCCGTGCACCACGGGGCGGAAGAGCCGCCGGTACTGCTCCCGTCCAGCAGCAGCTATCTCGGGCTCCGCCGTTGCGAGTACGCGCACGAGCTGACGCTCTCCGCTAAACGCCTGCTGCACGCTGAGGTAGAGCCGGTACAGCCGTTGCAGAAGACCTGACGACACTCGCTCGGGTGCGGCAATAAGGGTGGGTTTTCCCAGCACGATGTACTCATAGAGCTGGCGCTGCCGTTCATAAGCTGTGGCCTGCACAAAGTGGCTAAGCCCAGCACCCGCGGCTAAGAGGAAGGCGCTTCCCCCCATGTCTGGCAGAAGCGACCACGCCAATGCTGTATAGAGCGCAACGAACGTGCCGTGGTCGCAGAGCCCATCCATGACCTTCCCCCACTCGGACGCGGTGCCGGTCAGGCGCGCAAGTTGCCCATCAGCGCCGTCCAGCACATGCCAGAGGAGCATTAGCACGAGCCCGACCCAACACGTCCACCCCAAATGCCACCAACCGTAGGCAACGGCAGCCCCTACGCCGCAGCACAGCCCCATGAGCGAGACCGCGTTCGGGTGTACTCGGTGCCGGGCAAACCACCGAGCCAGCACCCAACTGAGCGGATGGATAAACCACCGGTTCGTGGGCTCTTCAATTTCCACAGGGCGCCACGCTTGGTGGCGTTGCACCACTTCGGGAAAGCTCGTGCTCATTTGTACTCCTCACCCCAGAGCGTGGCAATGAGTGTGCGCGGACGCGCTCGCTGCCGATGCTCGCAGAGGTAAATCCCCTGCCACGTCCCCAACCCCAAGCGTCCTTCCACCACGGGGATGAGCAACGAACAGCCAATGAGCACGCTCTTGATGTGCGATGTCATGTCATCGGGTCCCTCCACTGTGTGCTCGTATAGCTGAGGCTCCTCGGGTACTAAGCGGCGCAGGAACCGCTCCATGTCTGTCCGCACCGTAGGGTCAGCGTTCTCGTTGATGGCTAAGCTGGCACTGGTGTGCTGCAGAAACAGGTGGAGCATGCCGACCCGCAGGCGCTGAATCTCAGGCAGGTGCCCGAGCACCTCCTCCGTGACTAAGTGGATACCCCGAGGCTTTGGAGTCAGTTGTAGGCGCCGTTGGTACCACACCATGTCTCCTCCGTCGTCTGCACGGGCGCTCTCTATAGACGAAGCCTACGCTGTCTCCGCACAACGTGCTATATTGCACACAGCCGCTGCTGTAGAGCGGTCAGCACGCTGGGAGGGTACCACCGATTGCTTCGGCGGCAATGGACTTCCGCACGATCCCGGAGCTTTTCCTCCGCGTGACCCAGCGCTTCGGGTCTACAAAACCTGCCTTCCTGGTCAAACACGCGGGGCACTACCGGCCGGTCACCTACGAGGAACTGGCGCGGATGGTCTTCCAGTGCGCTGCGGGCTTACGGCTTTTGGGCATTGGTCCCAAACAGCGTGTCGGCATCGTTTCGGAAAATCGGCTGGAGTGGGTTGTGGCTGATTTGGCGTTGGCTGGCATCGGCGCAACCAGTGTACCTGCCTTTCCGACCCTTAGCGCCGAACAGCTCGAGTACATCCTGGACCACAGCGAAGCCGTTGCTGTCTTCGTATCAAACCGCTTCCAATGGCTCAAGCTCCGGAGCGTACTCCACCGCATTGGGCATCTGCAGCATGTGATCATGTTCAGCGATGACCCAGTCGACGAACCGGTGCTCTATTGGCACGAGCTCCTTGCTGCAGCACCTTCGGATACGGAGCTCCTGCGCCGAGAATACGAGGCCGCGGCTACGTTGGTCCAGCCCGAACACTTGTTGACCATCATCTACACCAGCGGCACCACAGGTGTCCCCAAAGGAGTTATGCTCACCCATGCCAACGTGGTTGCCAACATCCAAGCAGCTCTCCGCGCTGTGCCGATTGACCATACGGATGTCTTGCTGTCGTACTTGCCGCTCAGCCATTCGTACGAACGCACCACGGGCTACTACAGCGCCTTTGCCGCCGGAGCAACGATTGCCTTCGCTGAATCCATTGAGACGGTGGTGCAGAATATCGCCGAGGTGCGCCCAACGGTGATGACCAGCGTTCCGCGGCTGTTCGAGCGAGCCCGTGCTCGGATCTTGGCTGCGATAGCGAAAGAACCGCCCGCACGACAACGCATCATCAGGTGGGCATTGGATGTTGGACGCCGTTCCTGGAGTGCCCAGCAGCAAGGACGGCTCACCACACCACTGGCTATCCAGCGGGCACTGGCTGAGCGGCTGGTGCTTCGGAAAATCCGGGAACGCTTCGGTGGACGGCTCCGCTTCTTCGTCTCCGGCGGCGCCGCGCTGCCTGTGGATGTTGGGGAATTCTTCTTTGCCCTCGGCATCCCCATCCTGGAAGGCTACGGCTTGACGGAAGCCGCGCCCGTGCTCACGGTCAACCGGCTCACGGACATAGAGCTGGGCACCGTTGGCAAGCCGCTGGACAATGTGGAAATCCGCCTGGCGGAGGACGGGGAAATCCTCGCCCGCGGCCCTAACATCATGCTGGGGTACTGGAAAGACCCTGATGCCACCGATGAAGCCATCGACGCTGAGGGCTGGCTACATACAGGCGACATTGGAAGCTGGAGTGCCCGCGGCAACCTCATCATCACCGACCGGAAGAAACACATCTTTGTCAGCAGTGGCGGCAAAAACATTGCTCCCCAGCCGATTGAGCAGCTCCTCTGCCGCAGTCCGTACATTGACCAATGCCTCCTGCTGGGAGACCGGCGCCCATACTGTGCTGCCTTGATTGTACCCGACTTCGACGCCCTCACCGCATGGGCGCAGGAGCACGGCATAGCAGATATCGAGCCCTCAGCGCTCGTCCGCAACCCGCAGGTTCTGAACTTGCTCTGGCAAGAGATCGAACGACTCCAGCGTCCGCTGGCTCGCTACGAGCGCATCCGCCGCTTTGCCGCGCTCCCAAAGCCCTTCACGATTGAAGACGGCGAGCTAACCCCGACGCTCAAGATCCGCCGTGCCGCCGTGGAGCACAAGTACGCCGAGCTCATCGAGGCGCTCTACAATCCCCACCACCCTACACCGTGGGTTGTGGCAGACTGAGCCCTGCTACCAGCAGAGCAGGCTCATCCCAGCCCGCTCTACTCTGCTGCCTCCTGTTCGGCTAACCACAGCGTCTGCCACGCTTCGTAGACTTGTCGTCGACGGAGGAACTCCTGCGCAATGCGGTGGAGCAGCACCCACCGCTGCGTTCTCACAGGCTGCTTGGCTCCATGGAGCACAGCGTACAATGCCCGCAATGGCTCGCCAACAGCCAGCTCAATGTCCGCATCATCAGCATGAAGCCCATCGGGAAACTCGGGAAACTGCGGGTCTGGCTCGGGAATGCGCTCTACTCCTGCCAATAGCGCCAGGTCCTGCCCTGTTAGCACTGGGCTTGTGCGAATCGACTCTGGAAGGGCATCAATGCCAACGCCGCACACGCGCGGACGGGGAATCTGAAACAACGCCTCCCCAAAGGCACGGCAGTACCAATCCCAGCCCAGGCGTCCTACCAAACGCATACGGTTGGGATCGATTCGCCCGTCCACCAAGACGGAGTCCGCCACGTGGAAGAGCACCACTTCCAGGATGACCAGATTGCCATTGCCACCGCGCTCGCGCGCCAGCGGAATGTGCTCCAGCAGAACGCACTCCATAATGTACGGCGACTCCGCAACCCCCGGTGGGCGCACCCGCTGACTCGGCAACGGTGTCAGCCCCGCCTTGGCAAACTCATCGATGCCGTACTCATACTCCGCCGATGCCAAGTTCACCTGCTCGGCAATGGGCTCAGTCACGACGCTAATGGTACACTCGCCCGTCTCCAGCAGGTTGACCAACGTATCCTTGGGCTCCATCGTGCGCAGCGAATGTGCTGGCCCGATGGCAACGATGGGTGGATGCGATGCAAAGGCGTTGAAGAAGCTGAAGGGCGCCAAGTTGAGCTGCCCGCTCCGGTTTTGTGTCGCCACCAGTGCAATCGGACGAGGGGCGATACCACTCAAGACCAATTGATGGCGCTCGCGGTAGGAAAGCTCCGCTGGGTCAATCGTCCGCATGGCACCGATTTCAGGCACTCCCTAC
>LJSS01000141.1_pt1 | contig 12852 bp, 12 predicted proteins | sample 890271 | NCBI WGS metagenome assembly LJSS01 (sample SAMN03797534, study PRJNA294671) | hot springs metagenome | isolation source: water from Lobios Hot Spring | place: Spain: Lobios, Galicia | collected 2011-02-08
TTAGTGCATGGTATAGTGGAACTGATGGATAACTCCTACATATTCCATGTATCTCCAACGGATATGAAAGTTCCCATACTGCATGCTCTTTTCTACCCTGAAAGGAAACCCTATCCCTTCGAAAGTAAAAGCATACTTGATATGTCTCCTATCACCTTCGAAAAGGTGGACAAGGAGAAGTTTCCAGCGATATCCTTATGTAAGTGGGTGGCTCAGATGGGGGGTGCCTATGTGCCTGTTTTGCTAGGTGCGGACGAAGCAGCTGTAGAGCTCTTTCTGGAGGGAAAAATAAAGTTTACACAAATATACAGGATAGTAGAGGAAGTGCTAAGCAAACTAAACATCAAGGATCCACAGAACATAGAAGAGATAAAATCCGCAATAAACTGGGGTAAAGAGAAGGCTATTGCCATATACAGAGAGACCTTGCAATGAGGGAACTTATCGCCGCTTTTGCTTTCTTCTTTTTCGCTTTCTATATCTTCTACACTTTTTCTTCTCCCTCCTCTTTGAGAGTAAACTTTGAGAGACTCGATCTAGAAAGTGTGAAACCGCTTGTGGGATACGAAGGAGGAACTCTAAGCTTCATACTGAACGGTGACCCAAAGACTTTAAACCCCGTATTGGCTCAAGAGACAACTTCTACAGCTGTTATAGGAGAGCTGTTTAGTGGTTTAACCAAAATGGATCTGAAAACTATGAAAGTTATCCCAGATTTAGCTAAGTCCTGGGATGAACTGGATGGTGGTAAAAGGTACATTTTTAGACTAAGGGAGAACCTAAAATGGTCCGATGGCACACCTATAACAGCGGATGACGTGGTTTTTACCTACAGTGATCTGTATCTAAACAGAGACATTCCCAACTCCACCGGTGATACGCTCAAAGGTGTTTTAAGGTCCAAAGAAGATATGGAAAATTTCGTAAAGAAGCTGGACACTTTGACCGTGGAGTTCAGACTGCCGTCTCCCTTTGCCCCATTTTTACAAGCTCTCTCCGCACCTATATTACCAAAACATAAGCTTTATCAGTATGTAAAGAACGGGACCTTTATGACAGCCTGGAACGTAAACACAGACCCGAAGGAAGTGGTAGGATCGGGTCCATACGTAATTAAGCGTTATATCAAGGGTCAACTTGTAGAGTACCAGGCTAACCCTTTTTACTACGAGGTGGATGAGAAAGGAAACAGGTTACCTTACATAAAAACCAAGGTTGGTTATATCATTCAAGATCCTGACACTGCGCTCATAAAGTTTTCCGACAAAACAGTGGATTACATAGGTGTTAGAGCCCAAGATGTGCTTTATATTTCCCAGTTGAAGGATGTAAAGCTTTTGGATATGGGACCAACACCTTCAACTACCTTTTTGGTATTTAATCAAAATCCCAAAGCAAAGATTCCAAAGCACAAGCTCCAATGGTTCACCAACGGAGAATTCAGAAGAGCCATATCCCACGCCATAGATAGAGAGGGAATATCTTATCTGGTATACAACGCGATGGCGGAGCCCCTTTACTCACCTGTAACCCCTGCCAATAGACCTTACTACCAGGAAGGTATATTTCCAGTGTACGAGTATAACTTAGAGAAAGCAAAAAGAATACTCTTATCTGCCGGATTCAAGTATAACCAAAAGGGGGAACTTTTGGATAGGAATGGAAATAGAGTGGAGATCGTATTGCTCACAAATGCAGGCAATAAGGAAAGGGAAACCATAGGAAACATGATAAAAGAGGACTTGGAAAGGTTAGGTATTAAGGTTACTTTTAGACCCATAGATTTCAATACGCTCGTTTCTAAGCTCACATCCCCACCCTACGAATGGGAAGCTGTTATTATAGGTCTTACCGGTTCCTTGGACCCACACTTCGGTAGAAACGTATGGCATTCTTCGGGCACCCTTCATATGTGGAACCCAAGGCAAGAAAGCCCACAAACTGAGTGGGAAAGACTTGTAGATCAGCTATTTGATCTAGGAGCCATCACAACGGATCAAGAAAAACGAATAGAGATCTACAGAAAAGCTTACACAATAATCGCACAGGAACAACCTATGATATTTTTAGCTACACCTAAAAGCATGCTCGCCTATAGACCAAAATTTATAAACTTCTACCCTACAGTATGGGGTTGGTACGAAGAACCAAGGATCTCCCTCAGTCCCAAAATCGAATAAGATCTAATTCTTAGTCTCATAGATTTTGTCTATAAATTTTAGAGCCTCAACTTCTTCGTCGTTTAGATCTTTGTAAGCTCTCAACCTATCCGCATACTCTCTCGCTTTTTTGTAATCCCGAAGGTTTATGTAAACCTTTATAAGCGGTGCCAAACCTAACCTACCAGCCTGCTGCAGAAAAAGTATGGATTTTCTTCTCTCGTTTAAACGATAGTACATTAGACCCATAGCATGGTAAGCATATTCTTTATAAAGCTTTACTTCTGTTATTTTATTTTCCATCCAACGCCTGGTGTTTCCATCCCTTAGGTTCATAACCGCGTATATACCTCTAAAGAACCTACCATCCTTATGAACTTCAAAGCACGATTTGTATCTTTCTAAAGCTGTTTTTACCTTTAGGTCGTTTTTGCACAACTTTATAATATTGTCTGGGCTTATATATGGTCCGTAAGTTTCCAATAAATTAGTATCTTGCGTATACTTAATAAGCAAGTAGCTGTAGTACTCCTTTTCAGTAGACGTTTTAGCCCTCTCTAAAAGATCCCTTATACGCAATTCTAACAAAATATCGTATCTTCCACTTTTTATGGATTCATCTACCAATCTCTCTATGTTCTCATCTGTATTGCTTTTTATAAGTTCTTTATCAATGATTCCTTCAAGTTCTTCGTAAGCAAATGAAATGTTTATAATAAAGGCAACAAAGATTAAGCTCAAAAGCATAACCTATCTGAATCTCTTTGAGAGCTCTTGCATTACATCTTCTATGCCTATACCGCGTACTGTAAGCATAAGGATCAGATGATAAAACATATCTGCCAGCTCCGCCTTAATCTGATCCGCTTGGTTGTTCTTTAGAGCTATCAACGCTTCTATGGCTTCTTCACCGAACTTTTGTAAAATCCTATCCTCTCCCTCGTTTAGTAGTTTTACTGTGTAAGACCCTTCGGGTTTTTCTTCAATTCTTTTGGTAATCACTTCCTGAAGTTTTGCCAAAGTTTCGAAAGGTAGAGGTTTATCCACCTTTTGCCCATCTATTTGAGTAAAGAAACAGTTTCTTTCACCTGTATGACATGCTATGTTTTTCTCTTGAATAACAATGTACAAAAGTGCATCACTATCACAGTCCACTCTAACTTCAACTATCCTTTGTAGTTCACCTGAGGTTTCTCCCTTCTTCCATATGGCTTTTCTAGAGCGCGAGTAGTAATGAGCGTAACCTGTTTCAAGGGTTTTCTCAATAGCTTCCCTGTTTGCCCAAGCAAACATTCTGACTTCGCCCGTTCTGTAGTCTTGGGCTATAACGGGGATTAAACCATCCGAATTAAACTTTAGCTGAGAAATTAGATTGTTATTCATCGCTTATACGCCAAAGCAAGACCAGCTCACCTTTTATCTCTTCTTTACCTTTTAGTATCTCGTAAACGTCTCCCAATTTGCCTCTAATGTATTCTTCGTGAATCTTTGTGAGCTCCCTTGCTACACAAATGTCTACGTTAGGACCGTAAAGGGAAAGCATTACCGATAGGCTCTTAACGATTCTGTTGGGAGATTCAAAAGCTATTAATGTAGTGTCCTTATAAGTTTTCACTTCCTCGAAGAACTTCTCCAGACCTTTCCTGGGTAAAAAGCCTAAAAAAGTGAACCTATCTGTAGGTAGCCCAGAACCTACAAGCGCGGTTATAACAGCACTGGGACCGGGTAGCACTTCCACCTGTATACCCTTTTGTATGCACATACTGATGAGCTTGTAACCAGGATCGGAAATTGATGGCATACCAGAGTCTGTAACCAGTGCTATATCTTCCTTTTCAAGGAGTTTTATTATCTTTGGTGCCTGTATGCTTTCCTTTGGCTCGTAGTAAGATATGAGCTTTTTCCCCTCTATCTGGTAGTGATTCAAAAGTATGGTAGTTCTTCGTGTGTCCTCACATGCAATAAAGTTGACGGATTTTAAAACATCTAAAGCCCTCAGTGTAATGTCCTTTAAGTTGCCTATCGGTGTTGCAACTACGTAAAGTTTACCCATTTCCTTTCACCATAAAAAGAGGTATATCTAAATGATGCATAGCAAACAAAGTAACGCTTCCCAAGATTAGCTCTCTTAGCTTCCCCTTGGAAAAAGCGCCCATAAAGAGCATGTCAACATCCTCTTCCTTACAATATTGTACTATCTTTTCTTCTGGGATTCCTTTTAAGTTTACATAGTCTACACCATCTCCCACATCTCTAGAAAGGTCCTTATCTCCCACATAGAGCGCAATCACATTCCACCTGAACAAACGTGAAAGATCTTTGGCTATAGATAGAGCTTTCTTTGATATCTCCATACCATCGTAAGCTACACAGACTTTTTTGAGTTCCCTGTATTCTTGTGGAACTATCAACACGCTGCATTTGGAGATGCGCAACACCCTTTCTGCTGTGGATCCCAAGAGTAAACCTTCGACAGGTTTTTTACCTTTCTTTCCGATAACTATCAGGTCTTCCTCATCCGCCTGTTCTGCTATCAGTTTGTATGGCACCCCCGTTGCTTGAAAGGATGAAACTTTAACGCCTTTGGATCTTCCCAAAGCCAAAAACTCATCCAAAAGGGCATCCGCCTGATTCTCCAAGAACTCTCTTACTTTTTGAGAGATACCTACATAATACGTAAAACCTAAGATGCCTGCTAGGTCTTCCAAAAAGCTCTCATCTATTATCCTTTCGTCCACTATATACACACCTATAACTGGCACATCCAACCGCTTGCCCAATTGGAAAGCGTACTCGCTAGCTGTCCATGCGGATTGTGAGCTATCTATACCAACGATTATTCTTTTAAACGTCAAGGTTCCTCACCTCCCTTGCGTAAGTGCTGATAAACTCCCTTCTAGGTTCCACATCTTCACCCATGAGTATGGAGAATATCCTATCAGCCTCGGCGGCATCTTCTATGGTTACCCTTAAGAGTCTCCTTGTATTTGGATTCATCGTAGTTTCCCACAGTTGCTCTGGATTCATCTCTCCAAGACCTTTATACCTCTGTATTTCTAAGAATTCTTTTATGATTTCCATCATTCCATCTACTATTTGATGAACACTTTCTACAGTTTTGCTCTTGCGTTCAAAGTATAGGTTTACGGGAGTATCTATCGAAAATCCAGAAATTAGGGATTTGTAACTTAGAGAGGAAACAAAATCGACATCTACAATAGTCTTTTTGTCCTTTTCTATGAAGATAATCTCGTATGCAGCTTCGTAGTTATCGTACTTAATGTCTATGACTATATTCTTTAGCAGATTCTCCAGAGACTTTATTTTCTTTTGTAATCTCTGGACATCCCTTAAATCCTCTTCAACTAAATTCACCTCTATTAATCCTTTCAGTATGTGTTCCCCTTTCTTCTTAGCAAAGGATTGATAAATTTCCTCTAGTTCTTTTATGTTCTTAATAAGCTTTACCAAGTCTTCACCTGTTATCTCCTGTCCCTTTGCTGTTATCAGTTTTGCCTGTTTTACGAACTCAAACAAAAAGGATTCCAGTTCCTTATCATCCTTCAAGTAAAATACCGATTTACCTTTCTTTACCCTATAAAGTGGTGGTTGAGCTATGTAAAGGTGTCCAGTTTCTATAATTTTGGGCATGTACCTGTAGAAAAATGTTAGAAGTAGTGTTCTAATATGGAGTCCGTCTACATCCGCATCGGTCATAAGGATTATCTTGTGGTAGCGCAGCTTGGAAAGATCCATATCCTCACCTATACCTGCGCCTAAAGAGCTGACGATAGCTTTTATCTCTTCATTGGAGAATACTTTGTCCAGTCTTGCCTTTTCTACGTTTAGGATCTTACCACGCAGAGGAAGTATAGCCTGGTATCTTCTGTCACGACCTTGCTTTGCAGATCCTCCAGCGGACTCACCCTCTACTATGAATATTTCACACTTTTTGGGATCCTTTTCCGAACAATCCGCCAACTTACCAGGAAGTGTGGAGTCCTCAAGCGGTGATTTTCTTCTTACTAACTCTTTTGCTTTCTTTGCTGCCTCTCTAGCCAAAGCTGCTTCTATAGCCTTTTCTACGATTAGTCTAAAAGTATCTCTGTTTTTATCAAAATACTCAGATAGATACTCATATACTATAGACTCTACTATATTCTTTACATTTTGGTTTCCAAGTTTTGTTTTGGTTTGCCCCTCAAACTGTGGCTCAGCAACTTTACACGAAACTACAGCAACCAGCCCTTCCCTTAGGTCTTCACCTATGAAAGACTCTTTCAGTTCTCTTTGAAGCTTTATGCTGGGCAGAACCTTCATCACAGCTTTGGTTAGTCCACTCCTAAATCCCGTGATGTGGGTTCCACCCTCTATGGTCTTTATATTGTTTACGAAAGATTCTACGGATTCCCTATAGTCCTTTGTGTAAACGAAAGCTATGTCTACGCTAACATCCTCTTTTTCTGAAGTTATACGAATCACTTGATCGAATAACAGTTCCTTCCCTGCACATAGGAATCTTACGAGCTCTTCTATACCTTTATCAAACTTATAAATAACGTCTTTGTATGTTCTTTCATCTATCAAGTGGAAGGTGCATTGTGGGTTCAGGTAAGCCAGTTCTCTTACTCTCCTGTCTACAATGTCGAACTTTATTTTGGTAGTTTCAAATATTTGATTATCAGGTTTAAATGTTACCTTTGTGCCTCTTTTGGTTGTAGGTCCAATTTCTCTAAGAGGATAAAGGGGTTTACCTCTCTGGTATTCCTGTTTGTAGATCTTACCATTTCTGTAAACCTCGCATACCAACCACTCGGAAAGTGCGTTTACCACAGAGGCACCAACACCGTGTAAGCCACCAGAGTAACGGTATACCTTTTTGTCGAACTTTCCACCCGCTCCCAGCATGGTAAATACCATTTCCACCGCTGGAATGCCCGTTTCAGGATGCACGTCCGTAGGTATTCCTCTTCCATCGTCTTCCACGGTTACTGAGCCGTCAGTGTGGATTATCACCGTGATATTTTTGGCGTAACCCGCCATGTGTTCATCGACGGCATTGTCTAAGATTTCCCATATGAGATGGTGAAGACCTCTTTCCCCTATGTCACCGATGTACATAGAGGGTCTTAATCGGACATGCTCTAGACCGCTGACAGCTTTTATATCTGAGGCTTGGTACTCTTGGTTAACCTTTTTGTGTTGTTCTCCCATAGCGTTTTTTGAAAACACCCCCAGCGGGATTTGAACCCGCGATCTCCGCCTTGAAAGGGCGGTGTCCTAGACCTGGCTAGACGATGGGGGCTAACTCCTAAATACTTAAACAATTATAAAGTAATATACCTACCTTTGTCAAGTTATTTAAGATTACTTTCAAAATCCTTCGCAGAAGAATACGGTTATGCACTAGGAAAGCCACTCTACTCTTCCTTAATTGAATCTCAGATTTGGAAGCACTTTTTGCTAAAGTCCTGATAAGTACTATTAAGCTTATTCTTATATTTGTAAACCTTATAAATCTATAATAACATCTTATAGTAGATTTTAGAAAAGTGCATTAATCTTTCATTAGTAATAAACCTCAGGGGGTAAAAAAATGAAGAAAGTGGTTGTTGGACTTCTTACTATAGGTAGTACTTTATTTGCAGCTAAAGTATTTATGGGACCTGAGTATGCCAAAGACCTTTGCAAAGCTTGGAATGACTCACCGGTGCTGGTAAACGAGCTGGGAAAAAATGAAAAATGGAACGCTGTACCGGAAAGAAAGCTGTTTCTATACAGACAGGATTGTTCTGAAAACAAGCAGATACAGTTAACCATAAAAAATGAAAATGGTAGAGCTGTATGTGTCTATGGTGGACCTGCAAAGGATCAAAGGACAAAGGATGATTTTCTAATGTATGCGGAAACTAAGAGATGGCTAGAGATGGGGAGAAAAGAATACGGTCCTATGAAAGCTATGATGTTTGGAAGACTAAAATTTGAAGGTCCTAAAGGTGTTGCCATGGCAAATATGGGACCCTTTGAAGCTTTCTTGGACGCAATAGACAATCCACCTCACGATGTTAGCAAATGCCCCTGATTACAAAAATACCTTTTCAAGAGTTAAGCCCTGCGCCTTTGCGGTGTAAGGGCATTTTTTCTTGTTGTCTATAAAATCTTTGATATCTTGCATATCTAACCTATTCATACCTAAATAAACCAAGCTTCCCACCATACGTCTGACCATATACCTTAAAAAATGCGATGCGGTAAAACTGATTTCTATAAGTTCACCTTTTAAATCTATATGAGCTTCTTTTAGTTCTATCCAAGTATTCTTTTCATCATCTTCCAACTTTGCAAAGGAAGAAAAATCGTGAAAGCCTGTAAGTAGTTTTATTCCTTCCTCCATCTTTTTTACATCTAAAGGATACGGTATATGCCAAGTGAAGGGTTTTAGGAAAGGGTCCCTTTTTATAGAATTCCATATCCTGTATACGTAAGTTTTTGCCTTTACACTGTATCTGGCGTTAAAGTTCTCATCTGTTATACCTGCTTCCAATATGCCTATGTCTTCTGGCAGTAGGGAGTTTAAAGCCTTCACAAGAGTTTTAGGTTCCATATACCTATCCGCTTTAAAGTTGGCGATGTATTCCTTAGCATGCACTCCAGCATCGGTTCTACAGCATCCTACTATCTTTATCTCTCGATCAAAAATGGTGCTTATGGCATCTTTTAGCGTTCCCTGAACGGTTCTTAAATTTGGCTGAACTTGCCAGCCATGGAAGTTAGACCCTACGAAGGAAAGGATCAAAATATAGTTATTCATAACAGGTCATTTTCAATCTATCTATCACTTTACTTTCTAATGCGTGAAATATCTTCTCCTCTTCTTTGCCAGCTTCGTGATCGTATCCCATCAGGTGCACCAGTCCATGCACCATGAGCCGTGTTATCTCTTCTTCTAGAGAGTGACCTAACTCCCTTGCCTGTTTTCTTGCGGTATCTATGGATATTATCACCTCTCCTAAGAAATTCCCTTCTCCATAAGCAAAGGAGAGAACATCGGTGGGTTTGTCCTTTCCTCTATAGATCCTATTTAGCTCTTGAATGGTTTCATCGGATGTTATTACTATATTGGTCTCTACACCTTTACAGCCTAAGACTTCAAGACTTAGAAGCGCTTTCTTTTTTAGTTCTCTTGCCTTTTTGATTTTCCTCTGTTGGATTATCGCTACCTTGTTTCTCTTTCTGTCTCTCGAACTCTTCATAGGCTTTTATTATACGCGCTACTATGGGGTGTCTTACCACGTCGGAGTCCTTGAACCAAATCATTGATATCCCTTCTATGTTCTTTAACGCTTGGATTGCTTCTACTAACCCGGATTGCTCCTTCTTTGGAAGATCTATCTGTGTTATATCACCTGTGATTACAGCCTTCGAACCAAAACCTATGCGTGTTAGTAACATCTTCATCTGTTCCTTTGTTGCGTTCTGTGCTTCGTCCAGTATTATGAAAGCATCGTTTAGTGTTCTACCTCTCATGAAAGCGAGGGGAGCTATCTCTATTATATTACGCTCCAACATATACACCGCTTTATCGTAATCCACCATGTCATAGAGAGCATCATAGAGGGGTCTCAGATAAGGATCTACCTTTTCCGCTATACCACCAGGTAAAAATCCAAGCTTCTCTCCCGCTTCTACAGCTGGGCGTGTGAGGATGATTTTGCTAACTTTGTTTTCCTTAAGGTGCGCCAGCGCTAAAGCCATGGCTAAGTAGGTTTTCCCTGTGCCCGCTGGACCTATCCCAAAGGTTATGTCGTTTTCCCTTATAGCTTTTACGTACTCCCTTTGGGTTTGTGTTTTGGGTAGTATAGCCTTTTTGCGGTGGGTTACAAAGACGATCTCTTCCTCACCTTCAACGCTCCTTAACTGCTCCTTAAGCTTTACATACTCCTTGGCTCTTTCTCTAACTTCCTGGGGTGTCATACTCTTTTTACTTAGTTCCTTTAGTACTTCCTTTATGAAATCGTATAAGTTTTTAACCCTGTCTTCTTCGCCTCTTATTATTATTTCGGTGCCACGTGCAATAACCTTTACGTCAAAGAGCTGAGAGAAAAGTTTAAGGTTTTCATCTCCCCTGCCTATAATCGCATAAAACTTCTCATCAAAGGAACCCAGGTCTAACTTTTCTTCCAGTTTTTTCATCACTTCTTTTAGGTATATAGAAAAATATAGACCTTCACGGTAGCTGTGCAAGGTTTAATAGTTTTCCGGAATTTTACTGCCAACTTAATTCAATTAAAATACCTTTTTGAGGATGTTTGTTTAAAAAAAATTCATATCGGCTTTTATATTACCTCCAGGTGTGTTTGTGAGTGTATTGTTGCTTTCCGGAGTGTGGTTCTTGCTCAGGAAACAAAGAACCGCTGGTATATTGCTGTGGGTACTTTCCGTATCACCTACTGCCGATGCTATGCTCAAAGGACTTGAGTCCGGTTTTAATAATCCACAATTTTGTGTGCTCTCTCTGAAGATACGCTTGGAAGAGTTGTAACCGCCGTAAGACTTCAGAACTTGGAGTGTCTGAAAGGATGATTATCGTTGAAGACAAAAGCAGAGATACACTGGAAAACGCAAGCTATACCGCAGACCGCAAGTACTTATGGTATGACTTTCTACCAGATATTGAGAATCTAAGAGACAGTTACATAGCGCTTCATGAATACATAGGATTAGTATTTTAGTATATATATCAGATCCCTTGGTTCATGTAGATGATAATCGGGTAGAGTTCCGTTGAGCTTAACATATCCCCACCCTGCTAAAGCGGTCTTTACATTTGCCCCTTTACCTGCAATTAAATCCGCATCTGTGTCGCCTACCATTAGAGCTCGGTCAGGTGTGCCTCCAAGAAGCTCAAGAGCTTTTAAGATGGGTAAGGGTGATGGCTTCTTTTCTTCGAGCGTGTCACCACCGATGATAACGTCGAAGTGAGCAAGCAAGTCTAAGGTATCAAGGATCCTCTTCGATATCTCTTCCATCTTGTTGGTGACAACACCAAGTTTTATATCCATGCTTTTCAGATCTTCTAAAATCTCGGGTATGTGTTGGAAAGGTTTAGTGTGAATTACCGGCTTTCTCATATAACTTTCCCTAAAAACCCTTAGAGCATCTTCCAGACTTTCCGAAAAGAATCTTTTTAGAAGCTCCCTTGCCCCACCACCTACCATATGCCTTACCTTTTGGATGTCTATCTCTTCCAAACCAAAGTGTTTTAACGTAGCGTTTAGATGGATTCCTATGTCCATATAAGAATCGATCAAGGTTCCATCCAGATCAAAAAGGATATACCTTAACATTCCCTACCTTTGAGATACTCGGTTAAGTTACCCTTTTGGTACTCCCCGTTTTTGACGTAATCAATGATGCAGGCAAGCGTTCTAGGTGGCACGTAGCCGGGTAGGGATAAGATCACGTTGCCGTTGGTATCGTAAAAGAGTATGTATGGGAAGGAGCTAACCTTTAGTGTCCTTGCCAATGAGCTTTCCGTTGTTATGCCACTTTCTCCAAGCAAATTGTATCTGACCTTTCCGTTCCCATCCACGTCTATCTTAAACACGTCCAGCTGTGTAGTTTTCTCCCTTAGGTGAGGATTTCCTTTTAGGTCCTTATCCAACTGCTTGCAGTATATACAGCTCTCGCTTTCCACTATAAGCATGGCGTAATCTTTTTTAGGTGTGATGTCTTTTAGCTGTGCTTGTTGCTGGGTCTTGCTATCGTTGCATGAAATCAACACTAAGAGTGACAGGACAAGCAGATAAACCCTTATCATCCTCTATAAATTTAGGGTTGGGGTTTTAGTGAGTCAATAGGGTAAAAGGTCATCAAGCTGTATACATACCGCTCCACTTCTCAGCATGAGCTCTATAGCAGCTTCTGAATCACCCTTGTTTACATCCACTCCCTTTATAGCGTCCAAAAGAAGGAAAACATGATATCCTAAGTTGATCCCACCTAAAACTGTATTCTTCACACAGTAATCGGTAGCTACACCGCACACAAATATTCTTTTTACGCCTCTTTCCTTTAAAAGACTGTCTAAAACTGTGCCTTGAAATCCTGAATAGGCATCAAAATCGCTACTAGTACCTTTTGAGATAATAAATTTATTATCGGATGGTATGTAGAGATTTGGATGGAACATGGCTCCTTCCGTGTTTTGCACGCAGTGAGGTGGCCAAGGTCCTCCGTAATCCTTAAAGGATATATGATCGGGTGGATGCCAATCCCGTGTAAAGAATACAGGTAAACCTATTTCAGAAAACCTTTTAACGTATTCGTTTACTTTGTCAACTATCTTATCTCCTTCAGGAACGGGTAAAGCTCCGCCTGGCATAAAATCCCTTTGCATGTCCACAACTATCAGAGCATCCATATTTGAAAGAGTTACTTTCATTTTTAGCCCTCCTTTTTAAATCAGTATAGGTACCTCATCTCTTAATTTTATTTCCTTTAAACTCACGTTGCACCTGTATGCCTTCGCTGTAAATCCTCTAAGAATGAACTCTTTTAAAGCTGTAGAAAATGACTTATCCATTTCCCAATTGGGTGAAAAAGTGTTGGCATCCTCTCTTTGAATAACAAAAACAATTTCAGGAACGTATCCTTTTTTTGCCAATTCCATCAAATGCATTATATGCTGTGT
>LJSS01000142.1_pt1 | contig 12848 bp, 8 predicted proteins | sample 890271 | NCBI WGS metagenome assembly LJSS01 (sample SAMN03797534, study PRJNA294671) | hot springs metagenome | isolation source: water from Lobios Hot Spring | place: Spain: Lobios, Galicia | collected 2011-02-08
CCGGGCGGACTCTCTTCGCGCAGCAGCTCATCGCCACGGTCCCCGTAATAGCCGATGGCCGAAGCCGAGACGAGCACGCTCGGCGGTCGTTCCAGCCGCGCGAGCGTCTCGGCGAGCAGTTGCGTACCCCGAACGCGGCTGTTCCGAATGCGCGCCTTCTTCTCCGCTGTCCAACGTCCGGCGATGTTCTCCCCGGCCAGATGAACGACGGCGTCCACGCCCTCCAGCGCCGATGCCTCGAGTCTTCCGGCTTCCGGGTCCCACAGCACGACCATCTCGTCCGCGCGCAGTGGCGCGCGCGCCAATCGCACCACTTCATGCCCTCCGGCACGCAGAAAAGGGACAAGGGCTGATCCAATGAGGCCTGTGGAACCCGTCACGAGAACTCTCATCTCGCCCTCCGCGTGTACGTCTATACTCCTCACGCGATCGCGCAGATCGTGTGGGCCGATTCCCTCTCGGCAGCTTCAAAGATGATCGAGGCCGATCGCGTTTGTCAATAGAGGGAAAGACTGCCTCGTTCGGCCTGGCGATCCCGCCAAGGGGCGATTCCGTGAGACCTTGGCACTCCCAGGATGCGTCACACTCGGTGCCGGGGAGACCATTCCCCTTCGCGCGAGAGGGCGGCTGTCGCACGCGACGCGTTGACATCGCCCCGCACTCGCGCGCGTTTCGATTCCGCCGGATGGGAGAGCACTCCCGCCGGGATCAGGAGCCCTGGCAGGGATGCGCGGTCATTCTCTCCGGGCGACGATCGAACGGGCGGCCTGCGCGATGGGCTCGAACTTTTCCGGCGTGACGTTCGTCGCTACATGCACGGCCTTCTTCCGCGTGTACACGATCACCGTGTTGGCCGCCGTGCGATCCACCCGGTATCGCTCAAGGGCCGGATCCGCCGCCCCCTTCGGCAAGTACGTCAAGGGGATGGTGAGCCGACGTTCGGCGGCGAGACGCTCCAGCCGATCCTTGATCTCAGGACCGGCGATGTACACCACAAACCCTCGCAGCCCTTGCTCTCGGTGAGCCGCCACGAGCCGATCAATCTCCTCGACCAACCTGGCCGAGGCCTCGCTGTCGTCTTTGATGAAGGCCATGACGACAGGAGCGAGGGCGTAATTTCAGACATAGCAGAGCTGCTTGCCCTTATTCGGGCCGGTCACATCTACGACATCGAATGCAGGCGTCGTATCGCCGACCTGAAAGTTCGCTCGATCCTGCGCGCGTTCGAGCGAGGGGAGCAGGCCGAAGGCGATCGCGCCCACGGCGATGAGCCAGATTCTCCTCATCCCCATCTCCTCCTGACGATCGTTATCTTCCGCCCCGTCCTCAGGGCAGCGCGTTCGAAACCTCACAGGTGACTTACGCCTCTCCCCTGCGATCGGTTGCCGGCTGCACGAAGGGACCTCGAAGGAGGCTCATGCTACAATTTCCCCTGTGCCGAAGCAAGAGGAACAAGCGCGCGGGGCGGTCGTGCCGGACTGTGTCCGGAGAATGGGCTCGGACGCCTGGCGCGCGCGCCTCATGCTCCTCATGGTCCTTCTCCCCTATGGCCTGCATGTGGGCACGCCTTCGCTCTGGGATGCGAACGAGGCCTTCTACGTCGAAGGGCCGCGCGAGATGCGCGAAGCGGGCGATTGGCTCACGCCCCGATTCAATTTCACGGAGAAGCTGAACAAACCCATCCTCTCCTATTGGCTCGTTCTCCTCTCCTTCCGCGTTTTCGGTGTGAGCGAATGGGCGGAGCGCGCGGTGATCCTCACCTGCGTGATCGGGACGGTCCTGGTGACCTATCGGCTGGGTCTTCTGCTCTTCGATCGGCGGATCGCGCTCTGGGGAGCGCTCATTTTGGCGACCAGTCCGAAGGTCATCCTGGTAGCGCGGCGCTCGCTCATTGACGCGCTGCTCACGCTCACGATCCTGGTCGCGATCTTCGGCCTCATCTCCGGCTGGCGCCATCGGCAGCGCGCGCGCTTTGCGCTCGGATATGTGGCGGTCGGTGCCGGAGTGCTCGCCAAGGGCTTGCTCGGGGGCGTTCTCCCCGCGGGGGCGATCGCCTTCTCTCTCCTCCTCACGCGGCGCCTTCGGGCGCTGGCCCGATTCCATCTCGGGCTCGGTGTGCTCGTCATCGCGGGGATCGCTGCGCCATGGTTCGCGCTCATGACCTGGCGCCACGGATGGGGCTATCTCTCCTCGTTCTTCATCGGCGAGCACGTCAGTCGGTATCTTCACGGGACGTACGGAGCGCGGCGTCCCATGTGGTATTATCTGCCGACGCTCCTGGGCGAGTTCGCGCCGTGGTCGTTCTTCCTCCCCCTGGCCCTCGCGGTCGCGTGGAAGCGTTTTCGATCTGAGCCTCTCGACCGAGAGCAGGACCAGGAGCTGCCCGCGTTGCCCCGCGATGGACTCGCCCTGCTGTTGAGCTGGTTTCTCTTTGGGTTCGGATTCTTCAGCCTCTCCACGGCTAAACAGAACGAATATCTGCTGCCGCTCTATCCGGCAGCGGCGCTTTTGGTCGCTCACCTGTTCGCGACCCTCGAATTGCGGGCCGAAGGGCGCATGCGTGGAGGGTTTCTTCTCACCCTCGGCGTCTTGTCCGTCGCCCTCCTTGCGGCGGCGCGCCTCTTGATCCCCGTCGCGCGGGCGCTCTTCCCCGAATCCGGGCTCGCCCATCTGCCGGCGCTTGTGCTCGGCGGAGCACTGCTCGGACTCCTCTGGAGTGCATGGAGCCAGCGTCCGATCCGCGCCCTTGGCGCGCTCGTCGTCGCCATGGCCTCGCTGCACGCATTGCTGGCGGGACTTCTTCCGGAGATCGAGCGGTATCGCCCGATACGGCCATTGGCCGAGCGAATTCGCCAGGAGGCCGGACCGGAGGATCTCGTGGGATACTACCGCTACACGGCGCCGAGCCTGTGCTACTACACGCGGCGCAAGATCTTCGAGGTCTTCGCTCCAGAAGACCTGCACGCGCTCCTTCGCTCGGGGAAGCGCATCTTCTGCGTGATGTGGGAACGAGACGTTCGCGCGTTGACCTCGCAACAGGAGGGCACTCTGAAGATGCTGGAGTGCCGGCCCTCGCTCTTCCCCCTGCGGATGCGAGACATTCGGCGGTTGCGCCATCCGGACGATCTGGAGCGGGTGTGTCTGGTGACCAATCGGTAGGATGCTCCCAGCGGGAGAGGGAGGGACGTCGGGGAACGCCCGATTTGCCAAGGGCCTCCGGCCGAGTGTACATTACATGCGGAATTCTCCCGCGGGGAGTGCGACTTGCGGACTCCCCCGGCGGAAGCAAGGAAACGCGAGCGCCGCTTCATTTAAGGAATGGAGCCATGGCATTGCAGATCAACGTGCCCTACGACGTCATTGCTGACTTTTGCCGCCGCTGGCGTATTCGTGAGCTTTCCATTTTCGGATCCGCCCTGCGCGAGGACTTTCGCCCGGAGAGCGACGTCGATGTCCTCGTCTCCTTCGAACCTGGAGTGACGTGGTCGTTTCACGAGTGGCTGGAGATGATCCGCGAGCTGGAAGCGATCTTCGGCCATAAGGTGGATCTGGTCGAGCGGCGACTGGTCGAGCAGAGCAGAAACTACATTCGCCGCAAGCACATCCTCAGCCATCTGGAGCGAGTGTATGTGGCGGGATGAGGCGTATCTGCTGGACATGCTGATCGCCGCCCGAGACGCCCAAGCGTTCAGCGCAGGACTCACGTGGGAGGAATTTCGGGAGAGCTCCCTCCACCAGTACGCCATCGCCAAGGCGTTGGAGAACATCGGAGAGGCGGCTCGCAAGATCTCCCCGGAGACACAAGCGGCTCATCCCGAGATCCCGTGGCGGGACATCATCGCCCTGCGGCATCGGATCGCGCACGATTACTTTCATCTCGATCTGGTGAGAATCTGGGAAATCGTACAGCGGGACATTCCCGCCCTGATCCGACTGCTCGAACCGTTGGTCCCACCGGAGGACTCCTGAGAATACACGGCCGCTCGTCCTCACCACCGGCTGCATGAGGGGATCACGCGTTTGGGCCGCCCCGGCTCCACAAGCTCGCCGAGTAGAGTCGCCGCGGAAAGAGCGCGCGGGAGTCCCCAGCTTCCTGCCACGCCCCATTAGAGAGGGCGCCTCATGCCGCACCTGCATCACTCTTCGCGATAGGACGGAGCGCGATGGCCCAATAGCTCCGATACGCTGGGGGACGCGAAGGAACGCTCGATTTGCCAAGGGCCTCCGGCCGAGTGTACATTACATGCGGAATTCCCCGGAGGGAGCGGGCGTGCTCCCTCCGGCGGAAGCAAGGAGAGGAAGCGATGGAACACGAAGGCGAAGTGCTGATCTTGCCGGTTCTGCCCTTGAAGAATGTCGTGCTCTTCCCGCACATGACAATGCCCCTTTCGGTAGGGCGACCGATCTCGATCGCCGCGGTCGAAGCGGCGCTCTCCAGCGAGGAGAAGCTCATGGTCGTGGTCGCCCAGCGCGATCCGAATATCGAAGAGCCCAAACCGGAAGATCTCTTCACCATCGGGACGAAGGCGGCCATTCGGCGCATGACGCGCGCGCAGGATGGGACGCTGCAAGTGCTCATGCAAGGTCTGGAGCGGGTGGTCATCCTGCGGATGGAGCAGACGGCGCCCTATATGCGGGCTCGCGTCAGCCCGCTCCCCATCCTCGAGGAGAACGCCGTCGAGGTCGAGGCCCTGCATCGCGCCATTCTGGATCAAGTCTCCAAGGCGCTGAGCCTGCTCCCGCAGGTCCCCGAAGAGCTGCATGCGGCGTTCGCTCAAACGGACGATCCCGTGCGCTTGGCCTACCTGCTGGCCACGATCCTGAATTTGGATCTGCCGGCGCTGCAATCGCTGCTGGAGGCGCGCACGAAGGATGACCTGCTGCGCCTGCTCTTCAGACATCTCACGCACGAGGTCCAGGTCCTGGAGCTGCGCCACAAGATCGCCAGCCAGGCGCAGCAGGAGATGACGCGCGAGCAGCGCGAGTATTTCCTCCGGCAGCAACTGCGCGCCATCCAGCGCGAATTGGGGGAGATTGATCCGCACCAGGCCGAGGTGAATCTCCTGCGCGAGCGCCTGGAGCAGGCCGAGCTACCCGAATTCGTGCGGAAGGAAGCCGAGCGGGAGTTGAATCGGCTGGAGAAGCTGCCGAGCATGGCTCCGGATTATCACGTCATCCGCACGTATCTGGAGCTGGTGCTGGAGCTGCCGTGGAATCGGCAGACGGAGGACAATCTGGATCTGGCGAATGTCCGCCGCGTCCTGGACGAGGATCACTATGGACTGGAGGATGTCAAGCACCGCATCCTCGAACATCTGGCCGTTTTGAAGCTGAACCCCGAAGCGAAGGCGCCTATTCTGTGCTTCGTCGGCCCGCCGGGCGTGGGGAAGACGAGCCTCGGGCAATCCATCGCGCGCGCGCTCGGACGGAAGTTCGAGCGCTTGAGCCTGGGCGGATTACATGATGAGGCTGAGCTGCGCGGCCACCGACGCACCTATATCGGCGCTATGCCCGGACGCATCATTCAAGCGATCCGGCGCGCGGGGGTCAAGAATCCGCTCCTCATGCTCGATGAGGTGGATAAAATCGGGCGCGATTTCCGCGGCGATCCGGCGGCCGCGCTCCTGGAGATCCTGGACCCGGAGCAAAATCACACGTTCCGCGATAACTATCTCGATCTGCCCTTCGATCTGTCCAAGGTCTTCTTCATCACGACGGCGAACACGCTGGACACGATCCCCCGCCCGCTTCTGGATCGGATGGAGGTGCTGCGCCTGCCCGGCTATAGCGAGGAGGAGAAGGTGGAGATCGCTCGGCGTCATCTCGTTCCGAAGAAGCTCAAAGAGACGGGGATCACCGCCGAACAACTCCAGCTCCCGGACGAGACGCTGCGATACATCATCGCGCGCTACACGCGCGAGGCGGGCGTGCGCCAGCTCGAACGCGCCATCGCGCAGATCGCGCGCAAGATCGCCCTGCGCATCGCCGAAGGCCACACCGAGAGCATCACCGTCAAGCCCGCCGACTTACCGGACTTGCTCGGCCCCGAACGCTTCTTCCCCGAAGAAGCGCGCAAGGAATTGCCCGTCGGCGTGGCCACGGGCGTGGCCTGGACCGAGACCGGAGGAGAAGTCCTCTACATCGAGGCGGCGCTTCTGCCCGGAGGAAAAGGATTGACGCTCACGGGACAGCTGGGCGAAATCATGCAAGAATCGGCGAAAGCGGCCGAGAGCTATATCTGGTCACATGCCGAAGCCTTCGGCATCAACCGGGACGTCTTTGAGAAGAACGGCGTGCACATTCATGTCCCAGCCGGAGCGATCCCGAAAGATGGCCCTTCGGCCGGCATCGCTATGGTCACGGCCTTGGCCTCGCTCTATACGGGCATCCCCGTGCGCAACGACGTGGCGATGACGGGGGAGATCACGCTCTCGGGATTGATCCTGCCCGTCGGCGGCATCAAAGAGAAAGTCCTCGCCGCGCGCCGCGCTGGGATCCGCCGCATCATCCTCCCCCGACCGAATGAGAAAGACCTCCGCGAACTCCCCGAGCATGTTCGGGACGAGATGGAATTCATCTTCGTCGAGCGGATCGAAGACGCCATCAGCGTCGCCATCCCCGAACTGGCCGAACGCCTGGAACGCCTCAAACACGTGCCCGCCGGATGAAGAGAGAAATCCCCGCGTGGGATTCTCTTCCACGGGGGGATTCGTGGGATGCGCCCGCAAAGATGGGGGTCACCGCTTCTGGAGGATGACGAGGTTCGAGTCGTATGTCCTCCCGTCATCCGTCTGCGCGCGAACGAGGACGCGATAGTCTCGGGATCCCGCCGGTGCCCTCGCGAGCCTCACGACCACGCGATGCGTGAGCATGAGGAAGCGATATGGGGAGATGGTCGCCGTCAGATCATGCGGCGCGTCCAGTGGAACGAATTGAAGGGCGATGTCCCCTCGATAGGTCGGATGCTTGCGGAGGGCGAGATAGAACGTCGCTTGTGCATTGCGGAAGCGCACGGATGTCGGAGAAGCGGTGATGGAGACCTTGGGAGGAGCCGTGACCCACACTTCCACGGCGGCCGTCGCCTCACCCCCGCGCCCATCACTGGCGCGCACGCGCACGATCACGCGCACGGGATCGGCATCCGGAACGGGATTCAAACCGGTCGTATCGAGTTGCGCTGCTGCCCCGGAGCTTGTGATCTTTCCGGCGGAAGCCGTCCAGGTATACGTCAACGGATCCCCATCGGGATCGCCGCCGCGAGCTGTGAGGAAGACGATGGCGCCGTCCTGAACGCTCGTCCGATCCGCTTCAACAGTGGCCTGAGGAGGGCGATTCGGTGGACGAACGGTGATGCCACGGCTGGCCGAGGCCGAATGGCCGCGTCCATCGTCCACGGTGACGGTGACGACGACCACAACGGGAGAGGCCCCGGACGTGGGATTGATGCCCGTTGTATCCAGCGTGGCTTCGGTGATCCCGGCGCGAAGCGTCCCGGCTGTAGTCTCCCACCGATAGGTGAGCGGATCCCCATCAGGATCGCTCCCGTTGGCCGTGAAGGTGACCGTCTCCCCATCGTCCACCACGAGACGGCTGGCTGAGAGGGAGACCATGGGCGGGCAGTCTTTCTCACACACCTTGGCGGGATCGTCGGCATCGAGGGCTCCCAACGTCCCCAGCGCATCCACGATGCCCCCGGTTGCGACCTTTCCCGCGAGGGTGGGTTGTGGCTGAACCCCCTGACGCAGTGCGTGCTCGAGCTCGCTCGGCGAAACGTCCCGCACCGAGAGCGCTAAGGCCGCCACGCCCACCACATGTGGCGTCGCCATTGAGGTCCCACTGAAGCTCGCATAGCCACCACCAGGAACGGTGCTCAGGATCGCCCGACCGGGAGCCGCCAGGTCCACCCAATCACCGTAGTTCGAGAAGTACGCGAGGTCTCCGCTTTGATCCACGGCGGCGACCGAGAGCACGCCCTCATAGGCAGCGGGATACTGCTTCGCGTTCGTACTTCCGTTTCCGGCCGCGGCGACGAAGAGAATCCCTTCATTCTGAAGCCGCTGGATCGCCTCCTCCAGGGCGCGCGAATAGGTATCCGCGCCCCAACTGGCGTTCACGATGCGGATGTTCACCCCGCGTCGCTTCATAGTGAGGATGTAGTCAATCGCCTCAAGCGCATCCGAGAGATACCCAGAGCCGTCCCGATCAAGGAACTTCAGCGCCATGATCTTCACCCGCCAATTCACGCCGACGATCCCGATCTGATTATCCCCGACAGCGCCGATCGTCCCCGCCACGTGCGTGCCATGCCGATGATCGTCCATCGGTGGGCGCAGGGGCGCGATCGCGTTGTAGCCGTAGACGTCGTCCACGTAGCCGTTGCCGTCATCGTCGCGCAGATTGTCGGGGATCTCTCCCGCGTTCACCCAGATGTTGCTCTGCAGATCGGGATGCGTGTAGTCAATGCCGGTATCAATCACGGCGACGACGATTTCAGAGCTGCCGCTGGTCACCCTCCAGGCTTCCGGCGCACGAATCATCTCCAAGCCCCAGAGGTTGGCGAAGCTCGGATCATTCGGGATCACTCGATCGGCGACGTAGAGCAGATCGGGCTCTGCGTATTCGATGTCGTCCTCGTACTGCAAGGCGCTCAATCGAGTGAGCACGTCTTCGCCTTTCCGCAAGGTGACGACCTGCGGGCGCGCCCCACCTCGCCGCTTGATGATCAACCGCTGAGGATGATACCGGGCGGTCAGAAAGCGCCAGAGATCGAACGGAGAAGAGCGCTGCCCGGCGGTGAGGCGAAGGGGGAATCCCCCCAGGATCAGAAGTGCGACGATCCAGCCGATGATCAATCTTCTCATCCTCATTCGGCGTTCTCCCCGAAACCAAAGCTCGCGTTCACGTGCCGCTTCTGTGACGCGCCGGGGATGACCGACCGTTGGCCAAGAGTTCTCGCGCGACGGACGGTCCATCGGTGAGGGAATGGCGCGGCTTCGAGGAGAGACCCGCGATCTATGAGGCCGAAGGCGTGGGGCGCGCGCCGAAGAGGATCGGGGCGAGCGCCTGTCCCGTGTAGGAGCCGGGCGTGCGCGCGATCACCTCCGGAGGCCCTTCGGCGACGACCCATCCCCCCTCCTCTCCGCCCTCGGGGCCGAGGTCAATGATCCAGTCGGCGCATTTGATCACTTCCAGATTGTGCTCGATGACGATCACCGTATTGCCCATGTGAACGAGCCGTTGCAGGACTTCGAGCAAGCGCCGCACGTCCTCGAAATGCAGGCCTGTTGTCGGCTCATCGAGGATGTAGACCGTTCGTCCGGTCGCCCGCTTGCTCAATTCGCGGGCGAGCTTGATGCGCTGCGCCTCGCCGCCGGAGAGGGTCGTCGCCGGCTGGCCGAGTTCGATATATCCGAGGCCGACTTCGAGCAAGGTCTGCAGTTTGTTCCGAATCGGCGGGATGGTCTCCAACAGAGCGTACGCTTCCTCCACCGTCATGCGGAGAATATCGGCGATCGAATACCCCTTGTAGCGTACGCTCAACGTCTCCTGGTTATATCGCGCGCCGCGACAGACGTCGCAGGTCACGTACACATCGGGAAGAAAGCTCATCTCGATGCGTTTGACCCCATCCCCCTGACAGGCTTCGCACCGCCCGCCCTTGACGTTGAAGCTGAACCGTCCGGGCTTATAGCCGCGCTCGCGCGCCTCAGGCAATCCGGCGAAGAGCTGGCGAATGAAGGTGAAGACGCCCACGTACGTGGCCGGATTCGAGCGTGGCGTTCGCCCGATGGGCGATTGATCAATCTCGATCACCTTGTCCACGTGCTCGAGTCCCGTGATTCGATCATGCGGGCCCGGCTCCAGCGGGCTCCCGTAAAGATGACGCGCGAGCGCGCGATAGAGGATCTCGTCCACGAGCGTGGACTTGCCCGATCCGGAGACGCCCGTGACGCAGATGAACAGCCCCAAGGGGAATGAGACGGTGATGTTCTTGAGATTATTGGCGCGCGCGCCATGAACGGTGAGGGTGCGGTCGCCCGGCGCACGGCGCATCGGGGGAATGGGGATCTGCCGGCGTCCGGAGAGATACTGCCCCGTGAGCGAATCCGGATGCCGCGCGATGACCTCCGGCGGACCGCAGGCGACCACATACCCCCCGTGCACGCCGGCGCCCGGACCGAGATCAATCACATAATCGGCGTGCCGGATCGTCGCCTCGTCATGCTCGACGACGACGACCGTATTCCCCAGATCGCGCAGCTTCTCCAACGTGGCGAGCAAGCGCGCGTTATCGCGAGGGTGAAGACCGATCGAGGGCTCATCGAGCACATAGAGCACGCCGCGCAATTGCGATCCGATCTGCGTCGCCAGGCGAATGCGCTGCGCTTCGCCTCCCGAGAGCGTGGAGGCCGGACGATCCAGCGTCAGATACCCCACGCCCACCGTCTCCAGGAACTCCAACCGCGCGCAGATCTCTCGCAGCAGGGGCTCAGCGATCTGCCGTTCGCGAGGCGTCAACGCTTCGGGGAGATCGCGGAAGACCCGAACCGCCTCCCGAATGGGAAGCGCCGCGTAATCGGCGATCGAGCGCCCCGCGACGCGCACGGCCAGGCTCGCTCGCTGCAATCGCTTCCCCTGACAAGCGGGACACGGCACCGTCCGGACGAGCGCGCGATAGAGCGCGGCCTTCTCATCCTCGCCATCCTCCGACTCGTGCTCCAAGTGACGCTCAAGCAGGGCGACCGCGCCCGGCCACTGCAACCGATACTGAGAGCCATTATGCTCGAAGGGGATCCGCTCCTTCAGGCCGTAGAAGAAGGCCTCTTTCACGCGGGCGGGCAGCTCAAGAAACGGACACGTCGGCGCGACGCGATAATGGCGGGCGATGGCCAGGAGCACGTCCTTCAGATACCCCCCCAGGGCTCGATCGAACGTGAGCATCTGGAGCCGATCCAGCGGCTGCGTCGGATCGGGGACCATCCGTTCCGGGGCGATCTCGCTCTTGGTCCCCAAGCCCTGGCACTCGGGGCATGCCCCATAGGGACTGTTGAAGGAGAACGAGCGCGGCTCCAGAGCAGGGACCGACAGTCCGCACTCGATGCACGCCATCTTCTCCGAATAGAATTGCTCCGGGCCGTCCACCACGGCGATGAGCACAATCCCGTTGGTGAGCTTGAGCGCCGTGCGAATCGAGCGCTCCAGGCGCTCCTGAACGCCCGGCTTCAAGAGCAGCCGATCCACGACGACCTCGATCGTGTGAGTCTTTCGCCTGTCGAGCGTGATCTCCTCATCGAGGGCGCGCAGCTCGCCATCAATACGCGCGCGCACGAAGCCCGACTGAGCCAGTTTCTGCAGCTCTTTTCGAAACTCCCCTTTGCGCCCGCGCACGATCGGAGCCAAGATCATCACCCGCTCGCCCGGCGGGAGATCCAGGACGGCCTTGACGATCTGCTCGACCGATTGCCGACTGATGGGGCGCCCGCACTCGGGACAATGCGGCTTGCCGATCGCCGAGAAGAGCACGCGCAAGTAGTCGTAGATCTCGGTGACCGTCCCCACGGTCGAGCGCGGGCTGCGACTGACGGTCTTCTGCTCGATGGAGAGGGCGGGCGAGAGCCCCTCGATGGAGTCCACGTCCGGCTTCTCGAACTGATCGAGGAACTGCCGAGCGTAGACCGAGAGCGATTCGACGTACCGTCGCTGGCCCTCGGCATAGAGGGTGTCGAAGGCGAGGCTCGACTTGCCCGATCCGCTGAGCCCTGTGATGACCGTGAGCGAGCGATGCGGGATCTCCAGATCGAGATTCTTCAGGTTGTGCTGTCGAGCGCCGCGAACGGTGATCCGATCAATCGGCATCACGCGTCTCCCGCCTCGGGTCTCTCAGAAGCGCTCCGTCCTCGTGATCCAAAAAGGGAATGTTACTGATCGCGCTCAGATGATGTCAAGAAATGCGCCAGAGGCGGAGAGCGCCGTTTCCCGCCACCTGTCCCCTCTGCTACAATGGCGCTCCTTATGGGGCCCCGCGTCGGGCCTGGGAGGGGAGTCACGGCGATGAGAGGGAAGAAGAACTGTTGCGTCCTTGTTCTCGCGATGAGCCTCTGGCTCGCATTCGGAAGCACCGGCGTCGCGCGCGCGGCGCAACAAACGGCTGCGCCGTCTGAGCCTGATGTCCTGACAGGGGCGCCTCGCGTGCCCGCCTCGCTCACGCTCTCGGCGGCGATCGAATATGCCCGCCGATGGCATCCGCGCCTGCACGCCGCGCGAGCGTACATTCGCATGGCCCAGGGCGAGATGATGACGGCCAGCGCGCGCCCGAATCCGACGTTCACCTTCAGCGGCGAGAATTTCGGCCGCGACACGGAATGGTTCGCCTTCCTCTCGCAGACGATCGAGACCGCTCGAAAGCGGCAATGGCGGATGGAAGCCGCCCAATGGGCGACGCACATGGCCGAAGCGATGCTGCGAGACGTCGAACGAGAGGTCATCGCCGAGGTGAAGCTCGCCTACGAGCGGGTGTTGCTCGAACGCGCCCGCCTTGAGCTGGCGCGCGAAAACCTTGAAACCTTCCGCCAAGTCGTGCGGTATAACGAAGTGCGCGTCGCCGAAGGCTATACGGCCGAGGGAGATCTGATCAAAGTGCGCCTGGAAGCACAGCGAGCGGAGTTCGCGATGCGACAGGCGCAGCTCGACTATGAGCGGGCGAAGATCGCCCTCCTTCGCGCCATGGGGGCCTCTTCGCTCGATCACTCCTTCGAGGTGCGAGAGGAGTTGAGGTTCGAGCCGGTGCGCCTCGTCCGTGAGGAGCTTGAACGCGCGGCGCTGGAGCGCCCCGATGCGGTGCGAGCGCG
>LJSS01000144.1_pt1 | contig 12785 bp, 15 predicted proteins | sample 890271 | NCBI WGS metagenome assembly LJSS01 (sample SAMN03797534, study PRJNA294671) | hot springs metagenome | isolation source: water from Lobios Hot Spring | place: Spain: Lobios, Galicia | collected 2011-02-08
AGGCCCTTTCCCTGGAGGTGCGCCCTGGCCTCGAGGGCCGCCTTCCCCCCTTACGGAAAGAAGCGCCTCTGGAGATCACCCTGCGCCCCGATGCCAGCCTGTACGACGGTCGCTACCGGGAGAACCCCTACCTGGAGGAGCTTCCCCGGCCCTTAAGCCGTTTGGTGTGGGATGGGGCCCTGCTCCTGGGGGAGGAGGATACCGAGGACCTAGGCCTTCTTGAGGATATCCGGGCCCGGGAGCGCCGGGCGGATCCCAAAAGGCCCCTCCTGCGGGTCAAGGCCGGGGAAAGGGAGGCCCTCCTTCCCCTCTGGCCTCTTCCCGGCCTGCCCAAGGGCAGCGGCGTGGCCCCCCTTTCCCATTTCTTCCACCCCGAAGGGGTGGTCTGGCCCATGGAGGTGTCCCCCACGGGCCGGCATTACCCCTTGGTCTCCACCCAGTACCACGGGTACCTGGGGGAGGTGGAGGCGGTGAAGGTTCTGGAGGAAAAGAAGGCCCTGGATATGGAGCCCCATAAGGAGAAGCGAGTTTCCTTCTACCCCCCATGGCCCCAAGGGGAGCACGCTTGGGCCATGACGGTGGACCTCACCCGCTGCCTGGGGTGCGGGCTTTGCGTTCTCGCTTGCCAGGTGGAGAACAACATCCCCGTGGTGGGCAAGGAGGAGGTGAAGAAGGGCCGGGAGATGCACTGGATCCGCGTGGACCGCTACTTTGCCGAGGAAGGGGTGCTCCACCAGCCCGTCATGTGCCAGCACTGCGAGAAGGCCCCCTGCGAGGCGGTCTGCCCCGTGGCCGCCACCGTTCACTCCAGCGAGGGCTTGAACCTCATGGTCTACAACCGCTGCGTGGGCACCAAGTACTGCTCCGCCAACTGCCCCTACAAGGCACGGCGCTTCAACTTCTTCTCCTATGCCGAGACCTTTCTGGGCCAGGGGGACCCGAGGCGGGCTAAGGAGAGCCCCCTTTCCCTCCTCATGAACCCCGAGGTGACGGTGCGGAGCCGCGGGGTGATGGAGAAGTGCACCTACTGTGTTCAGCGCATTGAGTTGGCCCGGGCGGAGGCCGCCAAGGAAGGCCGGAAGATCCGCACCGGGGAGGTCCGGACCGCCTGCCAGGAGGCCTGCCCGGGGAAGGCCATCCACTTCGGGGACCTCTTGGATCCTGAAGACCCCATCCAGGCCCACCGGAAGGAGGGACGGCACTACGCCCTTCTGGAGGAGGCCAACACCTGGCCCCGCACCACCTACCTGGCCCACCTGAAAAACCCCAATCCCAAGCTGAAGGAGGGGAAGCATGGCGCATAAGGAACCCCATCCCGACCACGACCTGATCCAGGGGGAGTGGACGGAGAGGACCCTGGTAGAGAAGCTCCTGGAACCGGTGGAGAAGCCCCCGCCCAGGCCTTGGCGGGTGGTCCTGGCCGTGGGCTTTGCCCTCACCTTGGCCTGGCTCTACGCCATCCTGGTCACCTTCGTGCGCGGCCTCGGTACCTGGGGCATCAACCAGCCCGTGGCCTGGGGGTTTGACATCCTCCACTTCGTCTGGTGGATCGGCATAGGCCACGCCGGAACCCTGATCAGCGCCATCCTGGTCCTCATGCGGCAGAACTGGCGGGACTCCCTGAACCGGGTTACGGAGGCCATGACCCTTTTCGCCGTCCTCTGCGCGGCCACCTACCCCCTGATCCACATGGGCCGTCCACAGAACTTCTACTGGGTCCTGCCCTACCCCAACACCCTCGCCCTCTGGCCCCAGTACAAGAGCCCCCTTTCCTGGGACGTGCTGGCCATCATGACCTACCTCACCATCTCCACCCTCTTCCTCTACCTGGGCTTGATCCCGGATCTGGCCCTTCTCAGGGAGAGGAGCAAGGGCTGGCGGCGGAAGCTATACGGCTGGCTCTCCCTGGGCTGGACGGGCAATGCCGTCCACTGGCAGCGCTATAGGGCGGTCTATGTGCTTTTGGCGGGCCTGGCTACCCCGGTGGTGATCTCCGTGCACTCCGTGGTGAGCATGGACTTCGCCTACGGCCTGGTGCCGGGCTGGCACCTCACGGTCTTCCCCCCCTTCTTCGCCGCCGGGGCCATCTACTCGGGCTTCGCCATGGCCCTTACCCTGATCATTCCCCTCAGGAAGTGGTACCGGCTGGAGGGGGTGATCACCGACCGCCACCTGGACTGGATGGCCAAGGTGACCCTGGCCTCGGGCCTCGGCGTGGCCTACATCTACCTCCTGGAGATCTTCATCGCCTGGTATGCGGGGGAGCCTGCGGAGTGGGCCCAGCAGCTTTGGCGCATGACCGGCCCCTACGCCCCCTACTACTGGGCCATGATGCTCATCAACGTGGTCCTTCTCCAGACCCTCTGGTTCCCCCGCTTCCGCAGGAACCTCACCTGGCTCTTCGTCTTCTCCCTCCTGGCCAACGTGGGGATGTGGCTGGAGCGGTTTGTCATCGTGGTCATCAGCCTTTCCCGCGACTTCCTTCCCGGGAATGCCCACCTCTACTTCCCCACCTGGGTGGACTGGACCCTCTATCTCGGCACCATCGGCTTCTTCCTCTTCGGCCTCGCCCTTTTCATCCGCCTCTTCCCCCCCATCGCCGTGGCGGAGATGGTTCACCTGTTCCACCGCCTGAGAAAGCACTAGGAGGGGCCCATGCTGTATGGACTCATGGCCTACTTTGACTCGGCGGAAAGGCTTTTAGAGGCCTTAAGGGTGCTCAAGGGGAGGGGATACCGCCACCTCGAGGCCCTGACCCCCAACCCCGTGGAGGGCCTGGAGGCGGTCCTGGGCAAGGACGAGCGCATCCCCTGGATCGCCTTCCTCCTCGGGGTCTTGGGAGCAGGGCTTGGGCTTTTCCTCCAGGTTTACACCCAGCTGGACTACCCCCTAAACGCCAGCGGGAAGTCCCTCCTGGGCTGGCCGGTCTACATCCCGGTGGCCTTTGAGCTCACCATCCTCACCATCACGGTGGGGATCTTCCTCGTCCTCCTTTACCTAAACGGCCTCCCGCTGGCCGCTCACCCTGCGGTCTGGGCGCGGGGCTATGCCCGGGTCCTGGTGGACGGCTATGGGGTGTTCGTCTACGCCTCCGACCCCCGGTTTGACCTTGAGGCCACCCGAGCCCTGCTGGAGAGCCTAGGGGCGGAGGTGGAGGAGGTGCGCCGTGCGTAGCTTGGCGCTTTTCCTTCCCCTCTTGCTTTCCGCCTGCGGATGGATGTGGGACCAGCCCAAGGTGAGGCCCTTCCGGGAAGCACCCCTCCAGGTCCAGGTGGCCCCGGAACGGGTGCGCTTCGGGGAGAACCTGAACCTGGAGGTGCGCACCGGGCTGAAGCCCGAGGGGGGGTTCGCCGACAACCCCTACGCCTTCACGGACGGGGAGCTTGTGCGGGGCAAGGTCCTCTACCGCTCCTTCTGCGCCATCTGCCACGGGCTGAACGGGGAAGGGGATGGGAGGGTGATCCCCTTGGGGATGCCCAAGCCCCGCTCCTTCCTGGACCCGGGGGTGAAGGCCATGCCCGAGGGCTACTTCTACTTTGCGGCCACCAACGGCTTTGGCCGCATGCTCTCCTACAAAAGCCGCATCCCGGAGAGGGAGCGCTGGCTCATCGCCCACTACATCAAGCGGTGCCTGCAGGAGGAGGTCTGCCCGCTGGAGGTGATCAATGCAGAGGTCTATTGAGGCAAGCCGTTCGGGTTTCCTGTTCCTGGGCCTGGTTCTTTACGCTCTAGCCTTTCTCTTTGGGGCTCCGGCCGCTTACTTTCCCTTCGCCTTCTTCCTTCTCCTTTCCTTGGGGGCGCTTCTGGTGCTTCTCCTGCACAACGCCTTAAGGAGCCGCTGGGGCGTGCCCCTGGAGCCTTACCTTTACCCCCTGGCCCGCCTCCTTCCCCTCATGGGGCTTTTGGGCCTGCCCTTCTTCCTCTTCCTGTCGGAGCTTTTCCCCTGGGCCCGGCCCGGGGCCGCGTTGGACCCGATTCTGGCTCATCGCTCGGGGTACCTGAACGCTCCCTTCATGCTTCTTCGCTACGTCCTCTTCTTCACCCTCTTTTCCTGGATCCTCTTGAAGCTGAAACCCGGGGAGCACCGGGCGGAGGTGGGGGCCTGGGGGCTCGCCCTGGCCTTCGTGGCGGGCACCTTTCTCTCTTTTGACCTCTTCAAGGCCCTCGAGGCCCACTTCTACTCCGCCTCCTTCGGGGCCATTCTTCTCCTTTCCGCAAGCCTCTTGGCGCTCTCTGTGGCCGTGGCCCTGGCCGCGCGGAGGGGTACCCCGGCCCTCATGGGCCAGGCCCAGAACCACACCAACCTCCTTCTCGCCCTTTCCATCATCTGGATCTACGTGGAGGCCACCACCCTGATCATCATCTGGGGAGGGGATCTGCCCCATGAGGTGGAGTTTTACCTGAAGCGCCTGGAAGGCCCTTGGGGCACGGTGGCCGCCCTGTGGGCGGTGGGGGGGTTTTTCCTGCCCTTCCTTTACCTCCTCACCAACCTGCCCAAGCGGGAGGCCCGGTATCTCCTGCCCGTGGCCCTTTGGATTCCCCTCTTCCGCCTTCTGCACCTGGCCTGGTACGTGCTCCCCGCCCTGGGGCGGGGGGTGGGAATCGGGGAGGTGCTGGGCTTCCTGGGCCTTGGCCTCTTCTTCCTCCAGCGCCTGCGGAACCCCTCCTGAGGATGCTCTAAGCCAGGGATGCCCCCGCCCGTGAGGGCGGGGCATTTGCACCTACCTTCACAAAAGGGGTGGGTGCATCCTGGAGTTAGGGGTACACGGTAAGGGTACCCAGGAGGTGGAAGATGGCAACGAGGGTTCTGGTTCTGGGAGGCGGCTCGGGTGGCCTGGTAGCGGCCAACAAGGTGAAGAAGCTCCTGGGGAGGGAGGTGGAGGTCACCCTGGTGGACAAGAACGCCTACCACGAGTTCATGCCCGCCTATCCCTGGGTGGCCTTCGGCATGCGGGAGCCCGAGCAGGTGCGCAGGCCCCTGGCCAACCTGGAAAAGCGGGGCATCACCTACCTTCAGGCCACGGTGGAGGCCTTAGACCCCGTTAACAACCGGGTGAAGACCAGCGCCGGGGAGCTTTCCTACGACTACCTGATCGTTTCCCTGGGAGCGGAGGCATTGCCCTCTCCCGCCCAGGACAGCTACGCTCCCTGGAGCCTCGAGGGAGCCTTGAAGCTGAGGGAAGCCCTCAAGAACTTCAAGGGGGGCCGGGTGGTGGTGGGGGTTTCCTCCCCCTACTACCCCTGCCCGCCTGCGCCCTACGAGGTGGCGGGGCAGGTGGAGTTCGCCCTCAAGGTCAAGGGGATCCGGGATAAAAGCACGGTGGAGGTCTTCCACCTAAACCCCCTGCCCCTGGCGGGCATGGGCCCGGTGATCTCGGGGAAGGTCATGGAGATCCTCCGCTCCAAGGGCATCGCCTTCCACGGGGAGTTTGAACCCGTTTCCTTTGAAGGGGGCAAGGTCAGGGCCAAGGACGGGCGGGAGCTGGCTTACGACCTCCTCATCCTCACGCCTCCTTTCGCCCCCAACCGGGTGGTGCGGGAATCCCCCCTGGCGGGGCCCCAGGGCTTCCCCGAGGTGAACAAGATGACCTTCCGCTCCACCCGGTTCGCCAACGTCTTCGTCATCGGGGACACGGTGAATCCCTCCCTCATGCTGCCCCCCGCCGGGGTGGTGGCCCACTTCCAAGGGGAGTACGTGGCCGGGGTCATCGCCTCCGACCTCAAGGGAGCCTACATCGGCGAGCCCTTTAACCCCGTGGCCATGTGCATCATGGACTTCGGGGATAACGCCCTTCTGCCCCAGTGCTCCTTTGAAAGGATTCTGGCGGGCACGGGGATGCCCTCCTGCGGCGTGATGGCCGTGGGCAAGTGGGTGCGGGTGACCAAGATGCTCTTTGAGGGCTTCTGGTTCGCCACCTTGATCGAGTAGGAGGGGCCATGGAGAAGACGCTTACAGTGGAAGAAAGGCTGGCCCGCATAGAGGAGGTCCTGGAAAAGAGCGGGCTAGGCCTCCTGGCCCAGGTGGGGGCCGGGGAGACCCTGGCGGAGAACCTGGGTCTCCTCATGGAGCCCAAGAACCTCCAGATGGTTTCCCTGCTGGCCCGCTTCCTGGATCAGGCGGAGGCCTTGGAGAAGCTGGCGGATACCCTGGAGAAGCTGGAACGATCCGGGGCCTTAGCCTTCCTGGGCCACCTCTCTGAGAACTTCGGGGAGGGCTTGGGGATGCTCATGGAGCCCCAGGTGCTCAGGCTTTTCTCCCACGGGGCCAATGTTCTGGACATCCTTTCCCGGATAGAGCCGGCTACCATCGGCATGATGGCCTCGGCCCTGCAACGCGGCCTGGGGGAGACCTTTACCCCCGAGGTGATGCGGGATCCACCCCGGGTGGGCTTGGCGGGGATCCTGAAACAGCTTTCCGACCCCGAGGTGCAGAAGGCCCTGGGGGTGCTTTTCCTCCTTCTCAAGGCCCTGGGCAAGGCCTTTGGACACCTGAACGAGGACATGAAGGCCCTGGAGGCCCTCATGGCCAAGATGATGCCCAAGAAGTAGCGGCTTAGAGAGTCTTCAAGACCCCGTTGCGGCAAGGGCTGCAACGGGGTGTTACGCCATGGTCACCCGGTCCCGGCCCGTTTCCTTGGCCCTGAGGAGGGCGTAGTCGGCCTTGAGAACCCAGTCCTCCAGCTGGGCCTCGCTTTCCGGAACCTCCCCCCCGGCGATGCCGGCGGAGAGGGTGAGGGGATAGGGGATGGGGTCCACCCTTTGGTGGCGGAAGCGGTAGCGGATGCGTTCCACCACCTCCTTGGCCGCAAGGCGGTCGGCCCCATAGAGGAAGAGGAGGAACTCCTCCCCCCCGTAGCGCACCGCCAGGTCCTCGCGGCGCACGCTGGCCTGGAGGATGCGGCCCAGGTGTTTTAGGACCTCGTCCCCCACGGGGTGGCCGTAGGTGTCGTTCACCCGAAGGAGGGCGAGAAGCCCTAACCCATAGGCGGCCACGGCCACAGTTTAGCCCAAGGCTGGCTCCGGTGGGTGCGCTTTGGCCAGGGCCTCGAGGGCTTCCCTAAGCGCCTCTATCCCTTTCAGGAACTCTTCCACCCCTATGTGCTCGTGAGGGGTGTGGTCCAGGGTGGAGTCCCCGGGGCCGTAGGCCACCATGGGCACCTTCCAGTGGGGGGCCAGGACGTTCATGTCGCTGGTCCCGGTCTTCAGCTTGAAGACGGGTTTTCCCCCAGCCTTGCGGATTCCTTGCCTGAGGGCCCGGGTGAGGGGGGTGTCCTTGGGACCCAGGTAGGGTACTTCCCGGCCGAAGAACTCCAGCTCTATGGTCGGGGGAGCGTAGGCGGTGAGGTGGTGGATGGCCTCCTCCGGGGGGAGTCTCGGGGGAAGGCGCAGGTCAAAGAACATCTCCGCCACCTGCTTGAGCTCTGCAGGCTGGATGCGGAAATCCCTTAGGGTGTACTGCACCTGGTCAAAGGCCTTTTGCCCCACGTTCATGGCCTCCGCCCAGGCCTTGATGGCCACGAAGTAGCTGATGAGCTCCTCGGCGGCGTTGGGCTCGTGGTGGGCAGAGTGGAAGTTGTCCTTTTCCCGCCTGGCCTTCACCAGAAGCCTTCCCTTGTACCCCAGGGTGATGCCCTCCCAGCCCGAGGGCTCCCCGATGATGACGTAGTGGGGCTTGAGCCTTGGGGCCACGAAGCGGGCTCCCTTGGAACTGGGGGCCTCCTCCTCCGTGGCCCCCACCAGGTGAACGGTAAGGTGTTTCCTTGCTTCCTCGGAAAGCCCGGCGGCGGCGAAGATCATGGTCACGAAGGGGCCCTTGGCGTCCACCGCTCCCCGGCCGAAGAGCTTGTTGCCCTCCAGGCGTACCGGCACCACTCCGGGCACGGTGTCGATGTGCCCCAGGAGGACCACCTGGATGGGGCCATGGCCCACCTGGCCCCGGGCGTTGTCCGCCTCGTCCACGAAGGCCTTGAGGCCCAGCTTTTCCATTCCCTCCGCCAGGTACTCCGCCACCAGGCGCTCCTGCCCTGAAGGGGAGGGGATCTCCAGGGCCCCTTTGAGGAACTCAACGGGGTCCAAGGCGCTTGCGCTCATACTCCTCCTTGCTCCATCCCACGTCCCGGAGGATCCCTAGAAGCGTTCCCGGGTGAAGGAGTTCTCCTGCGTGTACCGGCACCGTGGTGGCTCGGCCGTCTGGGTGTTTAAGGCGCACGTGGCTCCCCCTCACGCGCACCACCTGGAAGCCTTCTTCCTGTAGGAGGCGGACCAGCTCCTTCCCGGCGATGGGGGTTAGGCGGGGGCTCACGCGGCTTCGATCTCCAGATCGCCGGAAAACCCCAGCACGGAAACCTCTTCTTCCGTGTCCAAGGAAACGGCTATGGCCTCCTGCAAGCGTTCAAGCAACTCTGCGAAGCTCCTGGCCTGGGTATGGGCTCTAAGTTCCGGGACGTGGGCCACCAGGTAGCCTTCCTCGTCCCGTTCCACTTCTATGTGGTAGCGTTGCCTCATCCTGTTAGGTTAGCACAGCCCGCACCGCCTCCACCACCCGCTCCAGATCCGCCTTTTCGATGACCAAAGGGGGAAGGAAGCGGATCACCGTGGGGCCGGCTTGTAAGGTCAGCACCCGGTGCTCCTTTTCCAGGCGCTCGATGTAGGGGGCAGCCTTTTCCTTGAGCTCGAGGCCCACCATGAGCCCAAGCCCCCGCACCTCGCGGATCTTGGGGGAGGGGATCTCCCGAAGCTTCTCCATGAACCAGGGCCCGAGTTCGGCGGCCCTCTCCCATAGCCGGGTGCGCTCCAGATAGCGCAGGGCGGCTACCCCGGCGGCCATGGCCAGGGGATTCCCCCCGAAGGTGGTGCCGTGGCCCCCCTTGGGCATGCTTTTCGCCACCTCCTCCCGCATCACCGCTACCCCGATGGGTACCCCGCCCCCAAGGGCCTTGGCCAGGGTGAGGATGTCGGGTACCACCCCATAGTGCTCAAAGGCGAAGCGCCTTCCCGTGCGCCCCATGCCGGTCTGGATCTCGTCCAGGATCAGCAGGGCTCCTTTTTCCCGGGTAATCTCCCGGGCAGCCTCCAGAAACTTCCGGGTGGCGGGGCGCACCCCTCCTTCCCCCTGCACGGGCTCGAGGATCACCGCCGCGGTCTCCTCGTCCACCGCCTTCCTCAGGGCCTCCACATCGTTAAAGGGGATGAACTCCACGGGGCCCAAGAGGGGCATGAAGGGTTCCCGGTACTTGGGCTCCCAGGTGACGGAAAGGCTTCCCAGGGTGCGCCCGGAGAAGCCCCGCATGGCGGCCACCAGCTTCCGCTTCTTGGTGTGGGCCCAGGCGAACTTGATGGCGGCCTCGTTGGCCTCGGTGCCGGAGTTGGTGGGGAAGACCCGGTTGAGCTCGGGGGGAAGGAGGCTTACCAGGGTGCGGTAGAACTCCCCCCGCATGGGGGTGGGCAGGGTCTGGGGCATGGAGAGGAGGGTTTCCGCCTGCTTCTTGATGGCCTCCACCACCTCGGGGTTGGCATGGCCCAGGTTGGCTACCCCGTAGCCCCCCACGCAGTCGATGTACTCGTGGCCCTCGGCATCCCAGACCCGGGCTCCCTGCCCCCGTACCAAAAGGAGGTCGTGCTTGGTGTAGACGCCAGTATCCAGGCTCTTCTCCGCTTCCAGAAGGGTCCGCCATTCCACATTTACCCCGTTTACCCCAACCATCCTCACCTCCAAAAGAAAAGCCCCCGGGCGGGCCCGGGAAGCCAGGCTTCCCAGGCCCCATCAGGTTTTGCCCCGGGCGGCCATCTCCCCTTCAGGGTAGGGGGGCGGGACCACCTTGTCAACGGATAGACTGGGGAGGTGCTGGCCTATGTGGGCTTGGGTTCCAACCTGGGGGACCGGGCGGGCTACCTTTTGCAGGCCCTTTCCCTCCTTTCCCGGCTTCCTGAAACCCGGTTTTTGCGCCTTTCCCCCGTGTACGAAACCGAGCCCGTGGGCCCACCCCAGCCCCCCTACCTGAACCTGGTGGCGGAGGTGGACACGGGGCTTTCCCCACGGGCTTTCCTGGAGGGCCTCCTGGGGATAGAGCAAAGCCTTGGGCGGGAGCGGAAGGAGCGCTGGGGGCCGAGGACCATAGACCTGGACCTCCTGCTCTACGGGGACCTGGTCCTGAGGGAGGTGGGCCTCGAGGTGCCCCATCCCAGGCTCCACCAGCGGGCCTTCGTCCTGGTGCCCCTGGCCGACCTCGTCCCGGAGGGGCGCCACCCGGTGCTCGGGCGCACCTTTGCCGAACTCCTCGCCCCCCTGGACCGAAAGGGGGTGCGGCCCTTTGTGCTATAGTGGGGGCATCGCGGATCCTAGCCGCGCAAAGGGAGAAGGAAAGTGGAGCTAGAAGCTGGAAGCGTTGTAGAGGGCCGCGTGGTGCGGGTTACGGATTTTGGCGCCTTTGTGGAGCTCCCGGGGGGCGAGCAGGGCCTGGTGCACATCTCCCAGATCGCCCACGAGTTCGTGAGGAACGTGCGGGACTTCCTCAACGAGGGGGACATCGTCCAGGTGATGGTGAAGGGCCGGGACGCCAAGGGGCGTCTGGACCTTTCCATCAAGGACCTCACCCCCGCCCCGGAAGGGGCTCCGCCCCCCAGGCCCAGGCGCCTGCCCAAGCAGTCCCCCGAGTTTGAGAACAAGCTCAAAAGCTTCCTCCGGGGCACCGGGGGCTTTGGCGGCAAGGGGGGCAAGAAGGGCGGCAAGAAAAAGCGTTAACCCCAAAGGGTTCCCCCCGGGGGTGTATGCCCCCGGGGTTTTGCTTTAAAGTGATGGGGTATGGTGAAGCCCATAGAGGTTACCGACGCCAACTTTGACCAGACCTTAGGCGGACACCCCCTGGTCCTGGTGGACTTCTGGGCGGAGTGGTGCGCTCCCTGCCGCATGATCGCTCCCATCCTGGAGGAGCTGGCCAGGGAGTACGAGGGGAAGCTCTTGGTGGCCAAGCTGGACGTGGACGAGAACCCCAAGACGGCCATGCGCTTTAGGGTCATGAGCATCCCCACGGTGATCCTCTTCAAAAACGGCCAGCCGGTGGAGGTCCTGGTGGGGGCCCAGCCCAAGCGCAACTTTGAGGCCAAAATCCAGAAGCACCTCCCTGCCAGCGCATGAGCATTAGGATCGCCCTGGACGCCATGGGGGGGGACCGGGCCCCCGGGGTTACGGTCCAGGGAGCCTTCCTGGCCGCCAAGGAAGGGGTGGAGGTCCTTTTGGTGGGGGAGGAGGCCCGCCTGCGGGCCGAGCTTGCCCGCCTGGGGACTTCCTTGCCCATCCACCATGCTCCAGACTGGATTCCCATGGAGGAGCATGCCACCGAGGTGAGGAAGCGCCGGGAAAGCTCCATCATGGTGGCCATGGACCTTCTGAAGCAGGGCAAGGTGCAGGCGGTGGTGTCCATGGGCCACACCGGGGCCACCATGGCCGCAGCCCTCTTCACCCTGGGGCGGGTAAAGGGGGTGGAAAGGCCTGCCCTTTTGGTGGAGTTTCCCAGCCAAAGGGGGCGCACCTTCCTCCTGGACGGGGGAGCCAACGCCGACTGCCGCCCCTCCTTTCTCGTTCAGTTTGCCGCCATGGGCCTGGCCTACGCCGAGGCCAACGGCCTAAAGGACCCCAAGGTGGGCCTTCTTTCCATCGGCGAGGAGGAGGGAAAGGGCAATGCCCTGGTGCTGGAAACTTACCCTTTGCTGAAGGCTGCCTTGAGGGAGCGGTTTTTCGGCAACGTGGAGGGGCGGGATATCTTTCTGGGCACCACGGAGGTGGTGGTCACCGATGGCTTCACCGGGAATGTGGTGCTGAAGCTTTCGGAAGGGGAGGCCAAGGTGCTTTTGGGCTGGGTCAAGGAAGCCCTTACCGGAAGCCCCTTGGCCCGGCTGGGGGCTCTTTTGGCCCGGGGGGCCTTGCGCAAGCTGAAGGAGAGGGTGGACCCTTCCCAGTACGGGGCCATGCCCCTACTGGGGGTGGAAGGGGCGGTCTTCATCGGCCATGGCTCCGCCGATGCCCTGGCGGTGAAAAACGCCCTTCTTAGGGCCAGGGCCCTGGTGGGGGCGGGGCTTATGGACCGGGTGCGGGCGGGCCTTTCCGCCCTACACGTCTAGGATCACCTGGGCTTTCCATGCCCCGTTTTCCCGGCTCACCTGCAGGCCGTGGAAGGTGGCGCTTTTCACTTCTCCCTGGAAGCCAAAGCTCTCCTGGAAGGGCTCACCCCAGAGGGTGGCGGTGAGGCGGTAGCCCCCGGCTTCCTTTTGCACCCGTACCCGTGCCTTCCCGGGCACGAAGCCCTTGGTCTGGATCAGGTAGATGAGCTCGTTGAGGAAACGGACCAGGAGGGTTTCCAGGTCCTCCGCCTCCAGGGAAAGGCGCCTGCGCCGACTTCCCCCTTCTGGGGGAAAGAGGAACATCACCTGGAGAAGCCCTTTAAGGGCGGCCTGGAAGAGGTCCTCGAGGCTTTCCGCCTCCAGGAGGAACCCCACGTCGGCGGTGTGGTCCAGGGGCTTCACCACCATGGCCCCTCCTGGGTGCCCTCCGTTCCGGGGAGGTGGAAGGTTTCCGTCCAGAGCCTTTCCGGATACCTTTCCATGAAATCCAGCAGGGACAGGGCCTGGGTCCGGTGCTGGGCCAGGGCCTTGAGCTTCCGGGCCAGGGCCCATTCGGGTAGGTGTAGGCGGTGGGTGACGGGCCAGGGGCCTTCGGGCCGCACGAAGTACACCACCCGGGCCAGGCCCTCCGCCGCCCTGGTGGCGTAGCGGCTTTTTGGCCCCCGGGC
>LJSS01000143.1_pt1 | contig 12719 bp, 7 predicted proteins | sample 890271 | NCBI WGS metagenome assembly LJSS01 (sample SAMN03797534, study PRJNA294671) | hot springs metagenome | isolation source: water from Lobios Hot Spring | place: Spain: Lobios, Galicia | collected 2011-02-08
CGCCTGCACCGGCGTTCGTGAGCGCACTGCCGGCGACCTCGCGTGACTTTGCTAAAGCGCCTGTGCAAGTGCGATACTCTCACCCACGGCGGGCTGACGCCCGCCGCTCCTGGTTGCAGGCGCGAACGCGTGCCGGTGAAATGACGACTTTCGCGATGCACAAACGCATGTACAACCAAGAGCGGGGGGGCGTTAGCCCCCCGTGGCTACCCTGCACGGGAGCACAACGACTGAAAATCACGGAAAGCCGGCGTTGGTACAACAGTCGGCCCTTCGCGGCGCCGCTGGACGCCACTGCACCGAAGTTCGTGAGGACACTACCGGCGGCCTCCTGCGACTTTGCGGAACCGTTCCTGCAAGTGCGTTACCCACGCCCACGGCGGGCTGACGCCCGCCGCTCTTGTGTCCGCACGTGACGAGTGTCCCCGGACGTGAGCGGTATCGGTGTTGCAAGTGCGTTTCCGCCACCCACGGCGGGCTCACGCCCGCCGCTCTTGTGGACGTGCGTTCGTGCATCGCAAAAATCGTTTTTCGCCGGCGGACCTTCGCACTGCAACACAAGAGCGGGGGGCGTTAGCCCCCCGTGTAAGCCTGGACGCGAATGCAACGGCCATCGGCACACGCACCGTCGGGGGTCTGCCGAACAATCGCGCTTTTGTCTGCGTGAACATCTTTCCCACACCCACGGCGGGCTCACGCCCGCCGCTCCTGGTTGCAGGCGCGAACGTGTGCCGGTGAAATGGCGACTTTTGCGATGCACAAACGCATGTACAACCAAGAGCGGGGGGCGTTAGCCCCCCGTGGCTACCCTGCACGGGAGCACAACGACTGAAAATCACGGAAAGCCGGCGCTGGTACAACAGTCGCCCCTTTGCTGCACCGCTGAGCGCGACAGCGCCGGCGATCGGCACACAAACTGCCGGCGGTCTCCTGCGACTTTGTGGAAGCGCCTTTGCAAGTGCGATACCGATACCCACGGCGGGCTGACGCCCGCCGCTCTTGTCTCCGCACGTGACGAGTGTCCCCGGTCGTGAGCGGTATCGGTGTTGCAAGTGCGTTTGCCAAACACCCACGGCGGGCTGACGCCCGCCGCTCCTGGCTGCATTGCACGATGGTGGTTTTGGATGAAAATGCGACTTTTGCGCTGTACAAAACGCCTGTTTCAGAACGAAGCGGCAAAGCGAAAATCACCGTGTCCTCCGAGCAGCCGTTGACACGCAAGAGTCGAGGCTGCTACCGCGCTCGCTGAACCGTCACCATGTCCTCCAAACAGCCGCCAACACCGTGTCCTTCACACAGCAGCCGCCCGTCTTCGCCGGCGAGCAGACGATTTCACCGCGAGAAAGCGATGCCGAAGAAGAAGGTGCGCCGGCGATCGCCATCTTCCTTGACGATCGGGAAGCCCCAATCGAGTGCGATCGGGGCCGGGCCTAACATCGGCACATTGATCCGCAGACCGAAACCGGCGGAGACGCGGAAATTTTCCAGCGTTACATCGCTGTCCACGGTACCGAAATCGGTAAAGGCGATGGCGTAAATCATATCATTGGCCAGCAAGGGAACCTGGTATTCGAGGCTGCCGAGCGCTTCAAACGTGCCGCCAACGTTGAAACCGTTAACTCGCGGTCCGACGCCCCGGAATCGGAAACCACGCAGCGTGCGGAAACCGCCAGCGTAGAAACGATCGAAAAGCGGCGTGTCGTCGCCGGCCCAACCGACAATCCCCCGCAACACCAGCACGTGCCGACCGGAACCGTCGGGCCGTTCGTAAATCGTCCAGTACTGGCTATCCTCGATGGTCACAATCGGATAGGTGAAATCGCCCAATCCCTGCTCGTAAGCGATTTCCAGGAAATTGCCCGTGGTGGCGCGGATGATCGAATCGCGCGTGTCCCGCACCAGAGCGATACGCGGGGCTAAAACGAAATTATGCCCGGCCACCTCGAAGAAATCCGGCGGCGCGGTCGGTGGAATACTCCGCACTTTCACATCCTCGATGCGAAAACCGACGTTGAAGCTCCACTCCGGGGTCAACCGTCGGCCCAGCGTGATCCTCCCACCAGTACGCTGTTCCGTGTATTCATCGAAAATCCGCGTGTAGTAATAGCCACCCACGCCTAAACTGTAGGGGCTATCGAATAACCGGGGTTCACGCCAGGTAATGGTGTAGCGGCTGATTTCGGTACCTGGAATGGCCTCGATTCTCAATTCCTGGCCAGCCCCGCGGAAGGCGCGACCGCTGGTCAAATCCGTCCAGAAATCATCCCAGCTTGTCAAACGCGGAAAGCCAAAAATGTCGAAGTTTCGCTCGTTGAGGATAATGCTCAGGTTGGCACCGTAATCAGTGCTGAACGCCGCTCCTACTAACAGCGAACCGGTGCGATCCTCCTGCACTTCCACCAGCAGATCCTTATACGGCGAGGGATCGGTTTCGTTGAGGATGGTGATGGTGGGGCGAATTCCCTGAATCGGGTCTTCCCTGAAGATGCGCAGTCGCGAGAGATTGCGTTCGCTGAGAGCGATAGCCGTTCGGTCAAACACCTGGCCCGGTTCCAGGCCGACAAGTTCCCGCCGGATGACGCGATCCTGGGTGACCGTGTTACCGACGATGCGGATTTCGCCGACTCGATATGGCTCGCCGGTCTGCGGCAATGGGCCTTCATTGACCTGGTAAACAACAGTCGTAACTCCCGGCTCGCTGCTGTATTTGAGGATCGGCTGGACATCCGCGAAGACATAGCCGCGTTTCCAGTATTCATCACGCATTTCTCGAGCGCTGGCCTGGACGATATTGGCGTTGTAGGGCTTGCCTTTTTCGGTTTTGTCATGGGCGAGGAGCATGCTCTGGTCGAGGATGCGATTCCCGGCAACCTCGGTGCCGGCGATATAGGATCGCGGCCCTTCTTCAATCACGAAAACGACATCCACGCGATCACTGCCGGGCTGCCAGAAAACCTTGCGACCGATGCGGGCCTCGAAAAAGCCGAAGGTGTGGTAGTATTTCAGCAACTTCAACACGTCGTTATCCAGGCGTTCCGGATCGTATTCGCCGAAAAATCCCAGCAAGGTGGCCCGCGAATCAATCTGCGTTTTCAGCCGGGCAGCGCTGACGAAGTTGTTGCCTTCAAAGCTGAGGCTGCGGATACGAATGACCGGCCCTTCGGTAATGCGGAAGACCACGCGGAGGTCGTCGGACTTGGTTCCTTCGACAAGTTCCACGCGCGCCAGCAACCGACCTTTTTCTTTGTATTTGCGTTCGATGGCCTCGCGGGCCCGCCAGTTCAGAGCCGGGTCCATCGGCCCGCCGGGTCGCAATCCGGTAATTTCTTCCAGCTCTTTCCGGCTGAGATGCTTGGCGCCGTCGTAAATGATTTCCTTGATGGTCGGGCGTTCGACGACACGGAAGATGACCACGACTCCCTGGGGAGTGCGTGCTTCGGCCGGGCGAACATCGGCGAACCAGTTGGTTTCCATCAGTTTGCGGACATCTTCCTGAATTTCCAGCGGGTTATAAACGCGGCCTGGACGGGTTTTCAGCATATTGAGGATGGCTTGTTCGGGCTGACGGCGTGCGCCTTCGATACGCACCTCGGCGACGATCAACTCCGGCGACTGTGCCAGGCATAACCAGGTCGCCAGGCCACACAGCCCCGCCACCGACCAGAGCCAATAAGAACGGCACAAGTGCGTCATACGGATTAGTTTCTCCCCCCGTGCTGGCGCTTGGGCGTTGTACCAGGTAAGCGAATCCGCGACCTGGCCTGGTATTGGGCTGGTGTCCTTTCGCGCTGCCCCTCCACCGCTTACCGGCCCCGTACAAGGCCGACCGCCCATAGTTAACTTCCCCGCAGTTGTCAAGCACAACCGCAGGTACTCGCAAGGCTCGCCGAGGTGGTTGCTCTGGCGGTGGGCAGCTCCCATAGCGTTCGCGCTTGCGGTGGACAGCGTTATTTGGCTCTACTTGCCGCGCAAGGCTCCTGTGCCACTGCGTTAGCACTAAGGAGTAAACCAAGGACTAAATCCTTGAATGGTGCCGAAGCCGATGGCATTGTCAGGTGCGATGGATGCACTGAAGCTGAAACTTTTTCCGGGGCAAATTCGTCTTTAGAAATGGGGACAACGCGGCGGTCGGGGTGATGTGGGCAAACTCTGGCGAGAATTGTTGTCGCGGACTGGCTGATAAGGACGATACTGGGACGGGATAAATTCGGACATTTGAAGCCGAGCGCGGAGGTGTGCCATGCGTCATCCCTTTGACGCACTGAACCTCGCTGGGTGCGAATCGGAAGCAGTAGGCGCTCCTGTGCCCCAGACCAGGAACGAGCCAACCGATTCTTCGCACCGGCTCTCTCGGCGGGAATGGTTGGACCGCCTGTGTGCTGCGGTTGCCAGCACGCTGATTCTGCCGATGGCCAGTGCGATCGCTTCCGAGCGAACTGCTCGTCCGCCGGCAAATCCGCAGCGGCCAAACCTGCCGCCGGGACAATTTACCACGCAAGCGCTCGGAGAAGAAGGCAATCCGCCCCGGATCGTATTACCGCCAGGACAGGTAACCACACTGGCGTTAGGTGAGGAGGGCAACCCGCCTCGCGTCCCGCCGACCACCAACGTCCGGAACGAAGAAGGCGTAAAGCCACCCAGAGGCCCGATAACTACCTTTGCACTGGGCGAGGAAGGCAACCCACCCAAGCGTCCCACCATGGCATGGTTTGAAGCAGGCGAACGCGTCCGGTGACACCGGCCCGGAACGCGCTTCTCCTGAAAACCGGTACCACCTCGCTGCTCGCCGAAAATTGGCCCTTGCCCCGTCAGCAAGTCCGACCGACATGTTATCCTGTCAGCAGCTTCACCAGGGCCTCGGTCAGGGGCAGACCCGTGGCCTTTTCGAAACCCAAAAACATCGGGCTGGGATTCGCTTCTAAAAACACATAGCGTCCGTCCGCAGTCAGGCGAAAGTCCATCCCCGTCCAGAGCAAATCGAGTTCCCTGGCCGCTGTCCGGCACTGCTCGACCACCTCCGCTGGCAGTGTATGAACGAGAATGCGTGGCTGGGGATCGTCGCGGTAGTCGAGACAGGGCGTGCGAATTTCGCACGCATACACCTCCTGACCGGCGACAAAAACGCGAATGTTCGTGCCTTCTACAGCCTCCTGGATGGTAACCGGGGCAACACGGAGCAACGACAGATGCTCATCGGTGAGGTGTCGGCTTTCGACGTAACGGGCATGCGCACCGCCCTGCACGGGCTTGAAGATACACCGCCCATGCTCGGCCACGAATTGCTTTACCGTTTCGGCATCGTTGGTGACGACGGTCGCGGGGATGGCTAACCCCAGCCGCGCCACACGCTGCAATTGCACCGGTTTGGTGCGATGCAGTTGCTGAGCGTGCCAGCCATTGACCCAGCGAGCGGGCAGCTCCAGAAACAGTGTCTCGATCAGCCCCTGGCTATCCGATTCGGCAATCAGTCGCTGCTCCGGATCGGGAAGAGATGGAACGGCCACGCCGTAGTAACAGCGCCAGTAAACCGCAGTAATTTCCTCCCACCGCAACCGACGGCCCGTAGGCAAGCGTAACCATCCCTGGCAGCCTTGCGGTTCAAAACTAATCTGCGTGTGCGTTGGGAACCAGCGACTGTCGAACAGCTCCACGTCCTGCCGGCAACGGTCTTTCAGGTACTGGTAAACATGGCAGGCATGCTCATCGTCATAACTGCCCAAAATGAGGATGGCCATGGTTCGGGCTTCCGTCGTCGGCGGGCGAAATTCGCACCAGATGGTGTCGTTTTTATCTCACCAGAACCAATGTTCGCGTTTTCGTCGTCGGCCAGCGAAAGTTGCACCAGAGTCGGTAATATCGCGCTTGCCGTATTTACCAAAGCTTTCGTCGTCAGCCAGGGAAAGTTGCACGGCGTACGGTTCGGTCACCGCGACTACGCCGGTCATTAAAGGGCGACTGGTGGATTGCGGTCAAGGATGCGTCGCCCTCGTTCGCCCAAGAGACGACTGTTCCCGAAGGAACGGAGCGGCGCCAAATCACGACAAGTAATTCGCTCACTGTCCTGCGAGAATCGAACTCTGCTCTACGACGACCGCACACACAACCAAGAGCGGCGGGCGTCAGCCCGCCGCGGTTCGGATTCGCACTTGCAACGCCACCGGCTTTTTCGGATTGAATACGTTTTGCGCCGCACATGCGGATGTGGTGCCACGGCTGGCTTACGCCAGCCGCTCTTGGTGCACGACGCTTGTTCGGTGCGAGATGCGCGACTTGCAATGCGCAGGCGTGCGTCCAGCCAAGAGCGGCGGGCGTCAGCCCGCCGTGGTTCGGTGATACGAACGTTGTGCAGCGGGAAACGCGCTTCGTTCAGCGACTAGCGAACGGACGAACAGGAGCGGCGGGCGTCAGCCCGCCGTGGTTCCGTGATACGAACGTTGTGCAGCGGGAAACGCGCTTCGTTCAGCGACTAGCGAACGGACGAACAAGAGCGGCGGGTGTCGGTTCGCTGGGCGGGCGGGTGGGGGAAAGTCGTGCCGTCGCTACAATCTTCCGCTTGCTTATTTTTCAACGCCGTGATACCAGCGGATTAACTGTCCCAAACCAGATGCGTGTTTTCTTCCGCACCTAATTGAAGCCGGAACTGTTCCAGCAGGGCGGCATAATCCGGTCGGGAGCAATGGTAGTGGACACCTTCCAGGATCAATCGCAACCGGTCGTTGCGGGGCAGGTGGAATCGTTCCATCACCTGGACGAATGGTTGCAGTCGCGGGGCATACACCACCAGAACCTTGTGCTCGTCGAAATGCACCTCCCGATTCCCCTGGCGGTCCACCACGATGATACCGCTATAACCGTCGTGCAAAAGCAACTCCTCAAACTCGACAAGGTAGCTGAGCAACACGGGTCGGTCAATGTTGCGGCGAAGGTAATCGCGGCGCATCCGGTCATGACTGCTTTGCAGGTACACATCCGGTTCCTCGCCGAGCAAAGCCACTAACTCGACGAACACCTCGAACAACATTTCCGCAGAAACGCTGGCGGCGAGCCTGGGCAACGGGGCTGCCGTCCATTCCAGACGATAACCGGCTTCGGGAACGACTCCGCCTTTCTCGCCCGGACGAATCGCCCGTGTGAGTCGGAAATTGCCATACTGCTCGCGCAAAAGATGCGCTGGCAGTTGACCCTCACGGACAGATGAAGCGGTGCGGAAAATGCGTTTCATGGAGCTTCCGATGGCAGGGGGTTGGCAACAGAACCGCGGCGGGAGGAAGATCCAGGTGTCTGTATCATTGTATCGCCCTGGCCCCGGTCTGGCTGAATGTCGGAACTGAAGAAAAATGCTCCGCCAGCACCGATCCTGACCTGAGCCGACGATCCTGCCGACTATGCCTGCGCGACTTATTAGTCGCAAAACAGCGGCGATGCCTGCTGGACGTGTTCAGCGGTGAACATGCTCGCCATACCGCGGATGCAGGCGATCGGCTATGATTGTAAGCGGAGCATCAGGTCGCGGGCAAAACTTTCAGAGCCGCGCCAGCAACGCACGGTGTTTTGCCTCACCTTGTGCACTCTGGAAGGAGTCCTCGCTATGACACCAGGTCAACACGTTCGCCATGCCGCAGGGTTGCCGATGATTTCGCCAGGTGGCGTGCCAACTCCGCATCCGTGCCTGCTTCACTCGAATGCAACCAGTAGTGCGGGGAAGCGATGGCACAAGCAGTGGGCAATCGGCATAACGCTTGTGCTTGCGGGAATGAGCCTGGCAGGTTTGGCCATCAGCTGGGCGCAGAATCCACCCGCCAACGGCGAGGTTCGCCCTGGCAAAATCTTGAAAGAGGTCTGGGAAGCGCTGTATCTGGAAGGCGTGAAATCGGGCCATTTGCACCATGTGTATCAGGAAGTCAGCATACGTGGGCAGCCGTTTATCCAGGCCACGAGCACGATGGAATTGCGAGTGCGGCGGTTTGGGCAACCGGTGACCTTTGTCAACACCCTGGCCAATTACGAAACGCCGCAGGGACTGGTGGCCAGTGTGACCGTGCACCTGCAGATTGGCCGCGACCAGCACATCATTCGCCGCGGCACGGTGATCGGCGAGGAACTGGTCATGCAGGTGCAGATCGGGCAACAACCACCCCGCCAGGTACGCATTCCCTGGAAAGCCGAAGCCCTCGGTTTGTACGCAGAAGAACGGTTTTTGAGCCAGCAGAAGTGGGAGCCCGGCACCAGGCGACAATATTGCAAATTCGTGCCGGAACTGGATCGCTTCGTTCAGCTCCAGGTCACCGCCGAGGATTACGACACGGGGCCTTTTACCGCGGGACGGAAATGGTTACGCTTGCGGGCGCGTTATGAAAAAATACCCGGCGTGGAATTGCCCGATGCCCTGATCTGGCTCGATGAAACCGGGGAGCCGGTTCGCCTGGAAACCCACCAGCCCGGACTGGGCAAGATGCTATGCCTGCGCACTGGCAAAGAGGAAGCACTCGCCCCCGGCCCGGTCGAGACTGTGGATATTGCCCTGAGGCAGATGATTCGCGTCGCCCGGCCCATTGCACAACCTCTGCAAGCGCGGAAAATCACCTACCGTCTGACCCTGAAATCGGGGCAATTTGCCGAGGGAGTTTTCCCGCAGGATGACCGCCAACGTCTGCGTCAGCGACAGCCCGCAATGCTGGAACTGGAAGTGTCCCGCGGTAATGAGCCCGGCCAGGGTGACACTGACCGAACCGAACCGCCTGCGGAGTATTTGCGGAGTAATCCGGTCGTCAATAGCGAGGACAAGCTGGTGCAGCAACTGGCTCGCCGTGCCGTGGCTGGTGCTACCGAACCGTGGGAGAAAGCCCAGCGCATCCGACGCTGGGTGTACGAGAACGTCCGCGACAAGACCTATGTGGAAGCGTTTGCCTCAGCGGATGAGGTAGCTCGCACCCTGGCGGGCGATTGTACCGAACATGCCGTGCTCGCCGCGGCTATGTGTCGTGCGGTCGGTGTGCCGTCGCGGTTAGCGATGGGTTTTTTGTACGACCCGCACCATCGGGCGTTCGTGCCGCACATGTGGCTGGAAGTGTGGATTCGCGGCCGATGGTACGGTTTAGACCCAACGCTCAACCAGGAGCATATCACCGCCACACACATCAAACTCGCCCATCACAGCTGGAACGATGTGCAACCGACACGCCCGCTCCTGGTCTTCCAACCGCTCCTGTCCCACCTGCAAATCGAGGTGGTGTCCGTGGAATAAACCGCATCGCTCGGTTTGCTGGCAAACCAGTTGGCCGCTGGCAGATCGCCAGCTTCCCCTCAACCGAATTGAGAACGTTCCACGCCCGCACATTTTCGCCCGAGGAACATGGCGGCATTCTTTCCTTGGCCAAACGAGTCAGCAAAACTCGCTCAGCGTGAATCCGCCGCCGAATCGCAGGCCAGTAAGACAGCTGCCACGATCGCGCGATCGGCACCCGACAACGAATCGGCCCAGCGGCGAGCTTGACCGCGATCCTTACGGACATTGTGCCAGGCCAGTTGGTGGAGCAAATACGCCCGTTCCGCAGGCTGCAACTCCTGCCAGGAGGGAATCTGCTCCGGCAACAGGCACTCCCTGGCCCGGAGGATGACCGTCTCCGCCTGCGCCAGCCGCAACATACGCCGCATCGGCTCGGGACCGGCCTGTTCGATAAGCTGCCTGGCAACTTCCTCTTTTTTGGCTGCGGTGGCCAGACGAACTTGCAATAACCGTACCTCCGGCAGAATCCGCGGCGGAGCCGCTTTTTCCAGACCCTCGCATTCATTCAGTAAATCCGCCACTATCTGATCGTCGCCATGGCGTAAAACGCCCTCGGCCAGGAGTTGCAAGCCGGGCCAGCGTTCGAGCACTGATAAACCTGGGGGCCAGTATTTCCTCCAGTGTTGCACCGCTTCCGACCACCGGCCTTTGCGTACCAGCACCTCCAACTGAATCACAGCGCTGGCGGCAGGACTCAGACCGACATTGGGCCCCGCATCAGCTCCCGCAGCAGTCTGCCCCTGCCCGGTTTCGGAAGATTCCAGCATGACCCTGGCAACGACTTCGGCTAAAGAAGCAGGGTTTCTGCCAGCGCGAACGGCGGCCTTTGTTTCTTCGCCCGGCTTTTTGGACGGAGACGGCTGCTGGTTCGCCAGAGCCTTCAGCATAGCCCGTGCGGATTCGGTATCTCCCAGAGCGGCGAATTCCTGAGCAGCCACAGCCAGCAAATCCGCTGACGACTGCGTGGCGGCGACAGGTGCCTTCGCGGCTTCGGTTCGCGGTGCAGCTAACGCCTGTTCCAGCATTCGCCGCAAAACCTGCAAACCCTGCCGCTGGTTCGGCGTGTCCACCTGCAGATCGGCTAAACGCGCCACGGTTTTTCGCAGCAACGTTTCTGCATCAGGCCGCCGGAGCATCGTGTTCAGCCCGGGGTTGATATCGTCAGGTAACAAACCGGCGGCACAGCACTGGGCAACGTATTCGACCAGCATGCCTTCATAAACGCGGAGGCTGACCGGATCGTTGGCCGTAGCGAGTTTGCCGAGTTGTTCGCGGGCCGCTGCTGCCAGCTGACGGGCAGTCCGGGACACGCCACGGATGCGGTTGTTGTCCGGCTCCGTGTTCTGCCAGTAGCGCATCAGGGCGAGTTGCACCAGCAGGGTTTGTTCCGGCGAGCGCTGGGGATTTTCCAGAAACTGCTGCGTTTCCGCCAGCATAGAACGCTGCCAGCTTTCGGCCCGATGGGCAGTGAACCAGCGATAACCGGCATAGAGGGCAACCAGTGCCAGCAACGCCAGGCCAATGCGTGTCGCCCACTGGCCGACCGTGAGTGGCTCCCGTTCGATCGGTAAGGCTTCGGCTTCTTCGAGGGCCTCCTGGCTGACGTAACTGCGAGCCGTTGCCGTTCCCCAGGCTCCTTCCGGTGCCGCTTGCTGCTGGGAAAGCACCGCAGCCGTGGGCGCACGGGCTGCCTGACGCCAATCCCGCGGACTCTGCGTTTGTGCTGCCGGCACACGCACAATGCGACGGCACTCGGGACAGGGCGTCTGTTTGCCTGCCAGCGTCCCCTCGACTTCAAACTGATGATCGCACCAGGAACAGGTCACCTGGATCGGCGGGGCGGGCTTGCTCGAACTGACCGTCTCCGCACCGGTTACCGTCTCGCTGCTGCTCAGACCCAGCGCTGCCAGAGCCAGACTTTCTGCATCCGGTTTGCGGGGATCGCGTACCGGTGCCGTCGCCCGACTGGCAGGCACTACGATGACCTGCTTGCAATACGGACAGCGGCCTCGCTTTCCCGCCAGTTCATCCTTGACCGTCAAACTTCGACTGCAATGCGAACAGGTAAAGCGGATCGCCATGGGATTTCGTCCTGATGCAGAGTGGCCGCAGGAATTGTACCGTCAGGCTGCTGTCCTGGATATTGTTTGCGGCAGGTTCAGACCAGCGGGAGCGAGACACTACCCGAGCGAGGCGATACCATCGCGGTCGAAGGTGAAGCAGAGGAAACCGCAGCGGCGTCGGGCTTGGTCGTGTCTGTGCGATTTTGTCGCCGGGCCAGTTCCTCCTGCTCCCAGCGGTCAATTTCTTCCAGCAGGGCGTCCACCATTTCGGCTTCGGACACAGTGCGGATCATCTGACCGCGACGGAAGATCATGCCCTTTCCGCGACCGGCAGCGATGCCAATGTCCGCTTCGCGTGCCTCGCCCGGACCATTGACCACACAGCCCAGCACGCTGATTTTGACGGGAGTTTTCCGACCGGCCAGGCGTTGTTCGAGTTCGGCCACGATTTTTTCCAGGTCAATCTCCAGCCGACCACAGGTAGGACAGGCGATCAGCTCCGGCTTGCGGACGCGCCGACCCGTCGCCTGCAAAATGTCGAAAGCCGCCTGCACTTCCGGCACCGGATCGCCGAGCAGGCTCACCCGGATGGTATCGCCGATGCCGTCCAACAGGAGCGGCGCCAGTCCACAGGCCGATTTTACCACCGCGTAAGGCGGTTTGCCCGCTTCTGTAACCCCGATGTGTGTCGGATAATCGCACTGCCTGGCGTACAACCGATAAGTTTCCACCACCGTGGGCACGTCGGACGATTTGAGGGAAACAATGATGTCGCGGAATCCCTCCGCCTCGGCAATTTCGATATAGCGCAGGGCACTCTCCACCATGGCGGGCGGGCAGGGATAACCGTATTTGTCGAGCAAGTCCTTTTCCAGGCTGCCAGCGTTGACGCCGATCCGCATGGCCACGCCTTTGTCGCGGCACTTGCGTACCACCTGCCGGAACCGCTCGTAACCGCCGATGTTGCCAGGATTGATGCGAATTTTATCCACCGGATGGTCGAGCGCTGCCAGGGCCATGCGGTAGTCGAAATGGATGTCGCAAATCAGCGGGATATGGATGCGGCGTTTGATCTCGGTAAGCACAGCGGCATCTTCCGGTTTGGGCACGGTAACCCGCACCAGTTCGCAACCGGCTTCTTCGAGGCGGTGGATTTGTGCGACGGTAGCCTCCACATCGTGCGTGTCGGTAGTGGTCATGGACTGCACCCAGATCGGGTTGTCGCCCCCGACCACTTTGTCGCCGACTCGCACCTCGCGCGTTTTATGCCGCCGAAACTCTCGCTGATACATCCGTTCACCCATGGCTCGGGAATTGCAATATTCCGCGGTTTGGCCCTTGCTGAGCTATCCTACCTGTCTCGGCAAACC
>LJSS01000175.1_pt1 | contig 12601 bp, 8 predicted proteins | sample 890271 | NCBI WGS metagenome assembly LJSS01 (sample SAMN03797534, study PRJNA294671) | hot springs metagenome | isolation source: water from Lobios Hot Spring | place: Spain: Lobios, Galicia | collected 2011-02-08
GCTGCTGCTGCGCGATGCCCCTGGCGCCGGAGGGATGCGCGGGTTCCGAGGAGCAGGGCTCACGCCGCGCATCACCCTCGCGGAAGAGGACGCGCGCCTGGCCTCCTCCTTCCCCATCCTCCTGGCCGAAACCCGCCTGACACAAGATCTGCTCCGAGCGCTGGGTCTCTCGCCGGAACACCCGCTCACGCCCGCCGAGATACCAGAATCCAAGCCCCTCGGCCTCACCGCCACGGTGACGCTCGCGTTCGAGACGCAACGACAATCGGCCGCCAACGTCATCGGCATTTTGGACGGCGCCGATCCCCAACGACGGAACGAATACGTTCTCCTCAGCGCCCACTACGATCACCTGCCGGCGCGCGATGGGCAGATCTACAACGGCGCCGATGATGATGCCTCCGGCACGGCGACCGTGCTCGAGATCGCCCAAGCGTTCACCATCGGCGAACGACCCAAGCGTTCGATCCTCGTCATCTTTCACACGGCGGAAGAGGTGGGCCTGCTCGGATCGAAATATTTCGTCGCGCATCCCACGGTTCCCTTGAGCGCGATCGTCGCGAATCTCAACGTGGACATGGTAGGGCGCACGCGCGCTCCGAACGACACCAATCCCGCCAATCGCGAACTCGCCGACGCGAACACGCTCTATCTGATCGGTTCGGACAAGCTCAGCCGGGAGCTGCACGAGTTGAGCGAGCAGACGAATCGCGATACCGAGCGGTTCACTCTCGATTATCGCTACAACCGCGAGGATCATCCGCAGCGCCTCTACTACCGCAGCGATCACTATAATTACGCGCAGAAGGGCATCCCCGTGATCTTCTACTTCACCGGTCTGCACGAGGATTATCATCGGCCGACCGACGATACGGAGAAGCTTGACTTCGAGAAGATGGCCCGCATCGGGCGGTTGATCTTCGCGACCGCGTGGCGCATCGCCAATCTGGAGCATCGGCTTCAGGTGGATACCCCTCCGGATGGGACGCGAACGCATTGACCGTCTGCTCGTCCGTCGAGGGCTTGCCGAGACGCGCGAGCGCGCGCAGGCGCTCGTCCTCGCCGGACAAGTCTTCGTAGACGGCCACCGTGTGGATAAGCCGGGGAAATTCGTCGCCGAAGAGGCGCGCATCGAGATTCACGGCCCTTCACTGCGCTACGTCAGCCGCGGCGGCCTGAAACTCGAAGCCGCGCTGCGCACCTTCGATATCGCGGTCGTCGGACTGGTCTGTCTGGACATCGGCGCTTCGACCGGAGGGTTCACCGATTGCCTCCTGCAGCATGGCGCGCGCCTCGTCTACGCTGTAGACGTTGGCCACGGTCAGCTCGACTGGCGCCTGCGCCAGGACCCACGCGTCATCGTGCGCGAGGGCGTCAACGCCCGCTATCTGAAGCCCGAGGACTTCCCCACGCGCTTCGACCTCATCACGATTGATGTCTCCTTCATCTCGCTCACGAAGATCCTCCCGGCAGCGGCGCCACTGGTGCGACCGTCGGGGGTGATCCTCGCCCTGATCAAACCACAGTTCGAAGTAGGACGTGGGGAGGTGGGCAGAGGAGGGATCGTGCGAGATCCCGAGAAGCACCGGCGCGCCGTTGAGAAGATTCGCGCCTTCGCCGAAGGCGAACTCTCGCTCGTCTGCACGGGCATCATGGAATCGCCCATCCTCGGGAGCGAGGGGAACAAAGAATTTTTCATCTGCTTGCGACGAGCGGCCGACGTGCACCCGGATGCACGGTGAGGCTGAGGACGGCGCACGCCCTGAGCCCAACCCCTTTCCGCCCGCGAGCTCCCGAAGGGGACGACTGAAGTTAGCCCAAGGCGGGCGGAGCGAACCCTCATTGTGAGCCCAACTCCATTCCACACGCGAGCCCCCGCTCCGCAGGCTTTATACGGCTGGCTCACGCACTACGGCTCCCCTTTCGCCGGGATCAGACGTCCTTCGCGATCGGCGAGCACAAGGCGACGCACGCGCACGGGCACCGTCTCAAGCTCTTGCCACTGCACTCCCGGCACAGGGACAAATCGCACATGCGCAAGCGCGCGCATCCCGCCCGGCAGTGTCGGAAGCGGCGCATGCACCGGCGGCACGAGGACGAGCTTCAAGCGTCCCGGCTCCACCTCACGCGCGTACCATCGAAATCCCGGCGGAAGCCACTCAGCCCTCACCCAGTCCTCGGGGTCACCCGCCGGGCGCACCTTTGTCGCATCATACTCGATGACCACTTCCGCCCCCGCTACTCCCGCTGCGTCGCTGATCACAATGGGCACGACGATCGCTCCCTCCGACCAGAACCGTTCGCCGATCGTCACCCATCGTATCGGGAGGTCCCGCGTCGCCTCCGTCTCGACGGGCGAACCGATCGCCAGCGGACGCTCGCCCGTCAGATGCTGAATGAGACGAACGACATCCTGCACGTTCACCTGCCCATCCCCGTTGACGTCGGCAGCCTGAAGCGCAACCCCCGTCAGCGGACTCTCCCCTGTCAAATGCCGAATCAGCAGGATCAAGTCTTGAACGTTGATCACGCCGTCTTGATTGATGTCCCCTCGCCGCACGGCGAGGACTGTGAATCTCCCATTCTGCGCCGTGACGGCTATGGGATTGGCGTTTCGATCCGATGCCGAGATGTTCGACAGCGCGAGCGCGCTGGTCGCTCCCGGAGTGGCGCTGCCGGCGACCTGGAACGAGAGGGTGACGACTGTGCCACTTCCTGAATTGAACGTCGGCAGCGGCGAAGTGAGCGGCGGCGAGATCACCACGGTGATTTGTCCCGCTCGCGCGGTATTCGCGCTCACGGTGAATGTGCTCGGCACGAGTGATCCCAACGCCACCGGATTCGCCGTCGGCATCAGGATCGCCGGATCGAAGCCGAGCGTGAACTGTAAGGCTGAGATGCCCGCTCCCTCCGAGAGCGTGATCGGAATGCTCACCGTGGCTCCAGCCGCCCCTTGCACGTCCGCGACGGCCAGAGTCCGAACAACCCCCACGGTGAACGTCCCGTTCTGCGGCGTGATGGGGACTGCGTTCGCATTCGCGTCCGAAGCCGAGATGCCGGAGAGCGTGAGGGGGCTCGTCGTCCCCGGCGCTGCTCCCGAGGCGACCTGGAAGGTGAGCGTGACGACTGATCCACTTCCGCTTCGGAATGTCGGCAGCGGCGAAGTGAGCGGCGGTGAGATGACGACCTGCACCCGCCCTGCTGTCGCCGTGTTCGCGCTGATCGAGAACATGTCCGGCACGAGCGACCCGCGCGAGACGGCCGACGACCCCGCGATCGAGAGGATCGCCGGATCGAAGCTCAGTGTGAACGAGAGCGCCGAGATCCCGCTTCCCTCGGAGAGATTGACGGCAACGGTGACCGTGCGCCCGGGCTCTCCCGAAGCGTCAGGCACGCTGAGCGTTCGCCCCGACGGCGGGGGTTGAGCCGCGACGCCCTGCCCGGTCAGACTCACAGTGACCGTCGCCTCGTCAGGATCGTTGCTCTGGATGCGTAACGTCCCACTTTGCACTCCAACCACCGCCGGCGCAAACCGCACGACCACCGCCTGCTGCCCTCCCGCGCTCACCGTGAACGGCGTCGCAGGCGAGACGACTGTGAAGCGCGGATTGTCAATACTCACCCCCGTGACCGTCAGCGACGCATTGCCCACATTCCGCACAGTCAGTGTGCGATCCGCCGTCGAGCCCACGGTGACGCTCCCAAAGTCCACCGCTGTCGGCTGAACGTCTATGTCGGGTTGAGCCGGCGGTTGGCCGCCACTCACGGTCGCCGTCACGGTGAAGGTGGCTGCCCCAGGCCCGAAATTGGCGACGGCGATGAAGTAAGCACCTTCCCGGAGCGGCGGAGAGCTGGAGGGAGTCACCGTGATGGTCTCCGTCCCCGTGGGAGACTCCGAGACGTAATCGGCGACGACCCGTCCCCCCTGAATCTCGATCTTCTGCCCGAAGCGGACGTAGAGATCCACGTCTTGAGCCCCGCTTGCCTGCAATTGGACGCGCAACTGGGTGGCTCCAGCCGGGACCTGGATTCGGTATTGCGGCGATCCCAGCACGCCATTTCCCGGTTGCGAGGGTGCCGGGATCGAGCCCGTCTGCGGCACGCCCGAGGTCAAATCCACGACGTCACCGCCGGGAGGCGGCTGAGCTTGCGCTTCCACCTGATAGCCCATGAAGTCGAGCGCCCTCAGGTCATTCTCTGTGATCGTCTCCCTTCTCCCCCGCGTGGCCGTAGGATCCATAATGCCGATGTATTGTCCCGTGAGGGCATCATCCTTCCAATGGCTCGCCTGCTGACCATCCCCACCGGAGCCATCCGGCCGTCCTGTGGAGAGCGGCAGCTCTGGAGGCCCGGCGAAGAAGACGTGCTCTCCCCCCGAAGAGAGAATTCGCTGCCTTGTCGAGAACGCCGCCAACGTCACCCCTGGGCGAAAGCGGAAGAGATCCCAAACGCTCACCGCCACTGGAGCTGAGGGATCAAGCTCCCGAACTCCGACCCAGGACGTGAATCCGAGCGCGTGCCCGATCTCGTGCACAACCGTGGCATCGAAATCAATCTTGTCCGGATCAATCCCATCATCGGGATTGAAGTCGAATGGCACATTCGAGTTGAACCCGATGGAGGGGGGATCGCCGAAACGCGAGCGCTCCCCATCCGGATCGGCGACGGGGGGGATCAACCCTAGGGCGCGAAAGACGGCAGAAGGAGCGAAGACGGCTGCCGTCGGGCCAAGGTCAGTGGGGACCTGCCCCTGAGGGAGAGCGTTATAAACCGCTGTCTCCTGAGGAGACGCTCCGCGAAGCAATTGGGTCCGAACATCGGGATAAATGTTCTGACCCCCGATCTCCTGCGATCTCGTCGAACCAATGACCCCTTGCGGATAGGGTTGGCCGAATCGCGTCGGGCCGAAGTCCACATCCAGCACGATGGTGATGGGGTTTCGAATGAGTCGCTCCCACGTTTGCGCCGCACGCAGGAAGGCGGCCTTCGCTTGAGGGAATTGCTCCAGTTGCGGCGTCGCGCGCAAGACGATGCGTAATCCCGTCTGCTGCTGGCTCGTGCGAAGAGGCGAGATCACATGAAGCGGCACGGTCGGATCACGCCGTTGCATCCACGCAGCTTCCTCCGGTGTCGCCTCTCGGCAAACGACCTCTCCATCCACTCCTTCGACAAGGACGAAGCCTCCGCCGGCGGCATGCGCCTCAAGCTGCTCCGCAAGGGGAGAAACGCCGCGCACTCCGGCATCCTGCGCGAGCCCACTTGCGACCGTCCTGAGTGCATGAGACCCATCCAGCCCCCATGCGCCACCTCCGAGAACGGCGACCATGAGGGCGAGAACGCCCAACACCCTTCCGACGCGCGATTGAGCATACTTCCCAAGCATCTTCCATCCTCCTTCTCTTCGCGTGCCCCCTATAGCGAACGCATGCGGACCCGGAAGAAGAGCCACCGCTCGTAGACGTACGACGTGTACGGGTTATCGCTCTCCCGGGCTTCAGAATAGTAGAGGAACTTCAAGAGCTTCGTCCCGGGATCATAGGCGAAGACCGTCACCGTGCCCGATGTGAACTCGCGACCGCTCGTTCCCCCCGTCCTCAGGTATCCCACCTCGATCACCCCATCCTGGTCGAAATCATCCGTGAGCCGCCCTCGTTGAAAGATCAACGCCCCCGGCAGGTCGTGAGGGAAGGGGGGCAAACCGCTGTACGACGGGCGAGGGGTGAGGATGACCAGGTATGGCTTGTCCTCCGTGAAAAAGGGGCAGAGCTGCCCGTCCATAATGGGCCGTCCTTGAGCATCGGTCAATTCACACCGAGCGTTGACCCAGTACCGGGAGGTCGGCTGTCCGTTCCGGTTATAACCCGTCCCCAGGTAAAGCCCGTTGCTCTGACGGCTCAAGGTGTAAAAGAGCCCCGAGGGGATACGCTGCTGGCGTCTGACCTGCTTCGTTTGGGGATCCAACTCTCGTTCGAGTCCATCTGCGATCTCTACCTGATACTCCTGCGCCGTGAGCACATCCCGGCCAGGGAAGGGATAAGGCGTCGTCGCGGCGACCGTGCACGCGAGGCTATTGAGGGCCGAAACAGGGCATAAATAGTTCAGGATACTCTGCACGCAGCTCAAATAGGCGCCAGCCCCTTGAGCGGCATAGGCCTGGCAAGTATTCCACGCCTGCTGCCGCACGGCTTCATATGGTCCGAAGCTGAAGGCGTCCGGATCCAAATCCACCTGGGCGGCAGTCAAAAGCGCTATGGAGAGGAATCGCGCCCATCCTTGCATGACTCTTCCTCCTCAAATCGCAGAGTCGAGGTCTTGTCGAGAGACCGGAGGTGGGGGTCCCGTGATACGTCGCCCTGATGGTGAGGGCTGTTCACACATTCTCCGGCATGCCCTCTCGCCATCTCACGCCCCTTCAGACTGACGAAGAGGGCTTTACTATATGGTTTTTTCCGAGTGGAGTCAACATCACCTTCTCCGCGTGGGACTAGAGAGCGCGCGGCGAGAAGATCACGCGGGTGGACGCGAGGGGCGCGTATCGTTCAGGGGGATTGTCGGCGGCTCCGCGAGATCGCGCGTCATCACGTCAACACGCGCGTCCGGCGGCGGGAGTGACGCCTCCGCCTCGGGCGGCGAAGGGAAGCGCCATTGAAGGCGCAAGGTCGGCGGAGCGAAGAGCATCGCACTCAGCACCTGCCCCAAGCCGGTGAAGAAGACCATCAGGCCAATAGCGGCGAATCCCACGCTGTGGTCGAAGAAGAAATAGAAGAACAGGGTCAGGCCGATCCCGGAGAACATCGTCTGAAGGCCGGATCGCAGAGCTTTCACGCGTCGGGCGAGCTGCTCGGATGCTCCCTCGAGGGCTTGAAGGATGGTGGGGACGTGCAGGCCGCATCCGGTGCAGAATCTCTGCGATGAACGGCAGGGCCGCCCGCAGCGTGGGCAGTAGATCGTCATGTCCCCCACCATCTCCCTCCGGAGGGGCTGCTGCCCGCTGATCCGCCCTCTCGTCCGCTCCCACAGCGCGCTCACGACTTCACCCACGTGCCTTCGAATGCGTCCCACATCCTGCCCATACGTCGAGGAGCGGCGGCTCGTTCCCGAGGAGCGAAGGCCGGATGCGCCGGGCCTCTACTTCTTCACGCTTCCTTCCAGATCGGTCGCGCCATCGTAGAATCCCCGCAGCTTGCCCACGCGCCGGGGATGGCGCAGTTTCTTGAGCGCCTTCGCCTCGATCTGCCGGATGCGCTCGCGCGTCACGGCGAAGTGGCGACCGATCTCCTCCAACGTGTGCTCCGTCCCGTCGGCGTCCAGCCCAAACCGCATCTTGATGACCTTCTCCTCGCGAGGGGTGAGCGTCTTGAGCACCTCCTCGGTGACCTGGCGCAAGCTGTTGGCGATGACGATGTCCATCGGATTCGGCGATTTGACATCCTCGAGGAAATCCCCCAGATGAGCCGTCTCATCGTCGCCGATGGGCGTCTCCAGCGAGATCGGCTCTTGCATGACGCGCAAGATGCGGCGAATCTTCGGCACCGGCATGGCCAGGCGCGCGGCGACTTCCTCCAGCGTGGGCTCACGCCCGGTCTCCTGCAGGATCTGGCGCGACGTGCGCGCGATCTTATTGATCGTCTCCAGCAGATGCACCGGGATGCGGATTGTTCGCGCCTGATCGGCGATGGCGCGCGCGATCGCCTGCCGGATCCACCACGTCGCGTAGGTGGAGAACTTGTGCCCACGCCGATAGTCGAACTTCTCGACGGCCTTCATCAATCCGATATTCCCTTCCTGGATGAGATCGAGGATGTGGAGGCCGCGATTGACGTAGCGCCGCGCGATGGAGACGACCAAGCGCAAGTTCGCCTCCACCATCTCATTCTTGGCTTGCATCATCTCGGCCTCGCTCTGCGTGATCGCCTGCAACGACCGCTTGATCTCGAAGGCGGAAGTGTGATAATGCGCTTCGATCTCCTTGAGCCGACGACGGGCAGCCTGCACCTCCCGTTTCCAGCGGGCTTCTTGCTCGCTCTTCTTCGGGGCGAATTCGATCTCATGGAGCGCTTGCGTGATGCGCTCCTCCAGCTCCCGGATCTCCTCAGCGACGCGCTGCACGGCGCGAACCAGCCGCTGTTGGAACCGCGGCGTGAATTCCAATTGAGCGATCCGGCGGGCGACCTCGATCCGCCGTCGCGCCAGGCGAAAGGCGAGGCGTCGGGGCCGCCCTCCGTGTCGGCTCATCCGCCGCTCCTTCTGCAGCTGCTCGGCGAGTCGAGTGGCCTCCGCATAGAGCCGACCGATCTCCGAGATGGCGCGCAGCGTCTCCCCCTGCCGCTGCGCGAGCACCAGATCGGTCATCGGCTCATGATCCGGTATGGCGATGAAGTCGCGGATATTGAGCTGACCGCAGAGCAGCTCCTGCCCCGCCCGAAGGACCTCCTCGATAACGATGGGCGAGCGCGAGAGCGCCTTCTGCAGCCGCCGCCGCCCCCGCTCGATGCGCTTGGCCAGCGCGATCTCCCCCTCGCGCGTGAGCAGCGGCGTGAGGGCCATCTCCCGAAAATAGATGCGCACGGGATCGTGCGGGCTCTCGCCTTCTTCCTCCTCCTCCGAGAGCACCGATTCTTCCTCTTCCTTCCTTGAGGGGCGGAGAGGTGCCGAGAGCAGCTCGCTCTCGATCTCCTCGGCTTCGCCCACCTGAATCCCCGCCGAATCAATCGTCTCCAGGATCGCCTCGATGTCCTCGGGAGAGACCAAATCCTCCGGGAGCGTGCGATTGATGTCGTCGAAGGTGAGATAGGACTTCTCCCGTCCCAACTCCAGGAGTCGTTCGATCTCCTCACGATACTTCTCGCTCCGCGACATAGCCTCCATCCTCACCGGCAGTAGGGTATCCACATCATCACGGATCGTCGTGCAGCGCTCGCGACGGACGCTCGCATCCCCGATGAACTTCGGATTCGGCCATCACGACGAGTCCCTCACACGAGAGGTTTCGCCAGGGCTGCCGCCACCTCCTGCTTCCGCCGCAGCAACTGGTTCAACCGTTCGTCTTCGCCCGGCCGCAACCGCTCGATCTCCGCCTGCAGCGCGGACAATTCCCGCTGCCATCGTCTTCGGCGCAATCCCTGAAGGCTGCGGCGCGCCTGTTCCCAGAGCATCTCGGGCGGTCCCGAGACCTCCGCCACAAGGGCGCGCTCCAGCAGATCAAGGGAGAACGGATCATCGGCGAGCCGTTCCGCCAGGGCCGCAGAGCCAGCGAGGGCCGGATCGCCTTCTCGCAACACCTCGAAAACGCGCTCGCTCGCCAAGCCGCGCACATCCTCTGGATCCAGTTCCGCCAGGATTCGCGCGCGCACGTCCGCATCCGCGTGCAGGAGGATTTCGAGCAAGAGACGCTCGGACTCGGTCACTTCACGCGGACGCGCCGAATCTTCGGCGGGCGAAGGCCGCTCCCCCATGAGGCCGTCGGCATGGCGATCGGATGATCCCGCGCCGAGCGCCCGATGCTGCCGCTTCACCTGCTCGCGGACCAACCGCGCATCCATGCCCAACCGCGCGGCCACGCGATCGGCGCTCGCCACGCGTTCGACAGCATCAGGAATACCGGCGATAAACGGCAGGACGGCCTTCAACGCCCGCGCCTGAACGGAGGGCGACAAGGGGAACGAGGCCTCGGCGAGCGCTTCGTCCAGGAGGAAATCGAGATACGGCGTGGCCGTGCGGATTCGCTCGCGATACGCCTCCGCGCCCGCACGTCGCACGAAGACGTCCGGATCATCGCCCTCCGGCAGACAGACCACAGCGACCTCAAGCCCACCCTGGATCAATTTCTCCAAACTGCGGGACATGGCACGCCGTCCGGCCCGATCCGCATCGAAATTGATCACGACGCGCTCGGCATACCGCCGGAGCAAGCGCACCTGCTCCTCTGTGAGCGCCGTGCCGAGCGTGGCGACGACATTCTCAATCCCGTGCTCGAACACCGTGAGCCAATCGAAATAGCCCTCGACGAGGATCGCATATCCGGCGCGGCGAATGGCCTCGCGCGCTTCAAAGAGGCCGAACAGGTACCGCCCCTTGGCGTAAAGGGCCGTCTCCGGAGAGTTCAGGTACTTGGGCTCTTCGGGCCCCAGCGCTCGGCCGCCGAAGCCCGCAATGCGCCCCTGCAGGTCTCGAATTGGGAAGATGAGGCGATGTCGGAACCGATCGTAATACCCCCGACGATCATCGCGCAGAACGACCAGGCCGCTGCGCTCCAACTCCTCGCGCGTCACCCGCCGGGCCAGCAAGTGGTCAACCAATGCCGTCCACCCCTCGGGCGCATAGCCCAATTGGAACCGACGGATCGTCTCCGGGCGAACCCCGCGTTGCGCCAAATACGCACGCGCGACCTCACCGCGCGGCTCCTGCAAACAGCGCTCGAAGAACTCGCAGGCCCAGGCATTGATCTGAGCCAACCGCTGCCGCCACGCCGCGCGCGCTTCGTCGTGCGCGCTCTCCCCCCGCGAGGTGAACGCGGGGATCGGAAGGCCTATCTTCTCCGCGACCAGACGCACCGCTTCCCACCACGAGCATCCTTCGATCTGCATGATGAACTTGAAGACGTCTCCACCGAGCCCACAGCCGAAGCATTTGAAGATCTGCTTGATCGGATGGACGGCGAACGAGGGCGTCCGCTCGTGATGGAAGGGGCAGAGGGCCACGTAATTGCTCCCTCGCTTTCGCAGCGTGACGTAGTCGGAGACGATCCGAACGATGTCCGTTTGCTCTCTCACCCGTTCGGCGAACTCTCGTGGCGTCATCCCGTGGCTCCTCACGCTCATCGAGCTTCTGCTGGCCCGATCGCCGCTGTCGGCAAGGATTCTAGATGAGCCCTCACGCTCAACGCAAGAGGATCACGCATGGCGCGACTGGAGTTCGACGATCGTCGCGCCATCGGCCGACGCCGGACGAAAGTGCACCACATGCGGATGCCGCGCCAGCAGCTCGCGCACGGCCTTGCGGAGCGCCCCCGACCCCGCGCCGTGAATGATCGTCACCTCGCGCCGCTCGGCCAAATAGGCGGCGTCCAAGAAACGGTCGGTCAACTCCAGAGCCTCCTCGACCGTCTTGCCGATCAGGTTCAGCTCCGCGGGGACTTCCGAACGCGGGGCGAGGTGAACGACAATGCCCGACGGCGCCGATGGTGATCCGGCGGTCTCCGGCGTTGGCTCCAGTAGCACCTCCAGATCGCTCACGTCGGCTGTCACGCGGAGTGCGCCGAGCTGGACGGCCACGCGCTCCGACTCGACCGCACTCACCAGTGGGATCCCCGGGTACCGAGCTCGAATTCGCCCTATAGTGAGTCGTATTACAATTCACTGGCGGGATTTACTATCATTGTTGAATGAAGCTTTTTTTTCCGCATTCAGAGAGAATAGAGAAACTATCATAAACACTGACCTAGAATATGCAGCCAAGTCAATTTCCATGGCCAGACTTGAAGATCTCTGGAAAGAGTATCAGAAGATCTTTCCTTCAATACAGGTTATAACTAGTGCATTTCGTAGCATTGAACCTGAATTAACAGTTTATACGTGCTTAAAAAAAATAGAAGCATCTTTCGAATTAATCGAAGAAAATGGAGATCCTAAAATAACGTCTGAAATACAGTTGTTAAAGGCAAGTGGAATTCTCCAAAGTTTGTATAGTGTAGGATTTGTTGGTATTCGTGATAAAAACACCTCATCCTATTCATTTTGCCATGACGGGCGAACTCCAGATAAAGGTTTTGAAAGTAATGAGAAATTATTAATTCATCCATGTTACTGGCTTGGTTTGAATCTAAATCGTAATGCACTTGCTCCAGAGGAAGCAGAGGAGATAAATGACGAATATGATATTAATATTATTTCAGATAATTCAGCCATTAGAAATAAAACAATAGGTCAAATAACTACTCATCTAGATCAGATACCGATAGGAAATGAAGGTGCCACTGAATTTGAACAATGGTGTTTAGACGCACTAAGAATAGTATTTGCATCCCACCTAACAGACATCAAGTCCCATCCAAATGGTAACGCAGTTCAGAGACGAGATATTATAGGCACCAATGGTGGCAAATCTGATTTTTGGAAACGAGTATTGGAGGACTATAAAACAAGACAAGTTGTTTTTGATGCTAAAAATTTTGAAGAATTAGGTCCATCTGAGTATAGACAATTACAATCATATTTAACAGGTCCGTATGGAAAGCTCGGTTTTATAATTAATAGAGATGAGAGTGAGGTATTGAAATCAGGAAAAGATTTAGATTGGACAAAGGAAATGTATCAATCCCATAATTCATTAATAATAAAGTTACCTGCGAAATATATATCTAAACTGCTGCAGAAATTAAGAAATCCTGAAAAACATGACGCTATAGATAGACAGATGGGGAAACTTTTAACTTTATATGAAACATCATATATGGCTATTAAAAGCACCCAAAAGAAAAGAAGAAAATAAAATCAGCTACAACATACGAAAGGGTCCCTGAAAAGGGACCTTTGTATACTGTATTATAATCAATAAGTTATACCATAAACGTACGTTTTCGTTCCATTGGCCCTCAAACCCC
>LJSS01000095.1_pt1 | contig 12566 bp, 11 predicted proteins | sample 890271 | NCBI WGS metagenome assembly LJSS01 (sample SAMN03797534, study PRJNA294671) | hot springs metagenome | isolation source: water from Lobios Hot Spring | place: Spain: Lobios, Galicia | collected 2011-02-08
CCAGAACTTTTCGCGTGCCCAAGGCATCCGATTCCAGGATGCTCAGGGTCGCGAGGAATACGCGTGGACGACATCATGGGGGGTTTCCACGCGGCTGGTTGGCGCTTTGATCATGACCCACTCGGACGACAACGGCTTGGTGTTGCCGCCCCGGTTGGCACCCAAACATGTGGTCATCCTACCCATCTATCGCAGCCCGGATGATCGTACGCGTGTCGGGGAATACTGCCGGCGCGTGCAGCAGGAACTGTCCGCGCAAACGTACGACGGTGGGCCGGTGCAGGTATTGATTGACGATCGGCAGATGCGGGGCGGGGAAAAGAATTGGTTTCATGTCAAGCGCGGCGTCCCGCTGCGGCTGGAAATCGGCCCTCGTGACGTGGCAGCCGACAGCGTATTTTTGGCTCGACGGGATACTCTAGAACGTCGCTCGCTGCCCAGAGCCGAACTGGTGGCGACGGTCGGCTCACTGCTTGCCGATATCCAACAGAACTTGTACCGCCGGGCGATCCAATTCCGCGACGCGCACACGCGGGTCATCGAGTCGCCGGACGAGCTGGAACGGTTCTTTACACCCGCCAACCAGGAGGAACCGGAAATCCACGGCGGATTCGCTCTGGCGCACGTGGCTGATACGCCGGAAGTGACCGAACAATTGGCCAAGTGGAAAGTTACCGTCCGCTGTGTGCCGTTTGACCAACCGTGGAGAGGCACAGCAGGACGCTGTCTATTTACGGGCCAATCGGTGGCATGCCGGTCGGTTCTGGCCAAAGCCTACTGACAGCGGGTGATCATGGTCTGCTGAGAAGCCGGTTCGGATGGTCCGCCCATCGCCCACAGGTGCATTCCTCAAGGAGCTGGATGGGTACGCCGTGGTAGAAAAACCTGGTGCGAGCGATGAAGACTGTTGCGCTTTTCATCTGCCGTACTTTCGATCCTGCGGCGTGTGCATTAGAATTCTCCACGGCTGTGTAGGCGAACTAGAAGAAGCGTTGGCCGGTGGCTGAGGATCGCGGGGGCGCCACGCCAGGCGGTGCTGTTCAATGAGTGAGTTGTTACGCACACCGATTTTTCCTTGGCACGTCGAGCATGGAGCTCGGATGGTGGAGTTTGCCGGTTGGGAGATGCCTGTGCAATACCAGTCGATCCTCGAGGAGCACCATGCGACGCGTCGTCACGTTGGGTTATTCGACATTTCACACATGGGGCGGCTGCGGTTCACCGGCCCGGATGCAGGACGGTTCCTGGATCACGTGCTGACTCGCCGCGTACTCGACATGCGCCCGGGTGCCGTCCGATACTCGCTCATCACTCGCGACGATGGAGGTATATTGGATGACGTGCTCGTCTATCGCCTGTCCGAACCAGCGGATCACTATTTTCTGGTGGTCAATGCCGCTAATCGAGGTAGAATCTTGAGCTGGCTGGAGGCCCAACGTCGTGCAGGCGAACGCGTGAGCTGGACCGACGAGACGGAAAGCTCGGCCATGGTGGCAGTTCAAGGTCCGGCTTCTGTGGCCACGGTCAACGAGTTATTGGAAGACCAACGGTTGGAGGAGTTGCGATACTATCAGGTTTCACCGGCGCGGGTGGCTGGCTGCAATGCCTTACTCAGCAGGACCGGATACACGGGTGAGGACGGCTGCGAATTGATCGTCGAAGCGGACGAAGGTCTCGCCCTATGGGAGAAACTCGTGCAGCATGCCACGCGCTACCAAGGCCGCGCTGCGGGGTTGGGCGCGCGGGATACTCTGCGGCTAGAGGCCGGAATGCCCTTGTATGGTCATGAACTGACCGAGCAAATTGACCCGATCGAAGCGGGGCTGCAATTTGCCGTGCAATGCGACGGTCGCCAGTTCCCCGGAGCCGCTGTTTTGCGTGACAAGATGCGCGACGGTCCCCGCCGTAAGCGAGTAGGATTGACCTTCGACGGCCGGCGAGTTCCCCGGCAAGGGTATCGCGTGTTAGCGGGCGGTACCGTGGTAGGCTACGTCACCAGCGGTACCTTCTCGCCCACATTAGAGCGACCTATTGCCATGGCCTACGTCGAGCAACAGCATGCTGCTGAAGGAACCACGCTCGACGTGGACATCCGCGGCCATCTGGAACCTGCCCGCGTGGTGCCGTTGCCTTTCTATCGGCGACCACCCGGCTAGCGGTCAGAGTTCAGCTTCTGGCAACTTGGAGAGCGTAAACAAAGGTCAACTTCGACACCAAGCCGTTTCCCAAATAAGGACGCTAACGTGAATCCGGAAAGATTGCTTTACAGCGAAACACACGAATGGGTGTACGTCGAGCCGAAAGGCAACGAAAAGATCGCCACCGTCGGCATCACGGCGTTTGCCGTCGAGCAGCTTACCGACGTGGTGTTTTTGGAACTGCCTCCCGTAGGACGCGAATTGGCGGCCGGCGAGGAGTTTGGTGAGATCGAATCGGTCAAAGCGGTCAGCCCCTTGTATTGCCCCGTCGCCGGCACCGTGATCGAAGTGAACCAGCAATTGCCTAACCACCTGGAAAAGCTCAGCCAAGACCCGTATGGCGAAGGATGGATGATCCGTTTGCGTGTCAGCGATGAATCGTCCCTGGCCAAACTGCTCAGTTACGAGCAGTATCAGCGGCAGTGTGCCGAAGGCCACTAAGGACGCACGAAGCCAGATATGATTCTGTGGTGCCCCCCATGCCGTATCTGTCCAATACCCCGGAAGATATTCGTGCCATGTTGGCAGCGATCGGTGTCGAGTCCATCGACCAGTTGTTTTCTGCTATTCCGGAAGAGTTGCGCCTGCGGCGCCCGCTGGACCTGCCCCAGCCGTTGTGCGAACTGGAATTGACTCAGCACATGCACGCCTTGGCGGCTCGCAACCGCCACGCCGGCAATAGCGTCTGTTTTTTGGGGGGGGGAGCGTATGACCACTTTGTACCCGCCGCCGTCGACGCTCTGGCTTCCCGTGGTGAGTTCTACACCTCGTACACGCCCTATCAACCTGAGGTCAGCCAAGGCAACTTGCAGGCGATGTTCGAGTACCAGACGCTGATCTGCCAATTGACGGGCATGGATGTTTCCAACGCCAGTCTCTACGACGGCGGCAGCGCCGCCGCAGAAGGCGTGCTGATGGCTATCGCGGTGACGAGCAGGACACGCCGCGTTGTGACGGCCGCGAGTGTCCACCCGGAATACCGACAAATCCTCAGCACGTATTTGGCTCCCTTGGGTGTCGAGCTGGTACTGCTGGATACCCCCAAGGGAACGGTGGACGCAGCAATGTGGTCCCAGGCCGTCGACGACCAGACGGCATGCGTCTTGGTACAACATCCAAATTTCTTCGGTTGCCTTGAAGATGTGCCAGTGGCTGCCCAAGCGGCGCATAAGCAAGGCGCGCTGTGCGTGCAAATCTTCGACCCGATCAGCCTGGGCTTATTGAAACGACCGGCGGAATTGGGAGCCGATATTGCGGTGGCCGAAGGCCAATCGTTGGGCAACCCGCTCCAGTACGGTGGTCCCTATTTGGGCATACTGGCCTGTCGCGAACAGTTCGTCAGGCGGCTTCCCGGCAGGCTTGCCGGACAGACGGTCGATCGCCGCGGCCGGCGATGTTGGGTGCTAACGCTACAGACACGCGAGCAGCATATACGCCGAGAAAAAGCTACCAGCAACATCTGCACCAATCAGGGTCTGATGGCCCTGCGGGCTACGATCTATTTAGCTCTGCTCGGTCCGCATGGCCTCCGCGAAGTGGCCCAGCTCTGCCTGCAAAAAAGCCACTACGCCTTTCGGACTATCGTGGCCGGGGGCAAATTCCAACCGGTGTTCGATGCCCCCTTTTTCAAAGAGTTCGTCATCCGTTCGCCGCACGGACAGCTCAAGGACCGCCTGGCACACGCCCAAGATCGGGGAATCCTTGCCGGAATTCCGTTGGAACGCTGGTATCCGGACCGGCGTGACGAACTGCTGGTGTGCGTAACGGAACAGCGCACGCGGAGCGAAATCGACGCCTGGGTGCAGAGTCTCACCGACCTGCCACAGTCCAACAGGTAGTACCCATCTGGCTATGCCCGAAAGCAATCCGCTTCTAGCTTCAAGGAGAAGTTCGACCACCGCTCGACAGACCCCGGGGAACCCTCGCATGGCTGAGGAAACTACCTTGCCCCTTGCATTGCCGAGGAAACCGCCATGCCCAAACTTGGCTTATAGCACGCCGAGGGTTTGGTGCACCTAACCGTTGCTGTCAAAGGAGCCGTATGCGAAATCATCGTTCCACTTGCCTGCTTTTTGAGTTGTCCAAACCTGGGCGACGCGCTGTGCAGTTTGGCAAGCCCGATGTCCCGGAAATACCGGTGGAAGAACTGTTACCGCAGGAAGCACGATCCGACGCACCACCGCCGCTTCCTGAGTTAGCGGAGCCGGATGTCGTCCGACATTTCACGAACCTCTCGACGCTGAACATGTCGGTCGATTCCCATTTCTATCCGCTCGGTTCGTGCACAATGAAGTATAACCCCAAGCGGAACGAACGGCTGGCCGCCTTACCCGGTTTCGCCCACGTGCACCCGTACCAGCCCGATGACACCGTTCAAGGCTTGCTGGCATGTCTGTACGAATTGCAACAGATGCTTGGCGAAATCGCCGGGCTTCCGGCTGTATCCCTTCAGCCAGCCGCAGGAGCCCACGGAGAACTAACCGCTTTGTTGGTTGCGGCAGCCTATTTTCGCCATCAGGGAATGCAGCGATCCAAAGTGCTTGTTCCGGATACCGCCCATGGGACCAACCCAGCCAGTGCCCGGATGGCTGGATTCACCTCGGTGACCGTAGTCAGTAGCCGCGAAGGCCTTGTAGATATCGACGATCTTGCCCGCAAGTTGGATGATCAGGTCGCTGTGTTCATGATCACCAATCCCAACACGTTGGGTCTGTTTGAATCACACATTCGCCAGATCGCTCAGATGGTGCACCAGCGAGGCGGGTTGCTTTACTTGGACGGAGCGAACATGAATGCTGTCCTGGCAGTTGCGCGGCCCGGAGATTGGGGCGCTGACATGATGCACTTTAATCCCCATAAGACGTTCAGCGGTCCGCATGGCGGCGGTGGGCCGGGCGCCGGACCGATCTGCGTTACCGAAAAGCTGGCGCCATACCTGCCCGTGCCGATCGTGGCAGAGCGGAACGGCCGATTCTATTTGGACTACCAGCGCCCCCTATCCATTGGCCGAGTGCGCACATTTTTGGGCAATGTAGGCGTCTTGCTCCGCGCGTACGCCTATATTCGCACCTATGGAGCGGACGGGCTTCGCCGGGTGGCAGAAAATGCGGTGCTCAATGCCAACTACCTTCTCAGCCGTATTCGCCACTTCCTCCCCTCGCCCCACGGGGCCCGCTGCATGCACGAATTTGTCGTCACCGCCGAATCACTCAAGAAGACCAAAGGTCTCAAACAACCGACGATGGACATCGCCAAACGGTTGTTAGACTACGGATTTCATGCACCGACTGTGTATTTCCCGCTAACTGTGCCCGAAGCGATGATGATCGAACCGACCGAGACTGAAAATAAAGAAACGTTGGATGCCTTTGCCGAGGCATTGTTTCGGATCACGGATGAACCGGCGGAACTGCTCCGTGAAAGTCCCCATACCACGGTCATTAGCCGGCCCGATGAAGTGCAAGCCGCTCGTCACCCCATTCTGCGATGGAAGCCCGACTGATCCTACATGGCAGCCACGCCGGCCCGTGGAACATGGCCGTCGACGAAACACTGCTGCGGTGGGTGGCCGAGCAGGGCAAACCCTGTCTGCGCTTCTACCAGTGGTCCCCCCCCTGCCTTTCACTCGGATATTTCCAATCAACGCAAGACCGCCTCACCCATCCGCCCAGCTCCACGGTGCCCTATGTTCGACGGCCCACAGGAGGTGGCGCCATCGTGCACCACTTCGAGTTGACGTATAGCTTGGTGATACCCGACACTCGACGCGATCGCAATGAGTCCTTCCACTGGTATCGGATAGTTCACCAAGCTGCCATAGACGTCCTTCGGCAGTTTGGTGTGCAAGCCCAGATGATCGAGCGTCCGGGGACACATCCTACGGCGCCGCATTTCCTCTGTTTCCTGCGCCGCGCACCGGGTGATGTGGTTAGCGAAAACGCCAAGGTACTCGGCAGTGCACAACGACGCTGGCGCGACGCCCTATTGCAGCACGGAAGCCTGATCTTTCGGCCCTCACCGTTCGCCCCGGAAGTGCCTGGCCTCATCGCATCGCTGGATCGCCTGCCCAACGATATCCGGATGTGGACGCAGCTGTGGAGCCGCTCGATCGGCAACCGGCTCGGGTGCCAATGGACACTCGCAGGCCTGACAGACGGTGAGCAGGCCTATGCCACGGAACTCATGCGCACCAAGTACAGCACGTCTGCATGGAATGCGCGACGCTAGGCCCGACCGCACACCTCGCCAAGGCGAAAGTGCTAGCTTCCGCGAAGCGGAGTCCGTTTCCTAAACGGTCCTGGCTGGGTGTGCTGGTGCCAAGCCGCAAAGTGCTAGCTTGAGCCCATGCCCAGTGCTTTATTTGGCTGAAACATTTTGCCCAATAAGAAGTATAAGGGAAATTATTTCGCCCTCATCCTAGTTGCAAGCTTGTACCCAGAGCATCATAATACACGGCTGGTGGACGCGCTAGGGGGAGCGGCGCAAGCGGTCCGTCTTCCAAGATGGAGCGACCGACCGGTCGGATGATCACTTAAGGGGGTTATCGCTGCGCTTGGATTGTTGGTGGCCGAAAAGGGGCGCCGAACGGGTCTGCTCGTGGGCGTCGACAGGACAGGGCACCGGAGGGGGTTATGCAAGTTCGATTGAAAGTCTTGTCGGGGAAAAGTGCTGGTAAAGAACTCCACGTTCCTTATGAAGAGTTTCTCATTGGCCGTAGTGATGTTTGCCATCTGCGACCCAAGAGCGACGCAATAAGCCGGAAACATTGTCGGCTGTTAATCGAAGGCGGAACCGTGTGGGTGGAAGACTTGGGCAGTAGGAACGGAACGTTTGTCAATGGTGAACGAATCGCCGAACGGCGGGTTGTTCGGTCGGGTGATCGCTTGCGCATCGGTCGCCTGGAATTTGAGTTTGTCATTGAGGCCCTAACGCCGGCAGTTTCCTCGGCGCCCAAGGAGCCCGTCGAGATGAAGGAGGAAACATGGGCCGACGAGGAGATCACCCGATGGTTGGAGGAAGCGGCAGCAGAGAATTCTGATCCAGGAAAGCAGTTGCGATTGGATCCCGCGGAGCGAAGCTTGGTGGACACGGCGTTGAATCGCGCGCCGACGGAGTCAACTGTCATAGCGACTCCCAGTGAACCGGTCAGTAGCCAAACTTCCCCCACCGGTGCACCGCCGGCGCAGAGTGAAGCCAAGCCCGAGCAGAAAAAGCCCAGCAAACTGCCGCCTCGAAACATCGTTCAGGCAGCCAATTCGGGCGAGGCCGCCGCGCAAATGCTGAAAAAATTCTTCACGCGGCCTTAAGAGCATTGGCCTCAAGATCATCGGACAGCTTTCCTGCGTATCGGATGGCGCCGTGCAGCCGGGGTTGGAAGTCGGGTAATACGTAAAGCGTTCCCTAGCGATTACTTCATAACGGCGGACAACCAAGCCCTTTGAAACATTTCTCTGATGCAGCCGGTACAATGTCATAGGCCCAAGCGACCGGGGCAGGCGCAATCTGGCTTGAGGGTAGCTATCTGGATTCAGGATGGCGCCGTGGGTGACTCACTAGGCAAGCTATTGTCCGGGTGCCTGCGAGGCGAAGAGGGAGCGGTCCGCGCGCTCGTGGAACGGTACCAAAACATGGTTTTCGGACTGTGCATTCGGTTGCTGCACAACCGCCAGGATGCCGAGGATGTGGTGCAAGAGACATTCATTCGCGCTGTGCGAAGTTTGTCGTGTTATGATCGCAAGCGTCCCTTCGAACCGTGGTTATTAGCGATTGCAGCCAATCGTTGTCGGTCACTGATGGCCGCCCGCGCTCGACATCGGCACGTCGAGGTCGCTTGGGAAACAATCCCGGCGGGCGAGTCGGACCCGACCGGCGCGCGGCACCTTCAAGAGGAGGTTAATCGCGCGTTGGACCATCTGCGACCCGAATACCGCCAAGCGTTCGTGATGTTCCATCAGATGGAAATGAGCTACGCCGACATTGCACAAGTTTTGAACTGTCCGATTAACACCGTAAAAACCTGGATCCATCGCGCTCGCCGCCACCTAATTGCCCAACTGCAAGCCCGCCAGGTGGTGACCAGCCATGGAGCATCCTCATGAACTGTCGCGACGTGGAAAAGCGAATCCATCGGGTGTTGGACGAGCGGGGCGTCTTACTGGAAGACGCCGCGATCGTCCACCACACCAAAACCTGTCGTCGATGCCGCACCCTGTTACGCAAATATATTCAGCTTTTCGAAGTACTTCGGCAGTCAGAGGCCACGCTGGCATCGTGCAACGTCTCTAACAGCGTTTGTCAAGCGTTACATGAGTCCGGCTTTTTACGGCCGCCCTCGGTGCCCCTGCACCGTCGATTAGCTTGGCTATCGGCCGCCGCGACGCTGGCAGCGGTGGCCGTCAGCTTGGGTTGGCTTTGGTCCAACCTGCCCCATAGCGCGGACACGTCAACCGTGACCGCCCTCACCTCCGCCCATCGCCAAGCGGCCGCTGGCCCGAGCAGAACGATCGCCGCCGGCGCTTCTTCCCCACAGCCGACAGAGGTCGTGCCGCGTGGTGAACGTGAACGCATCCCGCGTGAGGCTTTCGCTCAAGCGACACCGAGGAGGGGCGCCAGTAACCAACCACTGCACAACCCAACCTTGCACGCCGAAACGCCACACGACGCGCAGCCAAAGCCCAGGAGCTTGCCGCTCGAAGTTATTGAAAGTGTGCTGGATTTGTCTTGGAACAACGTCCAAGTAGTCACCCCCGGCCGTTCTGGCGCCGGCGCGAGCCATCCCAGCTTGCATGAAGGTTTGGCCCCGTTGGCCAGTTGGCTTGAAAACGCGATTTCCACACTGGCAGACCGGCTCCCGTTCGGCAAGCGTTCCCAGCCGAAGGAACCGCAGGCGCAAGCTGCGTCGACCGTGACGTTCACCTAAAGGGTGCTGCCGGCGCTGCCCCGGTTGAATCGCTCAACCGGGATGGATTGTACTGGCGCTGTGAGTTTCAGCGGAATGCAACACCGCGGATAGGTACTCTGAAGTGCACTAATCATGGCACCAGCCGTGGTGGTTGTGACTGTCGAGTGCTTGGCAGCGATCGTAGCACATCTTGAGAAATAATCGCTAGGCACGGAAAAGTTACCAGATCCCTACGTTTTTTCTGGTCCGCAAAGTTTCTCCATTTTTACGCCGATCCTAACCACGTCATTTGTCGCCAGGGGCAAGGATCTGCCGGGCGGTAAGTAATGGGAGTAGCTGGCGACACGAAGCGCTGAGATAGTGGGGAGCTTTGATGACTGAGCAAATACACATCGATCGCCGTTCGGGAAGCGATCGTCGCAAGGGAACCGATCGCCGCCAAGTAAACCTTCCCGTTGCCCATGATCGGCGGCAGGGTGAGCGTCGCAAGGCGCCGCGCCGGAGGCAGATCGACCCGACCACGTGCGAACGCGACTACACGGCCGACGAAATTGAGTTTATGCGGGCCATGGATGAGTATAAGCGGCGCAGCGGGCGTATGTTTCCCACCTGTAGCGAAATTTTGGAAGTGATCCGTTCCCTTGGATACACGAAAATCCGTGTGGAGCAGTCCGGCGAAAAAGCGACTGCCGGCGCATCCCCGCCGCAGGAAAATGCAGCCCAGCCAACCGCCCCTCAATCGAACACTCCGTAAGTCCTGGTGTCTCCGTTCGGTTCGGGATACGGTCCGTCTTCGGGGTAGCGGTGGCTCGAGCTGGCCCAGCTCGGCCGCCACGGTTCCCCATCCGACGGACCAGTCTCGCCCCAGGCGACCGTTCAGCGGGTAATGAGGATGCACTACCAAGTCACACAGATCACCGAGAAAGGTTCCAGGAAATAGCGGAAATACCTTAGTTGGTTGCCCCACATGCTTTGGCCGTGCCGCCAGCGAGCTTGTCCCGCTGAGGCGATGACCAAAGGCTAAGCCGATCCTGGGTGTCCGTTTCTCGGTGATCGTCGTGGCTTCCTATGTGCATTTCTGTTGTCCGATGAACGCCTACCGCTCCTGGTGCCTCATACATAATGCGTCTGGTCAAGTGGTAACGGGTAGAACGATTGTAGGGCTGTGGGCACTACCGGGATTTCTCCCAATTCACCTTGTCTAAAACGGCCTTACCGAGTACTTTCTCCCTGACCGTCATTAGGCGGTGCGATCGACGAATGCTCGCTACTTATGGTCCCATTTCCGGCAGCGAGCGGCGGTCGTGTCCACGGAGGGCGAGTGCGTGTCTGGAGCCGCGGCTATTACGATCCCCATCACGCCGCCATCTCGGCGGCGGCAGCCTTTTCCACCATCCGTGCGATGGCTAGAGGCTATACTGATTTGTTTGTTTTTGGCTGGCTGCCACTTCATGGCCGACGGCAAAAACATTCAAGGAGTCCGATACTTCCAGCAAGGCAATACGGCATTGGCGTTGCAGCGATTCCAACAGGCAGCTCAAGCCGATCCCCAAAATGCAGATGCCCTCTACAACATGGCAGCCGTCTACCACCAGCAAGGCATTCAAACCGGCAACCGCGACGCCCTTCAACTAGCCGAGTCGCTGTACAACCAGGCTTTGGATCGCAATCCCCAACTGGCAGATGCCTACCGGGGATTAGCCGTGCTGCTGACGCAAACCGACCGGCCGGACAAGGCGTTCACCCTCTTGAAAAACTGGGTGGCCTCAGCGCCAAAAAGTGCTGAGGCACGAGTCGAGTTGGCTCGGCTGTACGAGGAGTTTGGCAACCACGTAGCAGCCAAAGAACAACTCCAGGAAGCCGTGCAGGTAGATCCGCTTCATGCACGTGCTTGGCGAGCGCTGGCCGCCATTCGGGAAAAGGAACACGATTACGCCCAGGCACTAGCCAACTACCAACGGTCCCAGTCGCTCCAAAGCGACCCGGTGGTAGCAGAACGCATTGCTGCCCTGAGCCGGCTGGTAAGCCCAACGCCCGCAACGCCCTCGGCCGGTGGTACACGTACGGTCGCCGTACCCAGCATGCCTCGCTACTGAGGTCGAGCCAACGGCCCGCGACCGCTCAACACGTCACGAGCGCCTCGTCCTGCCCCTCCGTATCGCCCCCTACGTTTTTCTTCTCCATAGTTGGCCAGTCCACTTCCAGCAGGTTATCGATCAGCAGCACACCCTTGATACGCCGTACGGCCTCTTGCGCCATTTGCTTTTGGAAGTAGGAATTGACTCGACCATGTAATACCAAGCGGTCTTGGCACATTTCGAAACGCAGTGTCTTCCCCCGCAAGTACGGATTCGACTGAATCGCCTGTGCAACCTCGTCGTACAATCGCTGTGACATTACAACCCTCAAACCGTGTTGCTCTGAAACCTGATCCGGCAGCGAACCACGACACGCTCCGAGCAGCGCGTCCCATGCGGTCCGTAACCAACACAAAAATCGACACCGCGGCAAAATAACACGAACGGTTTTTTGTTAAGTTGTCCGAAAAATTTAAGGCAATGGAGATTAAAACTAGGTGTATCATTTTTTCCGGTGGGTCGGGAAATTAGCTGTTTTTCTACTACTACAAGAGTAGCGACGAATACAGCCGTCCCCAGTGCCACCTGGCCCGAGTCGGGGGCGCGTCACATCAAAAAGGGGCGGCAGGATCGGCACGATGCAGAATTAGGCTGGTTTATGCAAAGGCAGTTATTTTATGCGGAATAAGCCTTTTTCCTAGTGACCGATGCCTCCGCAGGACAAGCCGCGTAACGGTTGAACCAGGCGCAACGGCCAAGGGAAGACTTACCGACGAACTTGTTTTAGCTATCAAACATCATACATCCGGGACAGTAGTTTTCTGAATTATTCTTATCAACTCCAAGCGCTCGCGAGACTTTTACACAAGCACATTCGGAGACATTCGAGGAAGAAGATGTTTTTGTGGAGCAGCTTTTAGGGCATGAAATTGGCAGCTTGCAACACGAGGGGTGGCGACCGCTTGTGCGGGAGGATCGTTACCGCATGGTGTTAGTATTTTCAGCGGCTTGTATCACGGGTCGTGGGGAGTTCCAGCCAGGGGGGAAGCTGGCCGGCAGCCGGCAGGCGTATGATCTTAACTCGCTTGAGGTGAGGGTGCTGCAAGATTTCTTCTATGGCTTCGGCGGGCGGAACGTCGTCCAAATTCATCACGCCAATCGCCTCACCACCTGGAGGTGAACCAGGGCGTCGGCCGACAGACATCTGCGCGATATTGACATGATAGCGGCCGAAGATGGTTCCCACAGCTCCGATAATCCCGGGGACATCATCGTGGAGGAACAGCATCAGGTTGCCGTCCAAGTACCCTTCCAGGCGGAAGTCACCCACCCGTACTAGGCGCGGCATACCCGCCCCAAAGAGCGTGCCCGCAGCAATGTAGTCTTGCT
>LJSS01000147.1_pt1 | contig 12370 bp, 15 predicted proteins | sample 890271 | NCBI WGS metagenome assembly LJSS01 (sample SAMN03797534, study PRJNA294671) | hot springs metagenome | isolation source: water from Lobios Hot Spring | place: Spain: Lobios, Galicia | collected 2011-02-08
CTCGCGCACGATCTCAAGAACCAGTTGGGATTGGGCGAGCCCGCGCGCGATTGGTTCCCGCTCTCGTTCGTGAGCACGTTCTGCGACTGGTCTGATCTCGTGCACGGGCCGCAGGCGGATTGGGGGCAGGTCGGGTGCGGCTGCCATCCCAACTGCGGCGTCGGCATGGCCGTGATGGTGGACAAGGAGACGCGCGAGGCCGTCCCGGTCACGGCCTTCCTCAACGGGGATCAATTGGCCAAGGATGTCATGAAGATCAACGATGCGGCGCGCGGCAAGTGGCTCTCGATCCTCGGCATGGCCCTGGCGCTCATGAAGAACTACGATCCGTTCAAGGCGCCCAAGCACTTCAAGCTCTGGGACTTGCTGGTGAAGTTCGATAAATCCTTCGGGGCCACGGGCCGCAACTACGGCGATGTGAGCGGCAACCGCACGCGCGAGGACATCGAGCGGCGGCGCCGCGATCGCTGGAACTTCCTCTTCATCGCCGGCATGTGGTTCCAGGATCTGTTCAACTACGACTTCCGGCGGACCGAGCGCTGCATCATCCCCTATGCCACGCAGGAGGGCGAGATCTCCTTCTGCGCCTACAATACGGGCATCGGCTGGCGGAAGATCGTCGAGAAGATGCACATGACGGCGACCCTCTCGAAGTGGTATGAACAGCACGGACGGCATGAGATCTTCGCGGGCGGCAAGAGCGTGCCCCTCTCCAGCACGGAGCATTCACTCCTGGTGCGAGAGGAGTTGGTGACCACGGACGTGCAGCATGATCTGGAGCGGCTGGGCATCCCGAAGAACGCTCGCGAGGAGAAGCTCTGGCGGCGCCGTCTGAGTAAGGCGGAGAACGAACAGATGGCCCGCCTCTATCGTCAGCTCGTGCTCAACGAGCCCGTCGAGCCATTGGTCCAGTTGAAGGGCCTGAAGAGCAAGACGCCGAACGTCGGTGTCGGCGTCGGCGATTGACGTCGAGGGGGGAGGGCTTCCCCCGAAGGGACCCTCCCTCATCTCAGGATTCGGGCAGCGAGTGGATCGTCCGATCCGACCAGTGCGCCGCCTCTGAGGACCAGGCCGTCTTGCCCCGCGTCGAGTCCCCGGTCACCTTGTGGCCCATCTCGGGCTGGGGATGGATTTGTGGCGGCGCTCTCGGCGCGCGCTCGCTCTTCGATGGGACATCGAGAACATCGCCAATAACGTCTACGTCGTAGCCCGCCAGAGCCTTTTCACGCCGGGGCAATTCGCGCTCCCCCGTCAGGTATCGGCCTCGTTGAGGTTCTCATTTTGAGAACGGACTGGCGGCGTCTCGACGGGAGAGCCTACGGCTGGTTACCAAAAAGTGCCTACTTGACGCGTCTGCCGATGAGCTTACACTGAAGGGCGGATGAGATCAAGGAGGTGGTGAGGTCATGTCGCCAGTCGCCGTGTTTCATCTCTTTTTGGGGCTTGCCATTACCGTGGCTTTGGTCTTTCTGCTCGTCGCGTGGAGCACGCGGCGCGTCCGGGAGGTGGATTACAAGGCGGCGGGTCAGGCTCGAAAGGTCTTCTTCTTCACCCTCACGGGCGTTTTGACGGCGTTTCTGGGGATCACGCTGCCGCGCATGCCCTATCCGAGAGAGGGCGTCATTCCCGATCGGGTCGTTCACGTCGTGGGGAAGCAGTTCGCCTTCGCGATCTCGGAGACTCCGATCGAGACGGATGCGCAATGGGAGGAGGTCTCGTCGTTCACCCCTCCGGTTCGGATCCCCGTCGGGAGTCTTGTGGAATTCCGCGTGACGAGTTTCGATGTGAATCACGGGTTCAGCGTCTATTCCCCACAGGGGCAACTGCTGGCCCAGACGCAGGCGATGCCCGGATACGTCAATCGCCTGCGCCTGCGGCTGAACGAACCGGGGCGATATACCGTCCTCTGTCTGGAATTCTGCGGTTCGGCGCATCATCGGATGCGCGGGGTCTTCTTCGTGGAATGAAGGGAGGGAGGTATGGCGGACCAAGTCGTCGTGTCGCCGGTGTGGTCAGGCGTGGAGCAGCACCAATGGCGTCGTCTGACGGCGACGTGGATGCTCGCGATGTTGCTCTTGTTCCCCGTTCTCCTCTTGCTCGGAGCGTTCATGCGGATCGTGCAGGCCAACTGGCTGCCCACGCTGCTTCCGGAGTGGTTCTATGCCGTCATGACCTTGCACGGATTGGGGATGGTGGGGACGTGGTTCGTGGGGGCGATGGCCGCCGTGAGCTACGTCCTCACGCAATATGTGCGTCCCAGCCGAGCGATCTCCTGGGGAGCGTTAGCGGCGACGGTGCTGGGTGTTCTGCTGCTTCTGATCACGACACTGATCGGGCGGTTCGGCGTCGGATGGTATTTCCTGTATCCGCTCCCCTTCTATCCGGCGGGCGTGTGGCCCAACTGGGCGACGTGGATGTTCCTCATCTCCCTGGCAATCCTGGGTGTGGGATGGACGGTGTGGGCCGTGGATCTCTTGCGGGCGATCGCCCGCTCATATTCACTGCGCGCGGCTCTGGCGTGGCACTACATCCGTGGGAGGACGGAGCCGGAGGTTCCTCCCGCCGTCCTGATCACCACGGTCAGCCTCATCTCGGCCCTCGCGGGTTTCCTCGCTGCTGTGATCATTCTCGTGCTCTCGGTGCTGGAGTGGGCGGGAACGGGATTCACCAATGACGCGCTGCTCATGAAGAACCTGATCTTCTTCTTCGGGCACGTCCTGGTGAACATCACGATGTATCTGGGGGTGGTTCTGGTCTACGATGTCCTGCCTCGGTACAGTGCGCGTCCATGGAAGACCAATCGCATGGTCGCCATCGCTTGGAACACGGTCCTCTTCTTGGTCCTGTTCGCCTATTTCCACCATCTCTACATGGACTTCGTGCAGCCGCAGTGGGTGCAAGTCTTGGGGCAGGTGGCGTCCTACTTCATCTCCGTCCCGGCGGCCGTTGTGACCATCTTCAGTACGCTTGTGCTCGTCTACGGGGCGTCCATGCGCTGGACGCTCAGCTCGATCTTGATGTATCTGGGCGTCATGGGGTGGGCCATCGGCGGGGTCGCGGCGGTCATTGACTCGACGATCGCCGTGAATCTGCGATTCCACAATACGCTCTGGGTGCCGGCGCATTTCCACACGTATTATCTGATGGGCGTTGTCCTCATGCTCCTGGGGTTTGCGGCTCATTTCGGGCAGGAGGTGAGCCAGCAGTCCGAGAACGGTCGGCTCACGAAGATCATTACGGCGCTCTTTGCCATCGGGGGGTATGGCTTTCTCCTGATGTTCTATCTCGGTGGCGCTCATTCGGTTCCTCGGCGCTATGCCGTGTATCCACAGGAGGTCTTGCAGGGGGCTGACTACGCTCGGATCGCCCTGGGGTTCATCACCCTCCTCTTTCTCGGTGTGGTGCTCTATCTCTGGGAGACGGGCCGACGATGTCTCTTGGCCTTTCGCACATCGCCGTGAAGCGCGCGCTCGTCCGAGCGCTTGTGATCCTGGTGGGGGGGCTCATTCTGCCCTCTCCCCTTTGGGCCCAGGTCGTGGGGGAGAAGACGGATCGCCCACCCTCAGAAGGGCGATACCTCTACCGATCCATCCCGGATATTCCGATCCGGTCGGGACCAGCAGAGATGACGTCGCTCTCGGCGTTGTGGCGGGAACGGCCGCTCCTTCTGACGCTCGTCTTCACGCGATGTGCGGGGGTGTGTTCGCCTATGCTTCGCTCGCTCAAAGCCGCGGCCGCTTCCGTGGGGGGAGCCGGACGGGACTACAGGATTCTCGTCTTGAGCTTCGACCCGCGGGATACGCTCTCGGATATGGCCGGGCTGGCGGACCATGTGGGTGTTGCGGGAGATCCGGCCTGGATCTTCGGCGTCGCCTCGGCTGAAGACATCGCCCGGATCGTTCGCGCGACGGGGTTTTGGTTCGAGTGGGAGGCGGCTTCGCGCCAGTACGATCATCCGGCCATGATCATCGGCATTCGCGATGGGCGCATTATGCGATTTCTCATCGGGGGGGCGATCGCTCCGGTCCGCTTGAATGAAGTCATTCGGGAATTGCGGGGGGGATTCGTCCCCGCCTATCCCCTCCCGCGCAAGGTCCTCTTTCGGTGCTTCCAGTACGATCCGGCCAGCGGGCGATGGACTCCGGATTGGGGGCTTCTGCTCTTGCTGCTGCCGGGGATGGCGACGATTCTGGGCACCATTTGGCTCTTCCGGCGGGAGAGCGCACATCGGCTCTCAGCGGAGGCGCTGGGATCGCGTGGGGACATCCTCAGTGCGAGCGATCCGAGATCTCGGCGTTAGACCTTCGCTCGGCTTCATCTCGCCTTCATCAGCTCGGCGAGATCGCGCAACACCTCTTCGGCGTGCACCTCCGGCTTCACTTTCTCGTAGACCTTCGCGACGCGCCCCTCTGGGTTGATGAGGAACGAGATGCGATGGGTGCCCATCGTCGTGCGCCCCATGAAGGTCTTCTTCCCCCAGACGCCGTAGGCGCGAACGACCTCCTTCCCTTCATCGGCCAGGAGCGGGAAGGGGAGTTGGTACTTCTCGGCGAACTTCTGATGGCTGCGTACGGAATCGGTGCTGACGCCGAGGACGACGACCCCCCGCCGCTGGAACGTCGGGAAGAGATCGCGAAAGGCGCAGGCCTCTTTGGTGCACCCCGGTGTGTGGTCTCTCGGATAGAAATAGAGGACGACCCATCGCCCGCGAAGGTCCGAGAGCCGATGCAGGCGCCCCTGTTGATCCGGTAGGGTGAAATCCGGAGCGAGATCGCCGATGTTCACCTTCGTCGCCATAGGGAGATCATCTTAGCCATTGGCGACCCCTCTGTCGAGGGGAAGATCTCGCCGGTCGCGCGTTCTTTCCGGGCGGGGATGTGGTATATTTGAGGCGATCGAGGGTTCACGAAGGAGCGAGCGCGATGGCCGAATTGAAGGCGGATTTAGAGCGGCTTCGAGAACTCTTGCATCCGATACTCGCCGAGATCGAGGCGGGGATCGCGGCGGGGACGTATCCCGACTGGAGCGTCGTGAAGGAGCATCTGCTTCAGGCGCTCGAGTTGGTGAGAAAACTGGAGCGGGATCAGCTCTGGAGCGCCTTGGGGAGACAGCCATGACGCCATCGGCCGCCCGTTCGAGGAGGATCGTCGGTGGGATGTGCAGGAGGGGATGAACGATGAGCCTGCAAGAGCGCATTGAACGGGATTTCGTCGCGGCTCTGAAGGCGCGCGAGGAGCTGCGCGTGAGCACGCTCCGCATGGTGAAGACGGCGCTCACGCATCGGCAGGTCGCCGAGATGCGCGCGCTCACCGATGCGGATGTGATCGAGGTCGTCAGGAGCCTGATCAAGCAGCGGCGGGAGGCGATCGAGCAATATCGCCGGGGCGGGCGTCCGGATCTCGCGGAGAAGGAGGCGCGGGAGATCGAGATCCTGGAGGGGTATCTCCCCGCTCCGCTGAGCGATGCCGAGATCGAGCGCGTGGTCGTGGAGACGATCGCCGAACTGGGGGCGAAGACGCTGAAAGATGTGGGGCCGGTCATGAAGGCGGTGATGGCGAAGCTGGCCGGGCAGTGGGTCGAGGGGCGGCGGGTCAATGAGATCGTGCGCGCGAAGCTCTCTTCGGAGGGATGAGGCGACGTCTCTTCAGGAGCGCAGGTAGCCCAGCTCGATCAACCGGGCGATGACGCGATGGGCGCTCTCTTCGGGTGTCTCCTCGTGGCTGTGGAGGACGAGCTCCGGCGCCGAGGGCTCCTCGTAGGGGTCCGAGATGCCGGTGAAATTCGTGATCTCCCCGCGCAGGGCCTTCTTGTAGAGCCCTTTCACATCGCGCGCGATGCAGACCTCCAGGGGGCACTTCACGTAGACCTCCACGAAGCGGCCGATCAACTGGCGGGCGTACTGCCGCGTCTCGCGATAGGGAGAGATGGCGGCGACGATGGCGATGACACCGTTGCGCACGAGCAGCTGGGCCACATAGGCGATGCGCCGGATGTGAACATCTCGTTCCTCCTTGCTGAATCCGAGCTGCGGGCTGAGCTGCTGTCGGACCTCATCGCCGTCGAGCACTTCGACCCTCAGGCCGCGCGCGCGCAGGTGACCTTCCAGGAGGCGGGCGATCGTCGTCTTGCCGGAACTGGGCAGGCCCGTGAACCAGAGCGCGAAGCCGATCTCGCGAGAATCGGTCATCCTCATCCTCCTTCGCGGAAGGCTTGGGCGAGGACTTCCGCGACTTCCGGGCGCGTGAATTCTGGAGGGAGTGGCTCCCCCGCCCGCAATCGCCGTCGGACCTCGGTCCCCGAGAGGGTGAGGCGGTCGCTCCCGCCATGCGGACACGTCTTGGCCGAAGCCATCCCCCCGCATCGTCGGCAATAGAAGGCGTTGTCGAAGAAGAGGGGGGTGATCCCCAGCTCGTGGGGATCGAACTCCTCGAAGATGCGGTGCGCGTCGAAGCTCCCGTAGTATTTTCCGACGCCCGCATGGTCGCGGCCGACGATGAAGTGCGTGCACCCGTAATTCTTCCGCACGATGGCGTGGAAGACGGCTTCGCGCGGTCCGGCGTAGCGCATCGCCGCCGGATAGACGCCGAGCACAACGCGCTCCAGGGGATAGTAATGTCGGAGCAGGACCTCATAGCAGCGCATCCGCACCGGGGTGGGGATGTCGTCGCTCTTGGTCTCGCCCACGAGCGGGTGCAGGAAGAGTCCGTCCACGATCTCCAGCGCGCACTTCTGGATGTACTCATGCGCGCGGTGAATAGGGTTGCGCGTTTGAAACCCCACGATCGTGCGCCAGCCGCGTTGCTGGAAGACGCGCCGCGCGTCGGCTGGATTCAGCCAGTATGGCTCGTATTCCGGACGCTGCGGGCGATAGAACAGACGGATCTTCCCCGCGAGATACACGTCCCCGGTCTCGTACAGCCGTCGCACGCCCGGATGAGCCGCGTCCGTCGTAGCGAAGACCAGGCGCGCTTCGCGCTTTTTGTCCACGCGATACTTCTGCTCCAGATCGAGCAGACCGAGCACGCGGCCGCGCTGATCCGTGAGCACAAGGGGCTCCCCCTGGCCGAGCTTCTCCGCCTCCGTCGGCATCACGGCGAGGGTGATCGGGATCGTCCACGGCAGGCCATTGGCCAAGCGCTTGCGCTCGAGCACGGATTCATAATCGTCCTTCCCCATGAAGCCTTCAAGGGGACTGTAGGCGCCCACAGCGATCAGCTCCACGTCTGCGATCGTCCACGCATCCAGAACAATACGGGGCAGGGTCTTGATCCAGTGCTCTTCGGGCGCTCGCTCATCTTGAATTCGGTTCACGAGCCGTCCACCATGAGGAGGAATGCCGAACTCCATCGTTCTCCTCCTTCGCCGTGCGATTTCGCACAAGCAGGCGATTATATTCTCCTTGGCGCGATTTGCCAATGGTGCGCATTCGGTGAGCCTTCCGCTCGCCGCGCGTTGACAAACAGGGGCGTCTGTGTTACAAAGTCGTGCTGTTTGAGAGGGCTCACCACACGCGAGCGCCAGGCGCCATATGGAGGAGAAGAAGGACAAGCCAACGCCCCGGGGGGCTTCTGTGACGAAAGCGCCTCCGACGCTTCCGATCGTTGAGCTGAGAGATGATCCGATTCTCAACCGCTTACGGGCTCGATTTCCGACGGCGGTTCTTGAAGCCGTGGAGATCCTCGGCCTGCCCACGCTCACGATCGCGCGGGAGCAGATTGTGGACGTCTGTCGCTTCCTTCGGGATGATGAGGAGGCGCTGTTCGATTTTCTGACCGATTTGACGGCGCGGCACATCCCCGAGGCGGAGAAGCCCTTTCAGGTGATCTATCACCTCTATTCTTTCCCGCGGAACGTGCGCTGGCGGCTGAAGGTGAATCTGGCCGAGGGGGAGGCGTGTCCGAGCGTGGTCTCGGTCTGGAGCGCGGCCAACTGGATGGAGCGGGAGGCGTATGATCTGGTGGGCGTGCGCTTCGAGGGGCATCCCGATCTGCGGCGGCTGCTCCTGCCGGAGGATTGGGAGGGGCATCCCTTGCGCAAGGACTATCCGCTGGAATTCCGATACAACCGCTGGTGCGAGAAGCACCTGAATATGATCGCCTTCCGCGAGGGGACCGAATACAGCGGGAGGTTCGAATAATGCACAAGCCGGAGATCGCCATCACCCGGGAGCGTCTGCTCGCCGCGCGCGAGATGGTCCTCAACATGGGACCGCAACATCCCTCGACGCACGGCGTGCTGCGCGTGATCCTGAAGCTCGATGGGGAGACGGTCATTGATCTGGATTGCGACATCGGGTATCTCCATCGCGGCGTGGAGAAGATCTGCGAGAACCGCACCTATGTGCACATCGAGCCGTACTTCGATCGGCTCGATTACGTCGCGGCCGTCTCCAACGATCTCTGCTACGTGGAGACGGTGGAGAAGATCGCGGGGATCGAGGTCCCGGAGAAGGCGAAGTACATCCGCGTGATCCTGACCGAGCTGCAGCGGATCGCGAGTCATTTGCTGTGGCTCGGCACGCATGCGATGGACATCGGGGCGGTCACGATCTTCCTCTACGCGTTTCGAGAGCGCGAGGAGATCCTGAAGATCTTCGAGAACTACTTCGGCGCGCGCTTGACGGCGAATGCGTTCCGCATCGGCGGTCTGCAGTACGACATCTACGATGGCTTCGAGGAGCAGGTGCGCGCCTTCTGTCGCATCTTCCCGGAGCGGCTCAAGGAGTACGAGACCATCCTCAACGAGAACCGCATCTGGTTGCAACGCACGGTGGGCATCGGCATCCTCACGGCCGAGGAGGCGAAGGACCTGGGCGTCACCGGACCTGTGTTGCGCGCCTCCGGGGTCAAATGGGACATCCGCAAGGCCTTCCCCTATGAGGTCTACGATCAGGTCGAGTTCGATATCCCGGTCGGCGAGAATGGGGACACGTACGATCGCTATCTCGTGCGCATGGAGGAGATGCGCCAGAGCCGCTTGATCATCCTCCAGTGCTTGGACAAGCTGAAGAAGCTCCATCCGGGGCCGGTCTTGGGCAAGGTGCCGAAGGTCATTCGCCCGCCGGTCGGCGAGGTCTATCATTCCATCGAGTCGCCGAAGGGAGAGCTGGGCATTTACCTGGTGAGCAACGGGACGGCCTTTCCGGAGCGGCTGCGCATTCGCCCACCGTCGCTCATCAATCTGCAAGCGCTCAAGAAGATGGCCATCGGGCATCTGGTGGCCGATGTCGTCGCCTTGATCGGCTCGATTGACATCGTGTTGGGAGAAGTGGATCGGTAGGGAGGAGCGCATGGAGCTGTTCTGGACCGTCTGGAATCATCCGATCGTCTCCGAGTACATTGTGCGGCGGCTGCCGACCATTGTGATCGTCCTCTTCGTGATCCTCACGGTGGCGGCCTATTTGGTCTATGCCGAGCGCAAGATCAGCGCCTTCATCCAGGCGCGGCTGGGGCCGATGCGCGTTGGACCCTATGGGTTGTTGCAACCGCTGGCGGACGCCCTGAAGCTCCTCTCGAAGGAGGACATTATCCCGGCGCGAGCCGAGCGCTCGATCTTCGTCATCGCGCCGATGATCTCGGTGGTCGCCTCGCTCGTCGTCCTGGCCGTGATTCCTTTTGGTCCCGGACGCGCGACGATCACCGATATCAACATCGGCGTGCTCTTCATCCTCGCCGTCTCTTCGGTCGGAGTCCTGGGGATCATCTTGGGGGGATGGGCCTCGAACAGCAAATATCCCCTCTTGGGGGCATTGCGGTCTTCGGCGCAGATGGTCAGCTATGAGGTCGCCATCGCGCTCGCTCTGGTGGGTCCCCTCATGTTCGCCAAGACGCTCTCGATGGTCGGCGTGATCGAGGCGCAGATGGCCGACGGCGTGTGGTATGTCCTCTATCAGCCAGTCGCCTTTCTGATCTTTCTCGTCGGCGGACTGGCGGAGACCAATCGCGCGCCGTTCGATCTGCCGGAGGCGGAGTCGGAGATCGTGGCCGGGTATCACACCGAATACAGCGGCTTCCGTTGGGCGCTCTATTTCGTGGCCGAGTACACGAATATCGTCATCTCGGCGGCGATCGCGGCGACGGTCTTCCTCGGCGGATGGCACTTCCCCGGACTGACGCGGCTGGCCGAGCCGGGGACGGGGCTCTATGCGCTCCTGGCGGTGCTCATCTTTGCCGCGAAGGTGTTCGCCATCGTCTACTGTTTCATCTGGTTCCGATGGACGTTCCCCCGCTATCGGTATGATCAACTGATGGGCCTGGGGTGGAAATGGCTCATCCCGGCAGCGCTGGCGAATATCCTGGTGACGGGCGCCGTGCTCGTCCTGGCCCAGCATCTCGGTCTGGTGGAGACGGTGCGCACAGAGGCGGGGGAGCGGCTCGTGAGTCTCTGGCCGTGGGGGAAGCTCTTCCTCATCGCGGCTTCGCTGCTGATCAGCGTGCCGATCGTGTGGATCGTGCTGGCGGTGATCAATCGCCGCTCGGCCGATTTCAATCTGCGCGTCCAGCGGCAGATTCGTCTGCCCGAGCGCGGCGAGGAGGAGATCTTCGCCGAAGTGTGAGTCAGGAGGCCCAATCATGGCGGAACCGAGACGCACTTGGAAGCAGGTCCTCTCGCGGTTCCTGCTGCTGGATCTCATTAAAGGGCTGCTCGTCACGTTCAAATATCAGGCGCCGAAGCACTGCTACACCGAGCGATACCCGCTCGTTCGCCCGAAGGTCGCCGAGCGGTTTCGCGGCGCTCCGCGCTTGAACCTGGATCCGGAGACGGGCGAGAGCCTCTGCATCGCGTGCAATCTCTGCGCCATCGCCTGCCCGGAGGATCTGATCACGGTCGTCGAGGCCGTGCGCGAATACGTGGATCATGAGGGGAAGACGAAGAAGAAGCGCGTGCTGGTGGATTACACCTATGACACCTCGCGCTGCATGTTCTGTGGCCATTGTCAGGACGTGTGCCCGACCTACGCCATCGAGCTGACGCAGGAGTTCGAGCTGGCCATCTATCGGCGAAAGGATTTCGTCTGGTCCTGGGAGATGTTGGAGACGGGGATCGAGCAGCCGATCTACACGCGGTGAGGGAGGAGCGGCATGGAGTTGAAGGGCGCGCAGGTTCTCTTCTACTACGCGCTGGCGTTCTTCGTGCTCATCATGGCCGTCTCGCTCATCCGCGCGCGGTCGGCCGTGCACGCGGCGCTCTATTTGATGGGCACGCTGATTGGGACCGCCGGGTTGTTCCTGCTCCTACATGCGGAGTTTGTGGCGGGCGCGCAGATCCTCATCTACGTCGGCGGCGTGGTCGTCCTCTTCATCTTCGTCATCATGCTCGTGAACGTGCGCGAGGAGATCACCGAGGCGACGCGCTTGTTCACGCGGCAGGAGGCCGTGGCCTGGGTGCTGGTGGGCGCCATGACCGTGGCGACGATCATCGCTCTGCGGCGCGAGGCGAATCTGCTGCCGTCGGCGGTCGCCCCTTCGGAGGGGACGACGCTCGCCCTCTCGGAAGATACGCAGCGGGTGGGGAGCGCGCTCTACACGCGCGCGGCCTTGCCGTTTGAGATCGCCTCGCTGCTGCTTCTGGTGGCCATCGTGGGATCGGTGATCCTGGCCCGCACGCGACGCCAGGAGGAGACGTTCGATTGAAGGGTGAGGAGGGGAGATGAACGGCGCGGTGGTCGGATGGGCGGTGCAAGAGACGACGTCGTTCATGAGTCGGTTCGTGGAAGGGCTCACGGCTCCGAAAGGAGTCGTGGATTTCCTCGTGCTCAGTTTCATGCTCTTCGCCGTCGGCGTCCTGGGCGTGCTCTCTCGCCGCAACGTCCTCATCATCTTTATGTCCATCGAGCTGATCTTGAATGCGGCGAACTTGAACTTCATCGCGTTCACGCGCCACTGGCAGGCGATGGGGCGCATTTCGGAGAACATGGGGCATATTTTCGTGATCTTCATCATCGTCGTGGCGGCGGCCGAGGCCGTCATCGGCCTGGGGATCCTCATCGCGCTCTATCGCAATCGCCAGACGGTGGCCATTGACGAGATCAACCTCTTGAAATGGTGAGCGGGCGTGAGCACACGGTGGTTGATCACCTTGAGGCTGTGGGATCGCGGAAGGAAGAGCTCTTGGAGAGCGGGGCTCTTCGGCGTGAGCCTGATGGCGGTCGTGCTCGTCATCTCTGAGCAGGCGAACGCGCAAGCTCAGGAGGTGATGATCACGGGGCGGGAGATCGTCGAGCGGCTGACTCGGTTGGAGGAAGGGCAGAAACGATTGGAGCAGCGCATCGCTGATGTGGAGACCCGCTTGGGACAGCGCCTGGACGAATTGCGGGAGTTTCTGCTGTGGGGGTTTGGGGTGACGTTTGCGGGGATATTCGCATTGGTGG
>LJSS01000150.1_pt1 | contig 12315 bp, 9 predicted proteins | sample 890271 | NCBI WGS metagenome assembly LJSS01 (sample SAMN03797534, study PRJNA294671) | hot springs metagenome | isolation source: water from Lobios Hot Spring | place: Spain: Lobios, Galicia | collected 2011-02-08
TTCACCTTCACCCGCTTGCCCGGCGGATGCGGATAGTAAGGATGCTCGAACGTGACGTCCTGATCCAGCCCGCCGAGCAAGCGCACGGTCACTTTCCGGCCGTCATTGGCGATGACTTCGGCGTCGAGCTTGTCTCCCTGCTTCACCGGTGGTCGAGACGCCGCAGGTGGCTTTGGCGGTTTGGGCGACGGGGGCGAGATTTTCGCTTTCTGCTCCGCAGCGGGAGCGGCAGCCGGCGGCTTCTTCTCCGGCGTGGGCTTCGCGGCCGGCGTCGGAGCCGGCGCCTTTTGCACTTGGGCTTTCGCCAGCTCCGCTTTTCGCATCTTCGCGAGTTCCTCCTCCGAAATTCGCCCTTCGGCGAAGTAGCCGTAGCCGCTCGCCGTCTTGCCGCCAAAGCCAAGCTGTTCGAGCCCGCATTCGAGCCACTTTTCGGCGAGCCGCAGCGCGTCGTCCGAACGCGCCGCGAGCACGAACCGGAAGACAGGCTTGTCGCTCTCACGATCGCCGACGCCGATGGTCAGGAAGTTCACCGGGTTCGGGCTTTGCCATTCGGTCGGCAGATTGTTCTTCGGATCACGATAGTAGTCGGGGAAGTGCGGATTCAAGATGTCCACGTCCAGCCGTGGCGGTGCGATGGCATACGCATCGAAGAAGATGACATCGCCTTGCCGGTGCTCTTTCGCCTGACGTTCGTCTTTGCTCTCGGAGCCGAAGACGAGTTTGATCTTGTCCGCCGACTCACCTGTCAGCTCGGCCCACGCGCGCGCGACGCCCTTGAGCCCGCTTCCCGGCAAATAGGGAAAGCCGTAGAGCGGATGAAAGGCGAATCCCACCTCCATCGGATGCGCTCCGCCAAGGCCCGAAAGGATTCGCGCTTCGGCCCGCTTGCCGAAAACGCTAGTTCTGTATCCGTGCTCCTTGAGCGACTCGATCATCCTCACCTGCCGGTCGAGGAAGGCATAGTAGGCATTGTGGGGAAAACTTCCAGCCATCTCTTGAACCCGTTCCAGGAACCGACTCTTGACACTTTTTTCTCGCCTTCCCTCTTTGACTTTAGCATCCAGCGTCCAATCGTCATCCCAAATCCAGACGAATTTGTTGAAGAGAAGCCCAATGTTCTGCGCTTGCATGCGAAGCGATTCGGCCAAGGCGCGGCTATCCTGAGGCAAGGGCAAGCGAGGCGGAGGCGATCCGTTTGTTGGCCGTGCTTCTGCTCCTCCTCTTCTTCTCCCGTTCGGCATGGTTACTCCTCCTCCGGCTCAGGCAAGACGGCCTCGGCAAAGCGACGCAGCCAGTGGAGATAGCTGAGCGCCTCGGTCGTCGCCTGGCGATACGTCTCGCTTGTCGTGTTGAAAATCCGCTCGATCAATGTCGGCTGGCTGGCGCCGGTCCAGCGAATCTCACGAAAGAGCCAATTCTGAAGGTGAGAATAGACGATCTCGTGAGCATCATCGGTATCGCCCTTCCCTTTCGATTTGAGGAACGCCAACGCCTGCCCAAGCCCATTGGTCAGGATCATCACCGGCAGCTTCAAGACGAGGCCGCGATACTTTCTCTTCACATCCGGCGATTTTCGATCTACTGCTTGCACGTCAGCCCACGCCGCTTTGGCCCGCTGCTGCTCTTTCGTTTGTTGAAAACTCACGCTAGCCATTGCCCTGCCCCTCCTTTTGTGGCTCCGGTTGTTTCCCTTGGCTATGGAATCGCACGCTGACGATGCCACGACCGATGGTCGCATCGCCGCCAAGCTGCAAGCGCTTCCCGTCAATCCCGCGCAGGAATTCGAGCACGGCATTGGCGTCGGCTAATGCCGCTCGATCATCCTTCACCGGATCGTGCGCCAGCACGACCGAGTACAGCAGCGAATCCGGCAAGAGCGCCTCTTCGTAAAAGAGCCCGCCCTTCACGACGGTGCGCTTGTCATTGTCAATCTTGATCCGCGCCTGGACTTCTGTGGAGAGCTTGACGAAATCGCGGAAGGCGTTGTCGGGAAGTACAAGTAAGCTCTTTTTGACTTTGTCCCGCCAGAATTGATACTCGCTCCCGTTGGGAAAAGCCTTTTCGGAGAGCCACTCGGCGATCTTGGTCACCTCGGCCTTTGCTTGAAACCCGAAGGCGTATTCCTCCAACAAGACCTGATCGCCAACAGCCACATCGCAACCATCTTGCACCCCCAGCACGGTTTGATCGTTCGGTGTCGGTGTAGTCCAACTCAACGTCACGCCCGCGATCTGCGCGTCGCGGCGGAATCGTTCGAGCACAGTCGGCGAGGTGCAATAGGCGAAGATGCCCTTGAGCGACCGCACGGGAAAGAGCAGAATCCGCGCATCGGTGAAGGTCACTGCTGCCGCGAATCCGCTCTCTTCGGAACCAATCTTATCCGGCCCGAACGCGAGTTCGATCTTCCGCTTGTTGGCGTTCTCAGTCGCTTGGAACTCGAACCACTCGCGGATGGCACCTTTAAGGCCGGATGCCTGAATCACCGGAAAGTCGGTATACTTTTCTCGTTGAATGGGCAGGTCCACGACGCCGAGGCTCGTGCCGCTGCCGGCATGAAGCGACGTCTCGGTGTAGAGAAACATCAACGTGGCTTTCTTGAACATAGCTACCATGCTCCTATCAGAGAGTGCCCGAAACCTTGCCGAGCGGTTTCGGGAAAAGTCTCCGAGTTTTCGGAGACGGATTTCTCATGGAAGGCTTCAGCGACGGCCTCTTCGTCGCCCTCCAGAAGCTCGAAGAAGTAGACGCTTCCGGCGGGCACGAAACGATGCACGGGCTTGGGATGCTGCCTCACCAGATCGAACCCGCCGATGCCGATGGGCTTGCCGAGCGCCACGGCGACGAGTTTGACGCGCACACTGTCGCGCGAGCCCTCGAGCGTTCGTTCGTCAATCCATCCGGGACGCCAGCCGTGCTCGAACAAAGCGGGCGTCGTGAGCACGATCTTGAACCGTCGGCGTTCTCCGATCCGTTGCTTGATCCCGTCGAGCGCTAGAGCGGAAACCTGTGCCGGTCGGTAATGAGCCGGGCGGCGATCTCCGCCCAGATTGATCACGCCCGATTCGGGCAGAAGCTTCGTCCCGCCGAATTCGGCGAAGAATCCGAGGCCCGATTTGAGGCGCACGTACTCGACGCTGTAGAGCAAGCCTTCGCGCACGGAGCGGCGCGCGCGATCCCGGGCGATACCGGTTCGCTCCTCTCGCGTGAAGATCGCCTCGCGGACGCCGTCTCCGGTGATGACCTCCTGAGGCGCGAAGAACGCATCCGACGAGTGCGCGTCATCTTCCAGGTATCGCTGCATTCCGCGCTCGGTCAGCCACCCGGAAGCGGCTTCCAGAGGCACATCGCGGTGGAGCCAGAGATGTTGCAATCCCGGAGGAAGATTCGTCCGAACCGGGAATTGCTCAACCGGCTTCAGGAGTACGAGTTGTCCCGAGCCCTTCACCTCCGCCACATCACTCGGCAGGGGATAGAACAGTTCCACCGAGATCGCTCGCTGAGGAGCATCCGCCGACTCCCGCTTTCGCGCGACGAGGAGACGACGAAGCTCAAGCGTGCCGAAATCGTTCGGCGAGCCGATCTCTTCGGCCAACTCCGGCGGAACATCCCGGCCTTCCCGGAACGCCTCGAAGCGACCGAAACGATGGCTCAACAGGTGAGAACGCACGGCTGCATAGACGGTTGATGGCGGCGGCGGAAACACGCTCCGCGCGAGATGATCTTCGCCTCCGGTGAACGGCTTGCCGTCACGAAAGAGCAACACATCGAGCGGCTCGATGAAGATCGTCGTACTCATCGGTTCTCCTCCCGACCCAGAAACACGGCCAGGTCTAAAAATCGGGCGAGATCGTCCAGACCGACCCTGCACTCGAAAAGCCTCAAGAGTCCATCGTCGAGGAGCCGACGGGCCGTCTCGCCCTTCTCATCCTTTGACAGCCGCTCATTGAGGTGACGCGCGAGCAACCGATGCGCCTCTTCCTTGACCGCTTCTTGGGGAAGGCCCGCGAGGGCGCGGGCTTCTTCGCGGAAGACGTAGGCGAATTTCGGCGAGACGTCGTCTCTCCTGAAGGCATCGCGCCACTCGATCAAGCACCGAAGCGTATCCACGTGCAGGGAGTCGCCTTTCTCGTAGTACCATTTCGCGCCGAACGATTCGTGGCCGCCCGACCGCTTCATGAGCGCGATGGAGAAGGCATCTCGGCCAAGCGCTTCTTTCGCTCGCTTCTCTTCCGCTCGCGCGGCGTTGAGCGTCTGTCCGAGGTCCTGCATGTGATGGGCGATGGCCACGCCCATGCTCGCCGTAGCCGACATGCCCATCGTGAGCCGAAAACCCGTCTCCGTTCGGACGAACCCGGAACCGGCGATCCAATCCACCTCGTTCGCGTCGCCCCTGAGTGCGCCGGTGAAATAGGCGCGCAGCTTGCGCATCACTTCCGGCAGATCGCCGAGCGAGACGAACGCCAGCACGTCATCGCCGCCGGCGTAGATCAGCTTGCCCAGATGCTGCTCCTCCACGATCTCCCGAACGGTGCGAAGCGAATAATCGCGCAGGGCTTTGCTGATGGCCAGATGGAGCGAGGGATTGAGCGGGCGTGTCATGGCTCCCAGCTTTTGCCACTCGCCATCAAGCCCCAGTTCGTTCCACACGTTCGGATGAAGAATTTCCCGGAGCTGTGGAGCGAATTCGCCCGCCAGCCATTTACCCATCTGATCGCCATCCATCGCCAGGACGGCGTAATAGCGCGACGGCTGCCCCAGGCCCTGACGCCGCGCGAAATCAAGCAGCTCCGAGAGGGCCTTCAAAGCCTCTGCTCGTGCGGATTCCATGCCAGCGGGATCGTCCCTCCATCGCTCGACCAGTTCGCGCTGGAGATCGCGCTTGTTGAACGACTCTTCGAAAAGCCAGTCTCCGTCCAGGCGGGCGAAGTCCCATGGCAGGTCGGGAATCCTCCGATGCGCACGAGCTGCCGTCTTCGCCACGCGGGAGAGAGGCGCGCTCTTCGCCCGCTCATCTCCCAGCAGAGTGCGCACGCGCGTCACGTACCGGTTCACCCGGTCGAACAACTGCACATCTCCATCCGAGAGCGCTTCGATGACGCGCTCCTTGAAAGAAGAAGTGGCCACCGTGCTGGTCGAGGGGAACAACGTCTCAATGTCCCAGCCAAGCCCGCCTTCTTCCGTGGAAGCTCTGAAGTAATAAGCCGCTGCCAGGCGCTTGGTGAGCGCGATGGCGCTCAGTCGCTCGCCGCTCCGCAGCATCGGGAGCCGAGGGAGCATCCGCCGATTCCAGAACTCGCGGAGCTTGCCGAAATCCGTCTGCTCGGCCAGATGCACCGGCTCCAGCTCGGCAAACATCGTGCACTTGAAATGCGGCTCGACCTGCTGAGCGAAGTCTCGCGTGGCCTTTCGACTGCCCAGGGCGCGTTCGGTCAGCGCGTAGAGCTTGCTGTAGCAGGTGCCGATGTTCGGTGTGTAACCCGTCCTCTCGTATTGCTCGACGATGGCGGCGAACTCCCACGGTTCTTGCTGCGGCGAGCACCACGTCTTGAACGCCTCGAGAAACTGCTTGTAATCCCCTCCCCACGGAAGGACGGCCCAATACGTCTCCAGAAAGTTTTCGACTTGCCGTTGCCAGATGCGATTCCACTCGTCGTCTGGAGTGATGCCAGCTTCTCGCTCGACGCGCCGTTTCACGGTGAAGCAGATCGTTTTGAAGGCTTCGCGGACGCTCTTGACAACTTGTTGAGCGATATTTGCTGCCTCATCCTCCGGCAGGATGGCCAGGAAGCGATTGGGCAACGTGGGGGAGGAGAGCATCTCTTCGGTCGGCCGCTCCCGCTCGATGAAGCGCAATCCTTTCTCCTCGATCAACCAGAGATCGGCAAACGGCTGTCCGCACAGATCGGGGAAGATGATCGCGTCGGGCCCCCACGCTTCGGCGACGACTTTCATCGCCTGCCAGGAGAGAAACGAGAGCAGGTAGCTTCCGGCCCACAGGTCTTGCGTCTTGCGCGCCGTGGCGATGAAACTCTGCACGGGTCCGAGGGCGAACAGCAGAAATGCGGGCTTGGGCAAAGCTCCGGCGATGGCCGAGGTCACGCGGCGATGCTCCCAGATAGAGTGATCGGGCACGCGCGTATCGGCCGGGAGCACTTCCCACAGTTGCCCCATGCCGTCGCGTGCGCGCCTGGCTTCGAGCCGGGGAAGCAACTCGCGCCAGAGCGCGAGATAGAGCTGCTCCAGGTTGCCACCATAGTCTTCCCGCAACTCGTCGAACACTGCGTCCACAGAGTCCATGACTTTGCCATAGTCCACCGCCACGAGCGATCGGATGGAAAATTGCTTGCCCGAGAGTGGATGCACGATCAAGGGATTCTGCGGCCAATCGGTCGGAAAGCCCCGGAGGTTCACGCGATCGGCTGCCGAGGCGATGCGATCGGCCGTTTTGACTTCGTCCGGGATCGCGCCGTCGAGTCCGAGTCTTTCCATCAACGCTTTGGCCCGCCCCTCATGCCCGCCGTTGATCGTGCGTCCCAGGATGAGCGCCTTCTCCGGCGGATCATGGAGCAACGCGCGAATTTTGCGGAGCAAGACGTCTCGGTTCATAGCCAGCTCCTCACATCAAGGTAGCTGCCGAATTGATTGCGAAATTGCTCGATCACGCTCTGTCGAACCGTAGCATCGGGAGGACTCGTGAGCTGTGGCCTCTGCTTCGCGCCCTTGGATTGGTCTTTGATCTTCAACCTCTCTCCGCTCGGCAGAAAAGAAGACCTGAAGTGGATCAAAACCAGCGCGATTCTTCCATCGCCCAGCTTGAGGAAACGAAGCAGAAGCGGCGAGGCTCGCCGGGTGAAATACTCCGTTTCGACCATCGCCTGCTTGTCCGGCGCCGAGCGATAGCGAAACTGCAGCGGCAGCCCGAACGCCGGCCTCTCCAACGTCGGCGACCGACCCGCGTTCAAGTAGTCGTCGAGCACCGAGGGAAAATCAGGACTTCGCTTATACCGAAACTGCTGGAATCTCTTCCCCGCCTGTTCCATTGCGTTGAGAGCGTCGCTCCACGCGCTCTGAATGATCCAGATGTCCGCGCAATCTGGATGAAGGATGGGGAAGTCCACGCTGCCGCTTGGTGCCTTCGTCGGCAGCGCATTTAGTCGAGCAACGAGATCGCGGATTTTCTTCAAGCCGTTTTCAAGATGCGCTTTCAGGGCTTCCGGGCTGTTGACGCCGGTCAGCGTGAAGTCCGGGAAATCCTTCAGCACGATCGCCTCGTCTCTCACTTCTCTCACCTGAATGTTCCCTCCACCGCGTCGTGCGCGGGTTCCGAGCCCGCCCAAACGCGTCCAGCACCAGAGGGCGCAGGATGCGAGCTGCAACACCTTCTCAGCCTCTTTGTCGAACGAGACAAACTCCAGCGTGAAGGTCGTGCCCACGTCGGCGTAGGGACGCTGATTCCCGCCGAGTTGAGTGGAATAGAGGAGATAGGTCAGCCCGGGGCGGCGAGCGAGATCGAGCTCACTGTTTTGCTTGATCCGCCCGCCGGCCCAGCGAATGTCTTTCACTCTCACAAGCAGCGAAGACCCGCGCTCCTCTTTGCCGAAAACCCGGCTCTCCAGCTCATGCAGTCGGTTCGATTTCATGACTCCCACTCCGCCGAGGAGCGCGCGGTACCAATAGCGCAACTGTCCGCGAAGGCTCGCGGCGCGCAGTTCGACGGCGTCTTGGTCATTGCCCGCGAGAAACAGCGGGGTGATCGTCTCCAGCGTGAAGCGCAGCCTTTTCATCGTGTCCTCCTCATGCGGTGTCAACTTTAGCCGAACGGCTGCTCCCCGATCTACGGCGGCAACCTTTCGGCAATCTTTCACTCCCCCGGTCTCGCGCCCCATCGGCCGCGGCGGGGCTGATCCTCCATCAGGGCGAAGTTCTCCTGACCACGCTCCGGACGAACGTGGACATCAGGGATGGGCGTTCCGAACGTCGGACTCCGCGTCCATGATCTCGTATTTCCCCAGGCCGAAGGTGGTGCCGGTGCCGACGTGCAAGAGTTCGCCGACGATGAGGAGAGGGAGGAAGAGGGCATGATCTTGCTCGCTCAACTCGTATTCGACTTCGCCGATGAATCCGCCCAGGCGCATCTTCGTTCGCTGCCGATGCGAATATCGCTCCCAATCGCGCCAGGCGAGCACCTGGCGAAGGGTCGGGATCGCGCGCGCGCGTTCGATCCACGGGTGAGGATCGAGGCAAGGCGCCTCCTCCCCATGTACGAGGACAAGCTGCCACAATCGGCGGAGCAGGCTGCGCACGAGCAGATCGAAAGGCAGGTCGGCTTGCAGATCACCGCCGACGCGCAGGCGCAGAGGGGTCAGCAGGCGAAGCCGCAGGCGTGTCGCTGATCGGCGGGCGAGTCGCCGTTGTCGCTCCCGGATGAATTCATCCAAGCGCGGCGCGCCAGCGTCCCATGTGAGACGGCCGGAGGAGCCATCGTAGATTGCGGTTGAGCGATCCTCGGCATCACGGGCGAAGACAGCATCGAGCACGAAGCGCGCGCGTCCCTGTCCGATCCCCATTCGTCCGGCCCGGTCGGCCGCCAGGATCAGATGCGGCAGAGAGGACACGGCTCGCCCCAACAGCAGAAGACCGAACGTCACCGATTCGCCCGCGGCGTAATGCTCTTTCTCCTCAAGCGGAGGCTCCAGCACATAAGGATGCGGCGCCGCGCGCTGTCCGCGAAAGACGGAGACCTCCACCGGTGGCGATGTCTCGAACATGTAGGGATAACGGCAACTGGAGCGCACCATGCAGCGTTCACAGAGCCCGTCGGGACGAATGCAAACGACGCGTTTGAACGCCCATCCCAAAGCGCCGCGCAGGGTCGAGCCTTTGAAGCGCGGAAGCCGCGCGCTCTCCTGCGCGCGCCAGTGGAAGTCGAAGACGCCGACGCGCAACGCGCGGGCGAACGTCACGATGTCCGATGGCGATGGCATGAGAACGCTCCGCGTCCGCTCACGAGCCTCTCCGCGCACCCGTCATCGGAGAATGGAGCGAGAATCAGGAGATCTCACACATTTGCTGTGCTCCCACCACGCGACCGAGGATCCGCGCCCCGGCCGGCGAAGATCAGGAGAACCCACTGCCACCTCACCGTCGCCGTGAAGTGACGGCCTCATTGTAGAGAAAGCGCCATGGCTTGTCAATGATTCTCTTCACCACCGTTTGACGCTTGAACGCGACGACCGGTATCATCACGAAGCGCGCGCAATGGTGAGAACAGCGATCGCTGAGCGTGTCCTTCGACGGACGGCGATTCCCCTCGCCCTCGTCGCGGTCTTCGTGATGACGTCCGGTCTTCGTAGTCGTCCCTCCTCGCTCCGTTTCGAGGTGACGATGGCCCCCGGACTGCTCGATGCCCCGCGGACGGGACGGCTGCTCCTGGTCATCGGCTCGCGTTCGGAGCCGGAGCCGCGCTTCGCCATCGGGCATCCGGAACGTCGCGACGTTCTCGTCTTCGGGCGCGATGTTCGAGATTTCGGCCCCGGGCATCGCGCCGTCGTGGACGACACGGCGATCGGCGTGCCGATCGAGCGCCTGTCTCAGGTCCCGGCCGGTGAGTACTTCGTCCAAGCGGTCTTCATGTGGAATCCAGACATTCGGCGACCGGATGCGCCCGGCAATCTCTACAGCGCCGTTCATCGCGTGCGTCTGGATCCCGCGCGAGGAGACGCGGTGCGCCTGGAGCTGACGCGCGCGATTCCCGAGGAGACGCCGCCGGAGACCGAGCAGGTGAAGTTCGTGACGATTCGATCCGAGCTACTCAGCGCGTTTCACAATCGGCCCATCCACCTGCGCGCCGGTGTGATCCTGCCGCGCGACTATGCGCGCGAGCCCGAACGTCGTTATCCGCTGCGCGTGCACATTGGCGGATTTGGGACGCGCTACACACACGTGCTTCGTCTGATGGCCGAGGGCTCGGAGTTTCGGCGCGCCTGGATGGCCGAGGATGCGCCGCGGATGATCCTGCTGCATCTGGATGGGGCCAGCCCCTATGGGGATCCGTACTCCGTGAACTCGGCCAATAATGGCCCCTACGGCGATGCCCTCGTGCGGGAGTTGATCCCGTATGTGGAGCGCACGTTTCGCGCGATCGGCCGGCCGGAGGCGCGTGTGCTCGACGGAGGCTCGACCGGAGGATGGGTCGCGCTCGCGCTGCAGATCTTCTATCCCGATGTCTTCAACGGCGCGTGGGCCGCATGTCCCGACAGCGTGGACTTCCGCGCCTTCCAGCTCATCAACATCTATGAGGACGAGAACGCGTACGTGAACCGATATGGATTCGAACGGCCGAGCGCGCGCGATCTCCGCGGCGATGTGCGGTTCACCATGCGATATGAGTGTCAGATGGAGAACGTCATGGGGTTGGGCGACAGCTACGCGATGTCGGGCGGACAATGGGGATCGTGGAATGCCGCTTATGGCCCGCGGGGCGCCGATGGTCATCCCGTGCCCTTGTGGGATCCGAAGACCGGGAGAATCAATCGGGAGGTGGTCGAGCATTGGAAGCAGTATGATCTGCGCCTCGTCCTGGAGCGGAACTGGCCGACGCTCGGCCCGAAGCTGCGGGGGAAGCTTCGCATCTGGGTGGGGGAGGCCGACGATTATTTCCTCAACAACGCCGTCTATCTGTTGGAGGAATTCTTGAAGCGGGCCGATCCTCCGGCCGATGCGCGAATCGTCTACGGACCGCGTCGCGGCCACTGCTGGCGTGGGGTGAGCGAGCGCGAGCTGATGCGGGAGATGGCCGAGGCGATTGAGCGCGCCCTCGGGCGAGCGCGTTGACAGCTCACGCGCGACTGTGCCATCAATAACCGTTTGCGGCCGACCCGATTCTCACGCGGATCGGCGATGACTCTTCGGAACGGAAGGAGGAGGGCGATGACACCATTGGCCGAGATGAAATGCGAGGCGTGCCGCGGCGATGCTCCCCCGCTCAGCGATGCGGAGATCGCGGCGCTCGCTCCTCAGGTGCCGCAGTGGACGATCGTCGAGCGGGATGGGATCAAACGCTTGGAGCGCACGTTCCGGTTCCGGGATTTCGCCGAAGCGCTCGCCTTCACGAATAAGGTCGGCGAGCTGGCCGAGGCGGAAGATCACCATCCGGCGATCCTGACCGAATGGGGGCGCGTCACCGTCACCTGGTGGACGCATAAGATTCGCGGGCTGCACCGCAACGACTTCATCATGGCGGCGAAGACGGATCGGCTCTACGCGGAGGTCTCTGCATCCCGATCCGAATGAGCGCGCCAGGAGAAGGAGCGATGGAGCGATTTCAGGGAAGGGCGCTCTCGTGGGAGGCGAAGGATGGTGTCGTCGAGCTCACGCTGCATCGCGAACCGTGCAATGAGATCGGTTCGGTGATGCTGGAGGAACTGGAGCGGTTCGCCGCCGTCTTGGATGTCCTGGCCGAGCGCGCGCGCGTCATCCTCCTCTACAGTGCGGTGCGCTGCGGATTCAGCGCCGGTGCCGATCTGCGCGAACTCTACGAGCGCGCCCGAGATTTGGACGTGGCCGCGCGCGTGGACGCCGTGCGCGCGTTTCTGGAACGCATCCACCACGTCTTCAATCGGCTGGATGCGACGCCGCTGGTGACCATTGCGGCCGTGCACGGCGTGGTATTCGGCGGGGGATTGGAGTTGGCGCTTGTGTGCGATCTCATCATCGCGGACAGGATGGCGCGCTTTGGCTTCCCGGAGCTGCGCCTGGGGCTGATTCCCGGCTTCGGCGGCATCCCGCGTCTGAAGCGAGATGTGGGCAATGCTGTGGTGCGAGACCTCTTGCTCACCGGACGCACGGTGAATGCCACGCGCGCGCATGCCGCGGGATTGGTCAGCCAACTCGTGGCCGAAGGGCAGGCGCTCGCCGTGGCCCGGACGACGGCGGCCCAGATCACGAAATTCGACGATGCGGCGCGTCGGACGGCGAAGCGCTTCATCAAGCCCATCCCCTTCGACGAGCTACGCCGGGAGATCGAACTCTTCTGCGAGCTGCTGGCGCGCCCCGAAGTGATGGAGAACCTGCGGCGTTTCGTCGAGAGTCGAAGTCCGCTCCCCTACCTCCCGTGATCCCCACTCGGCGTCATCCCCCCTCCAGTTGCGCCAGGACGCGAGCGGCGACGATCTGCCCGATGCGGAGCGCGGCGGTCGCCGCGGGTGAGGGGGCGTTCAACACGTGCACCATGCGCTCGGCTTCGAGAATGTGAAAATCGTCCACGAGCCGACCCGACGGATCCACGGCCTGAGCGCGCACGCCGGATGCCGCCGG
>LJSS01000153.1_pt1 | contig 12232 bp, 13 predicted proteins | sample 890271 | NCBI WGS metagenome assembly LJSS01 (sample SAMN03797534, study PRJNA294671) | hot springs metagenome | isolation source: water from Lobios Hot Spring | place: Spain: Lobios, Galicia | collected 2011-02-08
GGGGGCTCAAAGGCTTCTGGCAAGCCTCTTCCGGCCGCGGACCGGAGGGTCGTCGATCCCCCAGGTTCTGTGCAGCACCTGAGGTAGACGCCAGAGATGCCCGCAATGGCCTTTGCTGGGGCTGACGTGTCCTACAGCATCCATTCCGGCTCCCCCTTCCGCACTCCCATAGCTTCCCGAGTTATCCAGTCCGCGGAGCGCAGTACGTAGAAGAGCACGCTGTCCTCGGATTCCTCGATGACCTCCCGCACTTCTGCCTTCAGACGCTCGAACTGCGCCCGAGTAAGCTCGCCTTCCAGAACCGAGTTCTGTACCCACGTCAGGTACCTTCGTCCTACCTTGAGCACCTTGGCGACCCTCTCTACAGCCACATCGTAGGCCATAATCACGTACATAGCCTACCAACGCGTCCGGAACGGCCGGTACTCTTTCTCACCAATTAAGTGTTTCTCCAATTTATACAACTCCAAACGCATCAACGTTCGATATGAGACCTGCCGCTTGAGACCACGATGAGTGATCGTCGTACTCAGACGCTCCTCCCACGCCTCCAAGAACCGCCTTCGCCCTTCTTCCTTCAAGTAGAGTCCTCCAAGGGAGGCATCAAAGTGTTTTGCCTGGATTTGGCCTTTCTGTATGAGGCTTAGAATCATTCGGTCTACGAGTACGGGCTTAAAAACTTCCGCTACATCCAGGTTTAGTGCGAAACGTCGGAAATTTGTGGCGTGAAGAAATCCGACGCGAGGGTCAAGGTGTGTCCGGTAGATCTCGGACAACACGGCTGTGTAAAGTAGGCTATTGCCGAAAGAGAGGAGAGCGTTCATGCGGTTGCGGGGAGGACGTCGCGTGCGTTCCTCGAACTCGAAGTCTGGATTCTCTAGGATCCGATCGAAAGCCCGATAGTATATCTCCCGCGCCTGACCTTCTACCTGCATGAGCTGCTCAATCTCTTTCTGCTCCCAGACGCGGTTTAAATGTCTTTCCACGCTCTCCGTGATCTCCTTGAGCGGCTTCCCACGGCGTTCGTAGTAACGCAGGACGTGCAAAAGGTTTTGGATGGCCCCGAAGACGAATCGGCGCGCCAGATCTACTCGCTTTTCATAATCCAGATAGTGCGCTACTTGCTGGAGGATGAGATATCCGGAATTGTTATGCTCTCGTGGGTAGAACGTCCCCATGTACCATCCATGATAGCTATAGATGTGTACCAAGATCTCATTCTGGCTCAGAAACTCCAGCAAACGCTTGTTGAAATCCACCTCCCCAAATACGTAGATCTCCGATATCTGTTCTACAGGCACGTACCGCTTCACGCCTTCCCGCTCTAGACAAAGAGTATTCTGCCGGCGGCTCAGAGTTCCCCCTCCCATGAGGTACAGCGCCCGCTTCATGCGTCCTCCGGCTCTTCGAGGTCGTCTCCCCAGCAGAACTCCTCATACGCACACGACCGGCAGATCGCCATCCGCCGGGAAACGGCAGGAGGGGTCGGCATGGTACGGATCTCCTGAACCTGTTTAAGGGTAGCCTGTAGCTTCGTCTCCAGCTCAGGGTTGAGCTGTATCACTTCCCTGCGCCGCTGGCGGGGATAGTGCAGGATACCCTGGGTCTCGATGCCTCGCTGCCGCAGAAGCCACAGGTAATAGGCTACCTGTAGCACATGAGCCCAATGCTGTGCCTGACCGTGCTTAACTTCATGCACAATTCCTTCCGCGATGAAATCTACCCGCACGAATCCCTCGATTTCTACACTGCGCTTGGACTGCCGGCGGAAGCTGGTTTCGTGCAGGAGCCGACCCAGCGCAACGAGCTCCGATCCCGTTTCCTGGCCCATCCCGTGAGCGAACAGCCAGCACTTTCGTGGGCATACTACACAGTAGTTTACTTCTACACCCCGAATCGGGAAGTCCTGACCTACCGTCGCTATGATGTCCTCTAGATCGAACGCTTGTTCCGTTTCATCCAGTGGGTCCCTATCCTCAGGCGTACCCTCTCCGATGGTCATCTAGGCACCTCCAGCTTCCTAATCCAGGATCAACCCCTTCACTGCCTGCGCTTCTTGACCGGGCTCCCGGAGGCCATATTCCGGGTCATAGGGGAGGCTCGTTTGAATACATCTCAGAGCCGCCGCGGGTGTGAAGAACTCCTGCTGACGCAGCCAGTAGATGGGTACCGGAACCAGAAACTCTGGAATCCGCCATTCCTCACCCGTCTCACAGAGCCGGCCGACCTCCTCCACGAACCGGGCGGGAAGGACTTCTACGGAGATCACTCCGTGGCGGGCAGTAAACCTCGTGCGCATTTCTTCATCTGAAAGATCGATGGTATAGCATCCGAGGGTCTCTTGAACCTCCTTCAGTGTCCGCCTACCCTCTTCCAACTCCCGCTGCCATTCCTCGGTCGCCGTTACCTGCGCGTAGAGCTCACGGGCAGCTTTCGCTAGGTCTTCATCAGTGGGCACATGCGGAAGCTTTTCCAGAATCTCCAAGCTGCAGGAAATGAGCTCCTTTCCGTAGACCTGCATGGACCCGTCCGACCACTGCGTGTAGATCACCACGGGAACCGGGTCTTGCTCTCCGCGTCGGTTCACCCGTCCCATGCGCTGCACGATCGCATCCACAGGTGCGACCTCCGTGATGAGAACATCGTAGGAAATGTCCAGACTCACCTCCACGACTTGTGTGGCGATGACGATCATGCCCGGGCGGGGACGTTTCACCTGCTCTTCCTTTTTCCTTCGATCACGCAAGACAAAGCGGGAGTGGAGCAGGATCCGGTGGGGCCAGGAGTACTTCTCCTTTAACCGGTGGTAGAGGTCTTGGGCGTCACGCACAGTGTTGGCTACCACGAGCACAGATTTCCCCTGCCGTGCGAACTCTATGGCATCGTCAAGGCCGTGTTCTAGGAGGGTTCCACAACGTAGCTCCATCCGATGGCGAGAGCGTTTCCAGAGGTCTGGTTCTGCCTCTATGAGTTCTCCTTGAGGGAAAAGCCGTAAGAGAGGATCAGGGAGTGTGGCACTGGCCAGTGCCAGCCGCTTGGGGTGCTCCCGCTCCAAAGCCTCCAGGAGGAGCCCAAGCGTGTACGGCTCATAGGCATGGATTTCATCCAGCACAAGCGTTGCGTGTCGGGCCAGCGTGCGGCGTTCTTCCCAGTGCCTGCCGTGGAGGTGCGCCAGCAGGTACTGGTCCAGGGTAGCGACTGTGACGGGCCTGGCAAAAACGGAGCCGAAGATCCGGGCATCCAGTGGATCTTCGTCTGCCTCCTGCCGGATCACGTAACCCGCGCGGCCGTGGGCTAATCCGACCGCATCCTTCCCGTAGATCCGTCGGAGCCGCTCCCACATGGCGTTCGTCGTGGCCTGTGTCGGGAGAAGATAGATGAGTCGTTCTGTGTCCCCAGCCCAGAGCAACAGAGCCTCCGTCTTCCCCGTGCCGGTGGGTGCCCGCAGCCAGAGCACGTCGCTTCGGGTCTGCCTGGCCTGCTCCTGGAAAGTCCGAAGCGGACCCCCAAGCCCTCGAACATGCGCATCAACGCGGGAAGCGCCGCCGCTCAAGAAGATCTGAGTACGCTCCGGTATCTTCGCCGATGTCAGCCAGTCGGCCAGATGGAGTACCGTCTTGACCTGGGCGAAGTCCTCCACCGGCAGCCGCTGCAGGATACCCCGAATCCCAACAGATTGATCGTGGATGAGTGCTGCTGGGGAGTTCTTAAGGAGCGGCTGAAGATCTTTCCAGAATGCTTTTACCTCAGGTAAGCCCTTCACCCCATGGTGTTCCAGCAGTTCCCAGATGGCTTCCAGCAGTTCCGGTAAACATTCCACGTAGTCCGGATTCTCAAAGCCCATATAGAGTTCTGGACCTAAAGGAGAGTGGTGCGAGAGTACGGCGGCAGTTGCTTCCAAGCAATGCGGTGCCCAGCCGTAGTATTGCCTCATCCGAAGTTCTACTAGCAGCACAAATGGGAGTGAGGCCAGGGCGTGTGGATACGCCTTCGTGCGCTTACCACGGATGTAGTCCTGGAAGTCCCGTGTTGCCTTCCCGATGTCGTGGAACGCGCAAGCGAGGAGGGCTTTTACCCGGAGTGGCTCGGCTAGGCCCAGTTGACGGGCTATCTTTGCTCCCCGCTCCGTGACCTCCTTAAGGTGCGCAATCAACGATGTATCCGGCTTGGCGAGGAGTTCACCCATGTGAAGTTCTTCTCTTGCCACCGGAAAGCCGGTAGATTCGGAACTTCTATCTCTAGACCCGGCGAAATAAAGCTCAGCGGCCTCAGAGATTCCGGATGACGGATACCCCTATTATCCAGACGGAAGCGGAGAGGAAGGGTTTCTACCACAGGCGGCTCAAAGTAAGTCCCGGGTGTCAGAATCGGACGAAGGCCGGGCTGCGTGCGGATGTCTATGGGAAGCACGGTCCCCCGAAAGCGGGGAATACCTTCGGTAGCCTCCTCCCGCAGGATTTCCTCTGCGAGCAGGAGCTCGTCTTCTCGTCCCATCGAAAGGGGGTACACCGGGTCCCGAAATGCGGCTTCCAGCTCGCGCAGAAGGTCCTCCGGCCCACCGTAGAAGAGGGTATAGCGTACGAAGAACAGGAGCTCCCGGAAGTAGGGTGAGCGCTCGGCAATCTTTCCCGACTTAATCTTGAGCACGGTCCACATATCCCGCGCTCGCCCGGGCTCCGTGTCCATCCAGACCGACACCTTAAGCCCTCGTAGCGGACTTTGCTCTGCCCAGAGCTCCCGGTCGGAGAGCCCCAGGGCCGCTCCGGCGATTCCCACAAGTGTCGTCGGTGGCGGCATGGGAAGCGTACGTTGGTAGTTGTGGTCCAGCGGGCGCCGGAAAGAGGCGACCGGCGCCCGTACCCGAACGACTACGATTGGCTCCATAGCGCGCCGATATCCTGTTTTGCTTGGGCAAACGCTTCATGCACCGTAAGTACCGCTCCGTACGCCGAGAGTGCCGAACGAATCTCGTCTTCGTTGCCGAATATCCCCGGTTCCAGCCCGAAGAGCACATGCTCTAGGTAGTTATGGAACTTGTTCAGGGCGTTTTTGACCGGCTCCAGCTCCAGCATGTACTTGCCGTCCTCGTAGTGCGCGACCAACGCCTCCAAGAAAACCGGGTGTTTCACCTTAAGGCGCGCGTAGGCGAGGAACTTCGGCGAGAGATCCGCCAGCATCCTTGCCGTGCGCCCGCCACCCCACAGAAGGTTGAGCGCTTCAAGGAGAGTCTGGATGCGCCTTTTCTTTTCATCAGGGGAAAGCTCCGCCACAAAACCCTGATCACCATTCAGATCTTGGATCGCTATGTCTAGATTCGCATGCAATAACTCTTGCTTCTTTTCCTCATCACGTCGGCCTTCCCCCTTTGAGTCCTGTTCGATTAGTTCATACCGGCTCCTCCACCTGCCGACCCGGTCCAGTTCCACGAGCACCGTGCCCTTGAAGAGATTGGCGTATAGTTCGGTCTCGAACATGTTTCCGCCGGCAGCCATCGCTTGTCCGAAGCGCTCAAAGGAACGGGTGCCCAGGTCCCGGTCACCCTGGAAGGGGAAAAGTCCCACCGCTGCCGAGACACGCACCGGCGAGGTGCGGCGTCGTCCGCCCTCGGGATCGAGATACCCGAAGAGGTCTTCGTCCACGAACTCCCACGGACGCACGGGCGGCGTTACCTGTTGACCACTCACCCGAGCGAACGGCTCAGAGAGCGCACATCCAAGCTCTTCCATCCGATCCCGCAGCATCCGCCGGATGGCCTGCCCGGAAATGTAGGGAACCGTGCTCCCATCCGGCAGCGTTACCTTTTTGGCGACGATCACGTTGCCTTCCGTGTGGGATGCGTTCACATTCGCCGCCGATACCTTGGCGAGATAGCCGATCACAATGGCCTTGGACATCGTTAGACCTCCTTCCCAGAAACAGCTGATTCTGAAACAGGCGTTCCTTGCTTTTCTTTCCGCAAGTACGCATTCATCGCATGGATCGCAAGCAGGGTCTTCACCCGCACCCATGGGGCACCGGCGATCCGCTCACCGCGCTCGATGCGCAGGATCTCTTGGGGGACCGTGATGCCCAGCCGGAACTGGGCGTCGTTGAGTACCCGGTAGAAGTCCTCCGGGTTCTTGGCGTTGCGCAGGGCATAGAGGAGCCCCATCTCGTTGTGCTCCTGGGCAGCCGATCCCAGGGAGTGACCGAATCCCGCTAGCGTTCGCAGAACCTGTTCATCCATGGCGAACACCTCCTTGAGATAGTGATTGAACACATCCAGGGTACGCGACCGAAGCGAACTTGGATTTGACTCGCGGGCACGGGCTTCAAAGAGAAACTGCTCCACGAAGGGGAGAGGGTCGCCAAACTCCAGCACCGCCCAGGCGATCCTATCGCGCCAGATGGTTTCCCGGTTCTGTCCCTGCTCGCTCTGGAACTGGCGGAAAATGTCCACGAGGTGCCGATGGGGGTTATCTACCCCTGCTTGCGAGAGCAGCTCGATCCAGCCTTCGTAGAGCCGGTAAAGGCGCTGGAGCTTGGAGAACTCCCGCACCGCTTCCATCTGGAATGCCTGTCCGGATGTACCCGTCACGGCGTAGAGCGTAATGGGTGCTGGGGGTACCGCGCTTGTGGCGCCAAGCAGTGATGCTAAAAGTGTGCGGGCGTCGTTTGAGAGCACATCTGACTGGCGCAGGTGCTGGAAAAGGCGTAGCAATAGCCCAAGCGTGGTCTCGTGCACGTACAGGCCCCAAAATTCTACGGGAGCCGTACCGCCCTTTTCATCTTTCAAGCGCAAAGGTTCGAGCACTTCACGGTGCAGACGTCGCAGTTGGCTCAGCTCGGAATGGAAGATGAATACGTGCAGTGCATCCCTCCCCTGCGACTTCCAGAGCCAACCTAGGTATCCGGCCACTCCAGCCAGGGCGCAGCGGGCGCACATCCGCAACCCTCGCTTTGTGCCGGAGTAGAAGGTGCCGAACTTCTGCGGGTCCACCACGAATGGATACATCCACATCGCGGCGTCGGTCAGAGGAGCCCTCTCCCCACACATGTCGCAAATATCCGGCTTCTTGCTGAGCTCTAGGTCTAGATTAAACACCGGCGGCTCCAGGAAAATAGTGTCATCCGGATTTTTCCTTAGGCGATTCTCCAAATACTCGATGTCCTCTTGTAGTTTCTGGATGACCGGCCCATTACCCCCACTGCGCTTCAGATCCTCCAGCTTCCGCCTGAGTTGGTCGTATACCTGCTTCACTTTGACCTTCTTGGCAGACCCAGCGATCTTGATGAAGAGGTTGGCCGGATAGTCCCAATTCTTCTTGTCGTACTCGCGAATCTCTCCTGCCTGCTCGTCGTAATATTTGCCCTTCTTCCCGGTGGGCTGGAGGAGCCGATCCTGCAGCCAGCCCAGCACCTTTTCAACCGGATGCTCCCCCTCACCGAACTCCTCCAAAAGCACCACAAGCCCCGTGTCCACCCAGAAGTTGCCGGTGGAACGATCGGATGAAAGACGGATGGTTGAGGTGGTGGTCATCGCACCTCCTGTTCAATCCACCGCTCGACTTCTTGCCGCGCCCGCTCCAGCTGTCCCTGGGTTTGAGCGGTAGTCGTAAGTCGAAAGCCGATGCCGCCGATCTTGCCCCCTGGCAAGAAGACGACAAGCTGATTCGGCGGTTCTGTTTTGACTTTGGGCTCCCCTTCCCGCCAGCCAATGTCTTCAATGCGCTCCACAAAAAGGAAGCGGTTCTCAAGGCGCCGAGCCCACTTCTCCGTCTTTTCGGCTTCCCGTGGCTCCTTGCGCTCTAGCTTCACCTGGCACTCTCCTGCCCGAGGTTCGGGTAAGGCCTCCACACTTTCCAGCACGTCTAGCACCATCTGTCCTAGCTTGGTCGGCATGCCCCCATCAACTAACCCGTTTTGCTCCAGGAGCGCCTTGACCTCCGAACGGACCTTGCCACCCTTCAGACCGGTAATGATTTCTCCCAGCATTGGGAAAAGTCCGATGAAGGGTAGATTCACCAGCTTGATCTGCTCTATAGGCGGATGCAACACTCGATTCTGCTCCTCGCGGCTCTTGTTTTGGAGCTCCGAGATCTTTCCTTCCTTCTCCAGTTCCAGATCCTCTACCAGCACATGGAACAAGCGACGAGCTCCGTAAAATTGCACGGCTAATGCGAGGAATGCCGACATGGCCTTGCGCCCTCCAGCGATGCACACGTAGATTTCCCGACCCGCCTTGCGGTAGTCCCTCAGGACGGCACAAGCCTGGTTCATGAACTCCAGCGCAGCCGTATCGGAGTCCACATCGAAGGTCTCCAAGATTCGTTCATCCACAAGCGCTATCCTGCCTCCGTAGTAATCTGGTAGGTGATTGCGCAGCAGGTCCAGCGCGTTGCGGGCATCCCAGTCTCTTGTAGTCAGAATGACCACGGAATCGATAGAAACACCCTCCGCCCCAAGGCGATCAATGGCCACGGTCACAACGCCAGGCGTGTCTCCTAGTGTGGCGATTAAGACCTTCTTCATTACACTTTCACCTCCGCCGTCTATTATCTATTCGCCTGGGAGTATCTCCGCTTCTTTGGGACATAAGAGCTTGCGCATATAACTCGCGGTGCACGTAACCCAGAACTTCACCTAGTTCATCGGCAGGTAACGACTCTAATTTTCTCTGAAACTCGCCTATTACCTGCGCGATGGTCTGATAAGTCTGTTGTGGACCTTTTCTTAAAGAAATTGATCGTTGCATAACCTGCGCAAGTTGCATCGCCTTCTTTAGCCCTTTCTTCTGAGCGTACGAGCACCACTTAGACCATTCGGAAGGAGCAATCCCAACAAGCTTTTTCGCAATCTTCTGCGCAAGTTCTACCTTCTCGTCCGTCGTCATCAGTACACTCCCTGCGGGCATTGTTCCCCACTCTTAGGCCGGAAGCCCTTCTTCAGGGCATTCCACGACGCTTCATGTAGCAACCCTCCATCACGACATGCCTGGAGATATCGGGAAAGGAGCGGGACCAGGTCTTTGCCTTGCACTTCCTGTGGAGCCAGCAAGTCCTTCAAGTCCTTCACGTCCCCACCCTGGCTCCAGAGCCGCAGCCGGATAGGGCGGAAGTCTACTGACCCAAAACACCGGGGCTTGGCACCGCCCAGCTTGGGGCAAAAGGCGGTATCGACTTGCCCATCCTCCACTTGCAGACCCAGCGCATGCAAGACAAGGCCGAGTTCCTCTTCGCTGAGGTTTTCAAACAAAAGAGCGCCGCGGAACTTCGCAGCTTCCCGCACTGCTTCGACAAACCGAAAGCCCCGCTCAGGAGCGAGATTCCCTACCGCTTTGAAGGTTTTCTGTTCGTAGAAGCGGCGCTTTCCCGGGTCAAACCGCCTGGGCTCCCACAGCTCACCGATTTTGACGATTTTCAGTTCAACCTCTCCCTGGGGCAGGAAGTCCGTGAAATGTACCCGCCCTCGGTAGCTGGTTGTCCCGAAAAGACGGCAGGCAGGACAGAGCAGACTTGTTTCGTTCTTAAACTCGCATGGCTGATGATGGTTGGAACGCACGTATTCCTTATTACGACGCTTACGACGCCATTGCGTCACACACGAGTTGGAAATCGCCTCCACCAGTGCCCGGATGGCCCCCTTGACGCTGGTCCCCGGCACGCAAATCTGACCGGCCCGGCGGTAGAAGGTGTACCACACATCAGGCATCTGATTCCTACGGTTCGGGTCAAATTCGTATATCCCGGAGCCCACGAAGAGGTACGCCGACTTCACTGTAAACGTAAGCTCCAGCCGGCCGGTTAGATCGGAAAACGTTTCATGCGTTACCGCTGGCTTGCGCTTCGGAGCCTCCGAAGAAGGAATATCTATCAGCACAAACGGCTTTGGTTCAGCGTTCGGATTCCTGAGCATCGGTCTTCACCTCCCGCGGGCTCACAAAGGTTGCTACCTTGTCTTTATAAAACACCCGGCACACAAGCTGACCTTCCGGACGGTTTACCACCGGGTATAGATTGGGCTGCGGCGCAAATCGTCTGTCCTCCAGGTTAATTAGCCGGATCTCGCACTCCGCAATCTCCCACTTACCATCCACGGACTTGAGGACATCGGGCAGGTCGTGACACTCGCTGTCGCTCAAGACCCAAACTCGATAGCGTCCCTCGGAAAGCTTCTCCCACCTGATCTCTGAACTACTGTTGAAGGCACATCCAACGTCCCGTAGCTCCACACTGCCTGGGAAGTCCAGCCGTGAAAGCTCCCAACTCACGAGCACCCGTTTGGGGAGCCGCTCGATAAGTTCTACAAGCTCCGCCTCACCAAGTTCGCCGAAATACACCCAGCCACTCATGGACTCACCTGCTGCAGCGCCTGTACGAGAGCTTCGATGGCCTTCTCCCCGATCTGCTTCCAGGCGTCCTGGGTATAAGTACGCCGGATGAAGACTGCAAGATCAGCCTCGTCCCCCTCGGGCAGGTCTTCCATCCGGTCAGTATCCTGGAGTCCATAAGCCCTGCGCTCTCCATCGTCTACGAAAGCGCCCACGCCCCAAATGGCATTTCGCGGAAGATCTGGCTTTTTCGCCATCTCTACAACGGCTTGCTTTATGTCCATGGAAACCTCGCCGAAGCCCCGGTTTTTGCCAAAGCCCAGTTTCACCAGCCCATCGTTGATCGCCTGAAGCGTCAATACGAGAAGCCCGACCTGCCAGACCTCAAAGTTTTCCAGCACAAGCTTGGTTCGGAAGCGCCCTTTTACCAGCACTTCTGTTTCATACAGCCCTACCGCCGCATTGCTCAGCCGTGAAATTGCCACGCCGTAGCGGGTTTCGGTTTCCCATTCCCCCTCAGGAAAAGCATCGGTGAAGGAAAGCCGCCCCCGGAGACGCGTGTTGCCGTAGATCTTGCACGCACGGCAGGATCGTTCGTAAATTCGAGCGGGATCTTCTTCCTTTTTCAACTTGCCTCCGCAGTATCCCTCATTGGAGGCGAAAGGATCGCAGGCGCGCCCAGACCCTGTAGTCCGCAGCACCTTTTCCGTAAAACTCCGAAACGTCCCTTTGAGCGACGAGCCGGGGATGAAGACCATCTCGCCCGTGGGTGTCACGGTGCGCACGAACTGCATGTCAGGTAGCGACGGATTCGGTGAGGGCATCCCTGATTTGATGAGTAGCGGCGCGCGGGGTTCGATCACAAGGTCCAACTTCAGGGCGTTCCAGAGGCACTTATGCATAGCTCCCTCCTTGCAGGACCGTTACGAGTCTGTGCAGAATCTCCGAAGGTGAAATCTCAGCAGGTTGTCCTGTACCCTTGAGGTAGTCCAAGAGGTTTTCTTGCCCGATCCTTTGGACTCTGAGGTTCACAAGCTCTCCCCAGCCAGGACCGCGCGTGGTCTTTCCGCCCACGGGTAGTTCGCCCTTGCGCATGGCTTCCAGCGCCAAAAGCAACAGCCCCACCTCCCATTCCTCTGCATTCTCCACCACGACGGTAATTCCGAATTCCGCTCCCGGGGGAACCGTTTCAAAATCATATTTAATCCCGAGCTTTGCCGATCCCAGATCCCGGTCAATCCCCACACCGTCGCGGACTTCTACAAGCCGGAGCAGGCTATCCCGATTCGTTAGTATGGCGTCCTGGAACGAAACTCGAGACGCAATCCATGGAGATCCGAACAGCCGGCAGGCGGTGCAGGAGTAGTTCCAGATCTCCTGTGTGAGCTTCTCATCGTCAAACCGGTTATTGTGCGTTGCCCGTTTGACCATACAGTTCTTACACCGGCCGCAATCGGGACAGCAATCCCCCTTGCAGTCTTCACAGCGCTCACAGCATGTCGCGATTACGCAGCGCTCCCTCTCATCCAGCGGATCGCATGCCCAGAGCCGTTCACCCCAATAGGTCTGCCCAAGCCGGTCCATCGTCCGCAGGATCCGCTCTGTGTAAGAGCGCACTACGCCCTTGAGCGACGACCCCGGGATGAAAGGGATGCCCTCCGGGGTCTTGATGACAGGAAGTTTCGAGCCCGCAGGCATGAGCGACTCCTGGCTCCCCACCGAAAGGGCAGTCTTCATCCGCAGGATGGCAGTGCAAAACCAGCGGCTCTCAAAATTCCAAAAGGAATGCATGCCCTAACCCTCCTTCTGCCTTTCCAACCAACCAGCAATCTCTCGGGCAAAGGCGGCGAACCGTTCTGGAGCTTGCTGGAGAGCTTCGAGCACATGTCGGAGGTCAATCCGCACGTACTCGTGCACGAGTAC